>PVMK01188899.1_pt1 | contig 54066 bp, 46 predicted proteins | sample 1853481 | NCBI WGS metagenome assembly PVMK01 (sample SAMN08533507, study PRJNA380276) | Marine sediment metagenome, whole genome shotgun sequencing project.
TTGACCGCGCAAAAACAGCAAGGCATCCTCGACCTGCCCTGCATAATCTGCAGTATCAATTTTACCCACACAGGGTGCGGTACACCGCTTGATCTGGTATTGCAGGCATGGCCTGGTGCGATGGCTGAAATAGCTGTCTTCACAGTTACGTAACAGGAACAGTTTCTGAATCAGGTTGATACTTTCACGGACCGAACTGGCGGATGGATAAGGGCCCAGATAGGTCCTGCGCTTGTCTTTGCCGCCCCGGTGAAAGGCAATTCTGGGAAACTCATGGTCCCTACCCATCATCACCCACGGGTAGCTTTTGTCATCCCGAAGAAGCACGTTATAACGTGGTTTAAGCGATTTGATCCACTCGTTCTCGAGTAACAGGGCTTCAGCTTCGGTACGGGTCAGACTGATTTCGATGGACTGAATTCGCGCCACCATACGCATTATGCGTTCGATTTTGGGCCTGGCATCGAAATAACTGGAAACCCGTTTGCGCAGGTTGAGGGCTTTACCGACATACAAGGCAATGCCATCGGTATCACGCATCAGGTAAACACCGGGACCGGCGGACAAACGACGGGCAAATTTTTTGCCGTCAAACGCTGCTTCGGTGCCCTTTACTTCAGCGTCTCCCACTAGTCGCCCAATCGTCCCTCAACATCTTTCAACAGGCCTGCTGTTGCAGATTTCAATAATTCGCACATATAGGTAAAGCCGTCAATGCCACCATAATACGGGTCCGGAACCTCCTCAGGTCTCCTTTCCGGGTGGTATTTCATCATCATTTTCAAACTTGCAGATGAACCTGCGGGCTGGATAGCCTGTAAATCTGCGAAATTACTGCGATCCATCGCAACAATCAGGTCATAGTTGTGAAAATCGGAGACGCTTACCTTGCGCGCACGCAAATGAGCAATATCAACACCAAAACCGGATGCTGTATCAACTGCCCGCGAGTCAGGGGCATGACCTACGTGATAACTGTGGGTGCCTGCAGAATCAATTGAAACTAGGTCTTTATGCACTGATTGTTCCAAAGCCCGTGCAAAAAACCCCTCTGCAGAAGGCGAGCGACAGATATTACCCATGCATACAAATAGTATATTAAACATTATGATACAACTCATTCATAATCTATTACTTTCAATTAAATCACATACACGCTGCAGGTCATCCGGCGTATCGATGCCTGCAGGGATGAACTCGCAAGCCCTGGCCATGGCAATGCGTCCGCCCTGCTCCATAATGCGCAATTGCTCGAGGTGTTCCGCCATTTCCAAAGGGGTTGACGGACTCGAGGTGTAACGGCGTAGCGCAGCCAGACGGTATGCATACAGGCCCAGGTGCCGTTTCCACACGATACCGGCGCCAAGCGCGGTATTAATATCAGTATAAGCACGGGCGAAAGGAATGGGAGAACGACTGAAATACAGCGCCCGGTCTTCAGAATCGGTAACCACTTTCACCGCATTGGGGTTTTGCACTTCCTTGGCTTCCGTCATCGGCCAGTACAGGCTTGCCACCTCGCAATCAGTGCGCTCATCCAGCAGGGCCGCCACCTGGTCAAGACAGGCCGCTGGCATCAAAGGTTCGTCACCCTGTAAATTTACAATCAGGTGATCGTCAGGCCAACCCAACTGCACCGCACACTCGGCAATCCGGTCGCTACCACTTTGATGGTCGGACCTTGTCATTACTACCTGCGCGCCAAAAGACCTGGCCGCTGCAAGGATACGCTCATCGTCGGTGGCAATAACCACCGATTGTGCCGATGACCGGGTGGCCCGTTGCCATACACGTTGCAGTAAAGACTGGCCTGCCAGATCCAGCAAAACCTTACCCGGCAACCGTTCTGACGCAAAACGTGCGGGGATTACGATGTGGTAGGCGCTGAGATTGGCCGTATTCATTTGCTGTCCTTCATCAACTTTGCCAAGTGTTGTTTAACTATACCTTCAAACTCATCGGATAAAAGCGTTTCAACCGGTATATACCAGGCGTTTTTAAGCCCGATGGAACGACACTTAACCGCGTCCTTTTCTGTCATGATAATGGCTGAACCGGCCCCTATCGTTGCGAAATCCTTCGCTGTGAATGAATGATGATCGGAAAACCCGTGTGGTTCCGCTTTGATACCCAGCGTTTCCAGCATCCTGAAAAAACGCTGCGGATTACCGATACCGGCTACGGCATGAATGGATGTTCCGCTAAAATTTCGCCGGAATTCATCTACCGAATACTCTTTTGTATCATCCAGTGAACGCACCACATTGGCCTTCAAGTGCATCACATTGACATCCACATCATCCGGCTTGCCAACCCATTTGCCATTTGTGACGACAAAATCGACTTGTCTGAGTCGCCCGGCTGTCTCACGCAATGGCCCCGCAGGGATCAGGTGCCCATTTCCCAGGCCCCGTTCACCATCAACTACGCAAAACTCCATGTCACGGGCCAGATCAACCTGTTGCAGACCATCATCTGAAAAAACCAGGTCCAGACCCATTTCTGTAAGCTTTTTTATGGCATCACGTCTTTGGGCTGCAACCACAACCGGGACGCCGGTCCGTAAGGCCAGCAAAACCGGCTCATCACCGCTTGTTTGAGTATCACTGTCAACCCCGACCAGTAAGGTATCCCGGCTTTGCCTGCCATAACCGGTGCTAGCGATGCCGGGTTTGAGGTTTATATCAAGAGCGAGTTGGCACAGGCGGATCACCAACGGTGTTTTGCCGCTACCACCTGCCGTGATATTACCCACGATGACAAGCGGTAAATCCGGTCGGTATACCGCATGTTTTTTGTTTTGGGCGCGTTGCCAGGCTGTTCGATAAACCGGTTCCAGAATACGTAGGTACCAGGGTGGCTGGTGTGTGCCGTACCAGTGTCGCAGTAGCCAGTTTTCAATGCCAGCGCGCATAGGAAACAGACTAGTCCTGGTCCCCGAACTGGGTGTGATACAAACGGGCATAAGCCTTGCCCATTGCCAGCAGTTCATCGTGTGTGCCCTGCTCTATCACCCTGCCTTCGCGTAATACGATGACCTGATCTGCATTTTCAATCGTCGACAGACGGTGGGCGATGACCAGGGTTGTGCGGTCCTTCATCACTTCCTTGAGTGCATCCTGAATGGCTCGCTCCGATTCTGTATCAAGGGCCGAGGTTGCCTCGTCGAGAATTAAAATCGGGGCATCTTTAAGCAAAGCCCTGGCAATCGCCAGACGTTGGCGTTGACCACCGGATAACAGTGTGCCATTTTCGCCCAGGCGCGTCTCCAGGCCTTCTGGAAGCTTTTCTATAAACTCCATCGCATGGGCCGCGGTAGCAGCACGAATAACGGCATCACGGTCGGCTCCCGCGAGCGCGCCATAGGCGATATTGCCGGTAATGGTATCGTTGAATAAAACCACATCCTGGCTGACCAGTGCAATTTGCTGACGCAGATTATCCAGTTGGTAATCTGCCAGATCCCGGCCATCGAGCAGGATTTGACCTTCATTGTGGGTGTAGAAACGGGGTAATAATCCCGCTAACGTAGTTTTGCCGCTGCCGCTGTGTCCGACCAGTGCGGTCACACTGCCCGGGGGAAAGCGCAGGCTGATGTTTTCCAGTACGGGTCGATGGCTATTGTCGTAGCGAAAGCTGACATTTTGAAATTCAATATCCCCGCTGACACGCTCAACGCTGTACTTGCCACTGTCTGTTTCCTTTTCAGCATCAATGACAACAAAAATGCTTTCCGCTGCAGCAATGCCTTTTTGCATTTGCGCCTGCACCGTTGTCAGTCTTTTTAGCGGCGGAATGGTCGCAACCATGGCAAAGAATATGGAGGTAAATGTACCCGCAGTAATCTGGTCCAGCATGGATGGGCGGGTTGCGATCAGCATCAATGCCACCATCGCAATGCCCGCAGCCAGTTGCACCATGGAAGAACTAAGCATGTGTGTGGCGACCATGCGCATGTGCAGGCGGCGGGTTCGTTCGTTAACACGCTCAAAACGGCTTTTCTCGGTATCCTGCCCAAGAAACACCTTAACCACGCGCTGGCCAACAACAGCTTCTTCGGTCACATGGGCAACATCACCCATAGATTCCTGGATGTTACGACTGATTTTGCGGAATTTGCGGCTGATTACCGTCACTACCACCCCAACCACCGGCACCAGCAACAACAAAACCGCGGTCAGACGGACATTGATACTGAGCATCACGATAACCAGGTAGATCAGCAGCATGATATCTCGAAATGCCGAAGTCACGGCCTTGGTCGCCGCGTGGGAAACCTGTTCGCTGTTATAAGCCAGTTTTGAAATCAGTTGACCGGGGGAGGTCTGGTCATAAAACGTTGCAGGCAGGTGCAAATAACTGGCAAATAATTCCCTGCGCAAATCCGCTACAACACGTCTGCCGGTCCATTCCATACCGTATGCGCCGGAGAAATGACCGAGGATACGCAGCAGCACGACCCCCAGTATGCCGACCGCCAGAAACATGCCGTATTCGGCATCCTTGGCCACAAACACGCGGTCAATCAGGGGTTCAACAAAACGGATAAATACCGCCTGCATGGCAGCATCCAGGCTGACACCGAGGATACCGATGGCAAACATCCACCAGTATTTTCTCGTGTAACCCCAGAGACGTTTATAAACGACACCCGGGCTATAAGCGGCCTGATTTGGCATTGCTATTCTTCAGTGATCCGCTCGGTTGCAATGGACAACCGGGAAAAGCCGAGCTGTGCTGTTATGTCCATTGCGGTCACGACAAAGTGGTGAGGCGTCTCGGCATCCGCCCTTAATATCACGGGAATATTACGATCCTCGCCCGCAGCTTCGATAAATGCTGCCCGCAGTGTTGCTGGTTTTCCGTCGACCAATTGCCGGTCATTGAGGTAAAACTGGCCGTTTTGATCAATCACCAGCTCAAAGCTGTTGGGTTGGTCTTCCGGAGTGCTGACATTCTTCGCTTCCGGCAGATCAACTTTTAATACCGCCTGGTGTTCAAAGGTCGTGCTCACCATGAAAAATATCAATAACAGAAACACCACATCAATCAAACCTGTCAGGCTGATCTCGGGGTCTTCGAGTTTGGATCCTCTGAGTTGCATGGGCTGTTAATAAGCAGCCGGATCGGTATTGCTGCGTTCAATGCAGTCAATCAGGTTGATCGCTTTTTCTTCCATCGAAATAACGTACTCAGCCACCATGCCGCGGAAAAACCGGTAGAAAAAATAGCTCGGTATCGCGACTGTCAGCCCGGCAGCGGTGGTAATCAATGCCTGTGAAATACCACCAGCCAGCACATTGGCATCACCGACACCACTGATCATGATGGCGGAAAATACCTCGATCATTCCTATCACGGTGCCCAGTAAGCCTAATAATGGTGATATTCCAGCAATGGTGCCTAGGGTATTGAGAAATCTCTCCAGATCGTGAACAACATGTCGGCCGGTATCTTCGACCGCTTCCTTGATGATTTCTCTCGGGCGCTTCCGGTTGACCAGGGCAGACGCATAAATACGGCCTAAAGGTGATTCTGCACGCAACTCTTCCAGATGGCGCTGATCCAGTTCATGCCTGGTTGCCCAGTCTTCAACCGTGGCACCCAATCCTTCCGGGATCACTTTGCTGCTGCGCAGTGTCCAGAAGCGTTCGATGATAATTGCTACTGCCAGGGTTGAGCAAAGCAGGATGGGTGCCATCAGCCAGCCACCGGCAAGGATAATTTCCAGCACGCAGTTTCACTCCTTTGATTAATGCTGTGCAGAATAATACCTTAAGCCCGGCTTTATATCCCCTCGAATTTCCCCGGCCTTTACGGGCACTCCTCAATTGCGGGCCATCGCCAAATGGCCTTACGGTTTACACGGGCGGATTCCACCCTGAAACTACCATTCGCATCCGTCGTAATCCTGAGACCTCCGCACTGCGCAGTATTCAGTGTTGGGATATGTGCTTTTGAATATCTCTTGAGTACATCCGCGCGCGGGAAACCGAAACGGTTGTCGCTGCCCGCAGAGATCAGCACCAGCGACGGCCTGAGAGTATCAATCAGAACTTGAGAGGAGGATGTTGAACTGCCATGGTGGGGAGCAGTCAGGATCGTATGCGACTCAAGCCCGTTATAAACCAGCCGTTGTTCTACAACCCGGCCGATATCACCGCTTAACAACAAGCTCAGACCCGGACCATTCACACTGATAACACAGGAACTGTCATTACCAAGATAAGGCAGTCCCGGTGAGGGGTGTAAAACCCTGAATGTCAGATCTTCAGTTGCCCACTCATCAGGTGTTTGACATGGTCTGATTCCGGTACGGCTCCTGGGCAGGCTGGCCAGGTACTGAGAATTCGGGTACGCAAGCTGTAAACGTTTCAAACCACCGGCATGATCAAGGTCTGCATTACTGGCAACGACCAGGTCGGGAGTTCGGCCCGTGGCCTTTATCGCCGGTTGTATCGTTCCGGCAACCATGTCCCACCCGGCATCCCCGGCAAGGCCATTGCCTGGACCGGTATCGTAGACCATCAGGTAATCTCGTGCCGTGAGCAAGACCGCAAGCCCCTGCCCTATGTCCAGAAAATCGATTTGCGTCTCTCCCTTATCCAGGGAGTTACCTGCGGGCAGTATCATGGGAACCATCAACAGCAAACCCGCAATTCGACCCCGAACCCCTCTTGGCAATAATACAATCGCTGCGCCCAGCATCGCGAGCAGTGTAGCTACGAGACCAGGAACACGCGTTGAAGCAAAGACCACAGGTTGGATACCTGATAAGTACTCCAGCATCAGGAATAACCAGTGTGCAGTGTAACCAGCCATTGTGAGCAACCATCCTGCCAATGGGCCTGGCAACCACAACACCAGCAAGGCAGCCAGTATCAGGGGCACTATCACCATGCTGACCACCGGGATAGCAACCAGGTTAGCCAGCAAGCCCGGTAAGCTGGCCTGTTGAAACCAGTACATACCCAACGGCGCCATCACCAGCGAGATAGCAAGTTGGGCATATAACATTTTTCGCCAGACCGGTATTTGTCCCTGCCGTGGCACGAATATCATCATCAATACGGCCACAGCGACAAAGGAGAACCAGAAACCCGCACGCAATGGTGCAAAAGGATCTGCCACCAGCACCAGTGCCATTGCGATCAACCAGGCCAAAACAGGGTGAACGTTGCGTCTGCTTAAGGTAACCACAGTGGCAACTGTCAGCATAATTAGCGCCCGCTGGGTTGAAACCCCAAAACCGGCCAGGCCGGAATAGGCCAAAGCGGCAAACCAGGCTGTCAGCCATGGCAGGACAACGGCAAAACGCTGTTTGAAGCCAAAGGACAAAAACAGTACGCCCAGTCTACCCAGGTTAAAACCCAAAGCCGCCGCCAGGCCGATATGCAATCCGGAGATGGCCAGCAAATGCCCCGTCCCCGTTGCAGACAGAACTCCCCGGTCATGAGGCAACAAACCCCTGCGATCGGCTATGGCCAGCGCCGCGATCACTCGAAATGCGGGAATATCTCCTGCTTTCTTTGAGAGTTTATCAAGCACCGACTCTCGCCGGTGCTGTAAATCGAACCAGTCCGGGCCCGCAAGACGGACATTTTCCCCGGCTTTAACATAGGCCCGCGCACCGATACCCTGGGTGAAATACCAGCGTTCCGAATCTACACCGTGGAAGTTGATCCGGCCCCGAGGGGAGCGTAACTCCAAATGCAATTGCCAGTGTTCACCGGCATGAAACTCTGGAATAAGCGTGTCTTTGCCCTCTGCCCTGTTCCTGTCTTTATACCAGTACACACGAATCTTCGGCGGGATGGGGCCTGAAACATCATCAGGCAGGAATACGAAACGCGTGAGATCGCCCATTGCCTCCGGCAGGCTGCCGATAACACCGCTAATTACATGGATGGATTTATTTTCTGAAAGTGGTAAGCGCTGCGAAATCCGGTCATTGATAAATAATGTGGTGGTCAGGAAAAATGCCGGGGCCAACCAGAGCATCCTCAATGCAGGCCTGGTACCAGGCTTTAAAGCTCCCACTGCGATCGTTAAAAGAAACACAAACGCGACAGTTGAAGGCAGCGTAGATACGAACAGGAACGGCGAAACCGCTCCAACGATGAGCAGAGCCCAGAATTTCAATGATCCCCCCCTAATTGTTCAGGACTCTAAAAAGGTTTCAGACTCCCCATGTGTAATTCGAAACGCTGATTCATCCTGGCGGCCAGCTTCATATCATGCGTAACCAGTATCAGGCTGGTATTGAGCTCGGTATTGAGTTCGAGCAACTGGTCAAACACCTGGTTGGCGATGCGTTCATCCAGGTTACCGGTGGGTTCATCGCCCAAAATACAGCCCGGGTTACCAACCAATGCCCGCGCCACTGCTGCCCTTTGCCGTTCGCCGCCTGACAACTCACCGGGTTTATGATCCAGTCGTTGCGCCAGTCCCACTTTGTCCAACAACGCGGCTGCCCTTTTTGCTGCATCTGTCGTGGACTCACCACGAATCAACAACGGCATGGCAACATTTTCCAGGGCCGTGAACTCCGGCAGCAAGTGATGGAACTGGTAAATAAAACCCATACGGGCGTTGCGCAGGTCGCTGCGTTCGCTCTCGCTCATTTGCCAGATTGACTTGCCGTCAACGAACACATCCCCTTCATCCGGTTTGTCCAGTCCGCCTAAAATATGCAGCAGGGTACTTTTTCCGGAACCTGATGCACCCACAATGGCCATCGATGTGCCTGCGGGTACTTGCAAGCTGACATCCTCCAGCACCTGCACCCTTTTGGGGCCCTGCCGGAAACCCCGGCTGATGCCTTTCGCTTCAATCACCATGTTGCCCTGTTCATTCATAACGCAAAGCCTCCGCCGGATCGGTCTTCGAGGCCCGCCACGCCGGGTACAGGGTTGACAGCAGGGACATGACCAGCGACATCATCGCAAAACCGAAAACATCCGCGCGGCGCAGATCGGTTGGTAGCTCGGTTATGTAATAAATATCTGCCGGAAACAGTGAAAAACCAAAAACACGCTCAAGTAACGGCATTAGCGCTGCAATGTTCTGGGCCAGCAAAATACCACCAACCACCCCCAAAGCGGTGCCAATGATGCCGATCAGGCTGCCCTGGACCACGAAAACCCGCATGATGGTACCCGCGTGGGCCCCCATGGTTTTGAGAATGGCGATATCGGATTGTTTGTCCGTCACCACCATTACCAACATGGAAATAATATTAAAAGCTGCTACTGCAATGATCAGTGACAGGATGACCCACATGACGGTTTTCTCAGTACGCACTGCCTGGAACAGGTTACCGCGTTCCTGGCTCCAGTCCCTGACGCGGTAAGCACCGTCGAGTTGAGTTGAGATTTCACGCGCCACCCACCAGGCTGAATCCAGGTCTTTCAGCTTCAGTCGGATGCCACCAATGGAATCCTCCGGCATGCGCAACAACCTGGCAGCATCTTCGATATGCACCATGGCCAGACCGGTATCATTTTCATGCTCGCCAAACTCAAACATACCCACAACGGTAAAACGTCGCATCAATGGACTGGCACCAAAAGGACTGGCTTTGAGCCTGGGTGCAATGATGGTTACTTTGTCACCCAATCCGACCCGTAGTCGCACGGCCAGGCCTATACCAAGTACGATGCTGTAATCACCGCTGTGCAAATCATCCAGACTGCCGCTGACCATACTGGTGGCAACATCCGATACGGTTGCTTCATAGTCCGGCTCAACACCACGCACCAGTGCTGCACTGGAGCCATTGGACTGCAACCAGGCACCAACCTCGATATAAGGCGCTGAAGCAATGACATCATCGCGCTCATTGACATGGCTGATAACCTCACGCCAGTTATCGAGCGGCTTTTCAAGCGGCTGAATGGTGGCATGGGAAATCGCACCCAGGATGCGTGCGCGCAATTCTTTTTCAAAACCATTCATCACCGAAATCACGGTGATCAACGTAGTGACGCCCAGCGCAATTCCCAGCATCGATGTCAGGGAAATGAATGAAATAAAATGATTTTGCCTCTTGGCCCGCAGGTAGCGCAGACCAATGAAAGCAGATAGTGGTTTATACATGTGCGAATTAGACCATAATGAAAATCTGGCAACCAGTTGAATTTACCCTTTTGCCTGTAGGTAATTATCGTCTATTCATAGAAACCCCGTCATTCCGGACCCGATCCGGAATCCACCTTGCCCTTTTAGTCCGTGTCGTTAAGAAAATGGACCCCGGCTCAAGGCCGGGGTGACGGAAGGTAAAGGCCGGGGTGACGGAGTGTGAGGACCAAATAGAAACACTACACTAACCTCTCGAGTGACTGACTTAATTCCTGTGGTAGCTGGGAACTAACCAACTGTTCTTCCCCATCATTCGTATAAAAACGCACCTGGTGGGCATGTAAAAACATTCGTTTTACACCCTGGGATTTCCAGAATTTTTGCCGTGCTGTGGGTGAATAACGTTTATCACCCGCCAAAGGCATACCGAGATGAGCTGCGTGCACCCGGATCTGGTGGGTACGTCCGGTGTGTAACTGTGCTTCTGCAAAACTGAAACCAGCATAATTCTGTAACAAACGAAACGTGGTGTGCGCCGATTTTCCTTCCGGATCGACCCGCATAAAGCGTTGCCCGGAGCGTTCAAATTTACCGATAGGCTCATTTACTTCAACAAGATCGTGTTTGAGTTGCCCATCCAGCAGGCACAGGTAACGCTTCTCAATCTGATTATTCTGTATCTGGGTGTTCAGTTCCCGCAGTGCACTACCATCCAGCGCCAGTAACAAACAACCACTGGTTTCACGATCCAGACGGTGCACCAGGTCTACATTCATACCGGGTCGCATCTTGCGCACAACATCAACAACACCCCAGGCGAGACCGCTACCGCTATGAACAGCCATGCCGGCCGGTTTGTCGATAACCATGATCCCGTGAGCCTCATAGCAAATGGACCGGTTTAGCAGTTGTAAAACGGCCGGGGGAATATCGCCGGGTTTGTTCTCGCGAACAGATGCAGGTGGAATGCGGATCATGTCACCCGTCTCAAGCCGGGTGGCAGGTTTTGCCCTACCGCCATTTACACGCACCTGGCCGGTGCGGATGATGCGGTAAATAACAGATCTGGGCAGTCCTTTGAGTCTTGCGGTAAGAAAATTATCCAATCGCTGACCATCGCGATCCTGCGATACTTCAACATAACTTACGGTGAAACTTACCTTATTCATAGCCAATGATTCCCAACTCATTGATAGAAAATGAAAAGACTGCTATATTGTCGCGGCAATGGATTCGTCCTGCCGAATCGTTCTTCGGAACCGCCTGATTATCTCACCTAAACCGTGCTTTAAAAGGGCCGGTAACATAGATACAACGACAGTTTACACGTTGTTTCACAGGCAGATAAACTCGAATTCACCTGTTGAGTAGTAGCAGGAAAGACTTAATTTTGATGACAGCCCGACAAACTGCCATCTACGAACCGGACCAAAAAGATTGGTTCGGCTATGAAAACAATTTTTGGTACCCCCGGCAAAGGTGCAAAGCATCGCCGGGTCAGCTGAGTGGAAACACGGCGTAGAAACGTCATGTTGTTCCACCGCCGCCCCGTACCGGGGTGCCTGAGGAATTTACAATGAAAAGAATGCTGATTAACGCAACTCAGCCAGAAGAGTTGCGTGTTGCAGTTGCCGAAGGGCAACATCTATTTGATCTTGATATAGAAGTACCCTCCCAGGAACAAAAGAAATCAAACGTTTACAAGGGTAAAATCACGCGGGTTGAACCGTCACTGGAGGCCTGCTTTGTTGAGTTTGGTTCATCACGACACGGATTCCTTCCGCTTAAGGAAATTTGCCCAAGCAGTTATTCCAAGGGTGCATCCAAAAAAGGTGGCAAAATTGCCATCCGCGATGCGGTACGCGAAGGTCAGGAAATTATCGTCCAGGTTGAAAAGGAGGAACGCGGTAATAAAGGCGCGGCCCTGACTACCTACATCTCCCTGGCAGGCCGTTACCTGGTACTGATGCCCACCAACCCCACAGCAGGTGGAGTGTCACGGCGCATCACCGGCAATGATCGCGATCATTTACGCGAACAACTGCAAAAGGTCACCTCTCCCGATAATGTCGGCATCATCGTACGCACCGCCGGTGTTGGGCGCGATGCAGAAGAACTACAGTGGGATCTCGATTACCTGTTGCAGTTGTGGACAGCCATCGAACAGGCTGCCTCCAAGCGCTCTGCCCCGTTCCTGGTTTACCAGGAAAGCAATCTGTTCATACGTGCGCTTCGTGACCATCTGCGCAACGATATCGGCGAAATACTGATCGATAATGAGAGCGTTTATAATGATGCACGGGAATTCATGCAGCAGGTCATGCCGCACAATCTGGGCAAGCTCAAGTTATACACCGACCAGGTTCCGCTATTTAACCGTTACCAGATTGAAACCCAGATTGAATCAGCATTTGCACGCACCGTGCACTTACCCTCGGGCGGCGCGGTAGTATTCGATCATACTGAAGCCCTGCTCTCCATTGATATCAACTCGGCCCGCGCAACCAAGGGCTCGGATATTGAGGAGACGGCCTATAACACCAACATGGAGTCTGCCAACGAAATAGCCCGCCAGCTTCGCCTGCGCGACCTGGGTGGACTCATCGTTATCGACTTCATTGATATGACCAGCCGCAAGCATCAGCGTGAAGTTGAAGAGTGCCTGCGCAGCGCCATGCAAATTGACAAGGCCCGGGTTCAGATTGGACGTATTTCACGGTTCGGTCTGCTGGAAATGTCACGACAACGGTTGCGCCCTTCTTTGGGTGAATCCAGCCAGGAAACCTGCCCGCGCTGTGAGGGCCACGGTACCATCCGTAGTGTTGAGTCTCTCGCATTGTCCATTCTCCGATTGGTCGAAGAAGAGGTCATGAAGGACTACACCGGCCAGATCATCGTGCAGGCACCTACTGAGGTGATTAATTTTCTGCACAACGAGAAGCGCGCAGCACTGGCTGATGTTGAGGCAAGGCATAAGGTGCCAATCATGATGCTGGCCAACCAGTACCTGGTTACACCACATTTTGAAATTCTCAGGGTGAGGAAATCAGACGTTTCCAGCGACCCAAGTTACACGCGTGTTGATCAGCCCGATGCACAGGTGGTTGCCAATGAGCGTTCACAGGCCAATGCAACTGTGGTGCCGGCTCCTGCAGTCAAACGCATTGTGCCAGAGCGCCCTGCACCCTCGCGGACCGAAGAAAAAGCACCGGGTTTGTTTACACGCCTGGCAAACATTCTTTTCTCCCATCCAAAAGAGGAAGAGAAAAGCAAGCCGGCACAGAGCAAAAAGACTACGAAAAAAACCGGCAGCCAACGCAGTAGTCAACAAAGCCGGAGAAGGCCTCAGTCTTCGCAGCAGCAGTCAAGCCGCAGAACCAGTAAGAAGCGTAGCAGCAAGGGTACACAGAGCAGCGGCCAGCAAAACCAACAGCAACGGACCAGCAAGAAGCGTACGTCCAAGAAAACCCAGTCCAAGCCAACACAGGACAAGCAGGGGCAACAGCAAAGCAGGCGCAGGCCACCAAAGTCCCAAAAAGAAACTGCCGGCAAGGGCCAGGTGACGGCGAGTGAAACTGCTTCCCAGACAAGCATTAAACCCACAGCAAGCAGTGGCGATGTTGATGGGAATGTTAAACAGGAGCAGAAGGAAGGCAGCGGTCGCAGCAGCAGAGGTAGTCGCAGAAGGCGTTCGCCCTACAAAACCGGCGGTTCAAAACCACGTCCGGAGCGTAATGAGTCCCAGGCTGAAACCAGAACGGATTCAACTACCGGGCAACAGGCGGCTGTCAGCGACAAGCAAGCGGTAACAGCCAAGGCTGAAAAACCAGTTCAAGCTTCTACAAGTCCGTCAAAATCTGAAGCAGCACCTGTCAAATCGGCGGACAAAAAGCCAAAATCTACCGATTCAGCAAAAGTCGAAACGAAGTCTTCAGAAAGCAAAACTTCTGATACAAAGCCGACTGAAACCAAATCTGTTGATTCGAAAAAAGCTGAAACTGGTAAGCTTGATTTAAAACCGTCTGCTTCTGAACCTGCAAAAAAAGCCGAATCTGCAAAGCCGGCTAAAACTGACGATACTAAAACAACGGCATCATCTGCCGATAAAGCCACGGATGCCAAAAGTAAGCCAGCTAAAACCACAAAACGTGCGCCCCGGAAAAAAACTGCTAGCAAAAAGGTCAGCAAGAAGACTACTGCCAGCGCCAAGCCAGCTGCAGAACCTAAAGTAAGCTCGGCAACAGCACCGGAGAAAGATTCAAAAGGTATCTATACGCTGAAGCCACCACCATCAGAATAGATACGAGCCGGATTAGCTATTCCCGATAGCAGATCATAATGTGCGCGGCCGGCAAATGTCGGCCGCGCACCGTTTCAGCCCGGTCTTTCAATGACCCTGCTTAGTGCACTGTCACTTCAGACGGTTTCCAACAGGCCGTAACGCATTGCCATGCGTACCAGTTCAACTTCGCTGCGTGCACCCAGCTTGCCAAGTATTCTGTATTTGTAGGTAGATACAGTTTTAGGGCTCAGGCACATCAACGACGCAATGTCCGGTATACGGCGACCATCAGTTATTTTGAGCATGACTTCCATCTCCCGTGCGGACAGGTTTTCAAAAGGTGACTTTTTGTTTGCCCCGGAAAGCATGGATAACGCAAGTTGCTTGGCCGCCTCACTGCCTATGTAACGCTGACCACCCGCCACGATCTTGATAGCCTGCAGCAGTTCTTCAGCGTCGCAATCCCGGGTCAGGTAACCACTGGCTCCGGCATCAAGGAGCCGTGCCGGATACGGAGGTTTGGCATGTGATGCCAGTATGATTATTTTTGCCCCCGGATGGCTGCGTTTGAGTTTTCGAGTGACTTCAAAACCCGTTACGCCGGGTAAATTAACGCTGAGTAGAATAATATCCAGTTGTCTTTTTCCACATTGTGCGAGCGCTGCTTCACCGGATGTTGCTTCAGTTACTTGTGTGATTTCATTGCTTTGATCAAGAATATGCCGTAGCCCCGTTCTGGCAAGCGCCTGATCGTCTATGATGAGAATTTGAATCATGGTTTCCCCCTTTGGATTGATTCGATGTTATTTTCGTTTTTTCGTGTCTGACCCTTTCCTTTTTATTGACCCGTTCCCTTTTAAAACCCAGCTTCAATTCGGAAGTGAAAAGAACCTTGAGCCCTTTAACTATAATCACAGGATTTACGTAAGTCGACCATGAATTGAAATAAACTTGAATGCAGGCAAATTACCTACAGGATTTTCATCATTTATACACTTGAGCAACCGTTCCCGGGATATAGGTAGACATTTTCCGAATCAAACTGCTTCAAAATATACCCGGGTTGAAATACACTGGATTTCTGCAATGCTTAAAGGGTAAGCATAATCCAGGGGGATTAATGACAACTCCGCACTTTACACCAGAGATTACCGACGACTTCGTAAAAATGCATGAGGACTTTCTCGTGCCTGCTATTTATGCCCAATGGGCCCACAGGGTTGCTGAGATCGCCGAGATCGATTTCGGGCACCATATACTTGATGTCGCCTGTGGTACGGGCACACTGGCCCGTGCAGTTCTGCTGGAAGCCGGCCTGACCGGTAAGGTAACAGGACTGGACATCAGTGAAAAAATGTTGGACTCTGCGCGCCGGCATTCAGGTAAAATTGAATGGCAACAGGGTGACGCTGAAGCATTGCCCTTCGAGAAGAACCAATTCGACCGCGTCATGTGCCAGTTCTCACTGATGTTTATCGCCAATCGGGTCGCTGCGATCAAGGAGATGCTCAGGGTGTGCAAACCGGACGGCCTCGTTGTGGTGGCTATCTGGGCACCAATGGATCATTCAAAAGCCTACTGCACGCTGATCGCGCTGATACAAGAATATGCCGGTGCTCACGCTGCATTCAAGTTGTCTTCTCCATGGAAACTCGGTTCACCCGGTGTCATGGATGCATTGCTGCTAAGTTCCGGTGTCAATGAGTACGAATGCCACCAGCGCGTTGGGCTAGTCCGCTTCCCTTCGATCGAATCATTTATCGAATCTCACCTGCGAATGGTGGGTGAATTCCATCAGTTGGATAAAGAAACCTATCGACAATTGCTGATTGCCGCAGACGCAGAACTTCATGAATTCCTGGTTCCCGGCGGACAGATCGTCGCACAACTGGATGCGAATATTTTTACCATTAGTGATGTGTGAACCGGTCCTGCTGGTTCATCCTGATTAGGCTTTTACTGCCAGCTTTCGTCACCTGATTAGTCCACTTGTATTTTGATGATATCCCCGGCACGGACTGACACGATCATGTCTTTTTTTCCTTTGCGACTATAAACCCAGTTCGATACCCCAACAGTTGACCGGTGACCATGTTCGTAAACTGTTTCTTTACTGCTGTATTTTCTCAGTGGGTCACCACACTTTTTAATTAGTGCGTTGCTTGATTCACCCGGCTTTACGAGCATTCTTCCGCAGCGAAAACTGTCTGCGGGTGCGGTGCTGGCAACTAATAGAAAGAAAACGCCTAGCCAGAATTTGTTCATTGTTTGCTATCCCCTTGGTGATTTGTGGGTACATGTTATGACGTGGCTGGGGTTGTTGGATATGGGGATTTGGAGCCTATGATTGTCGGCAATTGTTGATAGGTTTATTGGATTGGGAGCACAGAGTTCGGGCAAACGAAGTTGGTGGGATTGGTTCGGGTACTCGAGGATTCGAACCGTGACACGTAGTCAGATACAAAAACCCGCAATCACTTCAGACTAAACCAGGGTTACCGGGGCGCCGCACCTCTGCATTTGAGAACCAGTTTTCTCCGGATATATTCTTGATTTTCTACAGATTTACAAAAACACAGCATTCCATTATAATTACCACGTTGTAGCTTACGTTTTTTGCTACGTAATTAGGACAGGGAATGTTCTATCAAATAAAAAACGCTTCAAGGGGATTCACCTTAATCGAGTTGATGATCGTAATAGCGATCGTAGCTATCCTGGTCGCCCTGGCGGTGCCGGCGTATCAGGATTACACGGTTCGTGCGAAAGTCGCTGAATGCTTCAGTGGTGCCGCTCCAATCAAGCTGGCGATTTCTGAATATCGTATGACAATGGCAAATTGGCCACCAGACGACGCTGTCGCTGGCACAGCTGCACCAGCAGGGCAAAGTAATTATTGCGTGGGCTTTCAGCACTACAAGGACAAGGAAGGTTCTTTTGAAATCAACGTGAATGAAACCGCAGTAGGCGTGCTCCCCAGCCAGGAAATCAATTTCCAACTGAAGCCTGTGCTAAATGCTCAGGGCAGTATTGACTGGTTTTGTTGGAGCAGGCATACCGCGGCAACTAATCTGAAATTCCTTCCGTCCAACTGTCGGGCCAGATCCCCCTAGTATGTGCCAAAAGCCAGATTATTGATTCCCGCTTTTGAGGATAATCTGCTGGTACCTGCGGGCATAACGGAAGTCAGGACATAGGGGGAGATTACCCACATACGGGGCAGGCCTGGGGGGAGGATGCTTTAACTGCACCCTGACAAGTCACTTACCCAAGATAGAGGGCAGCAAAGTGAAGATGCACTTTCTTATGTATGTAACAAAGGATGTAATAAAAAAACCCTTTAAGAAAAAGGGCTTTTTTATCAGCCATATTTGGCGGAGAGGCAGGGATTCGAACCCTGGATAGGCTACAAACCTATGCCGGTTTTCAAGACCGGTGCATTCAACCGCTCTGCCACCTCTCCAAAATCGTGTGGTGCGTATTGTGCCGCGCAAGAATACAGAAAAACGCCTTGGCATACCACCCCTGTATACCGGCATATGACAGTTGAGCTGAAATTGTTTAAAGTACCAGTTGGTTTTAATGCCTTAATACATTGAACTAACGGAAATGTGCCTTATCTTAGGTACAATGTACCGCACACAAAATGGAGCTTTACCCAAAGTATGAATCAGACACAATACAGAACCTCTTCCGTACAAACCGTCTCGAAAGTAGAAATGAACAAGGTATTACGCAATACCTATGCACTGCTTTCCATGACCTTGTTGTTTTCCGCCGTCATGGCCGGGGTTTCCATGGCAATGAACTGGCCATATCCCAGCTTCATAGTTGTACTGGGTGGATATTTTGGCCTGCTGTTTCTAACCACCAAGTTGCGTAACAGTGCCTGGGGTATTTTGGCCGTGTTCGCACTGACGGGTTTTATGGGCGCTACGCTGGGCCCGATTATTAATATGTATCTTTACCGCTTTGGCAATGGCACCGAGATCGTCATGATGGCACTTGGAGGCACCGGGGTTATCTTCCTGGCCATGTCTGGCCTGGCACTGACCAGCAAGCGGGATTTCTCCTTTATGGGCAAATTCCTCGCCATCGGTATCCTGGTGGCGTTCCTGGCTGCGATTGGCAATCTGTTTTTCCAGTTGCCGGCACTTGGACTGGCGGTTTCCAGCATGTTCATTCTGTTGATGGCAGGCCTGATACTTTACCAGACACAGCAAATTATCCGTGGTGGTGAGACCAACTACATCATGGCCACGGTCACGTTGTTTGTGAGCATATTTAACCTGTTTACAAGCTTGCTACACATACTGGGCTTCGGGTTCGGTGAGGACTGAACCGGTTTAGCTCATAAACGAAAAGACCCGCCTGATGCGGGTCTTTTTTTGGCTGCAATATTCGCTCTGTAACAAATTAAATTTATGGAGTGATCACTTCCAGACCACCCATATACGGCTGCAAAACCTCGGGGATTCGTATGGACCCATCTCGCTGCTGGTAGTTCTCCAAAACCGCGATCAAGGTACGTCCAACCGCCAGACCAGAACCGTTAAGGGTGTGCACCAGTTCCGTTTTTCCACTTTCCGGGTTACGTACCCGCGATTTCATCCGGCGCGCCTGGAAATCACTGCAATTACTGCAGGATGAGATCTCCCGATAAGTACCCTGCCCCGGCAACCAGACTTCGATATCGTAGGTCTTGCAGGCTGAAAAACCCATGTCACCGGTACACAGAACAATGGTCCGGTAAGCCAGGTTCAGTTTTTCCAGGATCTTCTCGGCATTACCGATCAATTCCTCGTGCGCAGCCTCGGCCTCTTCTGCCCGGACGATATGCACCAGTTCAACTTTTTCAAACTGGTGCTGGCGGATCATGCCGCGTGTGTCCTGACCGGCTGAGCCTGCTTCACGTCTGAAACACGGTGTTTGCGCCGTGTATTTTATTGGCAGCTCGTCAGCCTTGAATATCTGGTCCGCGGCCAGGTTGGTAACGGGAACCTCTGCCGTGGGCACCAGGTAACGGGGTGGATCATCGGTGGTCGCAAATGCATCATCGCCGAATTTGGGTAATTGTCCGGTACCCAGCATGGCCTCGCCTTTAACCAGGTAGGGCACATAAACTTCGATATAGCCGTGTTCCTGGGTGTGTACATCCAGCATGAACTGCGCCAGTGCCCGGTGCAGCCGTGCAAAGGAAGCTTTTAACAGCGTAAAGCGCGCCCCCGCCAGTTTTGCTGCGGCTTCCGCATCCATCATCTGGTGCAGTTCACCCAGTTCTACATGATCCCTGGGTTTGAAATCATAAGTGGGTACCACGCCCCATTTGCGCAGCTCGATATTTTCGCTTTCATCTGCGCCAGCGGGTACATCCGCTGCCGCCAGGTTTGGCATATCCAGCATCCAGGCAGCCTGTTCGTCACGGACTTGCCTGAATTCGTTCTCAACCGTTTTAAGGTCTGCTCCCAGTTTCGCAACCGCATCCAGCAACGGTTGAATATCTTCACCCTGTGCCTTGGCCCGGCCAATGGATTTGGCGCTGGAATTGCGTTTGGACTGCAGTTCCTCCATTTCCATTTGCAGTGCTTTGCGACGGGCTTCCAAAGCCTCGTATGCAGTTGCATCAAGTGTGTAACCACGAGTCTTGAGCGCGTCAACGGTTGCGTGGAGGTCGTTTCTTAAAATGAGAGGATCAAGCATGGAAATGTTCTGTAGTTTCGTGTGGCGGCATTGTAACGTATGCGCCCGCGATATTGTCAATTACACCGGGGTCAATTACACCGTGCTGAATTACCCCTGGCTCAATCAGGCAGGGAAACCACGCCCACCAGATCAGCACCCTCAGGCGGAGTGAATTTAAATAGCTGTGGATCCATGGGTGAGTTCTTAAGCATATTCTCAAAATGAACTTCCGTCCTTTGCCCGAATGCATCCTCCATGGCCATCATGCGTATTCCGCTTGAGTCCAGCCCTAAAAGTATGCGTTCAAACTCGGATTCATCATCCAGGCTTTTCAATTCCAGCAATAACATCTCTTCAAAGTCACCCAGTTCGGTCACCTGGAACTGCTGGTCAAGCCGGCTGACGTCAGCCAGTATCATCAGCGGTGAATCAGCGGCCTGGTCAGTCTGTGGTTTGACTGTGACCTGCTGCAGAGACTCATCGTAAATCCATATATTGCTGCCATCGGCAACGATCGTTTCCGGGAATTCGCCCGAATACACCCAACGCAATTTGTCCGGGCTTTGCAGCCAGACCTTGCCATGGGTTTGATCCTGAACACGGCCATCCTGGGATTTGACTGTTTGCACGAAGTCGGCCTGGAAGCCTTCAAGCTCAGCGGCAAACCGTTCAAGTTCACTGCGTGCAGGACCGGAACTGCCAGCAAGCAAAACAGATGCCACCAGTGTCAAAACCAGCAACAAAAAAGATTTACAGCAAAACTTCATATTTAATCCCGTGGCGGGGGCGGCGCCAGTACTTCGCGTTGGCCGTTATGCTCAGGCTGAGACACCACACCACTGGCCTCCATCTCTTCGATGATACGGGCCGCACGGTTGTAACCGACGCGCAGATGACGCTGCACACTGGATATGGATGCCTTCCTGGACTGTGTAACCCAGGCAACCGCATCATCATAAAGTTCATCCTGATCGCCCTTGGTCTCCTGTGGGATACCGCTGGCATTGATGGTCATACCATCGGTGGTCATCTGTGTCTCTTCCAGGATCTCATCGACATAATTCGGATCACCCAGGGACTTGAGATATTGAACCACCGCGTGCACTTCGTGGTCATCGACGAAAGCCCCGTGTACACGCTCCGGTATGGAAGTACCGGGCGGCATGTATAACATATCACCGTGACCCAGTAACTGTTCGGCGCCCATCTGATCCAGGATCGTGCGTGAATCAACGCGGGAAGATACCTGGAAAGCAATACGTGTCGGGATATTTGCCTTGATCAGACCGGTAATAACATCCACGGAAGGCCGTTGCGTGGCCAGGATCAGGTGTATTCCGGAAGCACGGGCCTTTTGCGCCAGGCGGGCAATCAGTTCATCGATTTTCTTGCCAAGAATCATCATCATATCGGCAAGCTCATCAACGATGACCACGATATACGGCAAATGCTCCAGATCAGGCGCCTCCTCATCCGGATTCATTTCATCGGGTTTGAACAGAGAATCTTTAAGCGGTGTTCCTGCCTCAATGGCCTCACGCAACTTTTTATTAAAACCCGCCAGGTTACGCACGCCCTCTGCCGACATCAGGCGATAGCGGCGCTCCATTTCCGCCACGCACCAGCGCAGCGCATTGGCCGCCTCTTTCATGTCTGTGACAACAGGCGCCAGCAAATGCGGGATATCTGCGTAAACCGACAGTTCCAGCATCTTGGGATCAATCATCACCAGCCTGACTTCCTCAGGTCCGGTCTTGTACAAGAGGCTCAGTATCATGGCATTAAGGGCCACGGATTTACCCGAACCGGTTGTACCTGCAACCAGCAAGTGAGGCATCTTGGCAAGATTGGCAACGATAGGACGTCCGGAAATACTCTTGCCCAATGCCAGCGTTAGTGGCGCACTGGACTTGTCATAGACCTCGGAACGTAAGATTTCCGAAAGAAAGACCATGTGCCTGTTCTCATTGGGTATCTCAAGACCAATGGTTGACTTGCCCGGTATAACCTCAACAACACGCACCGATACGATACTGAGCCCACGGGCCAGGTCCTTGGCCAGGTTGGTAACCTGAGATGACTTGACGCCAGGTGCCGGTTCCAGCTCAAAACGGGTAATCACGGGTCCTGGATGCACGGCCACAACATCGACCTGCACGCCAAAGTCTGCCAATTTCAGCTCAACTTGCCTGGAAAGGGCCTTGAGTGCATCTTCACTGTATCCGGGTAGCTGATCATGGGGCTCATCGAGCAGATCCAACGGCGGTAGCGAATCGGGCGGCATGTTCTTGAACAAGTGCCGTTGTTTTTCCTTGGCGACACGTTTGCTGGGGTGTTCATCGGGAATGGAAATCTGCGGTTCAATCCTGGGTTCTTTTTTAGTCTTCTGCCTGATCGAGTCAGTTTTACGCACTTCCTCCCGCTTGGCGCGTGCGCGTCTTCCGGCAAACCAGTCCCGCATACTGGCAATTTTAGCTATCAGCCAGTCTGCCAGATCCAGGGTAATACGGCCTGTTACGTCCATTACGTGAAACCAGGATAGCCCGGTAAACAGAGTTACGCCCACCAGCATCATCGAAAACAGGAAAAGCGTAGAGCCCAACAAACCGGTTAATTCTTTCAACGGCGTTGCAACCACATCCCCGATTACACCACCGCCACCTGCGGGCATAATGCCAGCGGGTGGCATCAAGTGTAAGAAACTCAGACCCGTTGAAGACAACAGAAACAAGACCAGGCCGGTCACGATTGCTACCGCTTCCATAACACCCGCTTCGGATTCCTGGGTTTTGTTACTCCACAGCCGCCAGCCACCGTAGACCGTAATAACCGGCAACAGGTACGCTATGTAACCTGTCAGGCCCAGAAAGGCGTCCGCTATCCAGGCACCCAGGATACGGCCAGCGTTCTGAACCTGGTCAGAGTTGGTGGTATTAAAAGGTCCCGGATCAGTCGGATCGTATGTGAAAAGACAGGCAACCAGGTACACGGCAACGAGTATAGAAAGCAAAAAAAAGCTCTCTTTCAAATGATGTGTTAACCGGGATGGTTTGCTTTCAGCAATTTTGGCCTTCTTCCGTGCTTGCGCCAATGTTATCTACCTTATAAGGTTTATTGTTTAAGTGTTTATATTTAAAGTTAAATAGAACTTTATCATGGGACTATATTACCCAGTCTCCCGTACAATTCAAACCATAATGCCACAATCGATTCCAAACATGCGGACAAACATGCAGTGAAACATATTTACCGGCGGCTTGATCGGTTAAAATGCTGAACTTGAATTTGGTTTTTTTCAGCTTCCTGCCAGTCTGAAGGGAGCCTGTTATTTTTATGGAGCAATTATACATGAGCGATACAAAACACCATGGCCTGCTGATCGTCGGCTCCGGCCCTGCAGGTTACACTGCAGCGATCTATGCAGCCCGGGCCAACCTCAAGCCCACGATAATCACAGGTATGCAGCAGGGCGGGCAATTAACCATAACCACCGATGTTGATAACTGGCCGGGCGATGCCGAAGGTGTACAGGGTCCCGAGCTGATGCAACGTATGCTGGCTCACGCTGAGCGCTTTGAGACTGAAATCATATTTGACCACATCCACACGGTAGATCTGGACCAGCGCCCGTTTTTGCTGGAAGGTGATTCCGGCAAGTACAGCTGTGACGCACTTGTGATTGCCACCGGCGCAAGCGCGAAGTACCTGGGACTACCCTCTGAGGAGGCCTACATGGGCCAGGGCGTGTCTGCCTGTGCAACCTGCGATGGTTTTTTCTACCGCGACAGGAAAGTGGCGGTGATAGGTGGCGGCAATACTGCAGTTGAAGAAGCCCTCTACTTGTCGAACCTCGCATCCGAGGTCGTGGTAGTCCACCGTCGCGATGAGCTGCGTGCAGAAAAAATGTTGCAGGACCGCCTGTTTGAAAAAGAACGCAGCGGCAATGTAAGTTTTATGTGGGACCACAACGTGGAAGAGATTCTCGGCGGTGATACCGGAGTAAGCGGGGTAAGACTCAAACATGCGAAAACCGGTGAGCTAACAGATATTGAAGCTGACGGTGTATTCATCGCCATCGGCCACAACCCCAATACAGAAATATTCATCGATAAACTGGACATGAAAGATGGCTACATCCTCATCAGGAGCGGTACCGAAGGCCTGGCGACCATGACCAGTGTGCCGGGCGTATTCGCTGCCGGTGACGTCACCGATCATGTTTACCGGCAGGCCGTCACATCGGCCGGGGCGGGCTGCATGGCAGCACTCGACGCCGAGCGCTGGCTGGAAGAACAGAAAGACGCCTCTGCCTGACCCTCGTTTACTGATCCAGCGGCAAACGTGATTCCGATACTCGCTCCAGACCCGGAAGCACCTTTCCCGCCTGTTGACCAGGCGCTGGATAATCCCCCGGGCCTGCTCGCAATAGGTGGAGATCTATCCCCTGCCCGCCTGGTCAATGCCTACCGACACGGCATATTCCCGTGGTATTCCGATGGCCAGCCCATTCTTTGGTGGTCACCCGCACCCCGTTGCGTCATATACCCGCACGTTGTTCATATTTCACGCCGGTTGCGACGCCATTACAACCAGGGCCGATTCTCACTGACCGCTGACCAGGCGTTTACCCGGGTTATTACAGCCTGTGCAGGGCCAAGACGGGACCATGACGGAACCTGGATCACCGATGAGATGCTGGCAGCATATATCCGTCTGCATGAACTCGGTATCGCCCATTCGGTAGAAGTCTGGATAGACGATGAGCTGGCGGGTGGTATTTATGGACTGGCACTGGGCCAGGTGTTTTTTGGTGAATCCATGTTCAGCAAGCATCAGGATGCGAGCAAAATTGCCCTGGTAGCATTGTGCCGGCAGCTACAGCAATGGAATTTCTCCCTGCTGGATTGCCAGATCATCAATCCACACCTGTTGAGCATGGGTGCCCAGGACATCTCACGGATGGAATTTGATCAACATTTAAAAACCGCAACCGGACCCGATCAATGGCGAAAGGATTTTTCCTGCACGGTGCGTTGGTAGCAACAGGTAGCTATAAACCGTCCCGGTCTTCCAGCATGATATAGACATACGTAATCATGTCCTGATGCGCGGTTTTACCTGGATCAGAAATATAATGTTCCCATGATACTTTTCCCTGGCTCAAGCCATGAGCAGACATATATGCCGCAAGCTTTTCGTAGGTTGGCATCATCTGGTCATATTCCCCGTGATGAACAGCCCTGATCGCAGGTCCTGAAGGTGAGAGACCGGAATTAATGTTGCCGGTCAATTCTGCAGGAATGAAATCAACAGGTATGGCTGCGTCAAACTGGTAACCGCCCTCTTCCCAGGCACGGGTAATGGCCATGGGTTGGCCGGTCATATTGATACCAGCATGGTTCATAAAAATACTGATCTCTGAATATGCCGCCGCCATCGCCACGGCAATGTCAGCTGGATCCTGACTACTGCTGGAGGTTACAAACAAAATGTCCTGTGCTTCAACATTCACCTGTTCAATTTTCAATTGACTGAAATCGGAAACCGACAAGGATTCAGCATAGCGTTTCAGATTAGCCAGCCCCTGCTCATAATCACCACCTACCCAGCGGTCAAACAATAGACCGAAATACCGCGCCAGGAAAGAATCCAGATAATTAACACCCTCGGTCAGATCGGAATCAAAGAACCAGGTAACGCTGGTTGCATTACCATCCGGAACCAGGGCGAAGCCTGTAAGTGCAATTCCCTGTGCGTCAAAGTCCAGCATGATATCGATTTGCTCATATGGCTTACTGGCAACTATCTCTTGCCATCCGCTTCCCACCAGTTGCGGATCACCGATCCAGCTCATGCGAGCGCCTACCCCTGATTCGGGTCCGGATATCACAAACTCGGCCTTCGGGTCACGTTCCGCCCATGGAGACCACTCATTGTAATAGCGGTAACTGTTCAGCAGTTCGAACATCATGGTTGCAGGACGATCGATGGTAATCGTACGCTCTATATGCACCTGTTTCGGCAGCATATAACCGGTAACCACAAAGGCAGCAAATAGAAACAAAACAACAAAACCGACTTTTTTCAAAACTTTTCCCGGAAATTTACGAGGATGATTAGCCTAAGAGTGCAGCGTCGGCAGGTCAAGCTAGGGGGCCTCTGATTAACTCTGAGCGAAGTAGATTGCGATTCAAAATATTCAGATTCACCAAGAGTAGGCGCCTTTAGGCGAGGCGCGAATCGCAGATAATAGCTAGCTATTGGCAAGATTTGCAACACAGAATCTGGACATTTTGGATGCAAGATACGAGTTCATGAGTTGATCAGAGGCCCCCTGGTTTTAATCAGGGGATTTGTCCGTGGTGTCGTTCCTTGATGATATTTTTGGAGTGGTGACTTCTTCGGAAGATACTTCCCGGGTTGAATCATCCATTGGTCTCTCCTTCTGCGGAAACCACTCCGGCACGCTGTCATCATCTTCCCACTCATAGCGCTTGACCGGCGTGATATCCCACCGTCGATACATAATCGCCATCGCCACGCCGAGGATGGCACCACCGAGGTGCAGTTCCCAGGACATATTTGGCCTGATCGGCAATACACCCCAGATCATCGAGCCGTACAGAAACCATACCATCACCGACACCGCTACCGAGCGCATATCCATGCGCAGAATTCCACTGATGAATACATATGCCAACAAGCCATAGACAAAGCCACTGGCGCCAAAATGGAGACTTGGCCGACCAATAATCCAGGCCAGCAAGCCTGACCCCATCCAGATGATTGGAATTACCCGCATTGCCGCTCTCGGATAGAGGTAAAGCAAAGTTGTCAGGCTGATGAGCAAGGGCAAAGTATTGGAAAACAGGTGCTCTGCGCCACTATGCAATAAAGGTGCAGTGAAAATTCCGATTAAACCTTCCAGGTGCCGGGGGCGCAGACCAAAACGTGTCAGCCCGAGACCCAGAACACTGTCAACAATTAGAATCAACCACAACAGTCCGGCAAGCGACAGGGCCATTTTCAGAGCGAGATTGAAGTTGCGCTGTGCTCTTGGCGAAGAAGTGAAGTCGGGGATCGGGCTTGCCTAAATGCATGCTGGGTTCAGCGCAATTCTTCGGGCAATGCAGATACAATCGCAGCCCTGGTTTTTGTCATCAACTGACGAATATCCCCGGCATCCTCTCCACCATCCACCTCGATCGCAGGGTGAATAACCATGCGCACCTTGCCTGGGAAGATCATCATGGAATTCGGTTTTTGAATATCACGCGTGCCTATGATGGTTACCGGTAGCACCGGCAGGTTTTGGGACGTTGCGACTCGAAATGCACCCTTTTTAAATGGTCGCAACTCACCATCCTTGCTGCGTGTACCTTCAACAAAAAACAGTACACCTACGCCATCCCCTACCCTTTCAAGTGCATCACTTATAGACTTTTGCGTTTGTTCCGGATTACCTCGCTCTACAAATATATGACCGGCCTTTTCACAACCAATACCTACCCCGGGAACCTTTCGCAATTCCGCCTTCAACACCCACTTCAAATCCAGCTTGAGCCAGCCGTAAACAAGGAAAATGTCATACTGGCTCTGGTGATTACAGGCCACAACATATGTTCTGCCGGGGTCTGCATTTTCTGCACCTTCAACGGTAACCAAAACAGGTGTCATCCAGCAGATCAAACGCCCCCAATTTGCCGCAATATAACGACTTGCAACCCTTGGACTCCAGATCATCGCCACCAGCATGGTTACCCAACCCGTAAGCAGGGTCAGCAAAAGGCCGATCGGGATAAGCACCAACCAGGCGTAAACCTGGTACAGCCAATAGGCAATGCGTTTCATATGTTAATGAGTTCCGCTAAAAAGTAATCAGCCTAACGACAGGTCAAGCCGGTTGCAATTATTGAAGACTGGTTCCTCTGCTTGCAAAAAAATGGGGGTGCCGTATATGCACCCCCATGATACCCAGGCTAATCCGTTAAGGGATCAGGCCGCTTTATCTTCTGACTCCAGGACAACCTTTTCTTTGGAGCCCTTTTCAATATCCAGAAGACGTGCTGCAGGTTTACTGATTTCAATCGTACGTGGCTTCATGGCTTCAGGAAGCTCACGCTCAAGGTCAATGTGCAACAAGCCATTTTCGAGGCTGGCACTGACAACTTTCACATGGTCCGCCAGGTTGAAGCGACGCTCAAAAGAACGCGTGGCAATACCACGGTGAAGGTACTCGCCCTTCTCTTCCGCTTCATCTGCACGGTTTCCGGTGACAATCAGGCGGTTTTGTTCCGTAGTGATATCAAGGTCACTCTCGGCAAAACCGGCGACTGCCATGGTAATTTGGTAGTGGTCTTCGCCCGTGGTGCGAATGTTATAGGGAGGGTAGCTATTACCCTGGTCCTGACGTGTGGCTGAGTTCATCATTGAGGCCAGACGGTCAAAACCAACTGAAGTTCTGTATAGGGGTGAAAAATCAAACGTAGTCATATCCGTATTCTCCTTAAGAAGCAATTCGGTCTAATTAAATACTTCCGCCAATATGGCCAGAAGCTGCCTGTGGCCCCCGAAGGCCGCCACGTAGATAAAGATGGGGATACAAATCTCCAGCTTCAAGTCCCTCTGCCTGGATCAACCATAACTGGTTGGGATTGGTTCTTTCAGTTTTGCACAATTCGCAGGGAGTTGGGTGTACCTCCTGAGACCGTGAGCCGACATCCCTGTCGGCTCACAGTCTCAGGGGAATGTACCCGCATCCCGGCTTGGTTTCAGTGGATTCTTGCAGGAATTGCCCGCATAGCCCGTTCCTGTCTCTCGACCAACCCCACTCTACATGTACCGGATGGATATCACCTCGATGCGGGTCAGACATTCCGGGAGTTCTACTTCGGTGCTGTCGCCAACGACTTTGCCCAGCAATGCCTTGGCTACAGGTGAATCGATGGAGATGAAGCCCTTGGTGGCATCGGTCTCATCCACACCCACTATGCGGTAATCCACCTGGCCTTCAGTTGAAGTATGCAAAGTAATAAACGCACCAAAACGAATGATTGAGGTATCGGCAGGCGGACGATCCACGATCTTCATGATGTCTATGCGTTTGCTTAAATAGCGTAACCGCCGGTCAATGCCGCCCAGCTGTTTTTTGCGGTAGATATACTCGGCATTTTCTGAACGGTCCCCTTCCGCTGCTGCCTCTGATAACGCTTTGACAACTTCGGGACGCAGTGTCCGCCAAAGATATAACAACTCCTTTTTCAGGGTGCTTGCACCTTCAGGGGTTATATACGGACTTCCCGGTTTTTCAGCTGGTCGCCATCTACCCATTTTTTAAACTATTCCATTTTTAAAGGGCCGATTCTGAACCCAAATTCACTACCCAACTTTTGACACCTGTAAGGGGTGCAATGAAGGTATATAGTAGCCCCCTTTTCCCCACTTTTCCTTTAAGGAATATATGTCATGAATTATAAATTGACCATTACCCTCGCGGTAGTCATCGGTCTGTACGGTTGTCAGCAGGAAGCCGAGCAGACTACTGCTACACATAAAACAGACGCTGCACCGGCACCCGCTGCGATTGAACTCATAAGCGGAATTGACCAGTCCGGGTTCAACGAGTCGGTACGTCCGCAGGATGATTTCTTTGACTACGTCAATGGCACCTGGGTTGATAATACCGAGATGCCCGCTGACAAGGCCCGCTGGGGCACATTCGATGCCCTTGGTGAGCAATCTCAAAAGGATGTCCGCAGCCTGGTTGAAGAGGTCAGTGCGGCCGAGGATGTTGCAACGGGCAGCCCCACGCAGAAAATACGGGATTTCTATAATTCTTATATGGATGATGAAGCCGCTACCGCAAAAGGCATTGCGGCCATCAGCGACGAACTAGCCGGTATTACTGCTATTACCGACATGGATGGTGTGTTCAGTGCATTCAGTACACTGGGTATTTATGGAACGACTGCACCGATTGGCGTTGGCATTTTTTCCGATATGAAAGACCCGGACGTTAACGCCATCTACGTGGTGCAGGATGGCCTGACGTTACCTGACCGCGATTACTATCTGAAGGATGATGAGCAGTTTGTCACGGGTCGTCAGCTTTACCTGGAATATGCAACCAGCGTATTTGAACAGGCTGGATACGAGAATGGCGCAGATCGCGCTGAGAGCCTGCTGGCACTGGAAACCCGGCTTGCAGAAGTGATGTGGACCAAGGAGGAAAATCGCGACTGGAGCAAGCGTTACAACCCGATGAACATTGATGAGTTGAATGAAATGGCACCCCAGATCAACTGGGTATTGGCATTCGAAACCGCTCAAATCCCGACTGACTCTCTATTCCTGGTCTCACAACCCAGCTACTTTGAATCCGCCGGCAAGATTATTGCTGATACGCCACTGGAAACATGGAAAGACTACCTCACATTTCAGACCATCAACGCGTTTGCACCTGTTTTAGGCGACCAGTACACTGAATTGTCGTTCAACTTTTTCCGCAAAGGTCTGTCAGGTGTTGACGAGCAGGAACCCCGTTGGAAACGTGCGGTTAATTCAGTCAATGACAATATGGGTGAATTACTCGGGCAACTCTACGTTGAGAAATACTTCGAGGCCGAATCCAAGCGTCGTATGGATATCATGATTCAGAACCTGATCAAGGCTTACGAAGTTTCAATCCTTGAGCTTGAATGGATGAGTGAAGACACCAAGCAACAGGCGCTTGATAAATTGCATAAATTCACACCTAAAATTGGTTACCCTGATAAGTGGATCGATTACACCAAGCTCGAAATTGTCGAGGGCGACCTGGTTGCCAACATCAAAAACGGTGCAACCTTTGCTTATAACCGTGAAATCGACAAGCTCGACAAACCGGTCGACAAGACCGAATGGGGTATGACACCACAGACCGTCAATGCTTATTACAACCCGGTTTGGAATGAAATCGTATTCCCGGCATCCATACTGCAACCGCCATTTTTCAATGTACATGCAGACGAGGCTGTCAATTACGGTGGCATCGGTGCGGTCATCGGTCATGAAATCGGTCATGGTTTTGACGATGCCGGGCGGCGTTTTGACGGTGACGGCGTATTGCGTGACTGGTGGACCGAAGAAGATACGGTTAAATTTGATAAACGCAAAAATGCGTTGGCAGCACAATATGACGGTTATGAGGTTATCGACGGCATGACCATCAATGGCCAGTTCACTTCAGGTGAAAACATCGGTGATCTCGGCGGTTTAAGTATCGCCTACCTGGCGTACAAAATGTCCCTGGACGGTAAAGAAGCACCGGTTATTGACGGTTGGACCGGCGACCAGCGCTTTTTCCTCGGCTGGGCGCAGGTCTGGCGCTCCAAGGCACGTGACGAAGAAACCAAACGTCGCCTGACTGTTGACCCGCATTCACCGCCCAAATTCCGGGCCAATGGCGCAGCAGTTAACGTGCCTGAGTTTTATGCGGCATTTGATGTAAAAGAAGGTGACGGTATGTACCTGGCGCCGAAGAACGGGTCAAAATCTGGTAGCAGGTTCAGAACCCAGACACATGAGAACGGTCGCTTTTTGCGGCCGTTTTCATTTTTCTCAACTATATTGAAAATATTATGCAACAACTGCGACCTTTTTACTCACGGCCACGTCCTGTTAAATGATGATGGGATCAGGCTTTGACATAGACCTTGACGAGTTAACGCTCGCTGGCGCCAGGCGCGGGGATATGCGTGCCTGTGAAAAGATCTACCGCAAATTCCATACACAGGCATTTACGCTAGCCATGAGAATCTGCAAAAGCCGGGAGTTGGCCCAGGACGTGACCCAGGAAGCTTTCATAACCGCATTTAAACGCATGCACCAGTACCGGGGTGATTCGCCCTTTTGGGGTTGGTTGCGGCGGGTAATCGTCAATCATGCCATCAGTGCTTTACGCAAGTTGCCACGCCATGATGCGGTGGAGTTTGAAGACTATATGGCTACCAGTAGCGGTGACCAGGAACGTCTCGGACACTGCATGGACCTCGAGCAGGCACTGGAACAGTTGAGCGACGAAGACCGCATGGTGGTCTGGTTACATGACGTGGAAGGTTACAAACACCGCGAAATTGCACAGCTGGCCGGTAAAACAGAAAGTTACTCGAAGACCCGTCTGAACCGGGCCCGTGCCAGGCTCAGGATACTGATTTTCAGACCGCGATCAACAGAATGCCCCGAACACAACTTTGGGTGTTACATCAAATGCAAAGGCATAAAGAGAACGATATGAGCGCACATGAACAATGGGAACAAAATACATCTGACCCGCTCGGTTTGAGGGATCTTGAAGCCATTGAACCCGGGTATGATGGCTGGGCACAGATTGAATCTGCATTGCAGACCCATCAAGACAAAAAACGGAACTGGCAACGTGCCGGTAGCTGGCTGGCAGTCGCTGCGAGCCTTGTTCTCGTAATCAGTATTACTTTGCGCAACACTGAAAATGACATACCAACCAGCCCGCCATCAACCGGGCTTGCGACGCCAGCAACAAATTTCGCGTCAGTACCTATACAAGACAATGTTAATGCGCTGATCGGATTGTCCCAAAGCATGGAATTACAGGTTAAGAGATTACGCGAGGAAACCAGCTCAATGCCCGCCGAGTCCGCAATTTATGTAGCCGAACTTGAAGACCTGATCGCACAGGTGGACAACGAGCTGAGTTTGACTCCTGACTCGATCGACCTGTGGGGGCAACGTGTCAACCTGATGCTGGATCTGGCCCAGATCTACCAGCAACAATGGCAGATTGACTATGGTCGCATGGCGTCACTTTGAATTTTTTATGAGGCAAAAACCAATGAAATATCGCAAATCCCCGATGATACTTGCTACTGTTCTGCTGCTTGGTCTTGGGACCACGGCAACAGCAGCAACAGAAGATGAAGCAGCTGTGAAAGCCCAAGAAGCAAAGTTGCAAGCCCAGCTTGAAGTCGAATACAAAAAGGCCCTGGCTGACGTCGAAAAAGACCGGCATGCAGCAGAGGTTTCGATGGAAAAGGCCCGCAGGCAACTAAAGCTGCTTGCCGAGCAACGTGCAAAAGCCTCAAAGGAAGATGCTCAGGCACACGCTGCCCAGCGAGCAGAAATGGGCAAAATGCATGAGGAGCTAAATCATGCGCGCAGGCAGTTGCGGGAGACCTCACGGGAAATTGCTCGTGTAAATCGCGAGGTGGCCCTTGCACGAACAGATGGTGAAAGATCCCAGCTTTGTATTCGCCACCTCCGGCCGGCCGGTCATCGGTGTCATTCTTGGTGATGCAGATGATGTTGGCGTCAAGGTGCTTGGTGTTTCACCGGATGGTCCGTCTGAACGGGCTGGAATCAAGCAAGGTGATGTCATTGTCGCACTGGGTGGCCGTGTTCTCGCTGCTGTTGATGAATCGGGAAATACAAAAGGTGGACTTTATATTGCGTTGCAGGAAATGAAAGCCAGTCGAGCCGGTTATTGTTTCAGTGGAACGCGGTGACCAGACCCTGGACCTGACCATCGTTCCCGAACTTCGCGAACCAATGACCATGCATACCATCAGTCGCTTCACCAGTGCACCGGTAGCGCCGTCTGCGCCGGGTGAAGTGATAAGAATAGAAAGCATCGTGGTTCCGGAAATAGATACCGTGGCGCTGGTTGAGCAGATAGAACAAATACGCATCGAAATAGATGAACGCTGGGTTTCGATGGAATCAGGCGAATTTGCACCGCATGATGGTGAATTCGAATTTGAATTTCACGAGTTATCCGAGTTGGGTGACTTTGCACTAAGCGATGCCAATATATGGTTTGGCATGCCGATGACACAGGGTCTGAAACTGGCAGAAATTGACCCTGGTCTGGGTGAGTATTTCAAAACGGATCGCGGTGTATTGGTATTAAAGGCCAAGGCTGATAACGATCTGCAACTGGAAACCGGCGATGTTATTTTGCAGGTCGGCAATACCGATGTAAATTCACCTGCAGAATTCATGCGTGCCTTACGCGATTTCCATTCCGGTGACGAATTCAAAATGGACATCAAGCGCAAGCGTAAGAACCGGACTTTGACAACAGTCATGCCTGAAAAACGCACCAGCTTTTTCGCCCCCGATGATGACAGGACTCACACCATCAAGATAATTGCTAACCCGAATTAAGCTGGACAACAGGCCGGTGAGCAAACTCACCGGTCCCTGTGCCCCTTGGTTATCACACTAGGCTATAATCCCCGCTCCATTCTACGAGCAGGTAAAAACAGTGTCCGCAAAACCTGATTCCATCAAGTCCATCCTGTATGCCTTATTTGCGAACCTGTCGATCGCAATAGCCAAGGGTGCCGCGGCTTTCTGGACCGGCTCCGGCGCGATGCTGGCTGAAGCCATCCACTCGCTGGCCGATACCTGTAACCAGCTTTTATTGTTGCTTGGGATGAAGCAATCAAGACGCCCGCCTGATTCGGATTATCCGCTTGGCTACGGCAAAAGCATCTATTTCTGGTCATTCCTGGTGGCCGTCATCCTGTTCAGTCTTGGCGGAATGTTTTCTGTTTACGAGGGTGTACACAAATTCACAAATCCTGAACCACTGAAGAGTCCCATGATCGCGGTCGGTGTGCTGATTTTTGCGATCATTGCCGAATCCGCCTCGCTGTGGGGATGTATGCGAGCGGTAAACAAGGAGCGTCGGGGCCAATCCATACCGGTTTGGTTCCGTGAAAGCAGGAGTAGTGAATTGCTGGTTGTGTTTGGCGAGGATGTCGCTGCCCTGCTCGGCCTGGCGCTGGCCCTGGTCGCTGTGCTTGCCGCCGCTATCACGGGTAACCCGATTTACGATGCTATTGGCACCATTATGATTGGCGTTCTTTTAATTGTTATTGCATTCATGTTGGCAATAGAGGTTAAAGCTTTGTTGATCGGCCAGGGCGTTGAGACCTATCTCTGTAAGCAGATGAGAAGCTTCTTGCGGGAACGACCTGAAGTCGATCACCTGTATAACCTTTTAACCTTGCAGATGGGTCCGGATGTCATGGTGGCCATCAAGGCGAAAATGCGCCCGACCGGTTCTGAGGATGGGTTGATCGATGCCATCAACAAGGTTGAACGCGAGTTTCATGATGCCTTTCCGATGGCAACATGGCTGTTTTTTGAGCCGGATAACAAAGATGAATAGTCCCAAGGTCGGTTTTGTAAGCCTTGGCTGCCCCAAGGCGCTGGTAGATTCCGAACGTATCCTGACCCAACTCCGCATCGACGGCTATCAGATTGCACCCAGCTATGATGGCGCGGACGTGGTGGTGGTCAATACCTGCGGTTTCATCGATAGTGCACGTGCAGAATCACTGGATGCAATCGGCGAGGCCCTGAATGAAAACGGCCGGGTGATCGTGACCGGCTGCATGGGTGTGGACGAGAAAGAAATTCGTGAGCTTCACCCTTCGGTTTTATCAGTAAGCGGTCCGCAGCAATATGAACAGGTTGTCAGCGCAGTTCATCAGTACGCCCCGTTTGAAAAAGGTCATGATCCATTCGTTGACCTGGTGCCACCACAGGGAATAAAACTGACTCCACGGCATTATGCATATTTAAAGATATCAGAAGGTTGCAACCATAACTGTACATTTTGCATCATACCTTCAATGCGTGGAAAACTGGTCAGCAGGCCGGCTGGAGATGTTCTGTCTGAAGCTGAAAGACTGGTTGATGCAGGGGTTAAAGAGTTACTGGTCATATCCCAGGATACCTCTGCCTATGGTATTGACCTCAAATACCGTCTTGATTTCTGGGGTGGCAAACCGGTTAAAACCCGTATGACTGAGTTATGTCGCGAACTTGGGCAGCCTTGGCGCCTGGGTCAGACTGCACTACGTTTATCCTTATCCACATGTTGATGAACTGATACCGTTAATGGCTGAGGGCCTGGTCCTGCCCTATCTTGATATACCGCTACAGCATGGCAGCCCACGTATCCTGAAGTTGATGAAGCGCCCGGCGGCCGCTGAGAATGCACTCAAACGCATCAGGGCATGGCGTGAGATTTGCCCGGATATCACCTTGCGCAGCACGTTTATAGTCGGTTTCCCCGGCGAAACGGATGATGATTTCAAACAACTGCTGGATTTCATCAATGAGGCGCAACTCGACCGTGTCGGTTGTTTTCAATATTCACCGGTTGATGGTGCGCGTGCCAATGCCCTGCCGGACCATGTGCCAGCTGATGTGATGGCTGAGCGCGAACAGGTCTTTATGCAACTTCAGGCAGAGATAAGCCGTAACCGTTTGCAAGCAAAAGTTGATAGCGTGCAACAGGTACTTGTTGATTCTGTTGACGAGCACGGTGCTATTGCCCGTAGTTCTGCCGACGCGCCTGAAATCGATGGCCAGGTTTATGTGCTGGATGGCCAGCACTTACAGGCCGGCGACCTGGTCGATGTTAAAATCTCCGAAGCCGATGAGTACGACCTCAACGCTTATCTGTGTAACTGAACCAGCTTTATTCAACCGTGCATATCGTTAGTCAAATAATTGAAAAAAACCTGCATCGGCGTGAGGCCTGTGTATCCGGATTGTGGATTAATCCGGAGAAAGATGATCTTTGGCGAAAAGCGAAGACAAATTGTGCTTCGTTAAAATTGGTTTGTCAGGAATTTGGCGCTTACCGGTTTCTTCAGCAGACCGGTGCCGAAGTTGAGTTCAGTGCTTTTCCGGAAATTAACAAGGATAAATACAAGTGGATTATTCTGAACCTGCCACGCCAAAAAGCCCTGTTATGCATGATGCTGGACTGTGCTGCCAGTTTGCTGGCCGAAGATGGTGTGCTTTGGCTGGCGGGTGAAAACAAGGCGGGTATCAAATCCGCGGATAAATTTCTGAAATTGCATTTCGGACAGGTAAGAAAACTGGATAATGCTCGTCATTGCACACTGTACGAAGCTGAAAAAACTTTAACCACATCAACCTTCAATTCCATTTCATACCGGCAAGAATGGCAATTGACCTGCAAACCTGCCGAAATCACGATCACATCCTATCCCGGCGTGTTTGCACACGGGCGCCTCGACGCGGGTACTGCCTTGTTGCTCGAAACCCTGGCTGCATTGAAACCGGAAGGTGATGTACTTGACTTTGCCTGTGGTGCCGGCCTCATAGGAGCCTGCATAAGCGCCAATCACCCGCATACCAGTGTGACGTTGCTCGATAGCAGTGCATTGGCTCTCAGGGCCTGTGAAGAAACCCTGGCAGCTAATCGGTTGGCAGGATCTGTGTTAGCTTCAGACGGTCTGACAGAGATCGAAAACAGTTTTGATTTTATTATCAGCAACCCGCCAATACACGCTGGCATTAAAACTGACAGCCGCTTAAGCCAGCAACTGTTGGAATCTGCTCATGACCATATCAGGCCCGGGGGCATGCTGATTTTAGTTGCCAACATACATCTGCCCTATGAAAACTGGCTGTCACAGAAATTCAGACAATGCACTGAACTTAGTGCAAACCACCATTACAAGGTCATTGCCGCAATTAAGTAGCTACTGTGGAATCATCTTGAATTACCATGGTCGAAGCGAACGGCTTGGACTAAAAGTAATCATTAAAGGAAAACATATGCGTAAAAAACTTCTCACAATAATATCCGCCGGAACCATGGCTTTATTCCTCGTTACTGCCTGCGCAGAAGATGGCGAAGCTGCAAACAGCTCCGTAGCGACAAAGAGTGGATTGAGCTCAGAAAAGGTCGCTGACTCAGGCAACCAGAGCGATTCACTCATGAATCAACCCGTCAACTTTTCAACACCTGAAGATGTTGAGAAAACCCTGCAAAATATACGCGAGAAAGAAGGTGACAAGGTGTATAAACAAGTTAAAAACGCCATGCAATACATAATGTATTATGACCTAAGCCTCAGAAACGACAAGGAAAAACTTTACAAAAAACTGGATGGCAAAACGCCTGAGCAGATTATTGCGGAAGTGAAACGTTAAAATACTCACATGTGCGGAAAAGCGGCAGTTTCACACCTGGCCTGGAAGGATATCTACGCCTGGGCCACCAGTCTCACTCCACCGGAAACCCTGCCTTCGGATCCCGGCAATCGTATCAACATTTCCCCTTCCCGCTTACGCCGCAAATCTGAACCGGAGTCCATGGTTTGGGAAACCCTGCCAGCTATTTACGCCGATGGTGATAGCGACCGTCCCACAGAGGCCATTTGGCCATTTTTGCCCTACTGGTCCCGGGGGCAACTGCCACGCAATAAAAACGGAAAACTGATCTCAACTGCAAATGCGCGCTTACGCCATGACGGCCAGCCATTTGCACCGTCCTACATGGGGGCATGGTCAAAAGATTTCAGGGTGATAATACCCGTTTCCTGGTTTTATGAATTCGATAGCCGCGTCCACCCACAGATCCCCTATGCTGTTTTTCCCTTGAATGAGCCGTTCTGGGTATTGTGTGGACTGGCCAGCTGGTTTACCGCTGCAGACGGCAGCAAAAAAATGAGTGTCAGCATTATTACTGTAGAACCCAACGATGTTTTGAAATCCGTGGGCCATCACCGTTCACCCGCGATACTGAGAAACCCGATTGAAGCTCAATATTGGTTAAGGGCATCTAAACAGAAAGCATTGGCGCTACTCCGCCCGTTTCCGGATGAAAGTATGGCTGTTGAAGAAGTGCCGATGGGTATCAAGATTCCCTGCAATGAAAAAATCTCATTACCGGAGAGTCTGGGTCGCCGCCTGGACAGGCGTACGACCCTTTAAACAAATTCTACCAACCCCAGGGTTTATCAGCGGTACCAACGTCTGATGTTTGAGATGGCGCCTGCCGCGTTACTTTGTAAGCTTTACCGGCAGATTCAAGCTTCTCTTCACGTTGAGGCCAACCGGCGCCCGCATTCCGTGTAGTGGCCGGTTTTGATAAGTTGTCATATGGTCCATTTTGCGACAGTTGGTCGTGAACTTCATTCCGGCTACCCGACCAGTCCCAATGGGGCTTTTCAGTCGGCAAAGCTGCATGAGTCTTGGCTGCATTTGCCGGTGTTTCGTGGCCTTCCCAACCCCAGGGCGATGATGAACCACTGGAAGTGACAGGTGCTGCTTTAGCTTTCAATTGGCTGGTGGAGCCAAGTTCAGTATCCGAAATTACAGTTTTGTAAACCGATCCGGCGTTATATCGAGTGTGCGAAAAGCCCAAAGAACAACGAGTGCCCCAACCAAACTGGCAATTAATAATGCTGTATAGAAAAACATAGTAACCTTCCCCGCTACTTAGCCATGTTTGTCACAGTGTTAAAACGTTCAAACACGGTACTACCCAGTCCCCAAGAACCGAGTGCGGTATGAATCTTCATCCGGGTCACCAGCATTACTGGTTACAGTTTGACGTAGCCTTCCTTGTCATATCTGTCTATCCCTGTTGGCGAATGCCGCTTAGCGGCCAGGAATTGCCATTCTTGGCTTTAACTGCTTTGCACCGAACAATCCATGCCCGCGCCAAGCTCAATCCTGTCTGAATATGTAAATTGAGTTTGTATCCCAACGATATCAATCTACAAAAAACCAGACTTCAATAAAAGTATAGCACAGTTAAATGAAATTAATTCGCATTTCAAACGTATCCCTATCAAATAATAGTACTTTTAGCTTCAAAATACAGATCCGCCCCGCTCTAAAATAAGTGTAAACTCTTGTAATTCTTGTAATATATAAGCATCAATCGCACGACCAAAATTTGTATTTGAATGTCGATTCCAAACAGATCCGTCAGGGGGGCCCTCGGGGAAAACATTGCTGGGAAAATCCTGTTCACTCCAGTGAGAACCACTGCGTATTCCTATCAAATAGTGCTGTTGGTTCAATACAGCCACGATGCCGCCGCCGGACGCACCACCTCCTGAGTCACAATCATCCAGCAGCTGGCCCTTCCAGCCACCGCCCCCAAGGTCATCTGTGGAACTCTCAATAACGGTGCAGTCCTTGCTTACACTAATGACACGCAATGACGAGTCATAGGCGACCAATCTCACGTCGCCACCGGATTGTCTATATGATTCCATTTGTGAAAATGAGAAGTCGCGCAATGTTAGGGCTTCATCCCGATTAAAACCTTTCCATGGTTTGGGCACGTATATAAAAGCCCAGTCACCCTCGCCAAATTCCGGGCCCTCTGTGGCTTTTGAAGGATCGAACCCTCCCATTCTGACTTTATTCAGGTCTATTTTTGCTCGATACCTGGCTAGTTCACCGAGGGCGAGAAATTGAAATTCGCAGCGTCTGAAACGTTTCTTTTTGTGCAGGTCATATAGAACGTGCGCGGCACTTGCCAGCACCACTCCCTTTAGATCCGGTGCAAGCTCGCGGGTATCAATCACCATGGCAGTACCACGAACCTTGCCATCGCATTTGATGGTACCCGCATTTAAGGGCTGGTCAGCCAGGTTAACTGCCCTGCCCCGTCCATTCATAAGCTGCTGACGGCTGTCCTCGACACCATTTTCCGGATTGCCGTCACCAAAGATGTTGACAGGAACAGTATGGATTGTCTGAGCATTCAGTGAAAATACAATAAGAAACATCGCGAACATCAGCAGCAACTGCTTTGCGGAAATATGAGAGTTCTGTGAATCGGGACGCATGGCAATACCGCTTGCATAAACCGGCGTCAATGTAATCTTAGTCGCCCCTGCTGTCAAAAAATCGCCGAATTACAGCATGATTTCGCACATTGCTCTCGAAGGCTGTCTGTCAATACAGCATTTTGAGATAAACCGCATTACAGGGAGGTTAAGTTGCGCTACGAGCACTGAGCAAAGGTGTAGAATCGCCCACATGAAATTGAAAGATACAATAAGGAACCAGCCAAATCTGTTCTGGGCCTTTCATTTGGGCGGTTGGGCGTTGTGGGGAATCTTTGCCAAGTATCTTTACACCGCAACGATGCTGGAGGAAGTTGCCCCTAATTATGCTGCCTATGTCGCGATCATAAGTCTCATCGGTATGTTCATTTCATTGATACTGCGTTACCTGTACCGCTTTTTGTGGGACCGTGCCATATGGATACAAGCCATTGGCCTGGTAGGTGGTAGCGCGTTGGCAGGATACGCATGGTTGAAAGCCCGCGGCTACATTTATTATGGCTGGATAGAAACAGCCAAGGATATGGAGGCCTGGTACGAGAAATTAGGCGATGCGGCTGAAATATACTCAAAAGTATCCTTTGTCGAAAGTAACAGTGGCAGCATCACGGTCATGCTGGCCTGGAGTGCTTTATATTTTGCAATCAAGTCCTATCGTATATTCCAGGATGTCCGCGAAAGTGCATTGAAATCGGCAGCTATGGCGCACGAGGCACAATTGAAGATGCTGCGCTACCAACTTAACCCGCATTTTCTGTTCAACACCCTCAATGCAATTTCCACGCTGGTGCTGGAGCAAAACACCGAACTGGCCAATCGCATGGTCACCAAGCTATCAAGCTTTCTGCGTTATTCACTGGATAACGACCCCATGCAGAAAATAACGCTGGAACAGGAACTTAAGGCCTTACAACTTTATCTTGATATCGAGAAAGTGCGTTTTGAGGAACGCCTTACGCTGCAAATGGATATCGAAGAATCAGCAAAAGATGCTCTTATCCCGAGTTTACTTTTGCAGCCATTGATTGAAAACGCCATTAAGTATGGTATCGCCCGGGCGGAAGGTGGTGGACACCTGAGTGTCTCAGCCAGGGTATTTGCCGGTGATTTATTGATGGAAATAAGTGATGACGGACCCGGTTGTGAGTTGGTTAATGGAAACATTCCGGAATCCAATGGCGTGGGCATGGCCAATACCCGCGAGCGTCTCGCGACACTTTATGGTTCCGAACACTCCCTCAAGTTAAGCCAGACTGATCCACACGGCCTGACCATCTGTATCCGCATTCCATACACGCCAAAACACGCACCCGCCTGAGCAATTTTATCGTTAAGTAGCCTTGTTTCATTGGGCATGGTTGATTCCGCAACATTTCTTTGCTGCCTGTGATAAATTTCCCCGACTATTTCAATACCAGACCGTATGGACTGAAGAGGCGGATCAATGAATGACGACATAAACACATTCCGGAAGGATGTCCGTGAATGGCTTGAAGAGAATTGCCCTGAAGAAATGCGCAGCCCGATGGAGTCTGATAAAGACGCCTGCTGGGGTGGACGGAATTTCACTTTTCAGAGTGAAGCTCAGCGCCTATGGCTCGAACGCATGAGCGCCAGGGGCTGGACGGCCCCGGACTGGCCCAGGGAATACGGCGGTGGTGGCCTGAAACGCGAACAACTCAAAATCCTCAAGCAGGAATTGGGCCGCATCAGTGCACGCCCGGCCCTTTACAGCTTTGGGATCTCCATGCTGGGTCCAGCACTGCTGAAATACGGTAACGAAGAACAGAAACAGGCTTTCCTGCCCCCCATCGTCCGTGGTGAAATTCGCTGGGCCCAGGGTTACAGCGAGCCCAATGCGGGCTCCGATCTGGCTAACTTACAAGCGCCTGCTGTCGATATGGGGGATCACTATATTCTGAACGGTTCCAAGGTATGGACCTCATACGGCGATTTTGGCGACTGGATGTTTTGCCTGGTGCGCACCGATCCTGATGCACCCAAACACCAGGGCATCAGTTTCATGTTGTTTGACATGGAAACACCCGGGATCACGGTTAAACCCATCAAGTTGATCAGTGGACGTTCACCCTTTTGCGAAGTGTTTTTTGAAGACGTCAGGATTCCAAAAGAACAGCAGGTCGGTGAACTGAACAAAGGCTGGAGCATCGCCAAGTACCTCCTGACCCACGAGCGCGAAATGATTTCATGGAGCGGGCTCTCAAGGACCGGCTCAGATCCACTCAGTGAAACCGCCATGGAGGTCATCGGCGAAACCGGTGGCAAACTGGATGACTCAATACTACGCGCGGACATCGCCCGTTTTGAAGCGGACGAATTGGCGTTCGCACTAACCATTGAGCGTGCCCGCGATGAGGTCAAGGCCGGGGTCAGCCTGGGTGCCGTATCATCGTGGTTTAAATTCTTCGGCACCGAACTGAACAAACAACGCTACAACCTGCTCATGGACATCCACGGCAACGATGCGTTGGCATGGACCGGCGAGGCCAGCAACGATGGCAAGCTGGCCCGGGACTGGTTACGCACAAAGGGTAATTCCATTGAGGGCGGCACCTCTGAGATCCAGCTGAACATTGTCGCTAAACACATTTTGGGCCTGCCGGGCTGAGGACAGAACAATGGCATTGGTATTAAACGAAGAACAAACCATGCTGCGTGATGCAGCAAAAGACTTTCTCGGTAGCCGCGCACCTGTTTCACATCACCGTGAGTTGCGCGACAACCAAGACAAGGGAGGATTTTCACCCGACCTGTGGTTAGAAATGGCTGAAATGGGTTGGGCTGCCATCATTATTCCGGAGTCTTACGGCGGGCTGGATTATGGTTATACGGGCCTGGGCCTGGTACTTGAAGAAAGCGGGCGTACGCTGACTCCAAGCCCACTGTTATCCACCGTCCTGCTGGGCAGCAGCGCCCTGATATTATCCGGAAACAAGGGCCTCTGTGAAGAATGGCTGCCACAAATTGCCAGCGGCGAAAAATTGTTGTCACTGGCATTTGAAGAGTCTTCACAACACCGACCGGCAACCGTCAATACCTTTGCAGAACCTGAGGGTGATGGTTACCGGTTGAATGGTAGCAAGCTGGCCGTAATGGACGGTAATACTGCAGATGCTTTTATCATCAGCACCCGTACCCGTAGGGGCGATGACCCATGCGAAGGCGTTTCATTATTTTTGGTTCCGGCCAATGCGGATGGACTAAACATTGAAACCACCAAACTGCTGGATAATCACCGCTCTTCCAATATCCGGCTTGAAAATGTATTGGTCAGTCGCAGCCAGCTACTGGGGCCTTTACATGGCGGTTGCTCCATATTGGAAAAAACGCTGGACCGTGGTCGCATCGGCATGGCCGCTGAAATGCTGGGAATTGCCCAGGAAGTCTTCGCGCGTACATTGCAATACATGAAAGAACGTAAACAATTCGGTGTACCGATTGGTACCTTCCAGGCATTGCAACACCGCGCAGCGATCCTCTTTGGTGAAATCGAACTATGTAAATCAGTGGTGCTTAAAGCCTTGCAGGCGATTGACGAAGATAGTGGCGAGGTAGCACTGCTGGCCAGCCTGGCCAAGGCAAAATGCGGACAGACCGCCAGCCTGGCGACTGCTGAGGGCATTCAAATGCACGGCGGTATCGGTATGACCGATGAGTTCGAGATTGGCTTTTTCATCAAGCGCTGGTGCTCGTTGAACCAGCAATTGGGCGATAGCCGTTATCATCTTGATCGCTTCGCGAGAATCAGGGGATATTGAACCAGGTATTATCCAACTGGCAAGACCGGTGAACCCATTCACCGGTCTCATGATTAAAGTATTTACTTACTCGAGCAATTCAAGAACACTGAGTTCTGGATCTGCCTGGATATCGGCTTCACTAAACGGAAAACGTATCCATTGCCCGTCAGAATAAAGCCGCGTCAGGTCATCATAATGGTCTGATTCCGGCTCCTGTGATTGCGAGTAGGTCAGCATTCCACGCGGGTCGAGATTGCCATCCTTATCCCAGGAAATCACCTGGATATAACTGTTGCCGTGCTGGATCGGGGTATAACCCTTATCTTTCTGCAAATCAGCTACGATCATGCCGAACATGCCTGCCCAGCCCTGCCCGCCCGGTATGGCGATTCGCTCACCGTTACGCTCGGCAAATTGCACATCACCCCAACGGGCATCCAGCGCAATACCGGCAGTCTCAAGTGTGACCTGGGCATTGGCCAAAGCCACGCGCACTGCTGCGGCAACTTCATCATTTTCTGTCGCAATCCCGCTGGGGGTATGCACAGGATCATTCACATCGAATGGCACTGCGTAGACATCCGGGATTTTTCGGGCCGAGCGCCAGAATTCCGTCCATACCTGTGCGCCACGGCTATTATTAGCCTGGTGACGATCCCAGGCAGCCAGCGCGGCACATGCCGCTGTGATATCAACTTCTGTGCCCTCAAGCGTTACCGGTTCGTTATTACCATCACAAAGTTCAAGTACATCATCCAGCAAAATTTCTGCTGCATAGTTACGCTGGCTGTAAATAATTGATTGCAGATCCTGCGGTCCCAGTTTTTTCTCTTCGGCCAGTTTCTGCTGCACGAAATTCAAGCCGGCACGCGTGCGCAATGTACGCGCAGTCCGTTCTGGCCCGATGATCGGTGAATAACCTTCCAATGGTTCATCCGGGTTCGACAGCCAGTAGCTATCGTTGGAATTGGTTACATAATCATTCCGGCGAATCCTCGGCATGTCCTCGGCAGGCAAGGCGCCGGCAACTGCCGAGCGCGAATCATTCTTCCATTCGCAATCAGGGTCAGCGCCATTCAGGACCACGACACGTGCAGGCAGATGCTTGACCGTTACACGACACCTGTCCAATAACTCTGCATCTACATTCGGGGTCACGGAGATATCCGCATAAAACGCCGTACCGTAACGGTCAGCGGCAATGGTATTGGTCCAGGGCACACCCTGCATGCTGATAGCGGTCTCGATGTCATCTACGGACTCAGCCTTGTTCAATGCATCGTAGGTGGCAGTATTGCGCGTATTATTGACATTGGCGTCACGGATGGCATAGGCCACTTCCGCGTTCCATGGCAAAGCCTTGCTCATCACGACCGCGCCATAGTGGGTCAGGTAAATGGATTGTTGCTCCGTACTGGCATTTCCGTCTTCACCCAATACCTCGACAGTCACACTGCTTGCTACGATTGGCCGGTATTCATCGCCATATTTGTATTCCATCGGGTTTTCAGGATTAAGTTGCAATTCGTACAAGGTAAAACGCAATGCAGTGGAAACCGTATGCGACCAGGCAATATCCTTATTAAATCCGATAGCTACCCGGTTGGTCGTCAACAGGCTCACACCCATGACATCCAATTCACCGGGAATGGTGGTGTGGATCATGTGAAAACGGGAAGACCCCCGCCAGGGGTAATGGGGGTTGCCAAACAATACACCGCGACCTGATTCAGTTACGTCACTGCCAAGTGCAATGGCATTGCTACCGATACCCATTTCAAAGTCATAGCGGTTATCTGCCAAGGGAACCGGCTCTGTGACCGGGATCGCAAGCGGCACACCCGGTGGTGTCGCGTTAGCGATATCCTTCTGAAACCATCCGAGGCCATAGCGAATCCCCACGCCCATGGTCAAACGCGCCAGGTCATCCTGTGTAATTGCCTGCATCCATGGCTTGCCGGCACAGGCTGCTGGCAAATCATCGGCATGATCACGTAAGTAGCGGTTATAACCCGCTGCATAGCCCCTGGAAAACTCGTGTTCGTTGGCACTTTGCTTAGAGTTAAAAGCGAGCAGACGATCATCGGTCAATAAGCCGCGATGGAATACGTCACTTTGAAGATTGCCATTCTCAGGGCCAAGAAAACGGGAAAGATCACCTTTAACCGTCATCACGTCATGGGCAACCACGCATACGCCATCGGTTGCTGTAGCATAGGCAAAACCGTAACCCAGACCGGCCCAGTTTTCCGCCTTGACATGTGGTATACCGTAACTGGTCCAGCGAATCTGTGTTTTAAAGTTCGCCGTTGATGTGTCAGATTCCGGTGCCGACGCGCAGGCTGACAACAACGCGGCACAGCTTAGCGTGACAATTATTCTTCGCATGGTGATTCCCTGAGTACAAGTTCCAAGCGGCTAACTCTACCACCTCCGCTTTAAGCCATGTACAAATACTGCCATGCAAGCAGAACGTTCGAGCAAAGTCCTATAGACCCCAGCTGTAACTCACTTGAAAATCCCATTGGTCGGTGGTAATCAAAATAACCTGTGTCGGGTCCAGTTGATTCAGGGACTTCGAGGGATTCCTCCTCGCTATACATGAAGGAAAAACCCAGTTCATGCCCATTGCTCAGCTTGCGACTGAAACCTGCCGTGTAGTGTGCTTCGGTCAAGTTAACCATGAGAATATTGAAGGTGTTTTCGCTTGATGGTACCGGTTGGTTGCTAATACTGAAACCGGCACGTACTGTCCATCTTTCATTGACATCCCAACTGCCACCAAAACTGAGAACCGGTACATCTTTCCAACCAAACCCCGGGCCGTTTTTACCACCCAGGCAGCGACTCAAATCTGTTCCACCCAATCCTGCGCCCGGGCAATCGTAGATATTTGTGAATGAATTACCCAGTGCATCAATTCCGGAATACTGGATATGTTGTATGTCCATACTGAATGAAAACCGGTCAGCCGGCCGCCAGGTCAAGCCCGCTCTGAACCAGGCCGGAATATCCATATCTCCGCCCCCGGCAAGCAGGTCAGCATAGTCACCGGATGAACTGATATTTATTTCCGACTGGTACATGATGCCAAAGCTGAAGTGTTCGCCCAATAGCCGATGCAAACCAACTTTCAAACCGGCACCGTAATTAATATCGCGACCGTTACCACTCAGTTCGTCCGGCAATTCTGCCCCGTTACTGGCAGCAAATGTTTCAGTGTATTTGGTAAAGCCGCCAATACCCCTGGCTTTCAGGCTTTGGGCCGCCAGTACCGCCGAGATACCAAACGAGGTTTTCTCCCCCAATTTTTTTGCCCATGTGATGTCCACGTAGGCCTGCGACAGTTCGAGACCGGCAGTACCATCCCCATAAGTGCCAGGTAAAGTCACGACATCCTGTGGGCCATCTCCATCAGGATCAAACGATGCGTAACCGCCTTTATAAGAGGTGCTCATTCCACTACGCATATAAAATGCCCATGCAAACGCAGAGTTGTTTTGCAACTGACGCGTCCTCGCAACTTCCGGAATAACAAACAGGTCATTATCACTGTCGATATCCACATGGCCGAAGCTGAATGCATTGTTGTGTCCGTTGTTTCCACCGAAAAAAGTTGAATAATTGCGGTTCGGCATAAACACAGAGACGCCAACATCCATCCTGTCATCCAGAAATGCTGCTACCGCGGGGTTATTGACTATTGATATAGCTTCTTCCGGCAAGGCCATGCCGGCACCTGCCATCGCCTTATTACTGGTACCGATACCATGGGGGAAATAACCGTTGGTAGCAAAAGAAATGTTACTTAGCCACAAACCTGTGAACACAAGAAAAATACCCAATGGGCGTTTGAAAGCTTGCATGAATTAAGTCCTCCGACAGACGCGCCGCATTATTGCACAGTTACGGGGAAATTGGTGGCAGATCAGTCACAAGGTCAGGGTAAAGGCAGAACCATATCCCCTTCTGCCAAACCGGAAACTATTTCAACCTGACCGTCCTGAACAACCTGTCCTATGCGTACAAACCTGCGATAGCTATGGCCGTCCTGATAAACCCAGACCAGATCTAACTGACCAACGTGCACGACCCGATCTGCCGGGATCAGTAATTGTTTTACCGTGCCAGCGGGAACCAGCAAGCGCGCATACATGCCCGGTAGCATGTTTTTGTCAAAAGCGACACCCACTTTGACCAGGAAACTGCGTGAACCCGGATCGGCTGCCGGTACGCGTTCCTGAATGATGGCATCAACGATTTTATTCAGCGACGGTATTTCCACCTGTAATGGCTGACCAACTTCCAGGCTCAGTGCCAAATGCTCACGTACATTGGCCTCTACCCGCAAGCTTAACGGGTTGTACAAGGCCAGTAATTTGGTGCCAGGCTGGGCTGTATCACCCGGTTCGGAAAAGCGGTCAACCACCCGACCGTTAAACGGCGCCACGATTTCCGTATAGCTCAGGTCTGTCCTTGCTTCTTCCAGTGCCTGTTTTGCACCAGCCATCTCCGCAAGCAGCGTTTCGTGAGTGGCCTGTGCCTTGTCCAGATCTGAGACCGACATTACACCACCTTCCTGTAATTCCTGTACGCGCTCCAGATTCTGTCTGGCTTCCTTCAGACGTGCTGAAGTTGCCCGTATCCGTGACTGCGCCTGCTGTACCTGTGACTTGATATCCGAGTTTTCTAATTCCAGCAAAAGGTCACCGCGTTTTACGGTGTCGCCAGAACGAACCTTGATCGCAACGATACGCGCCATCAGCCTGGACGAAATCAAAGTTGCCTGGGTGGCTTCAACCGAAGCAGGCACCTTCTCGATAATTGTGACATCGGAAACCCTCACCGCGACCGGCTCACCTGTATTTGTCTGCACAATGGTATTCTTGCCCGGTGGAATTTTTTCGACAAATAAACCCGCCATCCATGCAATCATCAGCAGTAAGGCAACAATGGCCAGTAATGGCAAAATAACTTTTTTCATACCTTGACCCCGTCTTTTTCAGGTCGATCGAAGACCAGCAAATACACCACCGGAACAACGATTAATGTAAACAATGTGGAGGCAACTATGCCAAACATGATGGCCAGTGCCAGGCCGCTGAATACCGGATCCAGCGTAATAATCAGGTTTCCCAGCAAGGTGGTTCCAGCCGTCAGCAATACCGGACGCATTCTGACCGAGCCCGCTTGCACCAATGCTTCTTTCATAGCCAGGCCTCTCGCCCTGGCTTGATTGATGAAATTCTATTAATATCAACGAATTACGAACAACAATACCAGCAAGTGCAATCATGCCTATCATGGCTGTCGCCGTGAACAGAATCGGTTCGGGTGCCCCCGCAATTTCCCGCTCCCCGATCATGTTGAGTACCCAGAATCCCGGAAATATACCGATAATGGTCAACGGAATGGCCGACATGATAATCAGCGATAGCGTGGCTGATGATGTTTGTATGCGCAGCACAATAAAAATCGCCATCAGTGCGAAAACAAATGCCAGTCCCATGTCGCGGAAAACATCGAGTGTGATTTTCCATTCTCCCTCGCCGGTCCAGGAAATCGAAATATCATCTGCAATGTGCCAGGGATCTCTGCCGCCGCTATCGATAAAGCTACGCATACGCCAGTCCTTTCCGTCCGTCTCCAGCGAGCCCAGATCGGCGCTGATGTCAGCCACAACTTCGGCCGGCGTTCGGCCGGAGACTTCAGCCGTGACATATACCACCGGTCTCAGATCTTTTCTGTATATGGGTTGATCGACAGTGCCGTATTCAAAGTGTCCCAGTTCACCGATGGCAACCAGTGGCTGAGGTGCGGTATCCAGTCCCTGTGCTGAACTCTCCTGCACAATACCGGGTCGTCCTTTCACCTGCAGGCGCTCAAAATCGTTGATAGTGACCCGTTCCGAGGGGGCAAGCCGCATCTCAATGGGTAACGGTACCGATTCACGCGGAAGTTGCAGGAAACCGGCCCGGTAACCCCGGTTGGCCATCAACAGCGTGTTGTTGATATCGTCGGTTGATACGCCCGACAAAGCGGCCTTTTGCTTGTCGGTAATAAAACGCCATCGTTGTTGTGGAGCCTGCACAGTCGAATCCACTTCGACCACAAAAGGCTCACGCCTAAGACGCGCCATCAATGTTTCAGCGGCCTGCTGTTGCAAATGATACGGAGTCAACCATTCACCGTAGACTTCTGCCACCAGCGTACTCATGACCGGCGGACCGGGTGGAACTTCAACTACCTTGATATTGATGCCATTTACATTCAAAGGTGTGAGAATTTCACGCAGACGTAAAACCACACCATGGGACTGGTGCTCACGCAAATCCTTGTCAACCAGGGTCAGGCGTAAATCTGCCATATGTGTTCCCTTACGTTGATAATAACGCCTGACCATGCCATTGAAATCTATTGGCGATGGTACACCCACGTAAGCTGCTATTGAGCGGATTTCAGGTACCAGGCTTAACTTCGCAGACACCTGCCGGGCGACTGAGGCCGTATATTCAAGGCTGCTGCTCTCCGGCATATCTATCACAATCTGCAGTTCATTCTTGTTATCAAACGGCAGTAGTTTGAGAGGCACAAGACGAAACACCGGTAGCATTGCAACCGCGAGGAACAGGATTACAACCAGCCATAACACCGCTTTCGATTTACGCCGGTCATCCAGCAGGGGCTCGATCATACGTTGATAAAATCCGGGCTTGCCGTTGGCTGTTTCATCAACTGCCGGGCCGGTACCTTCCTTCAATAAGCGACTGGCAAGCCACGGCGTCACCAGGAACGCCACCACGGTGCTGGTAATTACACTGACCGGCACGTTGAATGCCATGGGCGCCATATACGGCCCCATCATGCCGGTAATAAAGGCCAGCGGAATAAAGGCCAGCACGATGGTCACGGTGGACATCAGCAAGGGCACGCGGATTTCCGCCATTGCAGCGACGATGCGATCTTTGAAGTCGGCGCCGCCTTTGTTGATAAAACGTGAAATATTATCAACGCCGGTTATCGGATCATCGACCAGCAATCCCAATGACAGAATAAGTGCGAACAGGGTCACCCGGTTGATGGTGTAACCAAATGCCAGGTCCAGCGCCAGAGACACGCCATAACAGATCGGCACAGCCAGACCCACCACAAGCGCCGGTCGCCAGCCAAGAAAGACACCGATAAAAACCACTACGGTGAATACTGCAAAACCCAGGCTTGAGGTCAGGTTATTTACCTTTTCATTGGCTGTTTTACCGTAATCGCGAATCACCTCGACATGGATCTCGGCAGGCAATACCTCGCGCTGCATCTTGTCCATCAACTCGTGAACGTTTTCAGCCACCGCAACCGCATTGCTGCCACGTTGTTTGGCTACGCTGATAGTGACCATAGGGTAGCCGTCATTGGCGCCATTAAAGGCTGGATGACCCGGGGCGAAATCAATCCATGTGTATTGCTCAGGTTCTGCCGGACCATCAACGATTTCCGCTATATCGCCCAGGTAAACCGGTATGCCGTCAATTACATTGACCACGAATGAATTGAGCTCTTCGACGGTACGCAGGAAATCACCACTTTCGAGCACAATTGATTCATTATTGAAGGCCCACTGATCTACAACCTGCATGACATTGGAAACCTGCAGCGCGTTAAAAATATCCGCAGCTGTGGTCTTGCGTGCACCCATGCTTTCAGGGTCAATCAAAATTCTGATAGTACGCGGACTACCACCAACGATATTGACCTCACTGGTGGAATTAATGCCTTGTAGAAAAGTCGACACGTCCTCTGCCATTCTGCGCAACTCAAAATCACCATATTGCTCCGGTGAATCACTCCACAGCGCCAGCAATATGATGGGCACATCATCGACCTCGATCGGACGTAACATCCAGCGCGAAATTACCTCGGGTACTTTGTCCTGGTTGGCATAGAGCTTGTTGTAGGCATTCAGAATGGATCTCTCGCGATCCTGGCCAACATAAAATGCCAGGGTGACCGAGGCCTTGCCGGTGCTGGAGGTGGAATAAACATGTTCAACACCTGGAATCTGCGCCAGCAACTTCTCTACCGGTGTCGCGACCTGGCGAGCGACCTGCTCTGCACTGAGTCCGGGTGCCTCGACCAGTACCTCCACCATAGGTACCACAATCTGTGGTTCTTCTTCACGCGGGGTAAACTGCAAAGCCGCAATACCGGCGGCAATCGCCAGTATGAAAATCGTCAGCGGCACACCGCCACCGAGGGTGGATCTCACCATGCGGTCAAATGCGTTCATTTATTGTTTTCTTCCATGCTGACGAACCTGATTCCGGTAAAAACAATTCTACCATGTTGGATGTTACACACCCCGCTTGTGTTGTCAGTTTCGGCTAAACTACGCATTAAAGTTTTGTGTTGGGAAATTGCGTGGATATATATTTTGGAACAATTGTCAGGGCTGCACGTGTAAGTGAGGGTGGCAGCCTGTTTAAACTGGACTGGGAAAGCAAAACCATCGTCAGGGAAGTGCCCATCGTGCCCACAGAGCCCGCACTGGACCATGACCCCAACGCCCGCGGTAACGTACGTGGCTGCCGGGGTATCCGGGTGGTTAACGACGAAGTGATTGCGGCCGATTACCACACACTGAATTTCTTCGACCGCGATCTGAACCTCAAGCGCAAGATGTCACATGGGCTGATGGTTGGTTTGCACGAGATCGATATCGCGGGCGACTCTGTATGGGTGAGTTCAACCACGCTGGATGCGGTGCTGAAATACCGTCTTGACGATGGTAAAAAAGAAGCTGAGTACTGGCCCCGCGAAATGCCTGAATTTCAGCAGACACTGGAACTGGAACCTCTGGCTATCGACAAGAGCATCGATAACCGCGAGACTTTTCTCGAAAATAAATCATTCAGGGGAGGGTCACATCTTCACCTGAATGCCGTCTGCGAGTTTCGCGGCGAGGTCTATGCTCTGTTTCACTCCAAATGCGTGGTCGTCAACCTCACCAGGGCTACCATTGTCATCCAGGACGATAATCTGAAACACGCGCACAACCTGATCATGGAAGAACCCGGAGTTGTTTATATCAACGATACTCATCGAACAGTTGTGCGTGAATATGACCTTGCGAGCGGGGAACAAATTCGCGCCATTGACATCAAAAAGATGGCAGGTATCAAAGCCCTGGTTTTCAGGAGTGCTATACGGGCCATGCAGGAGATGGGTATTTCATTTTTTGGCAGCCACCGTAAAGCAACCGCAAGACCACTATATTTGCGTGGCCTGGCAATACATGAAAACTTTATAATTGCCGGTTTTTCTCCCGCAACTATCGTTTGTATCGATAAGCGCAGCGGAGAACTGATTGATTATTATTTTCACAGCACTGACGCGAGAGTTTGTATTCACGGCCTGACAGTCGTATAAATAGGTTTATATCTGCACTGGACTGAAAGTATTTTTTGATGCACTACACACACAGAATTCTGAGCGTACTACTGGCATTGATGCTGGTTGGCAGCAACATGGCTTTTAGCAGTCATGTTTCAAGCCATATCGCGACAGATTCCAACCTTTGTTCCCTGTGCATACACCCGGGCGGAACCGACAG
>PVMK01143168.1_pt1 | contig 54030 bp, 57 predicted proteins | sample 1853481 | NCBI WGS metagenome assembly PVMK01 (sample SAMN08533507, study PRJNA380276) | Marine sediment metagenome, whole genome shotgun sequencing project.
TAAATTTGGGCTATCCGGAGAATTTTTATTATCTGAAAATTCTTTATCTGTTATTACTGTACTAATCTTTTTTTCTAAGGTGTCTTCTATGCCAGAACCCTCCCAGAATTTTTCTTTATCTCTCCAGGCTATATCATCCGGTAGATATTTTGAAGCAACCTTCCTGAGTATATATTTACCTGTATTTGTTTTAACTTTGTTTTTAGGAGGGATCTTTAGAACATAATTTAGTAGGTTCTCATCCAACATTGGAAGTTTAACATTGATGCCATATGCATTTGCAGTTCTATCAACTCTTTGTAAAGCTGTATTGTGCAAACTATTTATAGCATTTACAAGTTCTTCTTGTATTACCTTAGAGGAATCGTATTCTAGAAAGTAATCATACCCCGCAAAAAGTTCATCCCCACCTTCACCAGAAAATACAATATCTGAAGATGCAGAAATTTTTGAAGCGATCATATTGCCCAGTGTGCTTCTTACTAAAGGAGCGTCAAAAGATTCCAGGTGATATATAGCTTTGGGAATATTTAAAAATAGCTCTTCAGTATTAAGTTTATAATCTATGTGTTCGGTGCCAAGATAATCTGAGACTTCTTTTGCTGCTTCCAGATCTGATGAACCTTCATATCCGACAGAATAAGTATATACCTTATCGGTAAATTCTCTAAGGAGAGCTGCTACAAGAGAAGAATCAAGACCTCCACTTAACCAAACTCCCAGGTTTAAATTATTATCTTTTATCCTCATATCCATTGATTTTAAAAGATAATCCTCCAGTTTATCTTCCTGGATCTCAAAATCCTGGTCTTTGATTATGGTATAGTTATCTGCATCAACTATTTTGATAACTTCTGGTTTCAAAAGATTTATCATATAAGAACCCGGAGGGAACTCTTTTATATCACTGGTAAATTCAATAAGGGACTTAACTTCAGAAGCAAACTTTAAAGTTTCATTATCTTTATGATAATAAAGTGGTTTTCTACCAAGAAAATCCCTGGCTAAATAAGTATTTCCATTTTTATCAACAATAACCAGAGCAAAAGATCCTTTGAAATATTTGAATATTCCCTTACCTATTTTATTAAAAAGAAGGCATATTTTTTCTGAATCAGAGATTAAAGAATTATCAACTTGAATATTATATTTTAATATTAGATAATCCAGATTATTTATTTTCCCATCTACTAAGATTGTGTTTTTCTCTATCTTAGTTTCAAAACTATAATTTGAATTGATACCTACATAACCTCCAGGGACATCTATTATTTCTCTTTTATCTCCTCTATGTGAGATTTTATCCAGAAGAATATTAATTTTTTGTTTATCTTTTTTACTTTCTTTTAAATTAATTATACCTGCAATACCACTCACTATTAATCAGCTCCAATGAATATTATGTTTAATTAACTTTAATCCAAAAAAAAACAACTCTCGAAGTTGTTTTTCTACACAAAAGCTCTATTTACCATAACAAATATTAAGGAATGGGTCAAGGATGCGGGGGGCATTAAGGTATTTGGATAGTAAAACTCAATTCTTATATAAAAATATCATCACTAGAAGTCATTATTGCTGTTCTAAAATTGTATATAGTAGTCTGTCAATATGTACACTAAGCATCTAATGAAAAAATCATCCAAGTTTCTCCATTATTTCATTCATCCTATTTTTATGATTTTACTGGTGTTTTTATCAGTAAACTAATAAGATATTTTTATGAAAATAACTATTTTAAACGGCAATCCAGATGTTAATAATCATGATTTCGACAATTACTTGAAAGATCTATCAAACCTACTTGAATCAATTAATCATAGTTCAAAAGTTCTGGTATTAAGAGAGATGAATATTAAGTATTGTACCGGCTGTTTTGATTGCTGGATAAAAAAACCGGGAGAATGTATCTTTTCTGACGATTCTTCTTCAATATGCCGGGAATATATAAACTCTGATCTAGTCTTTTTTGCTTCACCAATTATAATGGGTTTTACAAGTGCCTTGCTCAAGAAGGCAAATGATAAGCTTGTACCTTTGCTTCTTTATCATCAGGAGTTTGTCCAGGATGAAAACCACCATAAAGCTAGATACAATAGCTATCCCCAAATCAGCCTGATACTTGAAAGAGAAAAAGATACCGATAAAGAGGATATCAAAATTATTTCTGACATCTATAGTCGTGATGCCCTCAATATGAAGACAACACTTGGTTTTGTAAAATTCACAGATGATACAATACAGGAGATAATAGATGAAATTAACAATATTTAATGGCTCTCCCCGCTACAAAAAGAGCACTACTGATATAATTCTTTCCAGTTTTTTAAAAGGGTTTAAAGAGAATGAAGCAAATACTTACGAGATTGCATATCTTGTACATTCAAAGGATTTAAATGAATTTATAGAAATGTTTGATAAAGCAGAAAAAGTTTTACTGGCATTTCCCCTGTATCATGATTCTATGCCGGCCATTGTTAAGACATTTATTGAATCTCTAAGACCATTTTGTGGAAATGAAAGTAATCCCGATATTGGATTTTCGGTCCATTCGGGTTTTCCTGAAGCACATCACTCACGATATGTTGAGAAATACCTTAAAAAGCTTTCAAAACGACTTGGATGCAAATACATAGGAACAATCGTTAAGGGCAATATGCACAGGTTAAATGAAGTGCCTACTTTTATAACTAAAAAGCTTCTTGCGAACTATTATGAACTTGGTAAGGTCTTTGGGGAAACGGGAAAATTTGACCAGGATATTTTAGAAAAATTATCTAAACCAGAAAAATTTACTGGATTTATGTTATGGATGTTAAAAATGATGTACAAAACGCCTCTTGCTACAATTGGATGGGATAAAAAACTAAAGAGAAGTGGTACTTTCGAAAAGCGATATGCTGCACCTTATGCTGAATGATTTTCACTTATCTTCTAATATTATTAAACCTTTGTAATTTGCGACATAAATATTATTATCTTTAACAAAGACCCCGCTAGAATAGTTTGGAACTTCCCAACTTTGTATAATATAAGGATTAGCATTATCTTTTATATCTATCTTTTTTATACCTTTTTTGCCGTCTGCGACATATGCATAATTATCTTTAATAAAAATATCGGTAGCATAGTCTTAGTCTCATACCATGCAATAGTATATGGATTTTCTTTACTACTTATGTCGATAATGCTTATTTCACCTTCCCCACCTGCAATATAGGCATAATTTCCGTGTATAGATACACTATTAACATTATTATCAGTTATCCAACTTCCGATTAAATACGGAGACTCTTTATTACTTATATCAATTATTTCCAATCCATTCTCACTTCCGTCTTCTGATCTAAATATTACAAACCCATACTCTCCATCGACGTATATATCGTATAGCCATCCAAGATTGTCACATGTCCCGACAAGTATCGGATCTGCAGCATTGCTTATATCAAATATTAGTAGTTTGTTTTGATGATGTGTAATATATGCAAATTTCTCTTCTATATATATTGATGTAGCTTCAACCAATAAATTATCTTTGGAAATAATTTTAGGATTTTCTTTATCTTTTAGATCTATTATTAAAAATCCATCTGCATAATCAGCAATATAACCGTAATCACCAGAAATAATGGCATCCTTTGCCCACCCGGTTTTGATATTCCCAATAATTTGGGGAGCTTCTTTATCACTAATATCTATAACTTGTATTCCCCATTTTCCGTCTGCAATAAATGCATAATGGTCACTGATGGAAACTTTTTTACTAAAACCAGGGTTTCCAATCCTCTAATGATCTCATACTCATCAAAAGATTCATCAATGAAATCTTCATTTTTTGTATTATTACAGCTGATGATATAGAAAAAAGAGAAAAATAGGATTAAAAGGATACTAAAGATAATTAATAATTTTAGAATATGAATCCTTATTTTAATCATTATTATTAAATAATCAGAAATAATTTTTAGCGACTTTTATATATGATAAAGTCACATTGATAAAATAGTAGGTGAATTAAAATCATAAGATTATTCTTAGAAAAATGCAATTTTTTAATAATGATTTAATCCTGGAATAAAAATGTCTTTTATGACTGGGGAAAGGTCAGTCTATTAAATAAAGGACAGATATAAATTATGACATTTATAAATATTAGCCAAGCTTGATTACTCTTTGGCAATTAATCCTATTTCTTTATTTTATTTAAGTAATCTCTGGAGCTTTTCTGCAGACCCCCAAAATATATTAGATATAACCCCATACAGTGCACTAATAACAAATATAGCAATGCTTATGATTGGATTTATAAATACCAGGCCTATTGCTGGTAAAAATACATATAGACTAGATTATATTATTGAGTTTAACCCTTTAATTATTCTCATTATTTATATTTAAATCCCGAACCATTTTCTCTATTTCTTTTTCAGAGATCTTATCCGAACCTAAGCCATTATCAGAAAGCCATTCCCTGAACTGTTTTTGGGCACTTTTTAATGCTTTATCTTTTTTAAATTCCTGGAGCTGTCTCATGATCTCTTTAAAGTTTAAATAATCACTATAAGATATTATTGCTGCCTCAGGGTTTGTGTCTCTGGTAATAATAAATTTTTCATTATTGTCCATGATATTGTCGATTATTTCCTTAATGTTATTCCTTGCTTTTGTAATACCAATGATTCTTTCCATCTTACCTCCATATTTTTTATATACATAATAATGTACATAATAATAATTATAATTATATAGTATATTATTATAATATAAATTATATTGACATGTATATTAATATTATTTATCCTATTTAAACACAATATGAATTATTATTCAATTATTTAATAACACATAAATATAAATAGATATATAGGCAGATATGAATAGTGAAATTATAAGTTTAAAAGTGATAATAGCTGATACAGAGTTAGAGACTTTCAGTGGGTTAAAAGAATTAAATGAAAGATTTAATACTATATTTCTGAGTAGTGAGTTTGCTGTAAATTTTATTCTGGAATATGAAAAAATAGATATAGCAATAATAAGTAAAAAGATTTCAAACTTAAATGGAATCATTGAAAGAGCAAGTAAACGAAATACAAAGATATTAATGATGGGTAGAGATTTGGGTTATCCAATAGAAATAAGAGAATTGGAGGGAATACTTGAAAAAGAATATATGAAAAAGAAGGAAGACGGCCAAAAGAGTAGCTTTAATTTTAAAAATATTTTAAAAAAAATTAATTTTAGAAAAAATAGATTTGACACAAAAAAGAGCAAGGTTTGTGTTAACAATGAGGCTATGACATATAGTAAAATTGAATGTAATGATGTCAAAAATAATATAAAAAGAAAGACTCTTTTTTCAGGACAAAATGGAACTAGTGATTCCATTAAGGCCCAAGAAAAAGTCAAACAAGAAACAGGTTCAGCAGAAAGAGCAGCATCTTCCAATGATTTTTCAAATCCGACAGATAATCAAAATAAGTCTATTCATAAGAATATGAAAATAATAAAGCAAAAGGTAATTATATTAACAAAAGCCAAAGGTGGTGTCGGGAGCACAACAATGTCTTTGTTTTTAAGTTCAGCATTAAAAGATTTTTCAACACTACTTATTGATTTGAATTTCACTGAAGGAGGGGGAGATATCAGTTATTATTTAGGTATTCCAAAATCTCCAAATATTCTAAATTTTCTGGATGGATATAATAGGGAATCGTTAGAAAATTCAATTATTAAGGTTAATGACAATCTTGATATACTTCAAGCACCACCTACTTTTGATCAATCAAAAAAAATAGAATTACAAGATTTATATTGTTTAACTGACATTGCAAAGAAAAAGTACCATTTAATTATTTTTGATCTTCCAAATCAGTTAGGTGATCTTTGGTTTGGTGTTATAGATCTAGCAGATTTAGTAATTCTAGTATCAGATTTTACTCTTGGCAGTATTGGGAGATTACTAAAGATTAATAATAAATATTTTTATAAAGGATTGGAAAAATTATTAGTGTTTAATAGATATCAGAGACAAAACGGATTCAACTTTTTAGATTCTCATATTAATAGTTTCTTTGAACTTAATGATTATATATTCATTGAAGAAGATGAAGATCTTAGAAAAAAAGTAGATTATTCAAATTTTGATTTTAATAATATGACAAAATTTCATAATTTCTCAGATAAGGTTCTTGAATTATTAGCAAATTAAATTAAGGAAAAAGATGAAGAATTATTATAAGAGATATCTAGTTTTAGCAATTATTGGGGCTGCAATCATAGGACTTGCATTCTACTTACTGTTAAATTCATATCTGGATAAGGAAGAGATTGTAGTAGCCGCAAAGGATTTACCTGCTGGTACGGTAATAAAGGATAAAGATTTTGAGTATAAAGAATATTACAAAAACTCTCTTCCTGAAGGGTATATGATATCCGGAAAAGAAGTAGTAGGTAGCATTATTAATATTAGTAGAAAAAAGCATGATTATATTTCTAATGACATGTTTGAAATACGTAAAGATGAAGATGATTTTAGCAGCTTAGAGATCGGGGAAGCAGTTATTGCTATCGAACTCCAATATACTGAACCAATCTTAGCAATGTTAAAAAATGGAGATACTGTCTCTATAGTTTCAACAGTAAGAGATAAAGAATTACTAAGTAATAATAATATTTCTGAAATCTCTAATGAAACAGATGAAAACAGCACATTGAATAGTATTAATTTTCAAAATTATGATGATTATCAGAGAAATTATATTGAGATCAATACTTTGGAATTATCTGAGAATATATTTTCTATTGATGGTCAGATCGTTATAAGAAATCTCAAGATCTTGTATATTAAAGAAGATTTAAGTGAAAGCAGCGGTAATATATTAATCAATAATAAGAATAAAACAATTAGCATGTACTTCATCTGTAGTAATGAAGAGGCTCCACTTATTGCACGGCTTACTGCAGATAATAAATATAAAATAATCTATGAGAAGATTTAAATAATAATCAATATTTTATGTAAAAGTCTTTTATGATGAAAAAAAATCCATTAACAGCTTATAAAACTAAACGAACCAATAATTTAGACGATTGTAGTGACTTAATCAAAGAGTCTATAAACTCAGAATGTAAACCAACAAATAGTAAGATTATTTCGGTAGTTTCCAATAAAGGAGGAGTTGGAAAGACTTCAATATCATTTTGTGTAGCATTATATTTTTCAATTGAAATGAAAAAGAAGACACTTCTTTTAGAATTGGATTGTTCCCCAGGTGATTTTGGTTCATTGTTTGATATTGATAAAGATATGTCCCTGGAGATGGCAATAAGATTCCCTGATGACTATAAAAAGTATATTAAAGTAATCAATAAAAATATTGATGTCCTGAAGGGTATGCCCGATCCAATTATCGCAGAATCGATAAGTAGTGATTCGTGTCAGCAGTTTTTTACAAAAATTTCACATGACTATGATTATATTATTATTGATACACAAACTGTTTTAAATGGCATATTGATAGATGCTTTAAAGTTATCAGACCAGATAATGATAATAAGTAATAATTCCATTGAAAGCATTGCACGCATATCGAAATTTTTAGAAATATTGATATTTAGATTTATGATTGAAAAATCAAAATTCAAAATAATCATTAATAAGAAAAAGATCTTTTCATTTTTAAAAGTTTGGGAAATATCAAAAATAATAAATTTTCCAATAAACGCGTTCATCCATTATGATAAAAAATTTAATAAAAGCCTTATCTTTATAGATAAAAGAAAGCTGATGGCAACCAAAGTATTTAGAGAAACAAAAAATATACTAAAAAATATGAGTCTTGGAGCCTGAGAAATGCTAAAAGATAGAATGATTAAAAACATTGATGTCGATATCAGAATTAAAAGAGAAATAATAGACATGGTAAAAACAAGCATAAAAAAGGATGATCATCTTATTAATAATGTATTTTTTAATCGTAAAGACTTTAAAGATAGGCTCTATATTCTTCTTAGCAAAAAGCTCCAGAAAGAGTATCCGGATATTTCATATCCAGTTGATGATAGTCTGCTTAATCTTGCGCTGGCAGAGATTTTTGGACTTGGAGTTCTGGAGAAGCATCTGCAAGATGAAAAAGTAACTGATATATTTATTCAAGATACTGAAATGATTGTTATCAGGAATGGAATCAAGGAATATCTTGGTGAAGCGTTTAAATGTCTCGATGATGTTTATCTAATAATAGATAGAATCAAGAATCATACAGGTAAAACAATTGACCAGAGAACTCCCTTTTTAAATACGGAATTATACGAGGGAAGCAGGTGTTCCATTGTGATACCACCAGCTTCTGACAGAGTATATATTTCAATAAGAGTATTTAACTGTATTGATTTTAAGCTTAAAGATTTGTTAAAGCTTGGAATGTTTGACCAAAAAGAAATGGATTTATTAAATAAATTTGTAGCTGATCAAAATAATATATTGATCGTGGGAGCAATGGGCTCAGGTAAAACCACACTTCTTAATACTATGGCAAAGCTTATACCAGAAAATGAATTTATTAACATTATACAAGATGTTCCTGAAATAAGATTAGAGGGTCACCCATATGTCAGGTTGCTTGGAACAAGATCAAAATCAAGGGAAGTGGACAATGAGATCACCCAGGATAAATTGCTTTTTGAGACCCTTAGGATGAAAGCAGACAGGATTATTTTGGGTGAGGTCCGGAATTCAATGGCGGCTTATCAAATGCTTCAAGCCTTAAATACAGGGCATAAAGGTAGTTTTGGGACTATTCACGCAGATTCTGCTTATGATGCATTATTGAGGTTGGAAACACTTGCTATGGAATATAAGGAAAATATTAGTAACCATGTAATAAAAAGAATGATATCAAGAGCAATTGATGTGATCTTGTATTTGGAATTTGAAAAAGACAAAGATTTTAATATATGTAATAGAAAATTAATAGAAAAAGTCTTAATCCATGATGAATTAAGTAAAAAGGGAGAATACAGATTAGAGTATCTTTAATAATTTCTTCAATCATTTTTCTTGGCTTGATGTATGTTTTTAGTGCAATAGTTTTATTCATAAATGAGAAGAAAAAAAACTATATCAGAAAAATTCTACGCTTATCATCTGATGAAGATATTTCAAACAGTAAGAAAAGAGGAAATGTAGCAGTTAAAAGATTAAGTATCTGGCTAATGAAAAATAATATTAATCTTGAAATCGAAGAATTTTTCATAATAATATCTATATTAATGTCGCTCTTAATAATTATTGGTATTTTTACTGCACCAAATATAATAATCTCATTTCTTTTATCTATATTTCTAGTTTTTATACTATTTATTTTTATTAATATGAGGAAGAAAAGGGAGAATTTTAAAAAAGAAATCCAGCTTGAACAATTCTTACTGGATCTTAAAGGTAATCTATATGGAAATCAGAATATACTAAATAGTCTTGAACAAACAGTGGCTGAAACAGAACATCCTTTAAGAAAAGATTTTGAGCTAGTGATAAACGATACAAAAAGAGGTCTTCTATTAGATGAAGCATTAAAGAATATGGTAAAGAGAAATAGTAGCTGTCTTATTGAAATTGTATTGTCAGGTTTGATTGTTGCAAATGATAAAGGGGCTGACATTATAAGCTTTTTAACTGATCAAATTGAATACATAAGAGAAAAGAGGGCAATTGATAACTATATAAAAATTCTTAGCACTGGCCCTAAATATACCGCTTATTTAATAATGTTGATCCCGGTGATTGCAATCATTGTAATAATACTGATAAATAAGAATATTATCGATATCTTATTCTCAAGCTTTGGAATTATTTCCCTGGTATATGTAGTTTTAAGTAATGCTATAGGGATTTTTTTGATAAATAAATTATTAAATTATCAGAGTGAAAGCAGGCTCATAAAGTGAGTATAATAATATTGATATCATTACTAATATCAGTATTTGTGTTTTTGTTTTTCTTTAATTCAAGACAGGTAAATATGAAGTCTTTAATGAGGAAAATTGAAAACTATACGAATAATATAACTTCCAAGAATAATAAGAATGCAGAACAACTCAAACATAAATTCTTTTTAAAGGAAAGAAAAATTATAAAGATATTGGGTATAAGAATTAATACAATCGAGGGCTTGTTTGTTTTTAAATTATTTCTTTCAATCAGTTCATTAATATTTATTATTATTTTTGGATTCTTCATAGGAAATAACTTTATTTTATTTGCTGTTTTGATCTCATTATTACTTTTCTTTGTACCCTCTGAAATATTTAAAGGTAAGATCAAGAAAATAAGTAAAAATATAATAGGAGAAATACCTGATACATTAGATATACTGTCATCACTTATAAAAGCCGGTCTGAATCTGGACGAAGCAATCAATTATTATTCAAATAACTATCAAGGAGAAGTCAGTCAGCTTTTTAAGATAGCATTGACTAAGATATATGAGGGTCAAAGAAGAAAAGATGCTTATAATTGCATAGCCAAATTGTCTTTTTGTAATGAATTCAGGACGATAATTAAGATTATAATACAGGCTGATTTAATAGGTAATCCAATCAATATTGTATTAAAAGACCTTTCGAAGGCGATAAGGAATAATCAAAGAGATCAAATAAAAATGAAGGCAGAAAGACTTGAAAGTAGTTTAATGCTTATCATATTCGTATTTATGTTTATACCTATGATGATTTTATTTCTGCTCCCCATTATTCCACAATTGAAAATGATTTTTTAGAGAAACCTTATTAAAAAAAGTATATCAAAAGGAGGAAAAATGAATGTAATAAGAAAGATCCACAGTTGGATAGTATGTGATTCCAGGGGTGCTACCTTAATAGAGATAGCATTATATATCGCCCTGGTTGTAATAGTATGTATCGCAGTGGTAACAGCACTAGGAGGTAGGCTCCAATCTGTATTTCAGTCTATTGTAGATAATCTTTAATCAATAAGTGCAATTATAAATAATGGATGAGGAATAATAATTATGCCTGGACGTTTTTATAAAGGCGAAAATGGGAATGTATTGTTAGAGTTTGCTTTAATAATGCCTGTTTTACTGTTAATTATTGCAGGTATTATTCAATTTGGTTTTATCCTGAATGCAAAAGTTGCTGTTAATTCAGCATCTTATGAAGCTGCCAGGTCAGCGACACTTTCGGAAAATCCTGAGGTTGATGCAGTAAATGCAGTAGCAAATTATGCTGCATCTTCTTTATCCGGGTGGAATCTTAATGAGCGTCTGAGTGTTGAAGTGGATTTAAGCGGAAACGATCCAGGTGATATTGTGAGAATCAATGTTTTCTACAATGTTCCGGTTTTCTTCTCTAGCATTATTTCGGGATCAGGCATTAAAGGTGAATTTTTTAAAGTAACCGGGACAAGCACGATGCAGATCGAGGAGAAGGAATGATGGATGTTGGGATTATTTGATGCTTTAGAATAAGGGTTATTATATTTGATTATAAAAATATTTTTAAGAGAAATTTAAAGACATGACAAGAAGAAAAATCATTAATCTTTTCTTACTGGTTAGTATTGTTTTACTAGTGTTAGCTGTAATAAGGTTTGATTTATTTGGAAGGCTTATTAAGTATGCTGAAAGATACAATTCTCTAAAACAAAACGTAGAAGATGATAATGAATATCCTGATCATATTTACGAGACTTTTATAGATGGTGAGGGAAAAGAGATATCTGTAAAGATGGAGAAAAAAATCGGAACAATTGATGGAAAAGAAGTAATTTTTTATGAGGATACTATGGGATCAGAGGTAATCAAATATAATTTTTATAAAGGAACTGTAAAAACCGTGGATAGCGAAAAGATTGTTATTCTCGTTGATAAGGAATGCTTGAGTGCTGATCCTGAGGACTCTTTTTATCACTATACAGAAGTAGAAGATTATGAGTTAGATTTTTATTTTAAAGATTATAACTATGAATATAAGGAATATGGGATAAAGGACCGAATTTCTTTAAATACAATTAGTATTAACAATATTATTGAATTAAGAGAAATTATTGGGAAGTATATACGAATTTGTGATAGTGAATTCAAAGATCCAATACTAAAGGTAAATAATTGCCAGCTGGATTTTTATTATAATTGATTTTATCTAAATATCATGAGTAAAATAAAAAAAGCAATAATTTTCATTTTACTACTGCTTATCTTGGTGGTTAATCCAAGTTATTTGTATAGTGAGAGTTGGATAAAATCTGAACTGTCAAATGATAGTGAAAAAATATGGGTCAGTACTTCTCACTGGGATAATAAAAAAACATGGGTACAGGATGGATATTATAGGGATGTTGAAAAAAAGGAATGGATTGATACCACTCAGACAGTAAAACAGGGCTACTGGAGAAATGAAAATTATAATGTCTGGATAGAATCATTCACACGGATTCCATATATCGCACGAAAATGGATAAGTACTTCTCATTGGGAGCAAAGGTACAGATATGTCACTACTTGGGTACCAGTTAATCTTACTATCTATGTAGGAACAACAAGGTATGGGTGGAATGTATACTCTTTTGCTTCAAAACCTAAAGGAAAAGTAACAATAACTTATAGGGGAAATAAATATAGGGCTTATAAAGATGTAATTGATTATCGTCCAAGCTATGGTGGAAGAGTCTACGCTATAAAATATTACTGTTATAGGGTAGAGTCACGAGTCAGACAATACTATAATATCTGGGTAAGTTCGGGATTCTATCAGCCTTATGTTGCATACCGGACCATCGATACATCGCATTGGGAAACGAGGACAAGACAGGTTTGGGTTGATACTTCTTATAATATTCAATCTGGCTACTGGCATTATTATACAGAGCGTGAATGGGTCGACACCAGTCATTTTGAATATCAGACAGTATGGGTTGAAGGTGGTTTTTATACCTCGCCACTCCATGGTGAGTTAATCGTTGAAAAAAGTCCAAGATACATTTTTACTAAATGGCATGAGAACGAAAATGGTGAAGAATGCCATATGGATCTTAAATTAAGTTGGGTCGTTGACAATAGCGGATTATTGGTAGGAGAAGAGGAAAAGGAGATTGTGAGGATTTATGTTTATCAGGATGTCATTAGATTTAAAAACAGAGGAACAGAAAGAGTGGATATATTAGATGAAAACATTTCACCATCTAAAGGAGGAAGTATTGAAACTGAGGTATATTATGATCATGCAGGAAGTGAAGAAAGCATGGTTCATATTTATCTATATGCACAAAATGGTGAAGGTGCTCACATATACTTTAATAACCCTGTAAATGGCTATAGGTCAATCAATCTTGGATCTGATGGAAGTGATGCTGATGCTGTAAGCTGGTTAGGTGGACAATCTTTTGGAAAAATCGAGTTTTAAATTAAAGAATAATAGTGGCTCAGTAATAGTTTTTGTTGCCATACTTTTACCAATATTTCTATTAATAATTGGGATGGTTGTAGATATTGGTAGAGCTTTTGTATGTAGGGAGGAACTTAATAAAGCATGCCTGATAGCTGCGGAGGAATCTTCAAAGAGTATAAATATTGAGATAGCTCAAAATTATGGAAGTAATACTCTTTCAGGTGATTATGCGAACAAAGTATATTATTTTTTCTACAGTAATTATGCAGAAAAACCTAATACACGGATAAATTATTTGAACTATTCCGTTCTTGATGATTTTACAAATCCTAAATATATAGAAGTTTCAAGCGAAGCAGAGGTTGATTGTTTCTTTCTAAAGCTTATTTCAATTGAGAACATAAAAGTTCATTCCAGGGCAAATGGAAGGCTGAGAAGGATAAATTGATTGCATATATTCTAATCAATATAAAAATATTGCGAACTCTTGACACTATACCAAAATTGGTATAAATTATAAATTGGATCGTAACTTATTTTAAAACTAATTCTGGGAAAGTACCTGTTATTGATTATATTGTCAACCAGAAGCCTGTGCGTATTAAGAAAATTAGGAATGCCTTGAGATTACTTAGAGAATTCGGAATAGAGGAGTCTCAACTGAATGCAAGAAAATTGATGGGAAAAAAATATAAAGGATTACACGAACTAAAAATAGATAGCACTAGAATAATATATTTCTTATTTACTGGACGAAAATTTGTTTTAGTTAGCGGTTTTACAAAAAAATCAAAAAAAACACCAAAATGGGAACTAGAAATTGCTATAAAAAGGATGAAAGATTATATAGGTGGTTAAAATGAAAGAAATAACATGGGAAGAGGGCGAAAAGAGGATACTTAAGAATCCCGAAGTCGCCAAAGAATGTGAAAAAGCTGAACCTGAATTTCAAGCTTTGAGGCGATTGATCCTTTTAAGAAAAAAAAATAAGATCAGCCAACAAAAATTAGCCAAGCTTACTAATAGCCATCAATCACATATAGCAAGATTGGAAACCGGGGAAGTACCTCCAAGTTTAAAGATCCTTAAAAAATATGCCTCTGGATTGGGTTATAAGTTAGAATTAACTTTTATCCCAATAAGAGATTCTCATGGAAACTATACTTATATTTAAAATCAAATTTTGATACAGCTAGAACTATTTCTTTGTATTTGGACTGAACAAATAATTTAAACAATTAATTCTTCTCTTCACTTTAACCCAGATTTGAAGTTATAATCATATATGTTATTTGACTCATCACAGAGGATTTTTGATACGTGCAAAAGGAACGCTGTTATTTAGTCACTAAACTAATCGGAGTCTTGGCATGGGAGGGTAATGAATTCAAGACAAAGAGTTGTCACAGCATTGAACCATAAGGAACCTGACCGGGTTCCTATTGATATTGGAGGCACTGGTGCCACGACACTTCTGATACCCACCTATGAAGCTCTAACAAAATTCCTGGGAATCAATAAAAAAACACCAATAGTGAGCCGTTTCTTCAGGATGGCTTATCTGGAGGAGGAGATTCTAAAAAGACTTGGTGTTGACGTTCTCTTAATAATGCCTAATGCTCCTAATAATTTTAAAGATATTGAATTAGATAATGGATATATAGATGAATGGGGCATAGAGGCATCAAAACCAGCCAGTAGTCTGTATTATAAATTTGAAAAACATCCTTTAGAAAATGCTGAGACAGTTGAAGATATTGAAAAATATAAACTGCCTGATCCTGATGATCCAGGCAGAATTGAAGGTTTGAGGAAAAAAATTGAATATTTATATGAGAATACAGAATATGCTTTAGTCGGTGAGCCGGGAGATTCCGTTTTTGAAAGAGTATGGTATTTGAGAGGAATGGAAAATATTCTTAATGATCTCTATTTCAATCAAGAATTATTGAAAGTTCTTCTCGATAGAGTCTCTGATTATTTTATAGCAAAAGTCGGACCATTTCTTGATATTGTCGGCCCCTATATAGATGTATTTTTTACAGGGGATGATCTTGGTACCCAGAATGGTCCCTTGCTTTCCCCGGAGATGTATAAAAAAATTGTAAAACCCTTTCAGAAAAAAGTTTTCGATTTTATAAAATCCAAAACAGATGCAAAACTTATTTTTCATTCATGTGGAAGTATTTTCGAGATCATTCCGGACCTGATAGAAATAGGTGTGGATGGAATAAATCCAGTTCAGACCACAGCTTATAAGATGGATGCTGTATCTTTAAAAAAAGAATTTGGAGAGGATCTTTCTTTCTGGGGAGGAATAGATACGCAAAAAATACTTCCCTTTGGGACCGATGAAGAATTGAAAAAGGAGATAGAAGATAAGATCAATGTCCTTGGTTCAAATGGCGGATATGTGATGGCACCGGTGCATACGATCCAGCCGGATGTTTCACCGGAAAAAATAATTAAGATGATCGAATACGGCAAAGAATATGGATATTATTAGAAAGAGCATTACTTAATCTTATTATGGATGATAAAACAGTTTTTAAGAAAAATATTGAAATAATAAAGCCTGACTCAAAAAAAGGGAGATTTAAGTCTGCGCTTTTTGATTTCGATGGTACCATCAGCCTGATCCGTGAGGGCTGGCGGGATGTGATGATACCTTACTTTGTAGAAGTTTTGAAAAAAACACCTGAAGCTGAAGATGAAGAAGACCTTATATTGTGTGTAAGTGATTTTGTAGATTTTCTTACTGGAAAACAGACTATCTACCAATGCATAAAACTTGATGAGGAAGTCCTGCGTAGGGGTGGGAAACAGGCAGAACCCCTGGAATATAAGAGGCAATACCATAATAGACTGATGGAAAAAATAAGGCATCGTTTAGATGATCTTCAAAGTGGAAAGATCTCCCCCAGTCATATGCTTGTCCCGGGTTCTCTTGAAATCATAGAACTCCTGAACAATCGCAGTCTTGATCTCTACCTTGCGAGTGGAACAGATGAAGATTATGTGATAGAAGAAGCAAAGCTACTCGGAGTCGATAAATTATTTAACGGCGGTATCTATGGAGCAAGAGATGATTATAAGCTTTTTTCAAAATCCATGGTCATAAAAAGGATCATAGAAACGCATGGCCTGGAAGGTCATGAATTAGTAGGTTTTGGTGATGGTTATGTAGAGATCGAGAATATAAAGCAAGCAGGCGGTTTTGCAGTTGGAGTTGCAACTGATGAAGAAAAGCGAATGGGAATAAATAAATGGAAGAGAGAACGTTTGATAAAAGCAGGTGCTGATATTATTATACCTGATTTCAATGAATCAGAACTTTTAGACGACTATCTATTTAGTTAGGAGTAGATTGTGCCATTTAAAGAATTTGATAGAAGCAAACTAAATCTCAAGCCGTTAAATGAAAGAGAGCACGACCTTGACCTAAGCATTATGCTCGACCTTGATGATAAGATTCCTGAATTTAATAATCCGCATATAGAGACTTTATCGGATAGGATAATCAAGGCTAATAAATGTGGAGCTGGTGTGATAATGATGATGGGTGCTCATGTGATCCGGTCAGGGGTATCCAGGTTTTTAATTGAATTAATAAAAAGGGACCTGGTTGACCATATTGCATTTAATGGAGCTTGTGCCATTCATGATTTTGAATTTGCACTAATAGGAGCAACAACAGAGAATGTTACAAAATATATAAGTGAAGGACAATTTGGACTCTGGAAGGAAACCGGCGAATTAAATGAAGCTGCAAAAACCGGGGCCAAAGAAGGCCTGGGCCTTGGGGAAGCAATAGGCAAGATGATAGAGGAAAATGATCTTCCCCATAAAGATTTAAGTGTCCTTGCTGCAGGATATAAGTATGGGATGCCAATAACAGTTCATGTCGGTATTGGCTCTGATATTATCCACGAGCATCCTAATTGTGATGGAGCGGCTCTTGGTGACACATCATACAGGGATTTCCTGATATATGCTAATAGTATCAGTAATCTGGAAAATGGAGTATTTATGAATTTTGGTTCCGCTGTAACAGGGCCTGAAGTCTATCTAAAATGTCTTTCCATGGCCAGAAATGTAGCAAAACAAAAAAATCAGGAAATAAAACATTTTACTACAGCTGTGTTTGATTTGCTTCCCCTGGAAGGGAAAGATCTCAAAAAGGCACCATCAAAAACTGACCATTTCTATTATTTCAGACCATGGAAAACGATTATGGCTAGAACTGTAGCTGATGGCGGTGAAAGTTTTTATATTCAGGGTCTTCACAGGGCAACAGTCAGCAATCTTGCAAGAAACCTGCTTCAAAAAGTAAAAAAGACAGATAGATAAATGGAAGAAAATAAACTTAAAGAAATATTATCCAGGCTAAAAAGTATTTCGGTTATTGTTATCGGGGATTTTTTTCTCGATAAATACCTGAAAATAGATCGGTCCAAAAATGAAGTGTCAGTTGAAACCGGGCTTGAAGCTTATCAGGTGGTAGAAAAAAATATGAGTCCGGGAGCTGCAGGGACGGTAACGAATAATCTAAGATCTTTAGGTGTCGGGCGCGTAATAGCAATGGGATTCATCGGAGATGATGGTGAAGGATATGATCTTAAAAAAGGCCTTGAAAAATCTGGAGTTGAAACTAAATATTTGATCAAAACAAAAAAGAGAGTGACACCCTCATATACAAAACCTGTTATTATTGAAGATTCAGGACTGAGGGAAATAAACAGGTTGGATATAAAAAACTTTACCCCTACTCCTGGTGACCTGGAGGATGAGATAATTGAAAAATTATTTCATCTGTCAGGAAAAGTCGAAGGAGTGATCGCCCTGGATCAATTATCAGAAAATAATTGTGGGGTGATTACAGGAAAAGTAAGAGAAGCATTATCTAAATTAATGCAGGATAATAAAAAATTAATAGTCTATGCGGATTCAAGGGAAAATATAGGACTTTTTAATAATGTAATAATAAAGTGCAACCATTATGAGGCTGTAAAAACAATTTTTCCCGGTATAGAAATAGAACCGGATGAGGAGACCATAGAGAAAGCCGGATACGAGCTTACTGGAAGAACCGGAAAACCTGTTTTTATCACATATGGCAAACAAGGACAATGGGTATTTAGTAATAATGAATTGGAGAAAATTCCGGCAATTCCAGTTAAGGGTCCTTTTGATATATGTGGTGCGGGCGATGCAAATACATCCGGTATCATAAGTGCCCTGTGCTGTGGTTCATCCCCCCCGAATGCAGCACTTCTGGGGAATATAATTTCATCTATTGCTATCCAGCAGTTGAATACAACCGGGACCGTAACACCTTCCCAGGTTTTAAAAAGATACCGGGAAGTTTTTATTTAATGACTTTAGTCCTGAAATCCTGGTTATAATATATGAAATGTTTTTCTATGAAAGGTTAGTCCGATAGACGGAAACAAAAAAAATATTCTTTCTATTGATATAGGCGGATCAAAACTAATGGCTGGTCTTATCGATTTCGAGGGAAATATTGTTTTAAAAGAGAAAAGGCTTTTAACAGTAAAACCGACTAAAAATTATTTGACCAAAAATATCATTGAGATGATAGACAATCTATTAGATCAAAAAAATATTGATATTGAATGTGCCGGTGTAGCTGTTCCAGGGCTGGCCGATAAGGATAATGGAGTTTTGGTCCATGCCCCTTTTTCAGGGATAAGGGATTATAAGATCGGGGATATACTTGCAAAAAAGTTAAAAATACCGGTTTTTATTGAAAATGACGCCAATGCATGTGCCCATGCCGAGATGATGTATGGATCATGCAGGGGGGTCGATGATTTCATATGGATAACTGTAAGTAATGGTATTGGCGGAGCAATTGTCTTAGATGGGAAGGTCTATGAAGGGCCAAATGGAGGTGCTGGTGAAATCGGGCATATAAATGTAGTTAAAGATGGATACAGATGTGGTTGTGGAAATAGAGGTTGTCTGGAAACTCATGCTGCAGGGCCTGCAATTGTGAGAAGATACAGGGAGGAAAGTCATGATGCTTCCACGGAGATAACAGCAAAAAAAATTGCAGAACTGGCAAAAGGTGGAGACATGTTTGCTTTAGATATATATAAAAAAACGGGATTTTATCTGGGAAAAGCTATTTCATACATTATAAATCTTCTAAATCCTGATAAAATTATACTGGGTGGAGGAATATCAATGGATATTGATCTTTTTTTACCAGAAATAAAGGATGTAGTAAAAAATACTACATTTAGAGATTCCAATAAGAATCTCTGTATTGAAAAAACAGCTCTATCCCTTGATGCTGCTTTGAAAGGAGCGGCTACCATAGCAAAACTAAGAATTGGAGGACATCAAGATGAATGACTATATAGTAGAATACATAAACAGTATTACTGGTAAAATTGAAGACCTGGAAATTGATAATATTTCAAAAATAATTAGCTCTATCAAAGAAGCTCATGAAAAAGATAGAAGGATCTTTGTTTTCGGAAATGGCGGAAGTGCAGCTACTGCAAATCATTTTGCTGCAGACTTTGGCAAGAATGCAATAAAGGATGATGATAATAGGTTCAAGATAATTTCTCTAAGTAATAATATATCGAGTATTACAGCCTGTGGAAATGATTTAGGATTTGAAACTGTTTTTGAAGAACAGTTAAAAAATTTAATGCATGAAAAGGATCTAATAATCTGTATATCTGCCAGTGGGAATTCTCCTAATATCATAAGGGCAGTCGAGTATGCCAGAAAAAGAAACGGTACTATTATTGGAATAACCGGTTTTAATGGAGGAAAATTAAAACAGATCTCTGATTTAAATATAAACGTAAACTCAGAATCATATGAGCAAATAGAGGATATACATCTTATGATCACTCATATTATTGTTTACTGGTTTAAAATGTCCCAGAAGTAGAAGCGATATTATTAATATAAAAATGTGAGAGTGCTGAACCTGAATTTCAATTTTTAAGACAGTTGATCCTTTCGAAAAAAAAGAGTCATGATAACTTAATTAACTGAAAACTCCAAAGTATCGTAAAGTTCATCATTCAAATAGACAAGTACATTGTAGTTTCCTGTGGGGAAACCCTGATCCATCTTTATAATATTAAACCCTACATAACCTGAACCGGTTTCCTCTGTAATAAAGTCCGAGGTACTGATCTCATCCCCGGTCTCAAGATAATTCCATTCAACGGTAAGCTTATCTTCCGGAGTCATATTATTGACTTTTATAGAAATATAGATTATCGAAGTACCTGGCTCAAATTCTGTTGCCGGGTCGATCGGAGCAGAGTCCGGACCAATATCCTTACTGAGAATTATTGATTCAATTGATACAGGCTCGGGCGTACATCCTATAAAGCTGATAGAGATCATTGCTATGACTAAAGCTATTATTAGCAGTTTTTTTGCTCTCATTTTTTTTCCTGCCGGATACTCATTACTAAACATATTAAATAATAAATAAAAAAGGATATATTGTAAATAATAAAGACATATTTAAAATAAATTGATAATAATCCATAAATAATTATTATAGTCATTAAACTTTGTGCTATTATTTTCATAAACCAATAGATAGATTTTATGGAAGATAAAAGAGAAAAACTTAAAAGCTTCTTTTACAAGATAAATGATTGCCAACAGTGCGGGCTTCATGAAGACAGGACAAGGTTTGTCTTTGGAAGTGGAAATGCAGCTGCAGAGCTTATGTTTGTGGGGGAAGCTCCAGGTAAAAATGAGGATCTTCAGGGTCTTCCTTTTGTAGGGAGAGCCGGCAAGATACTTGATGATCTGCTTGAGTCTATAAATATGAATAGAAAAGAAGTATTTATTGCCAATGTATTAAAGTGCAGACCTCCCGGCAACAGGGACCCTGTGACCGATGAGATAAATACCTGCAAGGAATATCTTTTTGAACAAATTAATATAATAAACCCAAAGATCATATGTACCCTTGGCAAGTATTCGACACAACTCATACTTGATACGAGCCATGGCATAACGGGACTAAGGGGAAAAGTGTTCCACAGAGACGGAAGGACAATTCTTCCCATAAACCACCCTGCGGCAGTACTGTATAATCCGTCCAGGATAGAGATACTGCAAAATGATTTCTTGCGAATAAAGGGCTTGTTGGATTCAGGGAATAAGACAGAACCGTCTCCTGTTGATAAAGAGAATGACGACAAAGAAGATAATAAGAATGATGACAGAGAACAGCTAGGATTATTTTAATATGCATCTGGAGATACTTTCAAAATCATCACTGGCGACTATAGACCTTGGAAAGAAATTTTCAAAAGTACTAAAAGGCGGGGATATAATAATTTTCTCCGGCGAGCTTGGTGGCGGAAAGACTACTTTTATAGCCGGTCTTGCAGGAGGCCTAGGGGATAAAGGAAAACCTCTCAAGCCCGAGCTTCACTATTTTAAACTTATATAATGCGGGAAAGCTAAAGCTTGTACATATTGATTTTTATAGACTGGACGGGATCGATGAATTTGATAATATCGGTCTTGATGATCACATATATGATGATTCGGCCGTATTGTGCATAGAATGGGGAGAAAAGATCAGGCAATATATAAAGAAAGACTATTTAAGTATAAGTTTTAATTACATCATTAAAGACGAAGAAAGTATGAATAGCAGGATCATTAGATTCAGCAGCAGCAGCAATTACTGGGATAAGAAACTTATAAAGCTAAAAAAGATATTGGTAAGAGAGGATATCCGGCACGCATAATGTATGTTTTAAGCCTGGACAGCACAACAAAGAAATTGACAGTAAATCTTAGCAGGGACGGAGACATCATTTCCGGGATCTCTGATAGTAAGTGCCTGAAGCATATGGAAAAGATTATGACCCATATTGACCAGGTTATCAGGAAAGGCCAAATCGATCTGGATGGTATTGATGCCCTGGGTATAAATGCAGGGCCGGGAGACTTTACAGGAACACGCATAGGTATAAGTATCATAAAGACTCTTTCCTGGGTTCTTGGTAAGCCGGCATACGGGATCAATGCACTTGATGTTTTTGCCCAGGGTATTGCCCATTCAAATACCAGACTTATAAATAAAAGCTTGAGCTCCGGAATCCCGGTCATAATTGCGCCCTGCCTGGACGTAAGGAAAGAGGAGCTTTACTTCTCTTTCTATGAAATTGCGATAGAAAAAGGATCAAAAGTGAAAGGTTGGGAAAATAACTACCGCCCTATCTCAGAGATTAAAATTGGGGACTGCGATCATCCTTTTATAAATATAAGCAGAAATCACCTGATCCAAAAAGATTTGTTTAATGAAAAGTTCTCAAGTTTTTTCCATGAGGGGGATTTTCATCTGCCGGATGTAGAAGGGGCGATCTATGAGGATGCAAAACTTATCATCGGGGGAAATTGCTTAAATAATTATAAAGAGATGCTTTCCGGGCTGGCTGACAGTGAAGAAAATATAATCCTGGACAAGAAGAATACTGAACCTTCCGGGAAGCAATCTGAGTGAATGTATTGATTTCCGGGTGAAAAGAAAAGAAAAACCCGGGAGGATCAATCCGGTATATGTAAGGGAATTTGCACCTTTTGGAAAGTAATTTTTTCTAATATATTAGTACCGTAAAATAAAATATTTTTAAATAAATGAATATGGGCAGACATTTGAAAACACGAAAAAAAGATAATATACATGTATTGGGAATAGAGACTTCCTGTGATGACACATGTGCATCCATCGTCCGTAATGGCTCAGAAATACTCTCTAATGTGGTATCTTCACAGAATGAGATCCACCGAAAATACGGTGGTGTTGTGCCGGAGAGTAGCATCCCGCAGGCATATTGAGATGATAGATATTGTAATAAGGGAAGCTCTTGAAAAAGCAGGTAAGGAGCTTGGAGAAATTGACATAGTCAGTGTTACAAACCGTCCCGGACTTATTGGCTCCCTCCTGGTCGGCGTCGGTGCTGCAAAAGCGATAAGCTATGCAAAAGATATACCCCTTATAGCAGTAAATCATCTTGAAGCGCACCTTTACTCAAATCTTTTAGAAAATCCAGGCATTGAAGGAGATTTCTTGGGACTTATAGTATCGGGGGGACATTCAAGCCTGTATCTTGTTGATGGCGGATGGAACATAAACGAGATCGGCCATACAGTAGATGATGCTGCGGGTGAGGCATTTGATAAGATTGCTCGCTATCTTGGTCTCGGGTATCCCGGAGGTCCGGTGATCGACAGGATGGCAAAGAATGGAGATGAACAGGCAATAGATCTTCCACGCCCAATGATTGACAGTGGTGACTTTAACTTCAGTTTTAGCGGACTGAAGACGGCACTTATTTACAGGACAATGAAGAACTGTGAACTACTTACTGAATCAAATGTTTGTGACCTTGTTGCAAGTTTTCAAAAGGCGATAGTTGATGTGCTTGTCCGGAAGACTGTTTCAGCGGCAAAGGAAGCAGGAGTGGACAGGGTCCTGGTGAGCGGGGGAGTTGCAGCGAATAGCAGACTCAGGGAGGAACTGGTAAAAAAGGGAGAAGAAAATAATATCAGGGTATATATTCCATCTCTTTATTTATGCATGGATAATGCTGCTATGGTAGGATGCCTGGGATATTTTAAATACCTGAGGGGTTTAATAGATGACCTGGAGGTAGATGTTTCTTCGAAAAGTGATTTTTAAACCAGAGAAGTGTGTCTGTAAAATGGTGGTCAACCGGAATGAAAGTGGTTGAAATGATGCAGTTTCATTTAAAGTGAAAAATTATTCTACTATATAGTATAAAATTTTTTTTATAAATCCCTTGATTTTTCCTATATCATATAATAAAATTCTAAAAGTTAGCAGTCGTATGGTAAGAGTGCTAATAAAAAATAGCGTATATGTATAAATGTGTATCTTAAGGAGGTAATAATGGGATACAGACCACTTGGTGATAGGTTGTTGGTTAAGCCAAAACCTAGTGAAGAAACCACAAAATCAGGAATCGTACTTCCGGATTCCGCGCAGGAGAAACCCCAGGAAGGATCAGTTATTTCAACTGGACCAGGGGGAAAAGACGATAGCGGCAAAATTGTTGCAATGGAAGTAAAAAAAGGAGATGCTATTCTTTACTCAAAGTATTCAGGGACTGAAGTAAAGATCGAAGGCGAAGAGCATCTGATTATCAAAGAGAGCGATGTATTGGCAATCGTTGAATAACTAAAACTTAAAGGAGGTTAAAAGTTATGGCAAAAGATCTAAAATATGATGAGGTTGCCAGAAGGGCTTTAGAGCGTGGCGTAAATATAATCGCTGATGCTGTAAAGGTTACCCTGGGACCAAAAGGTAGAAATGTGGTTCTAGAGAAAAAATATGGTGCTCCTACAATTACTAATGATGGAGTTACCATAGCTAGAGAGATCGAAGTAGAAGATCCGTTTGAAAACGCAGGCGTGCAGCTTTTAAAAGAAGTTGCTACAAAGACAAATGATGTAGCTGGTGACGGTACCACAACTGCAACTATTCTTGCACAGGCAATGGTTAAGGAAGGACTCCGTAATGTTGCTGCAGGTGCAAGTCCATTGCAATTGAAGAAAGGTATTGAGACAGCAGTCGAAACAGTTGTGACTGAACTTGGGGAACTAAGTGAAGATATTTCAACTGATAAGAAAAAAATAGCAGAAGTAGCTGCTATATCTTCTGCAGATGAGAAGATCGGGCAGACTATAGCTGATGCTATGGACAAAGTCGGAAAAGACGGCGTTATAACTGTTGAAGAATCCAATAAATTTGGAATCGAGATAGAACTTGTTGAAGGTCTTCAGTTTGACAAAGGTTATCTTTCACCTTATATGGTAACTGATGCTGAAAGAATGGAAGCGGTCTTAAGTGATCCTTATATTCTTATAGCAAACCAGAAGATATCCGCAGTCAGCGACCTGGTGCCTGTACTGGAAAAAATACAACAGTCAGGTAAACCCCTGCTGATAATCGCCGAAGATGTTGAAGGCGAGGCACTTGCTACTATAGTAGTAAATAAGTTGAGAGGTACACTGAATACTGTTGCTGTTAAGGCTCCCGGATTTGGTGACAGGAGAAAATCAATGCTTGAAGATATTGCTATAGTTACTGAAGGTAAAGTCATATCTGAAGAGATAGGTATTAAATTTGAAAACATCACCCTGGATATGCTGGGTTCAGCACGACAGGTAAAAGTAGATAAGGAAAATACCACTGTTGTTGAAGGTAAGGGAAGTGTAGATGCTATCAAGGGAAGAATAAAGCAGATCAGGAATGAGATCGAGCAGAGCGATTCTGACTTTGATAAGGAAAAACTACAGGAGAGACTAGCAAAACTTTCCGGTGGCGTAGCTGTGATAAGAGTAGGCGCTGCTACTGAAGTAGAGCTAAAAGAGAAAAAGCATCGTATAGAAGATGCTCTTTCTGCTACTAAGGCTGCTGTTGAAGAGGGGATAGTCCCCGGCGGCGGAGTAGTTCTTGTAAATACTATCAACAAGATAAAGCTTGATAAACTTGAAGGCGACATCAGAACAGGTGCAGCTATTGTAGCTAAGGCTCTTGAAGAACCTCTACGACAGATAGCTGAAAATGCTGGCCTCGAAGGTTCAGTAGTCGTAGAAAAAGTTAAATCACTCAAGAAGGGTGAAGGCCTTGATGCTTACAGCGGAGAATATGTAAATATGATCGAAGCTGGGATCGTAGATCCTGCAAAGGTTACCAGAAGTGCGCTTCAGAATGCATCTTCTATAGCCGCGCTGCTTCTTACTACTGAAGTAGTAATCGCTGATAAGCCTGAAAAGGATAAAGGAATGCCTGCTATGCCTCCAGGAGGCGGAGGAATGGGAGGAATGGGCGGAATGGGCGGAATGGGCATGTAAATAAAATGCTTAATTAATCGTTCTGCCATAGTTTAGAATATATAACAGAGCCGGCTCATTTGGGTCGGCTCTGTTTGTTTAAAACAGGTATAGACATACATACAATTAAATGATATTATTCTAGACTAATAAGGGAGGGTCAAATAAAATCTATGATGCAGTAAACCCCAATAATATATTAATCTGTAGGACGCGATTATAAAAGATTAGTAAAAAAATGGCATTATAGGTATAGACATATATACATATTAAAAAATATTAATATTTCAATATTTATTTCCAGAATTACAGATTTTATATTATTCATAAAGTTTTTATTGAGAATTCTTAAAGGAGGGATGTTCATGCAAAAAATAGATTTGTTTAAGTTTTTTATAATAAGAGTCTTAGCCTTATCGACTCAAACAAATCTTAAAAAAATTTCATGATAAAGCTAAAAAAATATGAAAGGAAAAAAAATGAAAAAAGTAAAATTATCAATCATCGCAATTTTAGTGATTGCACTGGCTGTTACCGCAGGTTTATTTGCTGGCTGTAGAGTAGCAGATCCTGAGGTAATAATCGAAACCGTAATTGAAACAGTTACTGAAACTGTGGAAGTAGAAGTAGCAGCAACTGAAGATGCTCCGATGGAGAAGTTCACTGTTGGCTATAGTAATGGACTCATAACTCACAGCTGGAGGACACAGATGACAGCTGACGTTGTACAGGAATTTGGATATTATAAAGGCCTTGGTTGGGTTGACGAACTTCTTTTCCAACATGCCGGCTTTGACGTAGACCTCCAGAACCAGCAGATAAGAAACCTCATAAATGCAGGTGTAGATCTACTTCTTATAAATCCAAACTCTGCTTCAGCTCATGATCCGATCATCGAGGAAGCTGTAGAAGCTGGAATACTTGTTATAATACCTGACCAATTAGTAACAAGTGAACTTGCTTACCAGATAATACCTGACCAGGATTTTTGGATGGGTACCCTTACAGAATATGTAATGGAAAGAATCGACTATGAGGGCGACATCGTATATATGAGTGGGTATGACGGTTCTCCTGCAAATACTGATAGGGATACTGGTTTTATGACTATAATAGAACAATATCCTGATGTAAATCTCCTTGCAAAGGTCAATGGTAACTGGGATCCTTCAACAGCACAGCAGGTAATGGCTGATACACTTGCAGCTTTCCCAAAAATCGATGCCGTTGTAACACAGGACGGAATGAGTCTTGGAGTAGTTAAGGCTTTCATAGCGGCTAACAGACCCGTGCCGATCATGAATGGTGAAGGTATGATACCGTTTATGGATATATGGAAAGAACTAAGAGATAGTGAAGGCTATGAAGCTATGGCTATAGCAAACGGCCCTGGAACTACATCTAATACCGCTCTGGGTGTTGGTCTTAGGATGCTTCGAGGGGAAACCTTAAAAGACGGTTACTGGAATCAAGGCGGACAAGTAAGGTTTATTATACTTGAACCAGTATTTGATAATGACACTCTGGACGCAATCTATGATGAGCACATAACACTGAGAGGTATTACAGAATATATTGATGCTTGGCCTTCACAGGAAGAGCTCGACTCATATTTTGAATAATACTGTAGTTTTCTAATTTACTTTAATCGGATGGCATAGCTTTGTCTATGCCATCCACTATCAACCTAGATTTCTAAGGGTAATAAAATGAAATCATTTGAAGCTAAAAATATCAGAAAGAATTTTGGTGGAGTTGAGGCCCTAAAGAACGCCGATTTCAAGATGGAGGGTGCTCAGATATCAGGTCTAGTAGGTGCAAATGGTTCGGGTAAGACTACGTTTGCCCGTATCTGTGCAGGACTTGTAAAGGCAGACAATGCAGAGATATACATAGATGGTAAAGAAGTAATTATTAACAGTCCACTTGATGCCAAAAACCACGGCATAGTGCTGGTGCATCAGAACTTAAGCCTAATACCAGACTTAAGCGTCTGGGAAAACATCAACCTAAGCCATGAAAAAAGGTCAAAAGGGGCATTCCTGGATAACAGGCATGCAAAAGCTCTTGCAAAGAAAGTACTTCATGACCTGGGGCTTGAGGAAGTACCTATAAATACCAAGGTAGAAAACCTGGCTCCTGGAGAGAAGCAGATCGTAGAGATCGCAAAGGCTCTTTCAAAGAACCCGAAACTACTGATACTTGATGAACCTACCGCACCCCTTGAATATTTCCAGGTAGAAAAACTCTTCAAAAAGGTAAGAGAGCTTAAAGAGCAGGGTATCTTAGTAATCTTTATTTCACACCGTCTCTGGGAGATAACCAAATTATGCGATATCGTACACATGTTTAGAAACGGCGAGACTGTAGGAACATTAGACTTTTCAGTTCAGCCCAGAGACGAGAAACTAATAGTCCCATTTGTAGCCGGACCTGGTGGCGATACCGACTTTACAAAGAAAGAAAAGAGAGATTTTTCTGGAGCTGAGACAGCACTTGAACTAAAGGAAATCTCATTTCTAAATAAAGTATCAGAGATAGATCTTGAGCTTAAAAAAGGTGAGATCGTAGGCCTTGGAGGACTCTCGGGGCAGGGCCAGGAAGAGCTGCTCATGCTAATAGCCGGAGTATTAAAGCCTACAAAGGGAGAGATATATATTGATGGAGAAAAAATAAACATAAAACATCCCATGACCGCTATCAGAAATGATATATTCCTGATTCCCGGGGATAGACAAAAAGATGGTCTATTTATAGACCACTCCATATTTGACAATGTGGTATATCCCAGGTATTCCCAGAAAAAAGAAAGTTTCAGGTTAAACTTTAAAAACTTAAATAAAAAGACAGATGAAATAATCAAAAAGATGTCACTTGTGCCACCCATTAGATCCCTACCCGTAGGAAACCTTTCCGGTGGTAATCAGCAGAAAGTGGTGTTTGGCCGGTGGCTTCAGTTTGCTTCTAAAATACTACTTCTAAATGACCCTGCAAAAGGAATAGACATTCAGGCAAAAAGCGACCTATACAAACTCCTGCACGAGCTTGCAGAAGAAGGCACCAGTGTAATGCTTTATGCCACATCAAATGAAGAATTAATAAATAATTGCGACAGGGTTCTCATCATGTTTGAAGGAAAGATTGTAGAAGATGTATGCCATGACGAGATATGTGACGAAAAATTACTAAAATCATCACTTAGAGTAACAGAGTAAGGCGGTCCTATATGATTCAAACTAGAGGTACACGGTTTAAGACTTATTTAAAGAATTTTACAAAGGAATCAACATTTAATAGCTTTATAATCCTGGTTATGCTTGTAATAATCAATGCATCACTTCAGCCTAACTTTTTTAGCTATGCAATAGTAAAGTCAAACTTTATAACACTTACACCCTTAATCCTTATCAGTATGGCCCAGGGGATCATAATAATTTCGGGCAATCTAAATCTTGCAGTTGGTGCTGAGATATCACTCATTACAGTCATTATGGCCTCTTTTTTGACAGATTCCATATATAATGTAATAGGTGTAGTAATACTAGGCATAGTAGTAGCACTGGTGCTTGGTGCTATAAACGGTTCTCTGGTAGGCTATTTAGGACTGCCGCCACTAATTTCCACTTTTTCAACATTTGCAATGTTTTTTGGACTAGCGCTCTTTATCATGCCTCTACCGGGAGGTTATGTGCCCAAGTTTTTCTACCGCTGGTACAGGGGCGACCTCTTTGGCTTTATCCCGGTGCCGATCTTTATATTGCTGATAGGTATAGGTATATGGCTTATCATAAAAAGAACTGCAGTATATAGATATATATATGCAGTGGGTTCAAATGAGGAAAGTGCGTACTCTTCAGGGATAAAGGTATCACATGTAAAGTTTATGGCATATGTTCTTGCTGGCCTTTTTGTAGCGCTGGCTGCAATATCAGTACTTCTCTCAGCAGCCATAGGAGACGCCAGGATCGGGGGAGACCCCAGAGGGGGCACAGGCCCCTCCTTTATGCTTAATTCAATTGCAGCAGTACTTATTGGAGGCATATCTTTACGAGGAGGAAAAGGTAGCCTTGCAGGTGCTATTGTGGGAGCAATAATACTTGTGCTACTGATAAATATAATATTTTTTGCCCAGGTCTCATCACTTTACCAGAACTTTGCAAGAGGAATGATCATTTTAGTATCACTTATCATTGCTACTATCCCAAGGCTCAGGGAAGAGTCCAGAAAGATTTAGTGAGAGGTAAAATATATGGAAAAGAAAAATGCGTCAACAGTTTTAAAAAGAATCTTTACAGACAAGGTTGTAATAAGTTTGCTTATTGTAATAGGCTTACTGGTAATCGGCCAGATAGCTGTGCCTGGATTTGCATCCTTTCACCACATAATGACATTGCTTCAGACATCGTTCTTTCTAGGGATGCTTAGCCTTGGACAGACAATAGTGGTTGTTTCAGGAAAAGAAGGAATAGACCTGTCTGTTGGCCCCTTTCTAACACTTGGGGTAATATTGTCCTCAGCTGTACTTATGGGTAAGGACTCTAATTTTGTATATGCTCTGCTAGCAGTGCTTGTCTTAGGGTTTGGTCTGGGGCTGGTAAATGGTCTTGGGGTGTCCTATCTTGGGATAACCCCCCTTATTATGACTCTTGCCTGGGGAACTATCGTAGGAGGAGCACTACTCTTTATTACAGGAGGTTTTCCCCCTGGACTTGCCTCGCCATTTTTAGAAACGCTTGGAGGTGGCTCGCTATCATTTAATATTGGCTCTTATCTTGTAGATATACCATGGGTAATAATCATCTGGATAGTAATAATACTGGCTGTGCTCTATGTATTTAAACGCACAAAGATAGGCGGCATACTCTATGGTATCGGAGCAAATGACAGGGCCGCAAATTTACTTGGTATTAAGACCAAAAAGATAAGGATGCTGGCCTATGGATTTTCTGGAATGTTTTCAGCATTTGCAGGAATGCTCCTGCTTGGTTATGTAACCAATCCAAACTTAAATGTTGGACTTGGATTTGGACTGCCTTCAGTAGTAGCTATAGTTATCGGAGGAATATCTCTTGCAGGAGGACGAGGTAGTTATCTCGGAGCTGTATTTGGGTCAATTGTTCTGACATCACTTGCAAGTATCTTAACAACATTTCAGATCGGCTATTCAGGAAGAAGCATGGTGACCGGTGCAGTCCTGCTTGTCCTTCTTATAGTATATGCAAGAAAGCCCAGAAGGGCATGATTTTTGTAATAATTAAAATAACTAATTAAGAGGAGGGATTATATGTCAGAAGATATGCAAAAAAGATTTGATGGTGCGCTGAAAAGATTTGTTACGGCAATGAAAAATGAAAAGCCTGACAGGGTACCGGTAAGGATGTATGCTGCAGAATTTGTGGCAGATTATGCCGGGTATGATATTCAACAGGTAACTCATGATTATGACAATGCATTTAAGGCAACAAGAAAAGCTGCAAAAGAATTGGGATGGGACGCTACTGTCCCCAATATGATCTATGCATGGGGTGGCCTTGTAGACCATTTTGGCCAGAAATATTACAAACTTCCCGGTATAGAACTGCCAACAGATGTAGGTTTTCAGTATATAGAGCCAGTAGATGAAGAAGGTGCCCACATGAAGGCTGATGAGTATGACCAGTTAATTGAGAGCCCTACAGAGTTTCTGGCAAATGTATGGATACCAAGGATCTCTGAAAACCTTGTAGGACTAGGAGAGCCAAGTACTTATAGGAACAATATGGCCTGGCTGAAAGGTGGTATTTCCATGATGCATTATGATGCAGAAACCGGAAGAAATATCGGCCTGCTTCAGTCAGAAGCCGGAACTGTATGTGCTGTATCCGGTATTCTAAAGGCTCCCTTTGATATCCTTGCAGATAAACTAAGAGGGTTTAGGCAGGTTGCATATGACACATATCGTCAACCAGACAAAGTACTAAAAGCTTGTGAAGCCCTTCAACCATATCTGTTCCAGAACGCCATGTATTATGCTGATCCTAATGAAAATCTTCCAGTCGGATTATGGCTGCACAGGGGAACACTTTTCTCCGATGAGATGTATCAAAAGTTTTTCTGGCCGACACTGAAAGAGATTTTAATTGAGCTATACAAAAATGGTCATCAGACTATGTGGTACGGAGAAGGAAACTGGCAGCAATGGCTAAAGTATACTAAAGAATTACCAGACGGCTGCATAATCTACCATGTAGACCAGGAAGACATCTTTGAGGCCCACAAGGTACTTGGAGATAAGTTCTGTATTAGCGGCGGTATACCTAATGACCTTCTTGCTTTCGGCACACCACAGGAAGTAAAAGATCACTGCAAGAAAATAATCCAGACCGTAGGAAAAGACGGAGGATATATCCTTGATGCTTCAGCCATCATGCAAAATGATGCTAAAGTCGATAATGTTCGCGCAATAACAGAAGCAGCACTTGAATATGGTGTATATTAAAATATTTGTATTTTTTAAAGGAGATGATTATCGATGACTAATGACAAACTGCTTAAGCCAAAACCAGGGGAGATCATACCATTTGAAGTAAGGGAAAAGGAATACAAAAAGATAATGGGAGATAAAGAGTTAATAAAAAAAGAATGGGAAAAGATAGAAGTTATAGCCAATCGTTTTCTATGGGCTATTCTTACAGATTTCTAAAAATGTCTTTTCAAAAATATTTATTAAAAATTTAGGAAAGGATGCTATAGATGGCAAAGTTAAATGATCTATATGAAGCTGTAATCTCCTTTAAGGAAGAGGAAGCAAAAAAGCTTGTGGAGAAATATATTGATGAAGGGTAAAGCTCCTGAAGATATACTGCTGAGCCTCCAGGAAGGTCTAATTGAGATAGGAAACCGTTTTGAGAGAGATGAGTGTTTCACTCCGGAACTGATGTATGGAGCTGAGATTGTCAGGACCTCAATAGAGCCTTTAAAGCCTCTGCTTAAAGGTGTATCTGTGGCCACCAAAGGGAAAGTGGTAGTTGGAACAGTTTACGGGGATATTCATAATATTGGAAAGGACCTGGTAAAACTTCTTCTCGAGGGTGATGGATTTGAAGTAGTCGATCTTGGAGAAAATGTCGATCCGGCTAAATTCGTCGAAGCGGTAAAGTCAGATGGTGCAAAACTTGTTGGGCTTTCAGCCCTGCTTACCATGTCTTTTGGCGCTATAAGTAATGCTGTTAAAGCAATAAATGATGCAGGTCTCAAGGATAAGGTAAAGATAATGGTTGGCGGAGCTCCAGTAACTGAACTTGTCAGGGAAAAGTCTGGTGCTGATTTTTACGGTAAGGATGCTTTTTCTGCCGTTAAGTATGCCAGAGAGGTTTACGGGTATTAGCAGCATATTAAGTTTTTAGCAGATTCTTTAGAATCTGAAAATAGTACAATGAGAGCTTAAGTTCTTAAAATTAGAGACTATCAGGAACTCAGAAAAGATAATTCTATGTGGATTAGGATAGTTAATATCAACTGTCCTTATTTTGAACTGCAATTATTGAATATTTGAAGAAAATCGGTAAGCGGAGGTGCAATATTTCTAGTGGTAGGGAAAAGGTCCTTTCCTGTTTGGATTTCGGTAAAGGATCAAGATCTGTAAAAGCAGAATTCGCATTCTGGTATGAAACTCTTGACAGGTGGTATGGGGAAGGATTACCAAAAGGCAAGGGTTTACCTGAATATGCGGTCGGCCATAATATAAGAAGCAATTTTAATACTAATATGCCTGGTGAAGGGATTATTGATTCGGATGTCCACAAATATTTTAGTTTTGATTTTAATTCTTTTTCAATCCCCAATAATTTCAGTCCCATGTATGAAAAAGTGACAATAGAGGAAAATGATGAATTTATCATTTTCAAGGATGACTACGGGATCACCCAGAAGAGATTAAAAGACGAACAGGGAGGCATCAGAAGTTCTATGCCCATGTACCTGGATTTTCCGGTAAAGACCAGAAGGGATTTTGCCTTGTATAAGGAAAGATTTGATCCTGATTTTAGCAAGAGAGTAAAGAAAGGTTGGATTGAATCCACTGATGATTACAGGGAAAAAGGATTTTTAATCTGGTTATGCGGGCGGAGTAATGGATTTTTCTGGTTTCTAAGAGAATTGATGGGACTGGAAAATTTTCTTATGACAATACACGATGATCCTGGACTGATAAATGAGATGCTTGATTTTATCCTTGACTATACAATATCTTTCTGGGAATATATTTTAGATAATACCAGGGTGGATGTAGTGCTTATCAATGAGGATATGGCATTTAAGGGTGGCCCTCTTCTATCTCCGGATTCATTTAAGGAATTCTTGAGGCCGCGGTATAAAAAATTGACCGGCTTTCTTAAAGGTCATGGTATCAAAAATATTTTTATAGATAGTGATGGTGACATGACTGGTCTTATTCCATTGCTTATGGAAAGTGGTGTTAACGGGCTTCTCCCTGCAGAGATAACAGGCAATATGGATATGGTAAAGATCGCAAAGGATTACCCGGACCTGAGGATTGCAGGTGGTATTAATAAGATGAAATTATTTGACAATAAAAATGAGATCGATAAAGAGCTTGAAAAGGTGCCCTTCCTTCTAAAAAGGGGTGGGTATGTGCCGTTTGTCGATCATTCTGTACCCCCGCTGATCTCGTGGAAAAATTTTGTATATTATAGAAATACATTGAATAAAATGGTAGATAGCATTATAAAAAGTTAATGATCCCTTATATGTCAAAGTAATATAAAAAATAATTAAAGCAAAATGGCAAAGAAAATTTTTAAACCAGTAGATAAAAGTAATAGAATACCGTTGTATCTTCAGATAATCGAGCAAATGCTTGGATTGATCAATGATGGACAACTGGTGAAGGGGGACAAGATCTCCAATGAGTATGAATTATGCGAGTTCTTTGGAGTAAGCAGGCTTACTTTAAGACAAGCCCTGGGAGAACTTGAGCGTGATGGTCAGATATACAGAAAAAGAGGAGAGGGCACATTTATCGGCAGCAGGAAACTAGAGACAAGTTTGATGCAGAGGGCAGTCTTTGGGTCTGATGAACTCAGGGAAAAAGGTATTAATTTTAAGGCAATAGTAAAGAAGAAGGAATTGATCAAACCCCCGACAGATATCCAGAAGCTGCTGGAACTTGATAAAGATGAAAAGGTAAATTACATTGAAAGACTCAGGATAATGGACGGCGAGCCATTCAACTATACTGTTTTATACGTTTCCAATAAATACTGTGAAAATTTTATTAATAGTGACTTTGAACATAAATCCTCAGTTCACATGATCGAAGAAAATTATAAATTAAAAATTACTGAGGTTAAAAGATTTCTTGAGGCGGTGCATCAGAAGTTTTACAAAGAGATAGCAGAGAGCCTAAAGTTACTTGAAGATGATTGCTTTCATTATATGCAGAGTACTATATATATTAAGAATAATATTCCAATCGGGTATTATAAGGACTTTTTTCCAGGAAGAAGAAGTAAGTTTACATTGACTGAAAAATTATAATAATATTTGGAGACTTATAAAATTATTTTTTCTGCCATAGATCTATTGGTTTTTCCGCATTAGAAGCATAGGGAAATCGAATACTACATCCTTTACCGGCTGATTCGTATGCAGCAAATATCATTTGCATTACTATTTTTCCATCTTTTCCTGTGATCAAGGGTTCCTTATCGTTTAGCACACAGTCTATAAAATGATTGAACTCTTGTGGAAAACCATAATTCCACTCTTCTTCAAATATGGTATAGGACCAGCCTTTTGAGATCGGGGCCTTTTCTGCTACATAATCATAACCGGTCTCACTATATGTTTTAAGGGAAATATCCATATGTAGATTAGCATAACTTAAACCTTCAGAGCCATAAGCTTCTGCCCGGTCATCCATTCCACCTTTTTTAACCCAACTTTCTTCAGCAATAGCTTTTTTCCCGTCCTCAAAATTAACGATTATTGTTGCCAGATCATCTCCTTTTGTTTTATCTTTGTGTATTACTGTAGCCATGTCTGCATAAATACTAATAATTTTTGGATTATTATAAATCCACCTAAAAAAAGCAAGAGCATGACAACCCATATCAAGAGTTACGCCCCCGCCTGATTTGTTAACATCCCAAAACCAATCTGAATGAGGCCCATCATGTTTTTCGGATTGTTTGACCAGATAGATCTCACCTAAGGCTCCACTGTCACATAATTCTTTTAGCTTTACATATTTTGGAGTAAAACAAAGTTCTTCTGCATACATTAGTTTAACTTTTGCCCTGTCACAAGCTTCGATCATCAGATCCGCTTCTTTGAGATTCATGCAGAGAGGTTTTTCACATACAATATGTTTTCCGGCTTTTGCAGCATCAATAGTCATTTGGGCGTGAAGATTATTTGGAGCGCCGATAACAATCATATCCAATTCATCAATTTCTAACATTTTTTTATAATCAGTAAACCACTTTGGAATTCCAAAATTCTCTGAAAATTTTCTGATATGTTTTTTGTTTGGTGAAGCACATGCGATTATTTCAGCTCCTGCAATACCTGACAAGGATTTTGCATGGATTTCTGAAATAAATCTTGACCCTATCAATCCTACTTTTACTTTCTTCATGAACCCTCCTTCTATTTTATTTTCTTGTAGATATTTTTTAAATATCCATCCAATCCGGAACATTGATATCCATATTTTTAAATTCCTGGGTGGCTTTTACTAAAACAGGCTCAATGGACGTCCTTTCCAGGCTCGAACCGCAAGTATATCCAACAGCTTCGGTTCCAGAAAGTACCTTAGAAGAATTTTCAACTGTGTCCATGGGCCCCCCATGAGTAATAACCATGAAGTCACCTCCGGGTCTTACTTCCCGGGCGATCTCTGTAAAGTTATTGGTAGTCTTTATTGCATCTTCTATCGTCATAACTGATTTAACGCCGGTCAGGCCTCCGGTTGTACAACCGCAATGTACTGCAACGATATCAACCTGAGCTTCTCCGGCGATCATTCTTACTTCATCAGGAGTAAAGCAATAACCGACTGTTAAAAATCCCATATCATGCGCCAGCTTTAGCATTTCCACCTCTTTGTAAAAACCAAGATCAGATTCTTCCAGATTTTGCCTAAAAACTGAGTCTGCATCGATCAGGCCTACTGTAGGAAAGTTTTGTATGCCTATTATGCCCATTTCCTTGATCTGCCTGAACATAGGCTCCCATAGAGTAGCAGGATCCTGCCCACAGAAACCAGCTACGATCGGAGTCTCTTTTAATCTCTGAATAATCGTGGGAGCATAATCAAGTACCATCTGGTTGTTTCTTCCAATAGGCAGTAATCCTGCCAGCGAACCTATTCCATAGTGGCGGTAAATACCAGTATTGTACACACCTATCAAATCAATTCCGCCTCTTTCAAGAAGTTTGGCCGTAAAACCATCTCCTGCACTTGCGAGAAGGATTGATTTTTTAATTGATATTGATTTCTTTAATTTCCCGATGACTTCTTCTCTTGTAAACATTTTATTCATTTCTTACTCCTGTTAAGTTTGTAGATTTTTGCAGTCTACTTTTTTTAATGCTACCTTATTAATTATATGAAACAATAAATATATTTTAAACATAAAATCATAAAGGATGAATACAATATTTAATCTCTCATAAATTGAATAAATCCATAACTTATAGTAATATTTTTTTTACTATATTATTACATTGAAGTAAAAGCTTATAAGCTGTATAATCAGCAACTATTATCCTGTTCGCAGGTTTAATATCCGCACAGGCTCTGGATATGGATTAAGCCTTAACTTATATTTTTTATACCGGAAAAACATTTATAAGTATGACTATACTAATTAAAATTTTAATCGTCATAATCACCTATTTATTTGGTTCCATACCAACTGCCTACTTACTCTACAAGGCCAAAAAAGGTGACGATATCAGGAAATACGGAAGTGGAAATGTAGGCGGCACCAATATCATCAGGACTCTTGGAACCGGATGGGGACTGTTTATAATATTCATTGATATGCTCAAAGGCTTCCTTCCGGTACTTGCAGTTTACCTTATATATCCTAATGACTTTATATTGCTTGCCACAGTAGTGATTGCTGTAGTGCTGGGACATGTCTTCCCGGTATTCATAAAATTCAGGGGAGGTAAAGCTATAGCCACTACTTTTGGGGCCATAATAGGCATTTCTGCCTTACCTTTTATTTCAGAACCTGCATGGTTAAGAATACTTCCTATGATCCTAGTTCTCGGAGTATGGGGACTTGTTTTTGTTATTGTCAGGATCGTTTCTGTGGGTTCGATTATAGGAGCGGTATCTATACCAGTTTGTTTTTATTTTACAGGATATCCACTGGCAGTAGTAATTGCTGGTATTATTTGTGCATTGCTTATTTTTATAACACACCGGGAGAATATAAAAAGACTCATCAGAGGTGAGGAAAAAAGAATCAAGGGGAAAGGGGCATAAATGGAAATTGAGATCGGACAGGGAAAATCCGGAAGAAGGGCATATGGTTTTGATGAGATATCCATAGTACCTTCAAGAAGGACAAGGGATCCTGAAGATGTTGACATATCAGCTATGATAGACAAGTTTAAGCTTAAGCTGCCAGTTCTGGCTTCTGCTATGGACGGTGTAGTGGATGTAGGTCTTGCGACAAAGATGAGAAAGCTTGGCGGGCTTGCAGTCCTAAATCTTGAGGGCATACAGACAAGATATGATGATGCAGACAAGTTGCTGGAAGAAATTGCCGGATTTGAACCGCATGAAGCTACTGCAAAGATGCAAAAAATATATATGGAGCCTGTAAAAGAAAAACTTGTAGCAAAAAGGATTGCAGAATTAAAAGAAAAAAACAATATTGTATGTGCCTCCCTTACCCCACAGAAAGTTGAAAAGTATTACAAGACTGCCATTGGTGCAGGTCTTGATATTTTAGTCATACAGGGAACAGTAGTGAGTGCCGAACATGTGAGCAAGACAAGGGAGCCCCTTGACCTGAAAAGATTTATACCCCGGTCTCCTATCCCGGTAATAGTCGGCGGATGTTCATCTTATTCTTCAGCCCTTCACCTGATGAGGACCGGGGCAAAAGGCGTACTTGTAGGTGTGGGACCTGGAGCAGCATGTACCACCCGGCAGGTCCTGGGTATTGGCGTTCCACAGGCCACTGCGATCGCTGATGCAGCCGCTGCTCGTATGAGAAATCTTGAAGAAACCGGAAATTATTCACTTGTGATAGCAGATGGAGGCATGAGGACAGGCGGGGACATAGCTAAAGCTATTGCCTGTGGTGCCGATATTGTAATGATAGGCTCACCTCTTTCAAGATCGAAAGAAGCCCCCGGCAGGGGATATCATTGGGGAATGGCCACTTTCCACCCGGATCTTCCCAGAGGGACAAGGATAAAAACAGATGTGGTGGCAAGCCTCAAGGAAATACTTGTTGGACCGGCATTTGAGAATGACGGCACACTGAATCTATGCGGGGCCCTCAGGACCTCGATGGCCACCTGCGGTTATGAAAATATAAAGGATTTTCAGAGAGCGGAAGTCATGGTGGCGCCTTCAATAAAGACTGAGGGGAAAATACAGCAGCAGCAGCAGAAAGTCGGAATGGGATCTTAAGATGGAAAGTGTATTAGTTATAGATTTTGGAGGACAGTACAGCCAATTGATCGCTCGGCGGGTCAGGGAACTCAGGGTCTTTTCAGAACTAATACCCTATGATACAGATATAGAGACTATAAAGGCTAAAAAACCTAAAGGCATTATATTTTCCGGGTCACCCCATAGTATTAATTCTAAGGAAAATAAAGTTCCTTCAGTTGATAAAAAGTTCTTTTCCCTTGGTATACCCATACTGGGAATATGTTATGGCATGCAGCTCATGGCAAAACTTACAGGTGGTGAAGTTGGTGGAAGCGGAAGCAATGAGTATGGAAAGACCAGTATAACACTTGATCTCCAGTCACCACTTTTTGAGGACTTAAAACCTGCTGAGACTTGCTGGATGAGCCATAAGGATTGTGTTGAAAAGATCCCTTCCGGATTTAAAGTAATAGCTTCCACCCCGAACCTGCCTATTGCAGGGATGGAAGAACCTGATAAAAAGTTTTTTGGGATTCAGTTTCATCCCGAGGTGGTCCATACTCCTGCGGGAATGGATATTCTCCGTAATTTCCTTTTTGATATTTGCGGATGCGCACCGACATGGACAATGGTCTCAATAATAGAAAGTGAGACTAAAAAGACCAAAGAAACAGTAGGGGAAGGCAGGGTCATTTGTGGACTGAGCGGAGGAGTAGATTCTTCGGTTGCGGCACTGCTGGTCCACCATGCTGTCGGTGACAGGCTTACCTGCATTTTTGTCGACCATGGTCTTCTAAGAAAAGATGAAGCCAAACAGGTAGTCGATACTTTCCGGGAGAACTTCAGGATAAACCTGATACATATAAATGCAGCGGACAGGTTTTTAAAAAGACTTGAGGGTATTGAAGATCCCGAGAGAAAGAGAAAGATCATCGGGGAAGAATTTATAAGGATCTTTGAGGAAGAAGCGCAAAAAATAAAAAATGCAGACTATCTTGTGCAGGGCACACTCTATTCAGATGTTATAGAGAGTGGGACCAGGGATGCTGCAAAGATCAAGTCACATCATAATGTTGGCGGTCTTCCGGAGGATATGAAATTAAAACTCATCGAACCGCTTAGACTGCTGTTTAAGGATGAGATAAGAAAGCTCGGAATAGAGCTGGGACTTTCTGATGAAATAGTCTGGAGGCAGCCATTTCCCAGGACCCGGACTGGCGATTAGGATAATCGGGGAGGTCACAAGAGAAAAAATAAAAATACTCCAGAATGCAGATGAAATAGTTTTAGAGGAGGTTAAAAGGGCCGGACTTTACCGGAAGATATGGCAGTCCTTTGCAATACTGCCTTCAATAAAAAGTGTGGGAGTAATGGGGGATGAAAGGACATATGCATACCCCATAGTCATAAGGGCAGTATCGAGCCTGGATGCGATGACCGCGGATTGGGTGAGATTGCCTTATGAGGTCCTTGAGAAGATGTCCAGCCGTATAATAAATGAAGTAGACGGTGTTAACCGTGTAGTATATGATATTAGTTCAAAACCGCCAAGCACTATTGAATGGGAGTGAGCAGGGCGAGGCAATAATTCTTTTAGATAAAGGAGAGAAAAGATGGAAAGTGACTGGAAAGTAAAACTTGGAGAATATAGGGAACAGATAAATGATATTGACAAGAAACTGGTCGACCTTTTAAATGACAGGGCCGTAGTCGTCATGAAAGTAAAGAAGCTTAAACAAAAAGAAAATCTTCCCCTGTATGATGCCAGGAGAGAAGAAGAGCTTGTTGAGAGTATAGTAAAATATAATAAAGGACCTCTCTTCAGGGATAATATTATACAGATCTTTGAGAATATATTACGAAATGTCCAAATACTAGAGAAAGACGAAAACCTTTAAATTTTGAGGAAATATTTATGACTGATAATAATAAAAATAATGGTAATACTCCGGGCCTGATACAGAAGGATCATATTACGATCATTGCTGGACCCTGCGCCATAGAAAACCACGACCAACTGGAAGAAACTGCAAAAGTAGTTAAGGACCTGGGACTTTCATATTTGAGGGGCGGCGCCTATAAACCCAGGACATCTCCTTACAGTTTTCAGGGCCTTGAAGAAAAGGGTTTGCAATTCCTCAAGGAAATAGGTCAAAAGTATGGCCTCAAGACAGTTACCGAGGTAACAGATACTGTAAATGCAAGTATTGTTGCTGAAAATGTAGATGTTCTTCAGATAGGGACAAGGAATATGTCAAATTTTGCCCTCCTTAAAAAAGTCGGGGAGATAGCCTTTAAGAAGAAAAAGGCAGTAATACTAAAGAGGGGATGGGCATCGAATATCAAGGAATGGCTCCTGGCCTCAGAATATCTTTTGATGAATGGTGAAGTAGAGGTCATATTGTGCGAAAGGGGCATCAGGACATTTGATACTAATACAAGATTTACACTGGACCTTGCTGCTGTTCCGGTTATCAGGAAATTAAGCAAGCTTCCGATCATCATAGATCCATCTCATGCGATGGGACAGAGCGACCTGGTGACTCCGATGAGCAGAGCAGCTATTGCTGCAGGTGCAGACGGACTTATAGTGGAAACTCATAATGATCCTGCCAATGCTTTATGTGACGGACAGCAGTCCCTTAATCCAAAGGAAATGGCTGACCTTCTAAAGCAGATTAAAAAGATCGCCTCTGTAATAGGAAAAAAAGTCAGGTAGAATATATAGTTTTGGAAATTGAAAAGCACCTAAACCCCCAACAGGTCAAAGCTGTAAAAAATACAGACGGCCCGCTGCTTGTGATCGCTGGTGCCGGAAGCGGTAAGACCAGGGTCTTGACCTACAGAATAGCATATCTTGTAAACCAAAAAAATGTGGATCCTTTCAGCATACTTGCCATAACGTTTACCAATAAAGCTGCAAGGGAGATGAAAAAAAGAGTGATCGAGCTGGTAGGCAGGGTTGGTGAACATATGTGGGTCTCCACATTTCACTCATTTTGTGCCCGTTTTTTACGGTTTGAGATACATAATCTAGGGATGTCACGCAATTATGTGATATATGATGAAGATGATTCGATAAAGCTAATAAACAGAATAGCAAGGGAGATGGACATTGATATTAAAAAGATTACTCCAAGAGCCATTAAATCTGTTATTAGCGATGCAAAAAACCATCTTGTAGATTTTGAGACTTATAATAGGAAAGCTTCAGATTATTTTGAGAAGATAATAGCCAAGGTCTATAGCACTTACCAGGAAAGGCTCCTTAAAGCTAATGCCCTGGATTTTGATGACCTTCTTGTCTTTACGGTAGACATCTTGAATCTTTTTCCCGGGGTCAGAAAGAGATACCAGGATAAATTTAAATATCTACTGGTCGATGAATTCCAGGATACCAATATGGCACAAAATGAGATAGTGATGCTTATTGGTGGAGAGCATAAAAGGGTATGTGTTGTCGGTGACGATGACCAGAGTATCTACAGCTGGAGGGGTGCAAGAATATCCAATATCACTGAATTTGACAAGCAGTTCAAAAATGCTGCTGTGATAAAACTGGAACAGAATTACCGGTCCACACAAAATATCCTGGAAGCAGCTAATGCAATCATAAAGAATAATGAGAACCGGCGGCCCAAAAAATTGTGGACAGAGAATCCGAAAGGGGAACGTGTTTCCAAATACACCGCTTCAGATGAAAAAGTCGAAGTAAGCTTTGTGGTAAATATTATCAAGGAATACATAAAGAAAAAAAATAGAAAATACAGGGATTTTGCCATATTCTACAGGACAAATGCCCAGTCAAGAACAGTAGAGGAACAGCTTGTCAGGCAGAATATTCCTTATAAGATATTCGGGGGCTTAAGGTTCTATGACCGGATGGAGATCAAGGATATGCTTGCATATATGAAGCTTATATCAAATCCAAAAGATGTAGTGAGTTTGATAAGGGTAGTAAATGTACCAAGACGTAAAATAGGAAAGACCACCATAAGTACCATTGAGAGATATGCCCAGAGAAATAATATGACATTTTGTGAAGCATTCTACCAGGTCGACGAAATACCTCCTCTCTCGAATTCTGTCAAGGTAAGGATAAATGATTTTATATCTTTGATGGCAGGACTCAGAAATCATGCTGTAAGTAATCCTGTTGATAAAGTTCTTAAAGAGATATGGGAAAAAACAGGGTATATGAAAGAACTAGAAAATGAAGATACTATAGAGTCAATGAATAGGATCGAGAACTTAAAGGAGCTCCATACAGTTACCGAGGAATTTGATGAAAAAGCTTCGCTTATCGAATCAGCCAGAGCCGAAGGATTTATGCTCGAAGACATTTCGATGAAAGCCGGTGGAAAGTCAGTTGAAAACCCGGAACCCGGCCATGCGGACCCTGAGCAAAACTCAAATATTTCCAGATTGGATGATTTTCTGGAAGAAGTATCACTACTTACTGATCTTGATAATTATGACGGGGATGCAGATAGCCTGGTGTTGATGACACTTCATAATGCAAAGGGACTGGAGTTCCCCATAGTATTTATTATAGGCATGGAAGAGGGGATCTTCCCCCATTCACGGAGCATGGGTAATCTTGAAGAGATAGAAGAGGAAAGAAGACTCTGTTATGTGGGGATAACCCGGGCAATGGAAAAGGTATTTCTAACTTCTGCCCAGACCCACAGGATCTATGGAGATGTCAGCTATATGAAAGCCTCCAGGTTTCTTTCGGAGATCCCGTCAAGTCTTATCTCGGATGAAAATAAGGGCAGCATGATCAGTGCTTCCGGTTTCAGGCAAAAGTCAAGGGATGATACCAAAAAGGAAGTAAGTTTTGATTATAAGATCGGGGATTTTCTTGAACATAATATGTGGGGAAAGGGCCAGGTCTTAAATGTAAAGAAGCTTAAGGATGATATGGAGTTGGATGTCAATTTTTATAGTGTCGGCCTGAAGCACCTCTTAGTAAGCTTCGCCCCCATTAAGAAGATCGAGAAGTAAGCTTTTATCTGTTGAATATCTTCTTAAAATAGATATAGTAAAAACTAACTGCTTTTTTAATACATATAATATAATTTCCTTTCAAATCCTTACAGCAGGGTGATAATTTCTTCCTTTAACTCATTAAATTCCGGTGTTGTGAAAATCTTATTATCATGCGGCCTCTTTATATCAATATCAAATACCTTCTTTATGACTGCGGGCCTTTTTGACAGAAGATAGATCCTGTCAGATAAAAATAAGGCTTCATCGATATCATGAGTGATAAACAAGACCGAAGCATTTATTTTCTCCAGTATCTCCAGCAGCCATAACTGCATCTTTCTCCTGGTTATAGCATCGAGATTGCCGAAAGGCTCATCCAGCAGCATTATGTCATTGGCAAATAAGTAAGTCCGCAGGAGCGCCGCCCTCTGGCGCATACCGCCAGAGAGTTGATTCGGGTATTTATCTTCAAAACCTTCCAGTCCAAAATCCTGGAAATATTTTTTTGCTTTTAAATAAGAATTTTTCTTATTCTCCCCTTTTATAAAAAGAGGAAGACAAACATTATTGATGATATTGGACCATGGAAACAGGAGGTCCTTCTGGTGCATATAGCTGACTCTTCCGGTCTTGCCATTATAGTCCTTATCATCGATTATGACCCTGCCATTATCCGGCATTTCCAGGCCGGAAATAATATTAAAGAGGGTGCTTTTACCACAGCCGCTTGGTCCCAGAATAGAAACAAATTGTTTTTTTTCAAGCTTTAGCGATATATCTTCAAGGGTATGAAGCCCGGGGTAGCTTTTCTTTAAATTTTTTACTTCCAGTATGCTGTTTTTCGTCATCATCGATACTCCATATAACTTCTTTCATAAGCCTTGATCTGATTATAAATATCAGACTACAAGCCCCGGATCCCAGTTCCCGGACAGGCTACTAATGTGGTAAGAATTCATTGGTAAATGCTTTTTCTGATGAAAGCTTGCTTTGAAGCAGGTTATTTTCTAACATCCAATTACTAAAGTTGTCCCAGACACTCTTTTCCATTGCACCCCATTTTGGGCTGTCGCCCTGATACTGTCCGGAAAGATATTTCTGGCTGGCAGTTACGAGTTCCGGGTCAAGTTCACTATTTTCAAGCAAGAATAACTGTGCAGCTTCTTCAGGATTTTGGACGGCAAATGAGTATCCTTTATCAGTAGCCTTCAAAAACTTTTCTACTAAACCAGGATTTTCTTTTATGGTCGCCTCACTTGCTATTATTATCGGGGTATAGAAATCAAGAAGCTGGTCCACTTCCTGGAGCAGCATGAAATCAATGGATATATCCTCAAGTTCTGCTTTTATGCCATCCCAGCCATAGAAGATCCATGCAAAATCAACATCCCTTGCAATACTTGTCAGAAAATCCGCGGCACCTATATTTACTATTTCAAGTTTTGAATAATCGGCATCATATTTTTCCATAAGTCCCTTAAGCATTGCTTCTTCCATAGGGGGAGCCCCACCCGCCATATTTCTTTCCTTCAAAATCTGCCGGAGTTTTAATATCTTTGGATGCAAGTGAGGCGAAACCTGAAGTATTATGCTGTATTATTGCTGCTATGGCAACTACCGGCAATGGGTTATCGCTGTCCTTGCATAAGTAATTTGTTCCTGGTAACTGATCCCGAACTCACCTTTTCCTGCTGCAATCAGGTCGGCACTTCCACCCTCGGAAGGCTGGATGATCTCTACCTCAAGTCCTTCGTCATCATAGTAACCATTTTCTTTGGCTACATAGATTCCTGTATGATTGGTATTTGGTACCCAGTCCAGGACCACGGTGATCTCCTGAAGCCCTTTCTCCGCAGCTCTATCTTTTTGACAGGCCGGCAGGCCCAATAAAAATACTATTGTGATCAGTAAAACTATGATACTGATTTTTACCAACTTAGTTCTCTCTGCGATCATTTGTTTCCTCTCTTTAATGATTTAATATATCTATCTTCTCTTTTATGGAATATCTTTCTTTTCTATCATCAAACATGATACTCATCAGGCATCTTTAACCACGGCATATTCTTCTTTTCAGAGAACTCGATAACTTTGAGCAGAAGGATGCTGAGTACCACTATTACTATTATTGCTGCAAATACCCTGTCTGTTTCAAATGCCTGCTTTGCCCTTATCATATATACTCCGAGGCCGCTTTTGCCCCCGACCCATTCACCGATAGTAGCTCCCATGATGCTGTAGGTCGCAGCTATTTTCAGGCCTGAAAAAAAGCTGGGCATTGCCGAAGGTATTTTTACGAATTTATATATCTGGAGTTTGCTTGAACCCATTGACCTGAGAAGATCTATCTGTTCTTTATCGACAGCAACAAGACCCTGAAGTAGGCTTATGGTTATTGGGAAAAAGCATATAAGGGTGACTATTATTATTTTTGGAGCATAACCATAACCAAACCATATGATGAAGAGTGGTGCGATTATTATGATCGGTATAGTCTGGGAAATAATAAGGACCGGATAAATAGTCTTTTTAAAACCGATAATAGAATCCATGGCAACCGCTATTAATACAGAAAGTATTATTGCGATAATAAAGCCGGTCAAAGCTTCATAAAGAGTTATCAATATATCATACTGCATCGAAGTAAAATTAGTTACGAGGCTAACCAGTATACTGCTCGGGGAAGGGAGTATGAATGGTGGAAAGACCTCAAATCTTGAAATGGCCTCCCATATAGACAGGAGCACCACAAAAAAAATGATTGGATAAGATTTATTCTTCATATTTTTTCTCATTTTCGTTTGTACTCCTCTGGTTCTGCCGTTTACCGGTGACTCTCAGCTGATCAACCTGGTATGGATCATATTTCCCTGATCACAAGCAATGTCCCTTCCCGGATATCAAGTTTGACCTTTTTGTCTATAAATTCATTACTGAGTCCGCGTACCGGGCTAAATATGAGTTTTTCCTCCTTCAGTTCATATTTAAGTCCCCTGGTCCCGGTAAAATATGTGTAGGGGCTTAGCGATATAAGAGTTATTATTTTGCCTGGAACTCCATTAATGGTCACAGGTTTTCTTACAATAAACATATCACTATTATCTGTAAGTATCCTAATGTCGACATCTTCAAGCTCCGGTGATGAAAGAAGTATGATATTTGCAAGGGTATGGTCTATCCTGTCCCCGACAGCGCCTGTGATCATTATCTTTTTAACGCCTCTAAGTCCCAGGGCATATTCTACTGCCAGCTGGGTATCGCTTTCATCTTTTTGGGAAGAAGTGGAGATATACCTTGTCTTTGTACTCTTCTCTCTTATTTTTTCCTTGACTCCAAACTTTATGCTGTCCATATCTCCGATCACTACATCAGGTATTAGTCCCATTTTAAGGGCATTAGATGCTCCACCGTCTGCACAGATAACAATATCATCCCTGGAAAAACCATAACGGCCGGTCATCTTCTTATATGTTCCCGAAGGGTCCTTGATGAAGCCATTGGCAATTATAATAACTTTTGAAGAATTACCTGGACCGCCCTTCCAGTCCTTCCTATCCTTACTTTCTTTTATAATTTCTGTTTTTTTCTTACTTATTTCTTTTTTTATCATCTATACACCTCCATATACCTCATGGTGAAAATATATGTTTTAAAAATAAAAAAACTACTGTCCCGGTATGGATCAGTAGTTATAAAAAATGATTTTCCCCACTTTTCCTCCGCTAGCATTATCTAGGTCAGGTTTAAGGGTCGATAGAGACATCTCTATCCTCTCAGCCCGTGAAGGCTCCCCTAAGTAATTGGCCTTATTTAATTTTCAAAGAATTTTATTTATAATATATAACAGTAAATTTGCTATACTATAAATCTATTGGATATTAGCATAAAAAAAATCTGATAGCAAATCTGGTGATTACCGGATTCTTTTACCGGGGATTATTTAATAAATATTAGAGTGGATATATTTTCAGGCGATTATGGATTTTACAAATAGAAAAAAAATTATATTACAGGAAGTAATAGTAAGATTTATTAAGGATGCTGAACCTGTTTCTTCAGGGAAGATTGCAGCAAGTCTTAATCTTGATATCAGTTCTGCGACTATCAGGAAAGAAATGTACGAACTCGAGGAAATGGGTTACCTCATGCATCCCCATACTTCTTCGGGAAGAGTACCCACTGACAGGGGATACCGTTTTTATGTGGATAATATAACGGAATCAAATCTGAACCCGATAGTTAAAAAAGAACAGGATCTTCCCGAGATAAGGGATATGATAACAAAAAGCATGGAAATAGAAGCTGTGCTTAAGGAATCTACAGAGATGCTTGCAAGGATCACTAATTATCTTTCAATGATAGTTGCACCCACAATAGATCAAAGCAAGTTTAAACATCTTGAGCTATTAAGATTTGAAGGTGGAAATTATCTGATGGTGCTTATAACCGATACGGGCAGAGTATATAAAAGAAGTTTTTCACTTGAGGGAAGATTTACTGATCTTGACCTTCAGGGAGCTGCAGGGGTATTAAATTCCGAGCTGAGGGATAAAAACTTCCTGGATATAGAAGCTGATGATATAAGGGTCTCCGACGGGGACATACACCTGATACTTTTAATAAACAGGATAATAGAATTAATAAAAGAATGTATGGGAGAAAATCTAGCGCATAATAGGATTTTTGTCCATGGTGCGTCTGTTATTATGCAGCAGCCTGAGTTTGTTGATATAAAAAATATACACCAGATCATAAGTGTTATCGAGAATGAGTACCTTCTAATGAAAATGCTTATGGACTTTTCAAACAATAAGAGTTTTATGGTAAAAATAGGGGCAGAGCTTTTCAGTGAAGGATCAGACAATCTGAGTCTTATAGCTTCAAAATACAGGATAAAGGGGAATACTTCCGGGGCGATCGGTATACTTGGACCAAAAAGGATGGATTATTCCAGGGTCATAAATATAATGAATATCTTCAGGAAAAATCTCACGGAGGTATTTGATTCAAGAGCATAGGTTGGAGCCTGGAAAAATACTTCAAAATGAGTTATCATTTCTCCGCTCCTGAATTCTAATATAGATCGGATTATTATATATTTTAAGGTGGTTTTGATTGGCAGAGACAAAAAGGGATTATTATGAAGTACTGGGAGTGACCCGTACTTGTACAGTAATTGAAATAAAAAAATCTTACAGGAAACTGGCCCGCCAGTATCATCCTGATGTAAATAATGGAAATCCCGAATCGGAAGAAAAGTTTAAGGAGATCTCTGAAGCATATGCTGTGTTATCAAGCGATGATAAAAGAGAACAGTATGACAGATTCGGGTTTTCAAATAATCTTTTTGAAGATTTTGATTTTAGCAGTACATTTTCAGAATTTGGTTTTGGTGATATCTTTAATACCTTTTTCGGCTCAGGTTCCGGAGGAGGATTTGGAGGTGGCAGGCGGAGTACCCGCAGCCGTGGAGCAGATATAGGAACCGATACAGAAATAAGTTTTAAGGAAGCCGCTTTTGGTGTCAAAAAGGAAATAGAGTATGCGGTAGATGATATTTGTGAAAAATGCGGCGGTAAGGGTGCGGAAAATGATGATGATATTGAGACCTGTGAGCAATGCGGCGGTGCAGGGAAAGTCAGGGTGACAAGGCAGACATTCATAGGAAATGTTATAACTACAGCTACATGTGATAGTTGCAGGGGTTCCGGGAAGAAAGTAAAAAATCCCTGCAGGCAGTGCAGGGGCCAGGGTCACTATCATAAAAAGAAAAAAATAAAAGTGGATATACCTGCAGGGATCCATGACGGCGACAGGATGAGAGTCACAGGAAAAGGCAATTCCCTTGGGAGTGACTCTATAAACGGCGACCTCTTTATGACCATCAGGGTAGCGCCACATAAGTCATTTAAAAGGGATAATGACGATGTATTGGCTGAAATAAATATATCTTTTGCCCAGGCAGCTCTCGGGGTAAAGCTTCAAGCTGAGACACTGGATGGTCCGGAGAGAATAAATATAAAGCCGGGGACACAGCCTGAGACCAAAATAGTCTTGAGGTCAAGGGGTTTTGTCCAGCTGAACGGGTATAGGAGAGGTAATCATATTATAAATATAAAAGTAAATATTCCTTCAAGATTAAACAGGAAGGAAAAAGAAATGCTTGTCCATTATGCTGAAGGAAGAAAAGAGCAGATAAATTGATGGAGAAGTTTTCTAAAGTTTTTTATTATCTTAAATAAGGAAGCAGCGAGCAATGAGTCATCCTTATTTTTTTATAAATCCGTCCCAGGTCACCGGAAACAGGATAATACTGACCGATGTCAATGAGCTAAACCACCTTTGCAGGGTCTTAAGGTGTAAAACCGGAGATATTGTATATTTTTCCGATAATGAAAAATCTGTCTACCGAACAAACACACTGAGTATTGATAAAAAAGAAGGTCTCTTCGAAATCGAGGAGAAGCATGATCTGGAAAAGGGTAAAACCAGGAAGACACTTTATCAATGTGTTCTTAAGAAGAATGCAATGGAGTTTGTCATCCAGAAATCAGTTGAGATAGGTATTGATAATATTATCCCGGTCATCAGCTCAAGAGTTGTGCCAGATATTTCAGATAGGAAAAACAAGACTATAAGGTGGCAAAAGATCGCAGATGAGGCTGCCAAGCAGTGCAAGAGGCAGTCTAGATGTGTGATAGGAGAACCTGTAAAAATTGCAGATATTGATCCCTCTTCTTATAAGTTATTTTATGTGCCCCATGAAGCTACTTCTGCTGCAAAAGGAGGAGACATTATCTCAGACCTGGCATCAATGGAACCGCCTGAGAGTATTGGGGTCCTGATAGGTCCTGAAGGAGGCCTTTCAGGAGATGAGGCCAACCTTCTTGAGAGAAAGGGAGCGGTCATTACCAGTCTTGGGGAAAATATTTTAAGGGCTGAGACTGCATCTATCTATTTTTTATCAGTCCTGGATTTTTTACTTAAATCAGAAAAACACGACTAATTCAATTATTATATATGACAAGATTTTCCATAAATACACTTGGCTGCAAAGTAAATCTTTGTGAATCCGATGATATAGCAGGGGAACTTGCTGAAATAGGATTTGAGAAGGTAAATTTCAGTGATGGTCCTGATCTTTGTATTATAAATACCTGCACTGTAACTGCTGAAAGTGACAGAAAGGCGAGACAGCTTATACGAAGGATAAAGAATAAAAACAACAGGGCGAAAATAATAGTGACCGGGTGCTTTACGGGAAATAATAGTGAGTTTCTGGAGGACTGCGGCATAGACCATATAATAAATAATGACAGGAAAGACAGTATTCCAAAGCTTTTAGCAGAGCTTGCAGGCAGTAAGGACCTGAAAGACACATCCCGCAGCAATACCCGAGAAGATGACTGTAACGAGGGAATAGCTGATGGGAAGCGGCTGGTGGATATTTCACACTCGAGACCTCTTATCAAGATCCAGGACGGATGTGAACAGAACTGTACTTACTGCATTATACCCAGTGTCCGTGGAAAATATATAAGTACTGATCTTTCAAATATTATAGGCAAGATCGGTTATATCGAAAATACAGGTTATGAGGAAGTAGTACTTACCGGAATACATATTGGAAAGTATGGAGCAGATATCAAGGGTACAGGATCAGGAGAAGATGTCTCAGGAATATCCGGGCTGAGTCAGCTTATTTCAGAAATACTTCACAGGACAAAGATCAAAAGAATAAGGATAAGCTCCCTTGAGATAAATGAGGTCACTTCAGGATTACTTGAATTAATTAATAATAATAATACAAGGATAGCACCGCACCTTCATATACCGCTTCAAAGCGGGAGCAATAGGATACTTGGGGGGATGAAGCGACCTTATGATAGAGATTATTTTATAGAGAAGATTAAGGAAGTCAGAAAAATACTTCCGGATATAGCCATAACTACAGACATTATGGTAGGTTTCCCGGGTGAGTCAGATGATGATTTTATGGAGACTTTTTCGCTTGTCAGAGAGCTGTATTTTAGCAAACTGCATGTTTTTAAATATTCACTAAGACCGGGTACTATTGCATCAAAGTTGAAGGGACAGGTAGATTCCCGTCAAAAATCAAAAAGGAGCGAAAAACTACGCAAGCTGGGAGACAGCCTGAGGGATGATTTTATTAATAATAATCTGGGAAAAAAGTTTTTGGTAGTATGCGAAAGGCAGGATAGTGAGAGTGGGATATTCTCAGGGACTTCAGGTGAATATATAAAAGTACATTTTAGAAGTAAAATGGATTATAAAGAAATTCATGGAAAGCTCATCCAATTAAAGTCATTCAAAAAGTATCTTGACGGATTATGGGCAGATGAGACTGCCAATAAAGAAAGCAAAGATATAAGTGATTAAAAATTGAGCTTTCAAAAATATCTTAAAAAGGGGCAAATCACTATCCCGATCAAAACAAGAAAGAAGTTAAAATTTTTATTGAATAATCCTTCAGTATCCTCTTAGATTATATTGGAGAAGCTATCTGATAAACTTTATAAGTATCTGACAAAAGATCCTTGATTATCTTATGGATGATATCTACGTATTTATAGTGATCATAATAGAATAAACTTTATAAATAAGTTCGAGTCCTACCCGGGGAGCCATCTTAATACTTGTTTCGATACATATTTTAATATATTAATTGATTAATTATTTATGGTTCGAATCCTCTCTCCCCAGCCAGTTAAGACAATTGTGTCGTATATATCTTATTACAAAATATCTCTTTCACTAAACCTTTATTCCTATTATTTTCAATCTATAAACCAATAATGTTATAATCAATAAAATTCTTTTATTCATACTAACTAATTAAGGAGATCTATATGAAAAAGAAAAAACTTTATCTAATACTTACAATCTTTTTATTAGTATTATTTTGCACTATGGTCCTACTGTTTATAGGATGTAAAGAAGGTATAGAAACTCAGATGAATAGAGAGATGGCAAAGCAAATAAGAGAACAAGAAGAAGCTAAGGCTGAGGAAGCGGAGCAAATAGCAAGAGAAAAACAAGTAAAACAGGATGAGGCTGAGGAAAGAGCACTGGAATGGGATGTGGAGGAAGCA
>PVMK01117555.1_pt1 | contig 54021 bp, 50 predicted proteins | sample 1853481 | NCBI WGS metagenome assembly PVMK01 (sample SAMN08533507, study PRJNA380276) | Marine sediment metagenome, whole genome shotgun sequencing project.
ATGCTTTCGCTTTTTACCTTTAACTTTTAACCTTTAATCGTTCACTTTTCACATATTATCTATGAACAATGAAACATCAAAATTAAAGCCCCCTTCCATTCTGGCGCCGGCCGGGAACAAAGATTCTTTTCTGGCGGCCATTGCCGCAGGGGACCGATGAAATCTATTGCGGGCTGAAGCATTTTTCAGCGCGCATGAAGGCCAAGAATTTTTCCATCGAGGACCTTGCGCCGCTAACACGTCTGGCCCACGATAAGGGCGTCAAAGTGTATGTGACCTTGAACTCGCTGCTAAAACCCGATGATCTGGACGTGGCAGGGTGGGGCTTCTTCAGCAGCTTAACAGGCATGTGAAGCCTGACGGCATCATCATTCAGGATCTAGCCTTTATTCAGCTGGCCCGACAAACCGGTTTTTCAGGCGAACTGCACCTGTCGACCCTGTCTAATGTCAGTTTTCCAGAAGCCCTTAAACTGGCGAGAAACAACATCGGTGTTCACCGGATCGTTCTGCCCAGAGAGCTTAATATCGACGAGATCAAAGCTATGGCCTTGGCCTGTCCCAGGGATTTGGGTCTGGAAGTGTTTATTCACGGGGCGCTGTGTTACGGTGTTTCCGGCAGATGCTACTGGAGCAGCTATTTCGGCGGCAAAAGCGGGCTCAGGGGAAGATGCGTCCAGCCCTGCCGCCGCGTTTATACCCAAAAAGAACAGAGAAAAACGATTCTTTTCCTGCCAGGACCTCAGCCTGGATGTTTCTGGTCAAAGTCCTTCTTTCCATCCCCGAAATACGGACCTGGAAAATCGAAGGCCGCAAAAAAGGGGCCTCATTATGTTTTTTACACGGTCAAAGCGTACAGAATTTTAAGGGACCAGGGAACCGATCCTAAAATGAAGAAAGCGGCCCTTGAGCTGTTGGCCTATGCTCTGGGCAGAACCGGAACCCATTATAATTTCTTGCCCGCAACGGCCGCAGAATCCGGTCAATCTTGAAATTCAAACCGGTTCCGGGCTTTTTATGGGAAGCGTAAAGGGTTCGAAGCAAACGCCTTTTTTAAATCCCAGGGAAGAACTGCTGCCCGGGGGATCTGCTTCGCCTTGGATATGAAGACGAGTCATGGCACACAACCACAAAAGTGGGGAAATACGTCCCAAAAGGCGGACGTCTCTATCTAAAGCTCCAGGTCGAAAAAGCGCCTCGAAAAAGGAATTCCGGTTTTCCTCATCGACCGTCAGGAAAAAGATTTCAAAGAGATTCTGGCTGAACTCGAATCAGAACGTGCCAAAGCACCGGTCCCGAAATCCACGGTTTCGAATTTTGTCGCCCGGCAGCCCGGAAGATACGGAAAAAACAAAGGCGCGGCTTCAGATCTTCATGTTTATCGTCAGTTAGGCAAAACCAGACACCGCGGCTTGTCAGGCCTTTGGCTGTCGACCCCGGCGATAAAAAAGCTGCCCAAGGAACTTTGCTCACGGCTCTGGTGGTGGCTTCCACCGGTTGTCTGGCCGGATGATGCTCAAAACCAAAAGGAACAGGTGGATGCTGTCCTTAAAAAAGGTGCCCGGAATTTCGTGCTTAACGCGCCATGGCAAACCGGATTTTTTACCCATTTAAAAAGATTGAATCTCTGGGCCGGACCTTTTTGCAATATCGCCAATGCACTGGCATGAAAACCCTGGCATCACTGGGTTTTAGCGGCGCCATCGTCAGCCCGGAACTTGGCCGAAAAGATTATCTTCTGCTGCCTAAGCACAGCCCTTTACCCCTGGGGATGGTCATTTCAGGCAACTGGCCCCTTTGTGTTTCCCGGGTTCTTTCGGATCAATTTGGAAATTGAAACGTCTTTTGCCAGCCCCAGGGGTGAGAAAGCCTGGGCAAGGAAAATTCGGGTCCGACTATTGGGATATACCCCAACTGGACACTCGATCTAAAGGCCAAACAACGTGCCCTGGAACGGGCCGGATACAGCCTGTTCGTACATCTTGTGGAACCGATCCCCAAAGATGTGGATCTGAAAAAAAGGCCCGGGCTGTGGAATTGGGACTTGGACCTTATTTAGTCGCCATTTTAAATAGGACACAGATCTTCGCAGATATACACAGATAATATTTTTATTTCTTACTTTAAGAATCTTTGTAATCTGTGTTCATCTGTGTCCAAAAAAGAAAATTCCGATAAAGGTCGCTGGAGGATAATTATGCAATCGGTATCCATATTTTTCGAATCCATCGAGGTCAAATTGCAAACCGGTCCGGACATTTGCGACATTACGCAGGATCTTGATCAATTGGTTAGAAAATCCGATATAAAAAGCGGAAGTCTCTACGCCACAATGGTGGGATCAACCGGGTCGATCACCACCATTGAATTTGAATCCGGTGCCGTTGAAGACCTGAAAAGAGCCATAAACAGACTGGCGCCTCCTGATTTTGAATACGAACATGAAAAGGCCTGGCATGACGGCAACGGGCACAGCCACGTCCAGGCTGCTCTAATGGGGCCTTCAATAGCCCTGCCGATTCGAAACCGGCAGCTCAGGCTGGGAACCTGGCAGCAGGTGGTGGCAATCAATCATGACAACGGTCCAAGGACACGAACCGTTGAAATCACCATCATCGGCATTAAACAGGATTGAGTATTGAAGATTGAACAACTGACTTATTATATCAAATTATTATCAGGTTTTCCTCTAAATCATTGAAGGCTCTTCACAACAAGATGCGGAGAATCTTCCCGGCAAGGCATCCTGTCAATTTATATTTCCCTTCCTATGCTGATTCAATCGACAATCGTCAACAGGCGATTTCTTAGGTTGCTTGGATCTAATCATTAGTATTATTTCTTGCGAAATTCCACAACTTTAGACACTTTAGACCCGCCTGCCACAGACACTTATGAGTAACGGTGTTTTCCATCCTCCGTCTCATTACTTAAGACGACTGAAGGGTTTCAAGTAGATAGGCATTGGCGGGCAGGTCACTTTAGACATTTTAGACCTTTAATGCTGCGATTACCCTTGACAAATAGGTTTTTCCTTACTAAATATTCATCTTTTGTGAAAATAGAAATGGTGCGGAAAGAACCATTTATTTTAATAAAAAAGCGAAAGGAGAAGGTAACAAATGGCAAAACTAATTCCACCACACGGCGGCAAAGGGTTAACCTGCTGCTTGCTTGAAGGCGCTGAGCTTGATGCAGAAAAGAAAAAGGCTGAGGGCCTGAAAAAAATCACCATATCTCATCGTGAAGTGGGCGACCTTATCATGATGGGTATCGGCGGATTCAGCCCGCTGACCGGCTTTATGACCAAAGCGGACTGGAAGGGCGTTTGTGAAAATTTTCAAATTGCCGATGGAACCTTCTGGCCCATTCCGGTGACCTTGTCTGCGTCAAAGGAAGATGCGAACAGCATTAGTGAAGGTGATGAAATCGCACTTTGTGATCCTGATACCGATGAAATTATGGGAACCATGACGGTTACGGAAAAATTTGAAATGACCGAAGCCGATAAAAAGTTTGAATGCGAAAAAAATTACATGGGAGAAGGCACCCCCACGGCCGAAGAATTCTGGAAAATTGCAGGTGAAGATCATCCCGGCGTCCAGATGGTCATGGCCCAAAAGGAATTCAACCTTGCCGGTCCGGTGAAGGTTTTGAGCGAAGGTGAGTATCCGACCAAATATGCCGGCGTCTATATGAGGCCTGAAGAATCTCGAAAAATCTTCGAAGAAAAAGGTTGGAGCGAAGTCGCAGCCCTTCAGCTCAGAAATCCCATGCACCGATCACACGAATATCTTTGCAAGATCGCCGTTGAAGTCTGTGACGGCGTCTATATCCATTCATTGGTCGGCAACCTTAAACCCGGTGACATCCCTGCCGAAGTTCGCGTTCAATGCATCGACTCTCTTGTGAAGAACTACTTTGTGGATCAAAACGTGGTTCAGGGCGGATATCCCCTGGATATGCGGTACGCCGGTCCCAGAGAAGGCCTGCTCCACGCAACCTTCCGTCAGAATTACGGCTGCTCCCGAATGATTATCGGCAGAGACCATGCAGGCGTGGGCGATTTCTACGGCATGTTCGAAGCCCAGACCATCTTTGACAAGATCCCGACTTCCGACGATCCGGGAAAAGACTTGCTCTGCCAGCCCTTAAAGATTGACTGGACATTCTACTGTTACAAATGTGACGGCATGGCTTCACTCAGAACCTGTCCCCACGGTAAGGATGATCGGGTCCTCCTATCCGGCACCATGTTGCGGAAGATGCTTTCAGAGGGCAAAGAACTTCCCGATCATTTCGGGTCGCGATGAAGTTGTTGCAATCCTCAGAGAATACTACGAAGGACTTACAGAAAAAGTCGAAATCAAGATGCACAGCGCCGCCACCGGCGATAGTAAAGAATAGTAAAGTAATTAAAACGCGTTAGTATTGCCCGTTAATTAAAAAAGGGGAGACGATTTGTCTCCCCTTTTTTGTTTTATATAGTCTCACATCTACCCCGGATTGCTCACGGGTTATTGTCTGTTTGAATACTCATTATACGTCATTGCCACCGTCCGGTAAACGAGATGCGCCAGTTTTGAGAACGGCAGGAATGCAAACAGGTTGAATACAAAAACCAGATGGATGAAATACATAAAATAGGTTAATCCGGCCAAACCTCCCAACCTTGTGGCTTCGGTAAGCACTCCGGTAACACCGAGCCCCAATACGAGTCCCAGCAGGTACCAATCCTTGTAAGTGGAGGTCTGATCTTTTTTAGCCAGACGGTATTTAATCATTAAAGCACTTCCGATGACAAGGGCCACACCGCTTACATTTGCCAGCCACTTGACAGGATTCAACTGTGAGTAGGGACCATGCTGCTGAAAAACATATAGGACAACAAAGAATATGTTTGTTACGATAAAAAGCCCGACAAACGACCAGAATACCATGAGGTGGGCTGTGGCACGGTCTTTGTTTTCCGAACATTCAGAGAATTTGTCATGTTTTAATATGGTCGGCAAAATACGGGGCAATGCCTTGATGAATCCAATGAATTCGAGTTCCTTATTCTCGGTCTTACCCTCCATAACGGCATTTTCATGGATATCTGCGATAAATCTTTTCAGCCCTAAAGCGAAAATCACAACAACCCAGATCGCCAATGGAATGAAAATCATATCCACCAGCCATGTGGAAAAGAACTGAGAATGTGAAATCCCGTGTTCACCCAAAGACGGTGAGAAATCAAGCAAGCCGGTGATAAGTCCCAGTACAATAAAAATTGCCACGGGAATGGCCATAAGGATGGGGAGTTTTTTGGGATCGTTCACCGCTTTACCCAAAGCCTTGGGCACGGCATAATCCGCAATGGCATAGGAACGAATAGCTCCCAGCACTTCGCCCGGTTTTGCGCCGCGAGGACACAGGGTGGTGCAGTCCCCACAATGATGGCACAGCCAGATGTCAAGATTACTGACCAGTCTGTCCTTCAGCCCCCAAGATGCAGCGATCATTTCTTTTCTTGGAAACGGCTTGGTGTCCGGAGAAATGGGGCAGGCCACCGAGCAGGTTGCACATTGAAAACATTTTTTCAGGGTGTCCCCCCCAAGCCCGATGACTTCTTTTATAAAGCCGACATCAGGCTCGATCAGGTATTTGTCTGTCATATGAATACCTCCTCATTATATTTACTTTGGAAGATTTGCGACTGACAATTTAAGAATGGAGATGTTCTTTCATAACTCTAATAAACTGGAAAAGCGCCTTAAGTGAACTAAAGTTTGAAGTGCCTAAAGTTATTGTGTCGCTTCGCTCCATCTATTCAAATTAAATTGACAGAATTCCACAATTTTAGGCACTTTAGATCACTTTAGTCACTTTACACTCCATCAGCTTTAATCTTTTTTGCCACAAAAAGCCTAATATTTAAAATTAAAAGCCTAAATCGTCAATCGCAATTTGCCTAGAATCCCTTGAACGGATTCGGGCCTAGTTCTTCTACGATTTTCACAAAATCATTGATCATTTGCGGAAGCTTGTCATACTCATCAATGGCGACCTGGAATTGGGCGACCCGCTCTTCTTCCAGGGCCAGACTCGACAGAGCGTCACCGATTTTCTTGACTCTAACGTCCGAAAGTTCACTCCCTTTTATAAAATGGCACTGATAGTCATCTCCATGTTTGCAGCCCAGGAGAAACGCACCATCCATGCCCTGGGCCATGGCGTCCTTGATCCAGATTACGTTCATGGATCCCAGGCATCGGATCGGAATAAACCGGACGTCCGCCGAATAGGTGAGTCTGTTGAGACCGGCGATGTCCAGAGCCGGGTAGGCATCATTTTCACATACAAACCCGACGATCCTGATAGGCGGTTCTTCATAATCGTCTTCAGAAGGCACACCGATGATTTTGACCATGGAGCCGATGCTGTCGATATTGTAATCGGCAAAACCGATAATACGCTCGGGGCACGCCCCCATGCAGGTCCCGCAGCGCCGGCAACGGGCCGGATTCGGCTTGGGCGTTCCCTTTTCATCATCATCCAGAGCCCCGAAGGGACATTCTTCGGTACATCTCTTGCACTGTGTGCATCTCTGGAAGAAGAAATCCGGAAATGTCATATCTCCGGACCTCGGATGAACGGCAACACCCCGGTTTACCGATTCGATGCACTGGATGGCTTTAAGGGTCGCTCCGGTGGCATCTTCAATGGACTCTTCAATGGTCATGCTGCGTCGAACGGCGCCGGCCGCATAAATGCCGGTCCTCTGTGTTTCATAGGGAAAACATATATAATTGGAATCGCAAAAGCCGTCAAAAAGACCGATATCGCGAAACGCCGGGCCCTGGCGATACGCCATGTTGACCACCGGATCATCCAGCGTAGCAGGAACCATGCCGGCGGCAAGCACCACCACATCGGCCCGTACTTTGACCTTTTCTCCCAGCAGGGTGTTATCGGCTTCGACAATCATGCCGTCACCGTTTTTGGATACACTGATGACTTCACCTTTGGTCAAAAAGATCCCTTCGGTCTCCTGAATATTTTTGTAAAAGTTCTCCATCAGACCTGGAGTCCGCATGTGCTGATAAAAGATATAGGCTTTACCGTCTTCATAATCTTCGCACACGTATTTGGCCTGCTTAAGAGCAACCATGCTGGTGACCGAACCACAATAGTCAAAGTCAGAATCATCGTCTCCCTTGCCGGGACTCTGAACGAAAACAACCGATTTGGCTTCTTTGCCGTCCGATGTGACGATCTTGCCTTTGGCCGCCATCTCCTCAAACTTGTGGTTTGTAACGACATCCGGAAGCACTCCGTATCCAAGATGTTCAAGTTCATCACCTTCAGGTTCAGAGGGTCGCCATCCTGCAGCAAGTACCACGGCACCGAACTTTTCACCATCCGGATCAAATTGGAGGATGTCGACCTTCCCCTCGTTATACTCCAGGTAGCGTTTATGTTGATCTTCAACATCCAGCTCTTTGCCGTTTTCATCGAATTTCATCTCTTCCGGCAGAGGGAACGGAACATCAAACTCGATTTTTTCGCCGGGCGTTTTCAGTGTCACGATAAAATCCCCGGGCTCACCGGCGAGACGGGCTACCACCGTATCTGTTTTGATGGAAATATTGTCATAGGCTTCAAGTTCTTTGATTTTCTCCTCAATGACCGGCGGAATAAGCGCCTCATAAGGATCTTGAATGGGCAGCTGTTTGCGAATTTTAGCTGCATATCCCCCAATGGATGATTCTTTCTCAACGATGGTTACTTCATAACCGGTTTTGGCTGCATCCAGAGCCGCTGAAATCCCGGTGATACCCCCACCGATAACCAGAATCTTTTTGCTTAAGGTTTCCAGTTGATACGGTTCCGGCAAGTCGATTTTTTCGACCTTGGCCATTCCCATTTTCAGATAATCTTCGGCCAGCATCTGAAGGCTGTCAAAATGTTCTTCGTCGCCTTTTTGCTCCTCCGTGAGCCTCGGATATTCCGACCTGGGATGTGACCAGACCACCTGCTCCCTCAAATTAACCCGGTCAACGATACAGCCGTCAAATTTGAAGACATCAAAATTAACCCGGGGTGAACAGGCGGCGATAACCAGTGTGTTGATACCATCATCGGCGATATCTTTCTTGATGAGTTCAACCCCCTCCTTTCCGCACAGGAAAGAATGAGTTTTAACCGGAATACCCTCTTCTTCGGGAACTTCGCACAGCTCTTCCATTTCAAGGGCATCCCCAATGCCGCAACCTGTGCAGATATATACACCATATTTTTTATCCATGGATAACCTCCTACCTCTTCACCAGGGTTTGAATCGCTTTAAGGGCCATGCCGGTGGCATTCTGGTTCGATGAAACTACATCTGCCGGCTTATTTGCACATCCGGCGGCAAACATCCCGCCTTTTTCAAAATCATTGATGATAAAGCCGTCTTCATTATATTTCAGATCGGCCGGCAGTTTGTCCGTAGCGGCTGTCGGCTGCATGCCGGTGGCAAGGACTACCATTTCAACGGTTTGCTTCACCTTTTCTCCTGTAACGGCATTTTCCGCAACCACGGTCACATTGCCGGTATCCGGATCTTCATTGACCTCTGCAACCTTACCCTTGATCAAAAAGACATTCTCATCTTCTTTGATGGTTTGATAAAATTTTTCATATCGCTGGCCCGGTGACCGGATATCGATATAAAAGATATATACCTTGGCGTCCGGGTAGGCTTCCCTAACATAGGTGGCCTGTTTCAAAGAGGCCATACAGCAGATATAGGAACAATAGGGAAGATAATTTTCATCTCTCGAACCGGCGCACTGAACAAAGGCAATACTCTCCGGTTCCTTGTCGTCCGACGGACGGGTAATTTTCCCCTTGGTCGGCCCATTGGGAGACGCAAGTCTTTCCATCATCATGTTGGTAATAATGTTCGGATACTGGCCGAACCCGAGATTGTCAATCTTGGTGGCGTCATAAGGTTCCCACCCTGTGGCCCAGACGATTGCCCCGACCTGGAGGTTCAAGGATTCGGCCTCCATTTCAAGATCGACGGCGTCGTATTTACATGCTTCCTTACATTTTTGGGCATCCTCGGTTCCGATGATCTGAGGAGAAATTACATAACGGGCCGGAAACGCCATTTCAAACGGCAGATACGCCCCTTTGATCTTATTCATTCCAAAATTAAAATCACTGGAAATTTCAGTTTTGCAGGCCGCCTCACAATCGCCGCAGCAGGTGCAATTTTCATTGACATATCTGGGGCTCAACTTGACTGCAACCTCATAATTCCCCGGCGTGCCTTCAACCTTTTCAACTTCAGCCTGTGTAAAAATACTTATTTTCGGATTATCCTTTATCCTTCGAAAATTGATTTCCAAACCACAGCTTGGAGGGCATAGCTTGGGAAAATATTTATTAAGCTGTGCCACTCTTCCGCCTAGGTAAGAATTTTTTTCCACCAAAAACACGTCGTACCCGACTTCGGCAGCTTCGAGGGCCGTGGTCAACCCGCTTATCCCTCCTCCAACAACTAAAATGCTCCCGTTTGAAGGGGCTGCTTTGTTTTCTGTCATGCTATCCCTCCGTACAATATAAATTCAGTGATCCTGACCGTCATCAAGCCTGCATAGGGCTCGGAATATTGTTTGAATAATTGGGTGATGCTGTCCAGAGGAAGTGATGAAGTGATGGAGTGATGGATCGAATGGAACAGCTTGAATTTCTTATATTTCCATCCGATATTTTCAGCAGTCCATTACGCCGGGTTTAATACTATGAAAGATCCCTGGATACCACCCAAATTCCTGCGTGTCAGAAGTTCTGAAGTTCAGGGGTTTAAAAAAACGATATCAAATTAATAAAAACCTCCAGGCGTCCCAAAGACGCCTGGAGGCGTATCAGATCAGACTAAAAAATCTGGTTCAGCATTAATCAGGGATGATCTTGACATAATCTTTCTTGAAGACATCCCATTCATTTGTCTTGGGATCAAACTTGGAGTTGACAAAGCAGAACCAGTTTTCATCATCCTGTCCCGGAAAATCGGACTGATAGTAGAAGCCGGGATACCGGGTCTCTTTGCGGAACTGAATGTGACGCAGATGAGACTCCACCGTCCAGATGCGATGGAAGATTTCCCAGCAGCGCATCAGTTCGTGAAGATCACCGGCGGCCAGCTTCTCGCAGTCTTCGCGCATCACCAGGAGCATATCCATGATGATTTCAAGACTTTTATTGTTGGTCACGTAGTAGGTAGCCGTACCGGCGCCATACTCATGGGTAGCTTTCATCATCCGGTACATCATCCCTTCGGGCTTGAGATAATTGGGGTTGATGTCTATGGCCGTTGTGTAGTCACAATTATCCAGGAACATTCTCACCGGCTTGTAAATCATGTCCACCAGTTCTTGGTTGGACTGGCTCAGGGTCGGTACAAAGTCGGCATTGTCACGTACAAACCGGGCCATGGACTTGGCGCAAATACGCCCTTCTGCGTGGGAACCGGAGGAGAATTTGTGACCGGAAGCGCCCACACCGTCACCGGAGGTAAACAGACCGCCTACTGTGGTCATACGGTTGTAAACCTTTTCTTTGTAGCGGATCTTGTATTCTTCGGGCACCCAGTCATAATCAGGTCCGGAGGTCCACAGTCCGCAGCAGCCGGAATGGGATCCCAGCAGGTATGGCTCGGTGGGCATAATCTCTGAGACCTTCTTGTCCGGCTCGGTGTTCGTGCCGCACCACAGGTTGGCCTGTCCGCAGGTCATATCCAGGAAGTTTTCCCAGGCTTCTGATTCCAGAGCCTTCATTTCTTTCTTGTTCAGTTTTTCACCCATTTCTTTAAGGGCTGTGATCGTGTCCATCATGACTGGGCCACGGCCTTCCTTCATCTCAAAGAGCATCAGGTGGTTTCGCAGACATGTGGGTGTAATGGCAGCCGTGCCGTAGGGCGCATATTTCTCAAGTTCGGCTTTTGCGGCGTCACTGCCCACGTAGACTTCACCCAGGCCGTTGATGGTTTTGGCCTTGAACAAAAGGAACCAGGCGCCGACCGGACCGTAACCGTCTTTGTAACGGGACGGGGTGAAACGGTTTTCCATCATGGTAAGCTCGGCACCGACCTTCATGCACATGGTGTAGGTGGATCCGGCGTTCCAGACAGGATACCAGGCACGGCCTTTACCTTCACCGACGCTCCGGGGCTGATAAATGTTGACTGCGCCGCCGCAGGCAACCATCATGGTGTTGCACTTAATAATGTAGATTTTGTTTTCACGAACGGAAAAGCCGACTGCGCCGGCGATCCTGTTCTCTTCATTGGCGTCTAAAAGAAGCTCGACGATAAAGACACGTTCAAGGATATTGTCATCCCCAAGGGCCAGTTTGGCAGCTTCTGCAACAATCCTTTTGTAGGACTCACCGTTGATCATGATCTGCCATTTACCCGTACGAACCGGTGTAGCGCCACCTTTCAGAGTACCTTGCTTCAGGCCTTTTTTCCCGTCGAGTTTCTTTCCGTCATCCGACATTTTCCACATGGGAAGGCCCCATTCCTCGAACAGAAATACGGAATCATCTACGTGACAGCCCAGGTCAAAGATAAGGTCTTCACGGACAATCCCCATGAGGTCGTTGCGGACCATGCGGACATAGTCATCGATCGTATTCTCGCCGATGTAGGTGTTAATTGCTGAAAGCCCCTGGGCAACAGCACCGCTGCGCTCGAGAGCAGCCTTGTCCACCAGCAGGATTTTCTTGTCGCCGGCCCATTTTTTTACTTCAAAAGCAGTTCCACAGGCGGCCATTCCGCCACCCACAATTAGAATGTCAACTTCAAGCTCTTCAACTTCAGGATCCTTGACAGCCTTTATTTCACCCAAAGGTTTATTTGGTAATGCCATATTACATCCTCCTTAATATAAAATCATCGTGTTTGATCATTTTACTCGATTTCGTAAACCATCGTCTGATTAGACCGTAGCCAGCGGTTTGGGCATCTCAAATCCTTCCGCCTCTTCGGTGGAGAGCAGTTCACTGTCAAGGTCTTTGCCTGCTATATCCAAGTAAGCATTGGCACTGCCTTCCGGTGTGGTCCGGATGGGGAACTTAAAGCGTTTTATGGTACCATTCCTGAACTTACAGGTCCACATTACGTCCTCGGTTCCAAGCATCGGCATAATGCTGCTTCCCAGCGGTACAAAGTCGGCATAACCTCTGACCTCAATTGCCTGGGTGGGGCAAATTTTGACGCATGAAAAACATTCCCAACACTGATCAGGCTCCTGATTGTAAGCCTTCATTTCATTGGGTTCCAGAACCATCAGGTCGTTGGGGCAAATGTACATGCACGCGGTCTTGTCCCCGCCTTTGCAGCCATCGCATTTTTCGGTAATTACGAAACTTGGCATTTAGTTACCTCCTAATTTTGTTTTAAAAATAATTCAGCATTTCAACCGGTTCTAAATAGTCTCTGGTACAATATTTAAGCTATTTGCACCTCCCTTCGTAATTTTGACCCTAAAAAGTCGTCATTTGTTTTTAATAATAAAAAATCCCAATTTCTTATCTGCTAAATCATCTTTCAACGTGATAAAAAGTTCAGGTTGACAAGGTAAATAATTTTCTATAAAATCAACAGGATAGCAAAGAACCTAAAAGTCAAAAAATTTAAATAACAATTAACATTGTTATTTGTCAAGGATTTTTGGATAAAGTAAATTATTAATTTTTCGGCCTTTGAATTATCTGTTTGCCAGATCCTATATATAGTTCACAATTTTTCAAAAAATACCATATGTTGTGCTTAATAATATTCAGGTTGTGCGCCTCATTCAGCTAATGAATTTCATACAAAATTTTGCTGCCTTTCGGAACGATAAACATACCAACCAGAACAGTTTGCAGGACATAAACTCGGACAAGGAATAGATCTATGGAAAATAACATATCCCCCCTTTCACCGAACGATACATTCAAATTTTCATGCACCCAAAAGATCGCCTGTTTCAATGAATGCTGTCGTGATCTGAACCAGTTTCTAACCCCCTACGACATCCTGCGCCTGAAAAACCGACTCGGCTTGACATCGAGCATTTTTCTTGAGCGGTATACCATCCAACACACCGGCCCTGAAACCGGACTTCCGATAATCACACTAAAAACAGACTACGCTAACAAATTTAAATGCCCGTTTGTAACCGCGTCAGGATGCAGGGTATATGAAGATCGTCCCTCCTCGTGCCGAACGTATCCGCTGATTCGGGTTGCATCCCGGTCCGGAGCAACCGCCACGGTCACCGAACAGTTCATGCTGTTAGAAGAAACCCACTGTTTGGGATGTAAACAGGGCCAAAACTGGACGGTTCGGGAATGGATAGAAAATCAGGAGGTTGCCATTTACAATCAGATGAATGACATGTTCATGGAGATCATCGGCCTCAAAAATCGTCTTTTGCCCGGTCCGCTGGATATAAAATCGAGTCCCATGTTTCATTTGGCATGTTATGATCTTGACACGTTCAGATCCCATATCTTTGATAAAGATCTTCCGGGCGACCGGAATCTGGGCCCGGAGATTTTGGATGCCCTAAAACATGACGATGACGAGTTGTTGAAACTCGGCTTTGAATGGGTCAAAAAGACCCTGTTTGGTAAAATTTGAGCCGTACAAGTTAAAAGTGCCTAAAATGATCTAAAATGCCTAAAGTTATGGTGTCGCTTCGCTCCAATGTTTTTATATAATTGATAGAATTCCTTAACTTTAGCTCACTTTAAACTTTAGTTCACTTCAAACTCTTGTAGCGATTCTTCAGGCAGAGCCGAAGAACTCTGACCTGGCCCAAAGGACCAGGTTTTTCAGGACAAAATAAATAGGGTGAAACTCATGGAAATCAAAGACAAAGTCGCTCTGGTTCTCGGTGCGATAAAAGGAATCGGCAAAGGCATCGGGCTGGCCCTTGCCAAGGAAGGGGCCAAGGTCGCTTTTAACTATTTTGACTGGGAAGAAAGCCTTGTTGAATTAAAACAAGATGTTGTCAAAACCGGCCAGGATCATCTGCTCATCAAGACAGATTTGCTCGATAGCCAGAAAATTCCGGAGCTTGTCAAAAAAGTCGTGGATCATTTCGGCCGGCTCGACATTCTAATCAACAACATCGAACGGGGCGGATGGCCGGTGGTCCATGGACCGTATGGCCGGGAACAATGGGACCTTGAACTGGCAACCACCTTGGGTGCAAAGACATGGACGTTTGAATCCGCCCTCCCATATCTTAAAAAATCGGGGGAAGGCGTGGTCATAAACCTTTCGTCCATTGCTGGAATCGTGGGCCGGTCGGGCCCTGCCAGTTACATATTCAACGAAGGCTATGCATCGGCTAACCGCGGCGTTTCACTGTTGACCGAAACCTGGGCACGCATGGGCGCGCCGGAGGTGCGCGTCAATGAAATCATGCTCGGTTTTGTTGAAACCCGACATGGGGAAAAAACCAGGGGCTGGGACTTGCTCAGCGATGCACAGAAAGCAGCGATTATTGACCATACCCTGCTCTTGCGTTCCGGCACCATAGCGGACGTGGTGAGGGCCGCTCTTTTTATTATAAAAGATGCGCCTTTTATGACCGGAAGTATTCTAAGGCTTGACGGCGGTTATGTTCTGGGTGGTGAAAAGGTTGCGCCCATGCCAAAAGGGGTGCTACAATGATTTTTGCCCGGATTTTCCATGAAGATTTTCAGACAGAAGAGGAAGATGAGCGGCTCCTCGGCAAAATTTGGAGCCGCTCATTGAGTTTGAATGGCGTCAATTATCAATATGCTAAAAAAAAGGAGTGAACTATGACTGACAAGGTATTGATCGTACTGTCCTGTGGTACCGATAATCCGAATCGAGCCACGCGAGCGCTGTTTTTTGCCATGGTTGCCAAAAAGGAGGGAAAAGACACAGCAGTGTTCCTGTTGGATGAAGGCGTATATATTGCCAAGAAAGGAATCATAGAAAATGTGCAGGCAGCCACCGGTGATAAGGCTGATGACCATATGGCATATTTACAGGAATTCGGTGTGCCACTCCTTGTGTGTACTCCTTGTGCCATATCCAGGGGTATTTTGGCTGAAGATTTGATAGAAGGTGCCAGAATGGCCACCGGGGATCAATTGATCTCCATGGCCTGTGAAAGTGCGGTTATCAGTCTATAGCAACCTTCCTCCGAAATTTTCTGGGGGATGAGGCCGCAATTTTCTTCCGCCACCGTTGCGTTCGGCATGAGGATTGAAAAATTCGGGCTGGATCTGCCGGTGAGCGAGGAAGCTTGCTGTTTGGAAGCAGAGCGCCCAGGCAAAAGATGACGGGGGAACAAAAACCCCCTTTTTTTGAGAATTGTTACGTGAAAAATCAAAAGCTTTTCGACGCCTGGACTACCTGAGTCTAAAGTATTTTGTTTTAATCCCCCAAACATAAAATTTCACCCACTCAAAACCAAATTTCATCAATTCCACATCATCAGATCGGATTCGTTTTAAAACTATGGATTTCACCTTATACCGTTTTAAAAAAGTGCTTTTAAATAAAAAATCTCGAAATTGATCCATACTATACGTGGCCATAAATGCCATCTTCGCCCTGGATCCTTCCGGCCCTTGTGAACCCCAGGGATCTGCTTGGAATAATCGCTTCAACTCTGACCAGCGGGCGGTCATTTTATTATATTTCACGGCATCTTGGTCTTTTGACCATGTTTGGGTTGTCCACTCTTTTTCTTCATGTTGCCCCAAACAAAAATCAGGGGGTTTGAAAAAATGAATGGGCTCTGTTTTGTCATGTTCGGCATCATAAAAAATGCCCTGTTCCACAGGAAAGGTTCGGCATGTATCGGGACGATCCGGGTAAACGGTACAACCGGAAATATCTAAAAAAGGGCAGGTTTTCTCCGGGTTGTCTGACATGGTTAAAAGAACTTCCGGGAAAAAATTAGAGGACCTTAAAACAATATCCACGTATTTATCCAGAAACTGATCGGAAGTCATATGTAGTTGGTTTTTTAAACGGATAACGTCATAAGGATATAAAAACAAATTGATATTACGACAACATTGATTAAAACAGGCAATCCCCGGGTAACATCGAAATTTAAAGCTGTCTCTCTTTTTAAGTCTTCTGCCGGGCAGTTTGCCGATATCTTCAGTCTTTATGTATTTCATACATCACCCAACGAATCATGATCCATTATCTTTAACCTTAAATGAGCTTCACTTTTCACTTTTTACCTTTTACGCTTTGCCCTATGCTCTATGCCTTATGATTCTCACTTTTTACTTTTCACTTTTTACCTTTTACCTTTTACCTTTTACCTTTTACCTTTTATTTTAACCCGTAACTCGCAACCCGTAACTCTTTGCCTTTCGCCTTTCACCGTATGTTTTTATCATCTGAGCAACCGTCATCTTGATTTTTACAGGCATATCCACAGCCTGCCTTAGTTCCTTTTCCAGCCCCGCCATTTCCAGATAAAGCGGTGTCCGGTCAAACTTAAAATACTGTTTCCCACGGTACTGTCTCGTGAAAACGTCGCAACCTGCGGCCTGCACCAATCCCTCGCCGGGCCTTTGAAGTTCGTGGGGAATGCCGTGCAATCTGCATATCATGGGCCGGTAAGCATAAAGGAGACAGACGCTGTCAACACAAAGCGGGCACATCAATCGCACCGGAACGCCTTCTGCATCAGCACCATCGGTTTCCCGGCAAACATCCAAGGCCCTGCCCTTTATCTCAGTCCGTTTTTCACCATCAAGGGTATTGAGGCCTTCAAGAATATACAGGTATTCCAAAAGGGTATAATGATAGAAACGGGTGAAACAGCAATTGTCCTCGCATCCCGTACAGTTGAAGCCATAATAATCCGCCGCCGCCTGGTATTTTTTATCCATGGCTGCATAGAATATTGTTAACCGGCCCAAAAAAGAGGAATAGGTGTTATGCGCAAATCCGGCCAACAGATAATGGATAGGGTTGCGTGGGTTCATATATTGACCTTCATCGGGTTAAAACTGCGGTGAGGGGAAAAAGATTTTTTTGTAAAGGTTCAACGCAGCCCGATCTGTCATGCTGGCAATGAAATCACAAACGATCCTTTCGATGGGTAGCCGGTTGTGATAACAATCGGCCATCTGCATATCTTTAAGACTTTTCTGCAGCATCTTTTCATTCTTCAAGAAAAAGGCATATAGTTCAGACAAAATCTTTTTGGCTTTTACAAATTCATCGTGCACTCGCGGTGAACGATAGACCTTTTCATAAAGAAACTCTCTCAATACGGTCATGCTGGAATATACTTTATCGCTCATCTCCAGGCACAGTTTGCCATCGCGAACACAAGTCGAAAATACCAGATCTTTTATCATGGTGTCGGCACGTTCCGAATGGGTGCGCCCAAGAACCTTTATACACGAATCCGGAATTTGACGGGAAGTGACCACGCCGCTCCTTACGGCATCATCCAGATCATGATTAAGATAGGCCATAATATCGGCGATCCGAACGATATTTCCTTCGGTGGTGCAGGCCTCATCGCCGGGATCATCCGGCATAATCTTTCCATACCCCTTGGAATGCTTTAAAATTCCGTCCCGCACCTCATAGGTCAGATTCAGTCCCCGACCGTTATTTTCCAGAACATCCACCACACGCAGGCTCTGCTCTTTGTGTGAAAAATCGGGGGAAAATATTTCTTTAAGAACCGCTTCGCCGCCATGCCCAAACGGCGTATGCCCCAGGTCATGGCCCAACGCGATGGCTTCGGCCAGATCCTCGTTGAGACGCATGGCCCGCGCAATGGTTCTCGCAATTTCAGCCACTTCAAGCGTATGGGTAAGCCGGGTCCGATACTCGTCCCCCAAAGGGGATAGAAAAACCTGGGTCTTATACTTTAATCTCCTGAAAGCATTGGAATATACGATTCGATCCCTGTCCACCTGAAAAACAGTTCGAATGGGACAAAGGTCTTCTTTGGTCATACGGCCCCGGAATTCGGAACTCACACATCCAAAAGGAGAAATAAAGCTTTTTTCACGTTTTTCAAAATCTTCACGGATACTCATAACAGGACAATTACCCATAGGAAAATTAAATTGTAAAGAAATAATTGACGCTTTACATCCTGAAGATCTTATTTTATGCTTTTCCAATCGATTGTATTTTTTCATTTTATGCAAAATGGGGATTTTTTTGCCCCGCCGCTTTGCAGGCGACTATGTTCTGTTTTCCGGTCCCCTGCCCCGTGAAATGGGGAAACTGTTCCTTCGGGGCCGCCGGAGAACACCAATGATTGTCTATTCTCTGCGGTGGGCATAAAGCTTTTACCTAAGTTGAGGGTTTTATATAATTCCATTACCTTTTTACCACCCATCGAACCGGGTAGGAAAGGTCCAATAAAGCATTGAAAGAAACCCAGGGGCATCACCTCGTTCTCGGCGAACTGACCGATTTGGTTACCGGTGAAAAAATTCCGGACACACATGATGAAAGATATCGGCAGCAACTGGCTCGCATACTGGTGGAGGATAAAGGATACCTCAAAAACCATATCCAGCCCCGCTTCGAACTCCGTGCAACGGCTGAAAATGAACAGGCGATTTTGAAGATTGACTTTGTTGTTAACCTTTGCGAAAGGATCTGCATGATCATAAAATACGGCCCCGGCTCTCTGGTTACCCGGCACCGACCTGCATTGGCGGCATCGAGACTCGTGGCATTGTATCAGGTTCCGATTGTGGTGGTTACAAACGGCAAAAATGCCGACATTCTTGAGGGCGGAACAGGCAAAATCATTGCATCCGGTCTCGAATCGATACCCTCCAGGGCCACACTTGTCCAAAGGGTTGAAAAAACAGACTTTGATAAGATATCGGCAAAACAGGCTGAGATGGAATCGAGAATCCTTTATGCGTTTGAAGTCGATGGAAGCTGTCCGTGTGATGATTCCATATGCAGATTATAACCCTATAAGTTTTGTTTGATTTTTTATGGAAAACCAGACATATGAACTATGAATATTTCATGAAGCAGGCTTTAATCCAGGCGAAAACCGCGTTATCCACCGGAGAATTTCCGGTGGGATGTGTGGTTGTCCGTGGAGACCGGATTCTGACAACCGGTGCCAGAAAGGGTACCGCCGGAAATATCCCCAATGAGATCGACCATGCAGAAATGATTGCATTGAAATATCTGGCTGACCTGGAGATCGATAGGGATAATAAGAGAATCGTCCTTTTCACCACTATGGAGCCCTGCCTCATGTGTCTGGGGGCTCTGATTTTAAGCGGTATCAGTGAAATTGTTTATGCCTACGAAGACGTCATGGGCGGCGGCTTGAGCTGCGATTTGAAAAATTTGACGCCCCTTTACAAAAACAGTCGAATTTCGGTTGTTCCGAACATTTTAAGAAAAGAAAGTCTGGAACTTCTCCAGACGTTTTTTAATAATCCTGAAAATTCTTACTGGCAAGGCAGCCTTTTAGCTGACTACACACTCAGGCAACCATGACGTCCCGGAAATTTTATTCGGCTGAAGCAAAAAAAAGGTTCTAAATTTTCACAGGATCCATCAAGCCATTATTCCAACACTCCGGTTGAGGCGCGAAGCGGAGTAGACTTTGTTTTATTTTCTTGCATTTTTTTCTTGCATTTATTAGTGTTGTTATATATTGCAGACTTCACTTAATGTTTGTAATGCTTTACATGGAATATATTAAAAATATAGAGGGTTGTCCTGCGATTCCGTGTGAATGAGAATGGCAACAATTTATGGCCTAGGAGGTGAAGGCATAGCTATTTCGAGACGTACAAATCGGACAAGCAGATCAAATCGAATAAACATCAACAGAAATATAAGAGCAAAAGAGGTCCGAGTCATAGATCCTGACGGCAATCAGATCGGCGTTATACCGACTTACAAAGCAATTGCCGTGGCCAATGATTTCGGCCTTGATCTGGTGGAAATTTCGCCGAACGCTGACCCTCCTGTTTGCAAAATAATGGATTACGGCCGGTACAAATATGAGTTGACCAAGAAAAAACAGGAGGCCAAAAAGAAACAAACCACATTTCAGCTCAAAGAGATAAAGGTGCGTCCAAAGACGGGTGCCCACGACCTTAACACAAAAATCACCCATATCAAAAAGTTCATCAATAGAAAGGATAAGGTCAAGGTAACCGTCATTTTCAGGGGCCGGGAAATTACACTCACCCAGCAGGGCCGGAAACTGCTCGAAAAGATTGTTCAGGAAACCGAAGAAATCGCATCGGTTGAACAGCACCCCAAATTTGAGGGCCGCACCATGGTGATGGTCCTGGCACCGAAACCCGCAATAATTGCGTCTTGACAACCCGTTATTGCAAACAATAAAAACCTGTTTATTGAGACCTTTGAAAAAGGTTCATCATTTAACATATAATGTTTATTTAGATGGCGTGGGCTGGAATCTTCTATGGTTCACGCCATTTACGTTTGAACCATCGAAGAGGATAAAAAAATGCCAAAAATAAAAACAAATCGAGCTGCCGCAAAGCGTTTTAAAAAAACAGCTAAAGGCAAATTCATCTTTGCCAAATCCCATGGAAATCATATTTTAACCAAAAAAACCACCAAGCGCAAACGTGGTTTAAGGAAAAGCCAAATCATTGCTAAAAACGACATGAGGGCACTCAGACTGTTGCTTCCCAATTGGTAACTGATTTGCGATAACGTTTAGGAGAAAACCCATGCGAGTAAAAAGAGGTTTTAAAGCAAGAAAACGCAGAAAAAAGGTTCTAAAATTAGCTAAAGGATATCGTGGAGGCCGCAGCAAATTATTTCGTACGGCAGCTGACGCCGTAGATAAGGCGCTGATGTATGCTTACCGGGATCGCAGAGTTCGCAAGCGTGATTTCCGAAGACTCTGGATTGCCAGAATCAATGCGGCTGCACGGATGAACAATCTATCTTACAGCAAATTCGTTCGCGGATTAAAGCTTGCCAGTGTTGAGTTGGACCGGAAAGTTCTGGCTGAATTGGCGATATCCGATCCATCGGGCTTTACTCAGATTGCCAAACTGGCATCAGGACAGCTATGACTCTAATCCGGATCAGCAAAATACGTAAACCAAAAGGTTTTTTTCTGTTGATCTTAAATTTGTCCGGAAATGCTTTATAGTAGAGTTCGAAATTGGAAAAAACCATAGAACAGATTAAAGAAGAGGCGCTCAAGGAGCTTGAAGACGCATCTGACGTTGAAAGTATCAAGGCCGTTTCCGTCCGTTACCTGGGCCGAAAGGGAGCGGTCACACAGTATTTAAGGAATGTTTCAAAACTGCCGAAAGAAATCCGGCCGAAGGCAGGAAAGAAGGCCAATGAAACCAAAAAAAACCTTGAAACATTATTCAAAAAAACCTTAAAGCAACTTGAAGCCGCCGCTGATGAAGCAGATGGCCGGTTGGATGTTTCGCTTCCCGGAAGAGGTGTCCCCCTTGGATCTTTGCATCCGATTACCCAGATTACCCAGCAGATTTCCAACATTTTTGTCCGGCTGGGATTCGACGTTGCTGAAGGGCCTGAGATTGAAACCGATTATTACAACTTCGAAGCGCTGAATATCCCTAAAAATCATCCTGCAAGAGATATGCAGGACACCTTTTATATATCAAAAAACATCGTTCTTCGAACCCATACCTCTCCGACCCAGCCCCGAATCATGGAGAAACAGAAACCTCCGGTAAGAATAATTTCACCCGGCAAGGTCTACCGTTGTGATTCCGATTTAACGCACACGCCCATGTTTCATCAGGTTGAAGGGCTTCTGGTGGATAAAAATATATCCTTCGGCGACCTTAAAGGTATTTTAACCACATTTGTTCACCAGATGTTCGACCCGGACACCCGTCTCAGATTCCGGCCCAGCTTTTTCCCATTTACCGAACCAAGTGCTGAAGTCGATATTCAGTGCGTTATTTGCAAAGGCGATGGATGCAGAGTATGTTCAAAAACCGGCTGGCTGGAAGTCCTCGGTTCCGGCATGGTTCACCCTGCAGTGTTTGAAAATGTCGGATACGATACAACCCGCTATTCCGGCTTTGCTTTCGGAATGGGCGTGGAACGGATTGCCATGCTGAAATACGGGATTGATGATATTCGAAAATACTTTCAAAATGATCTTAGATTTTTAAGGCAGTTTTAACATGAAGGTCAGTTTAAACTGGTTAAAAGAATACGTTAGTGTGGACATGGCTCCAAATGATCTGGCTGATGCACTCACCATGGCCGGACTTGAAGTTGAAGCTGTTTCAGACCGTTATGAGTATTTGAACCATGTTGTCATCGGCAGGATAACAACCGTTGAACCCCATCCGAATGCTGAGAACCTGAAGCTCTGCAGTGTAGATATCGGCGGGCGCGTCATCACGGTTGTTTGCGGTGCGCCCAATGCCAAAAAGGATATGCTTGCCCCCTGTGCTTTGCCGGGTACGTGTTTCCCAAAAGGAACCGTCCTCAAAAAAAGTATCATTCGGGGAGAGACATCGGAAGGGATGCTCTGCAGCGAAGTCGAATTGGGACTCGGCATCAACAGTGACGGCATCATGGAGCTTGGCGATAATCTTTCGGTGGGGGATACCCTCAATAAGGCCCTTGATCTGTCAGACCATGTGTTCGAAATAGACCTGACGCCCAACAGGCCTGACTGCCTCAGCATCATTGGAACCGCTCGCGAAGTTGCGGCATTTCAGAAAAAAAAGGTGTCACATCCTGAAATTTTATTGCCTGAATCCTTTGATGATATTTCAAATCATACATCCGTAACACTAATGGCCCCCGACCTTTGTCCAAGATATGCCGCCAGTCTTATTTTTGATGTCACCATTGGGCCGTCTCCTTTCTGGCTTCAGAGCCGGCTTATTTCAGTGGGCCTGAAACCCATCAACAATATCGTTGACATCACCAATTTCGTTATGATGGAGACCGGCCAGCCGCTCCATGCCTTTGATTTTGACCGCCTTGCCGAAAACCGTATTGTGGTTCGAGCAGCCCGTGAAGGTGAAACCTTTATCACCCTGGATGGTAAAGAACGTCGCATGGACCCGGAAATGCTGATGATCTGCGACGGTGAAAAGCCTGTTGCCCTTGCAGGTGTAATGGGCGGGCTGAATTCCGAAGTCGAAGACACCACCACAAAGATTCTCCTTGAAAGCGCGCATTTTGACCCGGGCTGCATTCGAAAAACATCCAAAAAAACAGGATTGAATACCGATGCATCTCACCGTTTTGAACGGGGGGTCGATCACGGCGGAACCATCACTGCATTAAAGCGAGCGACACAACTCATTACCGAAATCGGCGGCGGCAATCTCGTGAAAGGAATCATCGACGAATACCCAAATCCTTTTTCTGAAAAAATCATCGAATTCACCGGCAAGGATTTAAATCGCTACCTGGGCACCCGGCTCAATATAAATGATATCGGAAATTACTTAAAATCCATTGAATTTGAAGTCGAAAAAATAGACACTGACCGACTTCGGGTGATTCCGCCATCCTCCAGGGTTGATATCTCCAGATTTGAAGATATTGCCGAAGAGGTTGCACGACTGTACGGTTATAACAACATCGAAACTACATTTCCGCTGATACCGGCAGAAGCAACCCATCCGTCAAAAAAAATCGAATCCAGAGATCGTATCAAACTTCTGATGACAGGATTGGGGTTCAATGAAGCCATAAATTACAGTTTTGTCAGCGAACGATCCGGCGATCTCCTCGAACTCGCACCGGATGATCCCCAAAAGACAGGTGGTGAGGATATTAAATCCCCTGTCTGAAGATCAATCGGTGATGCGAACGTCCCTTGCTCCCGGTCTTCTTGAGACAATGAAGTACAATTTGTCGGTGCAAAAAAAGAATCTGAAGCTGTTTGAGATCGGCAAGGTCTTTATTGACACGGGCATAGAAGATACCCTGCCGAATGAATTTGAAATGATTGCAGGGCTCTGGAGTGGAACAGCCATCAATCCGACCTGGTTTTCCAAGGAGGTCGATTGTGATTTTTTTGACCTGAAAGGTGTGGTTGAAGAACTGTTAAGAAAACTGGGGTTTGCGAACGTCATCTTCACACGAATGCCGTCAACATCTTGTTTTTATACAAAACCAGGCGCTACGGCTCAGATTATCGTTCAAAACGAGCCCCTAGGATTTGTTGGAGAATTACACCCTAAAGTTCTTGCCAATTACGACTTGAAGCAAACAGCGTTTATTTTTGAGCTTGACCTCGACCGGCTCATTCAATTATTATCTAATGAAAAATTCGCCCATCCTATTCCAAAATATCCGGCAACATCGAGGGATATTACCCTTATTATCAATAAGGACCTCGAGGCGTCAAAGATCATTCAATATGTTGAATTGCTTGATGAAAAATTGTTGGAAACCATACATATCTTTGATGTTTTTGAAGGAGACCCGATTCCTGAAGAAAGAAAAAGTGTTTCATTGAGAATAACCTACAGGTCTTTAAATGAAACCCTGGAAGATACCAGGATAAATCATATTCACAAAAGCATTACCCAGCACCTGGTGGAAAAGTTTGATGCCGCCTTGCCGGCCGAATAATCTTTGTTACCTAAAAACTGCAATTGCCGATTTTAGGTGTTAAGGCATTTAACTCTGGACCCGGGCAAGCTGATTCGTTTTCTGACCGTTTGCAAAATCATCAACTTTAAGATGCAGAACAACACATCTCATCAAAAAGAATTGCCAGACAAACTGTACTTCAAAGTCGGGGAAGTCAGTGCCATCGTGGGTGTTCCTGCTTATGTTTTAAGATTTTGGGAGTCTGAGTTTAATAAGATTAAACCCAAACGGACGCCTTCGGGACAGAGATTGTACCGGAAAAGAGATGTTGAGTTGATTTTGAAGATCAAACAGCTCCTGTATGAAAAAAAATTTACGATTCAAGGTGCAAAACAACATTTAAAAACAACACCCACTGTGAAAAAGGTAAAACCATCCGTCACCACCCTCGAGGAAATCCGCCTGGAACTCCAAAAAATCCGAGATTTTTTAACTTAATCTCTATCAATTCTGATTTGTTAGAAAAATACAAAAATTTATTATTGAAAAATATTGACAATGTATATTTTTTGTAATAATTTTACTTTCGTTAGTTAGCGTAGCGGGCATAACTCAGTGGTAGAGTACAAGCTTCCCAAGCTTGGAGTCGCGAGTTCAAATCTCGTTGCCCGCTCCACTAAAGGTCGCCTTTTTGTTGTAAAGGTTAGAGGCGCTTGAAACGTGTTCAATTTTTTTTCAAGACCACGGGCATTCTGCAAGACCGCAGAATTGGAAAGCTGTCAAGTTTCCCGAAAGGGCTATGGGCATTAACCCCCGAGTCAATGCGGAAATTTTAAGAATTAAGATTTGAGACTGACCCAGTGATTGAACGAAGGGAACGTTTTTCAAAGGCCTCGGTTGCTGAGCCTGTATTTTGGCAATGCACGTGTGGTTTGGATTTAATTTTTTTCTCATGGGTAATTAAATGAACAGGTAAAGTTTTTCTATCCACCATAAGATCTACCTGTATGAGAAGAAACGGGCGACAGCCCGTTTTTGTCTTTTTTGGGAGCGAAAGATAAAAGGCCATTGAACGGTCAAAGGAAAAAGAAAAGAAAAACGAGACAGAGAATCAAGGGCAAACGCCAGGAGCACAACCATCGGTCTTTGACCAATGAGAAGAAAATCGTCGCCCGGGTAAATGATTTGCTCGAACCGTTGTTCTCAGCCGAGGGGATGGAGTTGGTTTACGTTGAGTATCAGCGTGAAGCGGGCGGTAGGACACTCCGTCTTTTCATCGACAGGCCCGGCGGGGTGACCCTTGATGATTGCATATATATAAGTCGTCAATCGAACGATCTGCTGGATGTATATTTAGAAGATACAGGGCCATACCGTTTGGAAGTTTCATCGCCCGGGTTGAATCGACCCCTGGCGAAAAAAACTGATTTTGAGAAATTCAAAGGAAATCGCATCCAGGTCCGGACACATCGGCCTATTGACGGAAAAAATAAATTCAAAGGTATATTGTTGGGCATTTCGGAAGATCTTGTAAATTTATCGATCAATGATCAAACCGTAACGATTCCCCATGAGGAAATCAAAATGGCCCGGCTAATCGACAAAGGGATACCATAAATTTACACGCCGCTGACAATGAACCCGTTAAACGTCTTTTGCCAGCGATATCGAGCCCAAAAATGTGCATGACGTGCAAAATAGACGATTTGTCAAGCTGTTATGTATGGGTGGAATAAATAATATTGGAGAAATTGAATGTTTATCTCGGATATCAAACGTGTCGTCGAACAGGTGAGCCGAGACAAGGGTATTGATCGTGACATACTAATCAAGGCCCTTGAAGAGGCACTTGGATCTGCCGCAAGAAAAAAATTCGGAAACAAGGTCGATGTTGAAGTTCAATACAATGAAACGACCGGTGAAATCGAGGTCTTCCAGTTCAAAGATGTTGCCGAAGTTGTGACAGAACCCGACCTTCAAATCAGCCTTGAAGAAGGGCGGAAGTTGGATCCGGAATGTGAAATCGGCGACAGTCTCGGAACAAAAATGGACACTGCCACCTTTGGCCGTATTGCCGCACAGTCTGCCAAGCAGGTCATCATACAAAAAATGAAAGATGCGGAACGGGATGCGGTCTACGCCGGTTTTATCGACCGAAAGGGTGAGATTATCAACGGAATTGTCCAGCGTTTCGACCGAGGTGATGTTATTGTTAATCTGGGTCAAACAGAAGGAATCCTTCCGAGTCGGGAACAAGTCCCAAAGGAATCCTATAGACAGAGGGATCGAATCCGGGCGTTAATCATGGATGTACTTCATGACACCCGGGGCCCGCAGATTATTCTTTCGAGAACACATCCTGAATTTCTGGTTGCGCTTTTTAAAACAGAAGTGCCCGAAATTAATGAGGGGATCGTTACCATTATGGGTGCGGCCCGGGAACCTGGAATCCGGGCAAAATTTTCTGTAGCTTCAAATGATTCCGATATAGACCCGGTTGGCGCCTGTGTCGGCATGAAGGGCAGTCGTGTTCAGAATGTGGTTCAGGAACTCCGGGGTGAAAAAATAGATATTATTCCCTGGCATATCGATCCTGCAAAATTTGTGTGCAAGGCACTTTCACCTGCTGAAATCTCCAGAGTGATTATCGATGAGGAAAATAATTCCATGGAGGTCATTGTCCCGGATGAATTCCTTTCAATCGCCATCGGGAAAAAAGGACAAAACGTCCGACTGGCTTCGAAACTGACAAAATGGCATCTTGATGTCATCAGTGAAACACGTTACAGCAGTGCGATGCAAGACGGATATGACTCGCTCTTATCGCTGCCGGAGATTGGAATTAGTTTGGCGGATGCACTGTATGAAAAAGGCTTTTTCTCTGTAGAGGAACTCAGCAAGGCTTCTATGGAAGATCTAACCCAAATTAGAGATCTTACGGAAGAAGACGCCATCCAAATGATCGAAACCGCGAAAGCCCATTTATTGAGCATGGATGACGTCGAGGAAACATCCGGGGAGGCTTTATCGAACGGGGCAGACGATGACCATGAAGCTTCAGATGGTCCGGATGAGCCCAAAGCCTCCGAAGAAAAATCGATTGATGACGAAAATGCATCCGGGCAAATTTTACCGCCGGATAATGAGGGATCAGATCCTATCGATCCGCAAGAATAACGCTCTTGCTAAAGAAGTCAAAAGCTGCAAATAAAAGAAATTCGATTAGGGGGAAAGACCTTGTTCGAGGATTCCCTCTCAATTCTAACCAATAGGGGGGATGGATGGCAAAGATCAGAGTATATGAACTTGCCAGGGATCTTAACATGACCAATAAAGTGCTGCTCGAAAAAGTGCGGAATATGGACATCCAGGTAAAAAGCCATATGAGTTCTCTGGATGACGATACAGTGGCTACAATCAAAAAAAATATTCTTGGAAAATCGGCCAAGGAGATAGAAGAAACACGTATTAAGCCGACGATTATCCGGAGACGCAAAAAACGAGTCCAGGAAGTGCCGATTCGTGTAGAAGCGGATGCAATACCGGAATCTCTCCCCGAAGAAAAAGAAATTGCGGATCAACCCATTGAAAAAGTTATTAAAGATAAAGAACACCCGGCCGAAGAAAAACCCCAAGAAGAGAAAAAACAAGACGCCGCCAAAGACGATATTATACCCACCGCCCTTATAGAAAAGGAAGAAAAACCCGAAAAGCCGGTTGAATCAAAACTTGAAAAACCAGAGGTTGCCAAGCCGTTAAAACCAAAGAAACGATCTAAAAAATTCCCAAAAGAGACACCGGCAAAAATAATAAAACTCCCTGTAGCGCCGCCGCCTGAAAAAAAAGCGCCTGAGATAAAAAAAGACCGGGTTTCTCAACGTAAAGCGAAAGCACCAAAAAAATTTGAACCATTAAAAGGCAGGGCTGAAACCAAAATACCCGTCGCAGATCCGTCTGGGAAAGACAAAAAAAAGAAGGCAAAACCGGAACAACGGGATGGAGAAAGCCCTAGGGGTAAAAAGTTTTTCAAAAAGAAAATCTCCTTTCGCAAAAAGGAGGTTGTCGAAGGGGCGGACCTATACACCAAAACGCATCGAACCCGCAAAGGCCGGAAGATGGCCAGAGGAAAAGCAACGGGAACCAGGCAAAAACCGTTGATAACCATTCCCAAAGCCATTAAACGCCGGGTAAAGATCGATGACACCATCGCCCTGTCTGATCTGGCAAAACGCATGGGAATAAAAGCCGGTGAAATGATCAAAAAACTGATGGATCTTGGGGTTATGGCAACGGTTAATCAAGTCATAGACTTTGACACCGCTGTCCTTGTGGCGGCAGAATTCGATTATGAACTGGAAAAAGCCACCTTTGAAGAAGACCTGGTGTTAAAGGTCGAAGAGGATGATCCCGACAAACTCATTTCCATACCCCCGGTGGTTACCATAATGGGACATGTGGATCACGGCAAGACATCTCTTCTCGATGTGATCCGAAAAACCAAAGTCACCGAGAATGAAGCCGGAGGTATTACACAACACATCGGAGCCTATAATGTCAAAACCGATAAAGGACAGATTGTCTTTCTGGATACACCGGGACATGAAGCGTTTACTGCAATGCGGTCCCGGGGTGCCAAGATTACGAATCTGGTGATTCTTGTTGTTGCCGCCGACGACGGCGTCATGCCCCAGACCGTGGAAGCGATTAACCACGCCAAAGCCGCGAGAGTCCCGATCATTGTAGCCATCAATAAAATTGACAAACCGGACGCCGATCCCGAGCGTGTCCAGCGTGAACTTGCCGATGCGGGACTTGTGCCTGAGGATTGGGGGGGAGATACCATCTTTGTCCAGGTTTCTGCAAAGGAAAATCGGGGGATTGACGATCTGCTTGAAATGGTGCTCCTCCAGGCTGAAATCCTGGAACTTAAAGCCAACCCGGGTCGGCTGGCCCTGGGACATGTGGTTGAATCCAGGCTGGATTCGGGCAGAGGCCCAGTTGCCACTGTCCTGGTGAAACAAGGGACCCTTAAGCTCCACGACTCTGTGGTCTGTGGGATACACTACGGTAAAGTTCGGGCCTTGCTGAGCGATAGAGGGACACAGGTAACGTCTGCCGGTCCGTCAATGCCGGTGGAAATCATCGGTCTTTCCGGTGTTCCCAACGCAGGAGATGAAATGATTGCCCTGGCAGACGAGAAAGACGCAAAGCAGGTAAGTGCCCATCGAATTCAGAAGCAGAGGTCAAAAGAACTGGCCAAAACCAGCAGATTAAGCCTGGAAAAACTTTATGAGCAGATGCAGAAGAATGAAGTCAAAGTCCTGAACCTCATCATAAAGGCCGATGTTCACGGTTCCATCGAAGCCATTACCGATGCATTGATAAAACTTTCCAACGAGGAAGTCCGAATCAATGTGATCCACTCAGCAACCGGCGCCTTGAACGAATCGGATATTTCCCTTGCCACGGTTTCCGATGCCATCATTATCGGTTTCAATATTCGTCCAAGCTCAAAAATCCAGATGCTGGCCGCCGAAGAGAATGTAGACATACGGTTTTATAACATCATTTACAACGTCATCAAAGACGTCAAGGGCGCCATTGTCGGCATGATGGCGTCTACCTTTGAAGAAAGACCTCTGGGCAGAGCTGAAGTACGGGAAGTATTCCACATCCCCAAAGTCGGAACCATCGCAGGCTGCTATGTAACCGATGGCAAAATAGAGCGGGGACAGCTCGCTCGCGTCCTGAGAGATTGGGTGGTTTCTTATGAAGGCAAAGTTTCTTCCCTTCGAAGTTTCAAAGACGACGCCAAAGAAGTACAAAGCGGCCATGAATGCGGAATCGGAATAAAAAACTACAATGATATCAAGGTGGGCGATATCATCGAATGCTACTACCTGGAAGAGATCAGGCCTGAACTCGAATAGCGTCCCACGGGCTTAAGTCCGTGCTCTGTTGCTGATTTTGGATAGATGGTGTTATTGGAAGCTTGTTTATAAATTTTGTGGTTTTTTGGGGTATATTTTTTCCATTCTAACAGGGTAAATATTTTTAGTTTCGGCTGGTCCGGATCGGACGTAACGAAAAACCCGGAAAAAGTGTCTATCGTCTTCGAAAAGAGTGAGTGAACAATGGTTGCAGGCTTAGGGATTATCACATTTAGACTGCATGACTGCCGCTCTTTAAAAGGTAAGCGCAAGGTTGTAAAATCGATTATCGGTCAGTTGCGCAATCATTTTAATGTTTCGGTGGCAGAGGTCGGATCAAACGATATCCACCAAAGAGCTGTAATAGGATTTGCCATGGTGGGAAATAATCGAGGGGTCATCAACTCCAAAATAGACAAAATCTTCAATCTGGTGGACACGCTGAATCTGGCGGAGGTCATCGACAGTGAAATGGAAATTATCAATCTATGAAACCATTTGCACGATCTGACAGAGTTTGCGGTCACATACAAAAAGCGTTATCTGATATTTTGCTGAAAAGAATTAAAGATCCTCGTCTTGAATCCGCGACCATTACCGGCGTAACGATGTCACGAGATTTAAGAATTGCCCGGGTCTACTTTACGACACCCGGCAATAAAAAAAGTGTCAAGGAAGCGGTTGAAGGATTTAAGAGCGCCATTGGATATGTAAAACGCACTCTGGCCGGTGAGCTGGGGTTACGCTATATGCCGGAGCTTAGATTTTTTCATGATGAATCCTTTGATTTCGGATCACATATCGATAAAATTCTGAAGGATGTTAAAACGGATAATGGAGTTAATCATACGTCACCTAAAGAAGAGTAGCCATATTTTAGTTGCCACTCACACGAACCCTGACGGCGATGCCATTGGATCTCTCATCGCCATGGGGCTTTCTATGGACGCATTGAATAAAAAAACAACGTTATACAGTGAAAGTCCCATACCGGCTGTGTACCGTTTTCTTCCGGGAGTTCATCGTGTCGTACATCACATAAGCAGCGCTGATTACGATCTGGCCGTTATTCTTGATTGCGGAAACCTGCAACGGATCGGAACGGCTGTTTCGACGGTCAATCAAATACCGGTCATTGCCAATATCGACCACCATATCACAAATACCGGTTTCGGCCATATTCAACTCATAGACACATCTGCATGTGCCACGGCTGAAATCATATACAAACTGATAAAAGAGATGGACGTCCCCATTAACAGAGCAATAGCCACTTCAATATATACCGGCATTCTTGCGGATACAGGTTCATTTCGCTTTTCAAATACAAACAAAGCGGCTTTTGCCATCAGCCGGGAAATGGTGGAATTGGGCGTCGATCCGTACGATATCGCACAGCATGTATACGGCACATATTCACTAAATCGCATAAAGCTTTTGAATCTGGCCCTTGACTCCATTGAAATTTCAAAAAACGGGAAGCTGTCAATCATGACACTGACAAAGGACATGTTTGACAAAACCCATACGCAGCCTGAAGACGTGGACGGCTTTATTAATTATGCAAGACGCATAGAGGATGTTAAAGTCGCAGCACTCATACAGGAAAACCGGAACGGCATAGGAAATTTACAAAATTCCAACCGTTTTCATGTCAGCCTCCGTTCCGATGGGACCATCGATGTTGCGGTTATCGCATCTTCTTTCGGCGGGGGCGGCCATTCCACTGCTTCCGGGTTTAACATTGATTCGACACTTTCCGAAATTAAATCAAAAATTTTACACTTGGCGGATAAAATATGATTTAAAACCCGGGCAAATGATCCTGGAAGGCTTTTAATTGTACCCTAATTGAGCAAAAGTTAAGGAATTTTTTTATCATTAAATTAAAATGCACACGGGTTTTAGCCCGTATTTCTCACGGGCTCAGGTTGGAGATATGCACCAAGAATTAAGCGGGGTTTTAGTTGTTGATAAACCTGCAGATATAACCTCCGCTAAGGTTGTGGCCCGTGTAAAGAAGTTGCTCGGCGTAAGAAAAGCAGGACACACCGGCACACTCGACCCTTTTGCGACAGGTGTACTTGTATGCTGTATCAACCGTGCCACAAAGCTTTGCCGTTTTTTCCTCCACGGCAAAAAAAAATACGAGGCTGTTCTTCACCTCGGCATTGAAACAGATACACAGGATTTCACCGGAAATATCACGGCCACGTGTGATGATATAAATTTTTCTGAAAAAGCAATACGATCAGCATTTGAGCGGTTTGAGGGAACCATAGAGCAATTTCCGCCGGTTTATTCGGCCTTAAAATTTAAAGGGGTTCCACTGTACAAGCTTGCCCGCACCAACAAGCCTGTACAGAAGCCGGCAAGACGTGTTTCTATTCTTTACATCAAAATACTTGAAATTGAGGTGCCGCTCATACGTTTTGAGGTCGCCTGCTCGGCAGGAACATACATCAGAACACTCTGTGCAGACATCGGCGCAACCCTTGGGTGCGGAGGCCACCTTAAAGAATTAAAGCGGCTCGAAAGCAGCGGATTTGACCTTTCGGAAGCTGTAACATTACAAAAACTCGAAGATCTGGTCTTATCCGGGAAATTATTCGACCGGATAATACGGATGCCAAACGCTCTAAAGGACATGCCTGTGTATATTGCCGACACGGTTTTAGAAAAAAAAATAATGTACGGCAATGTCCTGACAAAAAATGATTTAAGGCATGAAACCATAGATATTCCGGAAAGTTTTATCAAGATCCTCGATACAAACAATGATCTTATCGCCGTACTAAAATATTCAAAAGACAAGAATAGATACAAGTATTGCTCCGTATTCAATGCCAAATGAGCGAAAACAAAACTTAGAAAAACCATGACAATAAAAGAGGAGGCAAAATAAATTGGTTTTGACATCAAAAGAGAAAAAGGATTTGATTGAGCAATTCAAACTCCACGAAGATGATACCGGTTCGCCCGAAGTACAGGTCGGGCTGCTGTCGCATCGAATTTCTTATCTTACAGAGCACTTAAAGGTTCACAAAAAAGATCATCACTCCAGAAGAGGGCTCTTGATTCTCGTCGGCAGAAGACGCAGACTCTTAAACTACGTAAAAAATAAAGATGTGAAACGATACCGTACAATCATCGAAAACCTGGGGATAAGAAGATAAATCATATTATAGGCCGGTATATCTCAACAGCAGTCGATAAATGGCTCAGGTCGGCGGATTCCGATTTTTTCAATCAAGCACAAGAATAGCATAAAAGAACTTTACCTTTATAACGGCACAAGTTCTATTAACCCTGCCATCGGCAATCGAACGAATGAAAAATTTTCGTGAGGAATTTTACGATGCCTTGGAAATAAACACGTAGAACTCATGAAAAATCCGTGCTAAAATTTTGCAGTCTTTTTCCGTTGAAAGAGAACGCTCAAGTTACTGTACGGTCCCAGATTTGGAGCTGTTTGGCCCTTAGGAGACATATATGAAAACTTTATTAAAAACAGAAATCGGAGACAAAACTCTGAGCATCGAAACCGGCAAGCTTGCCAAACAGGCTTCCGGTTCGGTTGTGGTTCAATACGGAGATACCATGGTACTTGTAGCTGCAGTATCTTCTTATGAAGAACGCCCGGTGTCTTTTTTACCCCTCACCGTTGAGTATCAGGAAAAGGGTTATTCGGCAGGCCGTATTCCCGGGAATTATTTCAGGCGTGAAATCGGCAGACCCAGTGAAAAAGAGACCCTGACCGCCCGTTTAATCGACCGGCCCATCCGGCCCCTCTTCCCCAAAGGATATTGCTGTGAAACTCAAGTTATTGCAACGGTACTATCCATGGACAAGGAAAACGATCCCGACGTTCTGGCAATGATCGGAGCATCCACCGCACTTGAAATATCAGACATTCCGTTTGCAGGACCGATTGCATGTGTACGAGTCGGTCGAATAGACGGTCAATTAATCGTCAACCCCACCGTTAACGAATACGAAGATTCCGATATCAACATTATCATTGCCGGCTCAAAAAGCGGTGTCATAATGGTTGAAGGCGGTGGTAATATTGTGAGCGAATCAGACATGCTGGAAGCCATCTTTTTCGGCCACCAAGCGATGCAGCCCATTATAGATATGCAGGTGAAACTAAAAGAGATTCATGGGGTGCCGAAACGGCCCTTTATACCGCCTGAAAGAGACGCAGAACTTGTCCGGGCAGTTGAGCAAACAGGATCTTCAAGGATATATGAAGCCCTGACAACATCCGGCAAAGTTGAACGCAATGCGGCCCTTCGCGCCGTAAAATCGGATATATTCGAAGAGTTGGGAGAGGCCTACGCGGACCGGAAGAGCGAAGTCAACGACATATCAAACGACATCCTTAAAAAATTCAGCAGGGACATTGTCCTTAAAGAAAGACGCCGTATCGATAACAGAAAATTCGATGAAATAAGATCCATTGACTGTGAAGTCGGCATATTAAACAGACCCCACGGCAGTGCCCTCTTTACCCGGGGAGAAACCCAGGTGCTCAGCGTGCTGACCCTTGGATCTGGTCGGGACGAGCAAAGGGTGGAAACCTTAATCGGAGAAGAACTCAGGCCTTTTATGCTCCATTACAATTTTCCACCATTTTCGGTTGGAGAAGTGAGGCGCATCGGGGGACCGAGCCGAAGAGATATCGGTCACGGCGGACTGTCCACCCGGGCCATAGAAAAAGTTCTGCCGGACAAGGAAGATTTCGATTATACCATCCGCCTTGTCTCGGAGGTTTTGGAATCCAACGGTTCTTCATCCATGGGTACCGTATGTTCGGCTATCATGGCCCTTATGGACGGCGGTGTTCCCATCAAGGCGCCGGTATCCGGCATTGCAATGGGACTCGTAAAGGAAGGAGACGATATCGTTATTCTTTCTGATATTCTTGGAGACGAAGATCACTCGGGAGATATGGATTTTAAAGTTGCCGGCACAAAGGAAGGCATAACTGCGCTCCAGATGGATATCAAAATCCATGAACTCTCCAGAGATATCATGGAAAAAGCCCTTGAACAGGCCCGCGTCGGCCGGCTTTTTATCCTTGAAAAAATGTTAGAAACCATTGACATACCCCGGGAAGAAATTTCTCCCTATGCGCCTAAAATAATTACCATCAAGATTAACCCCGATAAGATTCGCGAAATCATCGGACCGGGTGGTAAAGTCATCAGAGCCATTCAAACTGAAACCAATACAAAAATTGAAATAGATGACTCGGGCATAGTCAAAATTGCCGCTGTATCCCAGGAAGAAGGGGATGCCGCTTTAAAGTTGGTCAATGAAGTTATACTTGAACCCGAAGTTGGAAAGATTTACGAAGGCACCGTTGTAAAAATCATGGACTTTGGGGCCTTTGTCCAGATACTCCCCAACGTAGACGGTCTTGTACATATCTCACAACTTGCCGCACACCGCGTAAACAAGGTGACGGATATTGTTAAGGAAGGAGACCAAATTAAAGTCAAGGTTCTCGAGATCAGCAGAGATGGAAAGATCCGCCTGAGTTACAAAGCCGCTCTGGAAGAAGAAGAACAGGCCAAATAAAATGCGTCGTGATGTTCATAAAACCATCCTCAATAACGGAATCAGAATTGTAACCCAGAAGATCCCGCATTTTCATTCGGTATCCATGGGCGTATGGGTGAATGTCGGTGGCCGTGAAGAATCGCCTGAAGAAAGCGGTCTTTCCCATTTTATCGAACATATGATTTTCAAAGGGACCAAGCGAAGAACAGCCTATCAGATTGCCAAAGAGTTTGATTCCATCGGAGGTCAGACCAACGCTTTTACCAGTGCTGAAAATACGTGCTACCATGCAAAGGTCATGGACACGCATCTGGAGATCATGGTCGACATCCTTTCAGATATCTTTTTAAACTCGGTGTTCAATGAAAAAGAGATCGAAAACGAACGTGCGGTTATTCTTCAGGAAATCGGAATGATGGAAGACAGCCCGGATGATTATATTCATTTCCTTTCAGGAAGGAATTTCTGGGGTAAAAATTCTTTGGGCCGCTCGGTTCTCGGTAATCGTGAAAATATAAAAAATTTTGATTCAGATGCCCTTAAGGGGTTTTTCCACCGCTTCTATCAGCCTGAACGTATAATCATTTCAGCTGCAGGAAACCTTGAGCACAACCACTTGGTCGATATTGCCGGACCGGTTTTTGAATCAATTCGTCCGGGCAACGGTTTCCCCGATCGAATGACATCTGACGGACACTGCCGGGTCGATGTGCACAACAAAGATATAGAGCAGGTTCATATCTGTTTGGGAACAAAAGGGATGTCCATAACCGATCCGAGAAAATATGAATATTCCCTTTTGAACACGATCCTGGGCGGCAATATGAGTTCCAGGCTGTTCCAGGAAATCCGCGAAAAAAGGGGATTTGCATACTCGGTCTACTCTTTTATATCATCTTATGTCGATACCGGTATGTTCGGGGTCTATGCAGGCGTTAGTCCTGACAATGCTTATAAATCCGTTGAACTGATCCTCAAAGAAATCTTAAAGATTAAAAAAGTGCAAATCGATCCGGACGAGCTGCGTTATGCAAAGGAATTCACAAAAGGCAACCTCATGCTTGCATCGGAAAGTAACGACAATCAGATGGTTCGAATGGCACAGAACGAGACCCACTACGAACGTTATATCCCTCTGGAAGATATTGTAAATAAAATCGACGCGGTGACCGGAAATGACATCCATAATCTGGCTGAGAGTCTTTTTCCGACGAATCGATTTGCACTGACCCTGTTGGGACCTGTAACCAATAAAAATATATTCAATGATATCATAGCTATCTGATTTATGAACACGCCTCCCACCATCGACTTTCTTCGTTTAAGACCTGACTCGGATGCAGATATGCCCCTGCCCAGCTATATGACGCCCAAGGCCGCCGGGATGGACATATGTGCTGCAATAGAAAATGATTTTATACTGGAAAAGGGGGCGGTTGCCTTGATACCCACCGGTTTTGCAGTTGCCATTCCGGAAGGATTTGAGATCCAGATCCGTCCCAGGAGCGGATTGGCGGTAAAACACGGAATATCGATCATTAATTCCCCCGGGACCATAGATGCCGACTATCGCGGAGAGATAAAGATTGCAGTGATAAATCTTGGAGAAAAAAAATATGTGATTCACCGGGGAGACCGGATTGCCCAGATGGTGGTTAACAGGGTTTATCAGGCAAAATTAAAGGTTGTGGAACAACTCGATGAAACCGGCAGGAATACCGGTGGGTTCGGACATACCGGGCGTTAACATGAAAGGATCTCCGTCCTCGGAACAATTTCAAGCAAACTCTGATTACAATCTTGCAGTATGCATACTGGCCAGCGGAAGCAGAGGAAACGCCATTTTTGTTTCCAGCGGTTCCACCTCGATACTGATCGATGCCGGCCTTTCAGGGATCGAAATCGAACGGCGGTTAAAGTCCAGAGGACTTTCCCCTAAGGATCTCGATGCCATTCTCGTATCCCATGAGCATACCGACCATATCCAGGGTGTCGGTGTTCTTTCCCGCCGTTTTGATCTCCCGGTTTATATCAGCACAAAAACACGTAAAGCCGCCGTCTCCCAACTCGGAAACCTTTATGATTTTAAAAATTTCGAGTGTGGATCGATGTTCACAATCAATGACCTGTCCATCCATCCCTTTTCCATATCCCATGATGCCGAAGATCCGGTGGGGTTTACCGTAAATCGGAACAGATCAACCATCGGAATTGCAACCGACCTTGGCATAGCAACCGCTATGGTTAAAGAACATCTTAAAGGATGCGGTCTATTGATCCTGGAAGCCAACCATGATGAAGACATGCTCATTAACGGTCCCTATCCGTGGTCGATCAAGCAGCGCATAAAAAGCAGAACCGGCCACCTGTCCAACACGGCATCGAAAAACCTCCTCAATGAAATTCAACATGACCGGTTGAAACATGTCATTCTGGCCCACCTCAGCGAAACAAACAATACACCCCGGAAAGCCTTAAATGAAGTCGGTCAGGCCCTGACCCGCAACAACGTACAACTCGATGTTGCCGTCCAGCATGAATGCAGTGCCCTATTCCGCCTGAAATAATTGAAGGATTAAGAGTTTAATTTTACCTGAAATCTGCAATTACCAACCTCGCCGCACCTGTATGACTGTTGCCAAACCATCAAATCTTTCTGATTCTTAAGCATTTCACTCGATTCCTTATCCCTTTGAATCCTTTCAAAATCATGGACTCTTTTTGAAATGAGCCCTTTTCTATAACCTTGACACTATTTGTAACGCTTCCCCAAGGTAATATATTCTTTACACCATAGGCATTTTTATGCTACGGAGGTAAATATGTTTAACAATAAAAGCAGCATTGAATCCATCCTGCTGGTGCTGGGCCAAAGGTTGAAAGAGGCGCGTTTGGCCCGCAATGAAAGCCAGAAGCTGTTCGCACAAAGGCTTGGTTTAACCCGGCAGTCATACAGCAAAATGGAAAAAGGCTCCCCGCAGACCCTTATCGGCAACTGGCTGGCAGCTTCAGGCATCCTTGGCCGGCTTGATGGCTGGCAGGAGGTGCTGGCTCCAAAAGAAGACCTGTTCGCAAAGTTCGAGAAAAAAAGCAGCAAGCGGCAACGGGCCGGGGGAAGGCGAAAGAAAAAGACATGATTCTAACGGTATGGTTGACTCTAACTGCAGCGGAAGTTGTCAAGGTCGGAGAACTGGCTGTAGACGACCCTGATTCCAGAGGAGCGCTGAAGGGACAGTTCCGCTACGATTCCGAGTACTTGGAGCATCCTAAGGCATTCCCCATCGATCCTTTGCATCTACCCTTGTCCACGGAAATTTTCGATGCGGATCGGCCGCGTGCCGGGAGTCCACGGCGTTTTTGAAGATAGTCTTCCCGGACAATTGGGGCCGGAGGCTCCTGGTCCGCCGCTACAAACTGGGACGCGGAGACCAACGTGTTTCCCCGGTTATTGCTGTTATTGGGAAACCATGGGTTTGGGGGCCTTGAGCTACGCGGAGGAAGGCCGGCCTGAATTGAAAACAACCGGGATTTCCCATCCGGCACTTGGACGAGCTGGCGATGCTGGCAGAAAAATTCGAACAGGATCCCACATGGGCTGCGGCCGACCATGAATTTTCCTTGTTGTTCCAGGCCGGAAGTTCTCCGGGGCGGGGGCCAGGCCTAAAGCCCTTGTTGAGGACGAAAACGGGGCATACCTGGCAAAGTTTGCCAGCGCAAAGGATCACTTGGACGTGGTAAGTCTGGAGGCTGCAGCCATGGAGTTAAGCCGCCGGGCCGGTATCGAGACAGCCGAGACCAGGCTTTTGCCTTTGGGCTCCGGAAAATGCCTCTTGGTGAAACGGTTTGATATAAACGAAGCCGGAGGCCGCAACCACATGGTCAGCATGCAAACACTGCTAAAGGCCGACGATTGGTACAATGCCGGCTACCGGGACCTGGCAGAGGTGATCAAGCATGTTTCCGCGCAACCGGGCCAAGATCTTCAGAGGCTTTACAGACAGATGGTGTTCAATGTAATGATCGGCAACACCGACGACCACCTGAAAAATTTCCTTATGCTGCACAATGATGAAGGCTGGCGACTCAGTCCGGCCTTCGACCTGGTGCCGAACATCGGTTTCAACCAGGAACATGTGCTGCGCATCGGACTGGATAACAGGCCGGCAGATCTGGAAACACTCCTTGCTAGAAGCCAAACACTTCGGGAATAAAACGGAGGCAACAGGCCCTGGATGTCGTTATTCAAATTCATGAGGTTGTTTCGGAATGGAATTCGGTTTTCACTGTGTGTGGCGTGCCGGACGAGGATGTTGAAAGTATCGGTAAAGATATTATTCAGCGATTGAAAAAAACAAGCACCTCCGTCTAATTTGTAATCACTTATCTATTTGCATTAACCAAGATTTAATAAGGAACACCCCTTAAATCATAACATTCGTTTGCAATACGACAAGAAACTTATAAAATTTTTGCATGACCCCAAGACATACTGATCATGATAAAGTTGGCCCTGTCGACCTCTCAAGATTGATCGTATAATACGATAGCCTATGTATCTGGGATGAGTCCATCCATGACTTTCAGTGGGGCAAAGCGTGCCTCCCAGGCCCGCCTTTTCGACCCCAACCGCAGACGGCCTCTGCGAAAAGCGTTGGAAGAGTTTTTGATCCACGGGGTGAAATACTCGTTTCCACCTGACATTGGGAGCATGACCCGAGGTATCCCAACCGCTTTTGTTTCTCCGGCATTACGTAATCATTTCGCATACGATTCGGAGTACATCTACGTCTGGCCTCACCCGAAAGGCCACGAAAGAGGGATTAGTTTTTCACCGCTTTACAAATCCATACCGGAGGTTGCCATTAAAGACGAAAAATTATATGCAGCCTTGGGTTTGGTTGATGCTCTTCGTATGGGTAGAACTAGGGAAATCAAGCTTGCCGAGGAGCTGCTGGTCGACATATTGAAACATAATGCGTAAGACACTACCAGGATGTCGAAAGGATCATGGCTGTTGCACGCCAGTTAGAAGACTCGTTGCAAAACGTGGTGTTCACTGGCGGTGCTGTGACCGGACTGCTGATCATTGCAAGCAGCTTCTTGAAAATCTATCCAAAATATCTGTCTTTTTTTACCATCCTGCTACCGAACGTAGATTTAACTTGTTCAGCCTCAAAAAGCGGTAGCCGTAGCTTTCAATCTCTATCTACCGGCTAATGTCATAATCAAGGACCTCTTGCAAAAAAATATGTTTGGTCACAATGCGGGGTTTTGATGTGATATTCCACGCCGTCATATTCCAGAATCAAATATTGGAGTGAGAATCAGGGCCGGATAGGATCAGAAGCAGCTTCGCATGATTAGGAGTCGTCTCCTAAATCCATTTATATTGAAAAAATTATACCAGTAAAATCCTAATTCTCCTTGTTAAGCAGATATTTCCAGGCAGGGACAACCTTAATTGTCTTATCCCCGTCTTCTATGATTTCTTCTTCATTCAGGGTGACGATGATGGCTGTTTGCAGATTAAGTTCTCCCATGGCTTGAGACAGAGATACAATTTCCCGTTTTCGGGTTGCAGGGTCATGTAATGAAAACGAGACTTGAACGAGATGTTTGACATTGCTCCGGTCTATCCATACAAAATCAACTTTCTTGGCCCTTCTCGTCCTGTAGTAATAAACCTGCTGAGTACGCCGCCGAATATGAAGAAATATCATATTTTCAAGCAGGTGGCCTCGATCTGCAAGTATGCCGGGGGCAATGGAAGTCGTCATGGCATGATCAATACAATAGACTTTTTTCACATTGGCACTCTGTTTGGATATCGAAGGGCTGAAAATCTTGACCGAAAACAGAAAATAGGCATCCTGAAACCATTCAACACAGGAAGAAACAAATCCTTTGCTGACTTTATAACCAAGAGACCGAAGGTATCCGGTCACCCGGTTGATCGAATAGGCCGAACCTGAAGAGCACATTAGGCGATATCCGGCCTGAACGACCGCTTGGGGGTGCATGGCATTAAAACGCTCGATGATATCCCTGTGCAAAATCGTCTTGTAATATTCCTGGTGAATCATCACGCGGATTTTTTCAGAAACATTGCGGACTTCAGGAAACCCACCCCGCAGGAAATACTCGTCAAAACATTTTCTCAATAAAAGCCTGTTTTTAGATGTCAGCTTGTTATAGTCGACGGATCTGTAATCCGCATATTCCTTAAAAGAAAAAGGGAACAATTCCCATACCAGAGATCGGCCCCGCATTTGGGTTGCAACCTCTGTTGAAAGCATTTTTGCCGAAGATCCGGAAATAAATACACTGCATTTCTCCGTTCGTAATATCCGATCGACAAATGGTTCCCAGTTTGTCGCTTCTTGGATTTCATCAAAGAAACAATAAATTTCTTCAGCGCCTTTTTTTTCCGGATAAAGTAAATAGTAAGCTTCCATGATCAAGGCAAGACGGCCGTGTTTGAGTTCGGTCAATCGGTCGTCAAAAAAGTTCACATACAGGATATTCTCCGGATTGATCCCCTTGTTTTTTAAATCCGCCATAATTTGATACAAAAACGTGGATTTTCCACAGCGTCTTACACCGATGCAAACAAAAGCCTTTCCTTTTACCAGTTGATAGTCCAAATGTCTGGTAACGCCAAGGGAGAGTTCTTCGCTTTGGAAATCGAGAATTAGCTCTTTTACGATCTCAATCAAATCCATAATCTTTTATTCCGGGAATTATTTTTATCAATTTTATCTATAACCGATAAAAATAGTTACCACTTTTTACAGATATTGTCAACAACCGCAACCGATATTATTGTTGCCCCTTCTCTTCCATCTTCGGAATAATATTTTTTTCTTATATTGATTTTATAAATTCTCGTGTTAATATATAACCATGATTAAGCGAAAGTTGTTTCCGGAATTGATTGATCATCTTTCACATAAAGAGATGAGTCTTATCATCGGACCGCGGCAGGCCGGCAAAACAACCCTGATGGAAATGCTAAAGGAGCATCTGGATGCCAGCGGTGAGCGGACACTGTTTCTGAATCTCGACATCGAGTGGGACAGACCTCATTTTGAATCTCAGACAGCCCTTATTAAAAAAATAGAACTGGAATTGGGCAAAGAGCAGGGTTATGTCTTTATTGATGAAATCCAGCGTAAAGATAATGCAGGACTGTTTTTGAAGGGCCTTTTTGATCTTAAATTGCCCTATAAATTTATCCTTTCCGGTTCCGGTAGCCTGGAATTGAAACAGAAGATACAAGAATCCCTCGTTGGCCGCAAACGACTATTTGAATTATCAACCATAACCTTGGAAGAATTTATCAACCATAAGACAGATTACCGATATGAAGAAAACCTTGCGGATTTTCTGGCAATAGAAAAAGACCGGGCGCAGCAGTTACTGACAGAATATATGAAATTCGGCGGATATCCCAGAATCGTCATGGCGGCTGAACAACGTGAAAAACTTCGCCTCATCGATGAAATCTACCGCAGCATCTTGGAAAAGGATATTGTTTATCTTCTAAAATTGGACAAGCCCGATGTCTTCAGCGCACTCATTAAGATTCTTGCCAGCCAGGTCGGGCAGTTGATGAACTACTCTGAACTTGCATCGACATTAAATGTTTCGTTTCCTACCATTAAAAAGTATTTATGGTACGCTCAAAAGATATTTATTGTAGAACTCATGGCGCCTTATGCGCGCAATGTAAGAAAAGAAATCAGCAAATCACCGGTGCCTTATTTTTGGGATTTGGGTTTTAGAAACTATTCCTTGGGGCTTTTTGGACACCTTGAAAGCCCGATTGAAGGCGAATTTGTTTTTGAGAATCTTGTTTTTTTATTATTAAGACAAAAACTTAGGTTCAAAGCAGCCAAACTCAATTTCTGGCGGACAAAGGATAAGGCCGAGGTGGATTTCGTGATTGAAGCAGGCAAACGTCTAATTCCGGTGGAGGTCAAATATAAGCGTCTTAAACAGGATAAAGTGCCGGTATCTTTACGCCGTTTCATTAACAGATATAAACCGGAACGAGCCTATGTCATTAATCTAGATTTCACCAAAACACTTGATATCAGCGGAACAACGTTATCTTTTCTGCCGGTTCGCGAACTGCTGCGTCAAGACACCATCTTATAATCGTAGCTGATAAAATCTTTAGAAAACAAACGCTTGAATCCTTAAACCCTCTTCCCCAACTAAATTGGAGAAGACCGCATTTTTTACTCCGTGCCTTGAAATAATATTCAGCGGAGCGGCTCCCCCCATGTGCTGTCGGGATCAAGAGCCTCGTCTTCCAGCATCACCGGGTCCGAATACCTGGTGGTCGCCATTTTCTCTTCCATTTGATGATCTTTAACCATCTGGCGTAAACGCCGGTAGTCCTGCCCATCTCCCACATACATGCATTTACAAGAGGATGTATCCACCACATAAAGGTAATGCAGCTTTTCGTTTTGCTTTTTGGCGACAATCTTCTGTTGGGGCAATGATTTGATAAAATTAAGTTTATTCGGGGTGTCAGCCGTACGCAGGTCAAACCCGGCACGGACAAGCAGTTCATCCATCTGAAGGGACGACATTTTCTGGGTTCCGGCACAACCGATGATAAGGGCAAAGAAGAACATAATAAAAACTGACAAAATTGTGTTATTTTTCTTATTCTTTTGCGGTTCAATCATATTTGAAACCTCCTTAAGTAAACAACTGACGAATAGTCGAGGGTGCTGCAAATCCGGGGCGTAAAGGGTGAATCTGCAGCATTTTACCTTACCAAATAAATTGGAGCCGTGCCTGGAAGATCTGAGATCTTCCGTTCTCAACAGGTGGAGATGCCCGGTCTTTGACATATGCATGGATGTAGTTAAACATCAGTCGAACCTTTCGATTGTGATGCCAGTTCAACCCAAAGGTGAAATTGTTTTCTTTTCCTCCATATATATCACCGTCATTCAGGTCAACATAGGAGTTTCGGAACACAAGTTCCCAGGCCCCCCACTCTCCTTTGGTCGGATGAAAAGAAGGCTGTGGCTCGACCCCTGTAAAAACACCGATGGATCTATTGTATTTTCGGTGTTCTCCGGTAAGAAAAAAACTTAAATACGCGTAATATCCCCAGAAGTCCGGGTCATCTGCCGCATTGGCATCTGTTGAAAGATGAAAATACTGTCCCTGAAAAGACAATGGCCCGAAAACCATGGCCACTTCGGCATTGACCGTATCCCGCCTATTCCCAGGGATAGAGCCCGTATCCACCAGCCTGTCGTCCGTAAGGCGTGACTCGGGCCTTGTACGAAATTGCATTGGAGAATCTAAATCATCCTCATTGCGTGACCCGTAGCTGTAACCCAGGCCGAGATGGAGCATTCTTCTGCCGTTTTCACCATACACCGGAAGGCCGAAAACCCGAGCCGTTAAGTCAAACCCATTGGCCTGGCTGATTTGATCTGCACCTTCACCCACCGTCGAAAAAGAACCTGTATTCAAAAAAGCCCCTGCTCCGAAGTTTATCCGTTTGTCTGATCTTAAGCTGTCGTATCTTATACCGATATTGCGACCGCTGCCAAAAGCTACGACGGGCAATGCCCTTTCCATAAAGGTGGTCCGGGTGATGCTGGTGAGATTTTCCAGCGAGAACGGCTCTTTCATATTGCCGATTTTGATTTTTTTTAGATAGGGGATTTTTGAGATAGCGAATCCAGATGTCCTGAATATCTCTTACATTGGCAAAATCGATCCCTATTTTAAAATCAAACGTATTATAGATATTTCCATATGTAGAAATGTTCAGTTTGCGAAAAATTATGTTGCTGCCGTCCAGATCAGGGAAAGCGTTTTGGAGTTCATCATCGGCATCAATATCACCACCATCGATTAAGATTTGTCCGTTGATCCTCAAACTTAATATTTTCCTTGCGGCTGTCGATACGAAAAGAGCCATCCTTCCAATAGTAGTGCCAATTTCCAATGGGGGCCCCTTACTCCTTTTTCGACTCTTTCAGACAAAGCTTCGTACATGGAATCCATGCTTTTGGTTTGGGGAGAGTCTGCCAGGGCACTGCCCCTTGAATTTAAGATAAAAAAACAGGCTGCAAATACAATAACCAGGATAAAATAATTTGATTGTATCTTCATTGTCGCACGTTATTGAAATGCCGGTTTGAGATTTTCACCATTTCGCCGCATAACGCTCATAAAATCTCCTTGATCCGGAATGTTTCCGCAAGGATCAAATACCAGGCTGTTGACACCCATCGCTTTCAGCCTTTCGGCCGACCCCTTCATCGGCTCCCCCTCCCAAATCATCCACTTTCGCCGGGTGCTTTTTCAGCATTGCCCGAAGCTCCGACCACTGGGCATCACTCGGAAACTCATCCGGTTCCCAGTGCACGCTTTTCATATTGAGTCCGTATCGCCGGGACAAATAGTCGTAGACAGGATGGGATGCGATCAGAGGCAATAATGGATTTTTTTCAGCAATGCGCTTCATCTCGTATTCAAGGGCCAGAAGATCATGTTCGAGGGCAGCGTAGTTGCTTTTGAAAAAATCTTTCGCCTCCGGTTTTTTGCGGCTTAGCGCCTCCATGACCGCCCCCGCTTGCTTTGCTGCGAGATCAAAATCGAGCCATGTGGTAAAAGCGAGCGATTCATGGGCATGTGCTCCTCCAGCGCCGTGGCTATGTGTAACAACCTCTTCCGCAGTAATATATCGGTCTTTGAATTTTGCAGAAGTATCCACCGTCTTTGACCGTGACAGAGAGACCTTTCTCACCCACTTGGCATAGTTTGCACCATTAAGAAGGATAAGATCAGCCTTTTGATATGCGGCTACTGTTTCGGCATCAGGCATCCAATAGGCCGGATCCCTTTCTGAAGGGGCTGGAAAAACCACCTTCCCACGATCCCCTGCTATGCGCTCGGCAAAGTATTTTAACGGGTAGTTCACCACATAAATGGTAAGCTTTTCCTGTACATCGGTGTCTGAATAAGAGATGCCCGGCAAAGCGGCGATATGAATCAATACAAACAAAGCCCAGAAGAAAAACATCTTTCTTTTTAAAGATAAACCTTTGATTGTTTTCATAAGCCATCTCCCTTATTCAGTCTTAGACATCATCAACGAATGAACAGCATTCTGACCAGATCATTTGAAATCTGGTTAACCACCAGGATCATAACGCCGCAAAGAAGACCGCTGGACAAAACAATAATAAAAATCTCCGCACCCACCAATCGTGCAATGGTCAATCGGCTGCAACCAAGCTTGAATATTGTTTGTATTTCCCGTTGTCTCAAACGCAATGACAATGCAAAAACGAGAATAACAGCCAGAACGGTCGCCAGGGCAACCACCGAAATCACCGCATCCAAAACATTCTTGATACGAAAGATGTTTTGAAGCAGACCGTCGATGACTTCTTCAGGCTTGATGATCTGAAGGGTTTCATTTCCCGATAGATAGCGGCCCCTCAAAATGGTCCCTGATTTATCATCATAGGGTACGGCAATCACAGCGGTAATCGGGTAGACGGACGTATTGCCATGGAAATGGAATGAATCGATATTTTTTTCCGTAATCTCCGTATAGTGGTAAAGCTTTGCAGTGGCAGACACATTCGATTCGCTCCGCTTCAGAATAAGCGTGGGATCCGTAAGTCTCGTCACATCCTGGTGGCCGTGCCCCAGCCCCTGGATGACCCAGGTGGTCTTTATATCCACAAACACCGCCAGATCATCCGAGGTGTGGGATTTTTGTAAAACGCCGACCACTTTCATCTTTAAGGGATACACTCCTGCAAAGTCAAAAAGTGTTTCCGGTGAAGACAACAGGCTGTCTCCGGGTTTAAGGCCGAGGTTTTCAGCGACTCTGGCCCCCAGCACGCAATCCCCCAGCACAGCGAGGTTTCTCCCTTCAGCCACTTTTAACCCGCGAAAATCAAAATAATCCAGGGTTGTCCCCACGATGGAATTTCCCCGGGCATGAAATCGGACATATACGGGGATGGGCAATGCAAGGTCGGATTCCATTATCCGTTCTGAAGCCTCCATGCCGATCAGTTCAGGAACTTCATCACTGAAATAAAGGGAATTCATTACCAGATCAAGAGAACTGCCCTTGTCACCGATGACAAGGGGTGTCGATACGGCACGGGACATGAGTTGTCGTTCACTCTCTTGCAACAGAAGCTGGAGGGATAGGGGAAGAAATGAAATCAGTGTGATGCAGGCAATCAGCGTGGCTGTTTTGACCTTGTTAAAGCAAATATATTGCCAGGCGATGTAAAGACTGTCGATCATGCAGCCTTCCTGACTTGAAATTTTCTGAAATCGATGACCCGGTCGAAGCGTTCGAGCAACTCATAGTCATGGGTCACCGCCAGGAGGGTGGCATCATGTTCCTCAACGCTGCGAAACAGAAGATCGAGGATGCGGGTTTTATTTTCCGGGTCCAGATTCCCCGTTGCTTCATCCGCCAGAATCAGTTTTGGCCGTGTTAGAAGCGCCCGGCATATGGAAGCGCGCTGCTTTTCTCCCTGGGACAGGTCATTGGCATTTCTTTTGAGCTTGTCTTCTATACCCATGTTATCAGCAAGTGTTTCAGCGCGTCGCCGGACGGTATTGTCCAGGGTGAGCGCACCGGTAATCCTGAAGGGATGCAGGATATTGTCCAGAACATTCAGATAGTCGAGGAGTTCAAAGTCCTGAAACACGAACCCGATGATAGTGATGCGTAAATTCCGCCGCTCCGCGTCGTTCAGTTTGCTCACCTCAGTTTCATCAACGCTGACGACGCCCGCTAACGGCGTCATTATGCCGGCGATGAGATTCAACAACGTGGTTTTACCGGAGCCGCTCGGTCCGATAACAGCAACCTTTTCGGACTTTCGGACGACAAATTCCGGTATAGTTAACCGAAATTCGCCGGTGCGATAATAAAATTCCAAATCTTTTATACGGATCATAATATTTATTTTTCTTACAGTACTAATGCCGATCCTCTTTATCAATCGTTACTTTTACGGAAAGACTGTTTTCCAGTCTTTCTTCATATCCACAATAACCCAGCCGTTGGCATCAGCCTGGTCGAGGGCCTTGTCCAGCTTGCCGACGTGGCTGTCCCGATCGTAGGCATACTCGCGATCCGCATCGGTATGGTGAAGGAACAGCCCCAATCGGCGACCTTCGCCGGCCATGGTGTATTGAATCATCTGCATGTCGGCATCGGCATTGCCAAATGCCAGTATCGGCCGGCGACCGATGTGTTCATAGATACCAACCGGCTTGCCCGCCTTATCGTTGATGAAGTCGATTTTCGGCATACGGACGAGCACCGGCTTACCATCTTTGATCTGGAATTCGGTGACAACGCTGGAGCCCACAATTTGTTCCGGCGGAATGCCGTAAGTTTTTTCGGTCATGGGGCGCATGAACTGGATACCGCCACCGGAAACGATGAAGGTCTTGAATCCGTTTGCACGCAGGTATGTGAGCAATTCAAGCTGGGGTTGATAGACGCATTCGGTGTACAGGCGTTTGAACCTGGGCTGCTTGTGGGTCGCCAGCCATTTCGTAACCGTCTTTTCAAACTCAGCGGCGGTCATACCGGAATGAGTCGCCATTACTATCTCCATAAGGCCTTTCATTCCCGAAGCGCCGACGGTCTTCATGTCGCCTTCCAACAGCGCCTTGAAAGGCTGCTGGGTTTTCCACTCCGGGTGCTGCGGCGCGAGTTCCTTCACGCGATCGATTGCGAAAAGAAGCTGTGTATACATGGGATATTCCACCCATAAGGTGCCGTCGTTGTCAAAGGTGGCGATGCGATCTTTCGGTTGGACATAGTCAGGGCCCCCTTGTTTGGTGACCTCCTGAACAAATTGAATAATTGCCGACCTGGTCGGTCCTTCAGCCCATGACGGCATCGGATCAGATTGCTGAGCATGGACTGATGAAAAGGCGAGGAGGAACAATACAAGCAATGCTAAAATATGTGCTGTCAACGTGGGTTTTGCTTTGCGTATTCTCATGGCTCTTCACTCTCCCATAGCTTCCTTTGTATTCGGGATATGCCCGCCGGTAAATCGGACGGGCACATCCCTTGGGTGGCATTTCACCTAAAAACTGCATGAAAATTTTTGAAGCAGAACCGGCACGCGACTCGACCGCTCCTTATAACCCGGGCTGCTTTTGTCCGTTATCTTGTTAACAAATTCAATAATGGTGCATTTGATCCAACCTTTGACAGAATACCGTCATAGGTTGTTGCTCAACTGCCTCGATTATTGGATCAATTCCCCGTCGGCAAGGAAAGGTGGAAGCCGTCCTTTGCAAGCTGTTCCCGGACGTGCTGGAAACGCTGATACTGGGTCAATGTGATCGGACCCGTGTAGGTTGCGCTCTGCAACTTTCGGGGCGGATACTTGATATAGGTCTTCATCTTCTTCTCGATTGCCTGGCTGATTGTAACCAGTGTCCAGGTTCTCTCGGTGTAGTTGTTCATGAAGATGTCATAGCGTTCCTGGGGATCCTGCCAGAGATCAAAGACCTGGGGCACCGTGGCCACATACTTCTCAGGACCCTTCCAGCCGAGGTTGGAGTCCACGGCAAGCCCACCGGTGGTCTGACCGTTGTCACCACGAATATTAAATAACGCCTTGTAGTTACCCACTCTTGTCGCGCCGGGCGACAGCTCGTTCTCGGTGTAATAAAACCACTCGTTGCGCTCGGACTTGCCGGTGCCGAACAGGACCGGCGACATGTCGTAGCTGTCAAAGATGATCGGCTGGCCCTCCCGGTCCTTTGTCGGCAACGTCGCACCACCGATGGCAGCGAAGGTCGCCATCAGGTCAAGTCCGCCAAGAATATCGTGGTTCTTCGAGCTCGCCTTGATCTTACCGGGCATCCAGACGATAGCCGGAACGCGATTACCACCCTCGCGCAGAGTGCCCTTGGTGCCGCGAAACGGTGTGTAGCCGGCATCAGGATAAACGTCCTGCCAGGCACCGTTGTCAGTGGTGTAGAAGACGATCGTATTCTTGTCCAGGCCGAGGGAACGCAACTTGTCCATGATTCGCCCGATGCGCGTATCAAGCTCTACCACCGAGTCCGCATACTTGCTCTTGGACAGAGATTTGTGCTTGAATTCGGGGGCGGGCATATTCGGCTGATGCACCTTCATGAAATTGATGCTCATGAAGAACGGCTTATCGGACTTGGCCGCCCCCTCGAGGTAGTCGATGGAGGCCTTTTCGACATATCCGTCGAAGAACGGGATCCCAACGACGCCATTCGGGTATTCGGCAGTGCTCTTGTCGGGTTCGTCAACATACTGCCCGTTGATCATGAAGTCCTCCTTCGGCTTCTCACCCGCCTTGCCGGACAACGCACCTTTGGTCACTTTCTTAAAAAAAGCACGCAACTCAGGTTCCATGTCGGGAAACCAGGTTGGATCGCCATAGGTGTATGCATTGAGATGGTAGAGTCCGACATACTTCATCTCGTCATAACCCTGGGCGTTTGGAAGTGCGTAATCGTCCTCGCCCAAATGCCACTTTCCGGTGAAAAAAGTCTGGTAGCCGGCCGTTTTCAGGACCGAGGCAAGGGTCCACTCTGCCGCGGGCAGGCCTCCGCCCTGGCCCTGGAAGGCCACCGTGGTCATACCGCTACGGTTGGGAATACGCCCGGTCTGCATCGCAGCCCGGCCGGGAGTGCAACTGGGCTGAGCATAAAAAGAGAATAGCGTCATCCCTTCGTCAGCCATGCGGTCGATGTTGGGGGTCGGCATGCCGCGCCCTTCGCCGCCGCCATAGGGGCCAAGATCCCCGTACCCGGTATCGTCTGATACAAGCAAGATAATATTGGGCTTGTCGGCGGAAAACCCCGGAACCGTAGAAAAGGCTATCAAAGCCACAACCGCAAAAACACTTATTAGTATTTTTTCGAATGTAAACTTTATCATTGGTTGTCTCCTTTCGCTATGTTTTCCCTTAGAAAAATCAAGAGTACAGCTTGCAGCAATTTACTGCACACCCTTGACAACATTAGAGGATGCCATCGGCATTCCCGCAGGTAGATACCTAGGGGCTCACACCCGTGGTCCTCTGCTAATTTAGATAGTTGATATTCCGAAGATAAAATTTTGAGCATAACCCGGAGATCGGGCAAAAAGACCGTTTTTGAAAGGACATAAGTACCACCCCCTTTATTATATCCCCTGGCAGCACCGAAAGTCTGCCAGACCTGAACCAAATCTGGGCGCCGGGTCTATGAAGCTATTTTTTCGCGAACCCTTACGCTTTCGGTTTCGCATATGAGTCAATACGTTTTTCTTCCAGTAACTCCAGGCCGGTGATCTTCCAGGCACCGTCCACGGGTTCCACGGTGATGTCGGCCTTGTATTGATTTTTACGGATGTGGATGTGCCCCCAGTGACCCACCGAACCCATGGCGGTCCACGTGGCACGGAACAATAGACCCAGGGGACGGTCGTCAAGGTGTTCGACATCGACATCCAGGATTTCGACCTCCTTTACACGAGCCCGGGCACCACCGGCCTGAGTCACCACCAGGGATTTCCGGTTCTGGAGATAAATTTCAGAAAGCAGGTCCCCGCTGACGCTGGTGGCCAGCCGGTCGTAGACATCTTCTTCTTCCCGGAAATCAAAGGAGCGATAAATATTTTTGAGCAAACTGTCTAAAACGGTCACCGCATCCTTATCGGACATCTTTGGGGCCATGACAGACGGTTTGGCAACCGCAACTTTCAGTAGAGGATAAAGCAGAACGCCGGCAGCCATGAAAAAAACCACTAACCCGATATGCAAGCCCACCGGTTTTGCGTTCTTCCGCCGCTTCCTGATTTGCAAAGCAACAGGTACTAAAGCCAGCAGACATAACACGCTGGCAAGTGGTATTTTCATGGTTGTCAGGGATTTGTCCAACTCTATTTGGGTAACCGTGGGCATTTGATATGTTTTAAGGAAGTTTTTCCATGTCAGCACATTTTCATCGGGTGTTACATAAGAAGGAAAAGGGCCGGCCGGGTCAACGGCATCGGCCGGGATCTTTTGTATGCGGTCTGACCAGAGGTCCCATGTGTTCGTAACCTCCTGTGGTATCCCCTTGGTCAAGTAGGTAATGATTACCCCCACCGTGGCGGTATTGATCGGCAACCGTTCGGGCTGTACCAGGAACGTGGAACCTGTCATGGCATATTTGACAAAGGCGGTGCGATCCAGAATCGGTCGCAATTGTTTCCCATCGATCAGAACCTTGTCCTGTTTCAGAAAAAACTCACCCACCAGTTTTTTCAGCGGCTCGTTTTCATCGGCTTCGACAAACTCATCCCCTCTCAGACCCAGGTCAATCCATGCAGTAAGATCCTTCACCCTCGCTAAAATCTCATGCCTCACCTCATACGGCTCAATGTAGAGAAAGGACATGACGCTGCCGCGCTGCCATCGTTTCAAAGCCTTTTTGTCGAACGCTGAATACCATGGATCTGCCCAGTCAAGGGTCACCTTCGACGGTCCGGACAAGTATCTGAAATCATTAATCGGCACATCATTGTGGTACGTCATAAAACCAATCGTTACTTTGCTTATTTTATATTGTTCATCAAGAGGGGGAATAATGGTCAATGATGCTGGTTTTTTTGCAAAGGGATAGACAAGCTCTGCATAGAACACACGCTTGTCCTCGGGTGGCCCCGGGATGATCTGGCGGGTAAAGGGGTTGAGCTTACCGGCAAAGGGCGAAGGACGCTCCTTGCGAAAGCGCGGTTCGATTCGCTTCAGCTCGGCTTGCAATTTCTGCCCCCTGTCTGTAATGATTTGAAAATCTTGGTCTGAAAACAAACGCAAGCGTTTTGCAAGCGGCGGTCTTTTAATAGTGGTACCTTTGAAGAACGCATCGG
>PVMK01187001.1_pt1 | contig 53979 bp, 56 predicted proteins | sample 1853481 | NCBI WGS metagenome assembly PVMK01 (sample SAMN08533507, study PRJNA380276) | Marine sediment metagenome, whole genome shotgun sequencing project.
GAAGTTCTTCCCGGCGTGCCCTCAGGTCTACGTACCACACCGTGTACATGGCGCCGATGGCGGCCACTATCAGTCCCTGGGCCCCTATCCCCAAAGCCGAAACCAACGAGACTCCGCTACCAAGGTCTCCGACCACGGATAGCGGAATCGCCACCAGTTGGATCAGTTGAATCGCCACAGATCCCAGAAGACCGACTAGCAGCAGAAAGCCGAGCGTCGGCCACCATCGTCCCTTCACCAGGCTGATACTTCGTAGCAGGGCTTGGATCGGCCCCGCCTTCTCAATGGCTATCACCGCGGTCGTCATGGAGAAGGAGATGAGAACCCAGATGCCGGGGCCGACGAAAGCCAATAGAAGGACCACCGCCAGCAGACTGCTCGTGGCGTTGGGAGTGCCGACCAGTGCGAACGGGACAAGCCAGATCGCCAGACCCAGACCCATGATCGCTCCGATCACGATGAGGGCAACGAGTGCGGCGACAAAACCAACCGCCATGCGACCCAACGCATACCGGCTCGCCGCTCGACCGGAGACTGACCGCCCGGACATGTCCGAGGCAACAATGTGGTGGACGGCTAGATACACAAAGAGTGTGGCTATCGACTGGAGCACAACGGCGATGGCAACCGCACGTATGAACGGTTGCGAGACTTCGAAGAACACATCGGGTGGGAGATTGTTGAGGGCCGCAGGGTCGTCGAACACAAGCTCGAGAAAGTCGATCGCACCCGTCATCCGGAAGGCGAGAAACGTCAGGACGCCGACCGGTATGAAGACGATGAGGGCCGTGGAGGCGAGAGGTTTCCAGGTTCTGGCCAGGCTGTTGAGGGCGTCACCAAGTACCTGGCCAAATTGGCGTGGGACTATCTGCATGGGGATGGGTACCGTAATCCGACTCCCAATGGAGGCATCTCTGCCCGAACTACCCGAAGTCGAAATCACAAGACGACATCTCGAGAAAGCCATGGTGGGCCGCAAGCTTCAGAGTGTTCGGGTGACTCATGACCGGACTGCCCGCTATAACGCAACGACGGATGAGATCGAGTCCCGCCTGTCGGGGAGACAGGTGGACTCAGTCGGTCGGCGCGGCAAGTTTCTGGTCGTCGGGTTGGATGACGGCTACACCATGGTCGCCCATCTGGGAATGTCGGGACGCTTCAGCATCGCCACCGGCACAGACGCAACGAATATCGAAGAGGTCCCACACACCCACTTTGTGGCGATGCTCGACGATGGCGCCGAGATCAGATTCATCGATCCCCGAACCTTTGGCTTCATAGCGGTGTTCGATGAGGATGAGCTTGCAGACTCCAATCTTTCCAGACTCGGCCCCGATGCCTGGCTGGATCCTCCGACTGCCCCGACTCTGATGAAGACTCTGAAGAGTCGAACCGCTCCCATCAAGGCTCTCCTTCTGGACCAGAAGCCCATCGCCGGCCTCGGCAACATCTATGCCGACGAAGCCCTTCATCTCGCCAGGATCCATCCTCTGACACCGGGGGGAGATCTCGAAGCAACCGAAATCGCCGGGTTGCTCGTGGCCATACGCAGAATCCTGTCTGAGGCGATCGATAGTGGAGGAACCACTCTCGAGGATCTGGCCTACTTGCTTCCCGACGGCCAGGCCGGGGACAACCTGGGCCGTCTCGGTGTCTATGCCAGAACAGATGAGCCATGTCTCAGTTGTGGCACACCTGTCCAGAGGATTGTTGTCAGGGCACGATCAACCCATTTCTGTCCCCGGTGCCAGAGGCTATGACCCAGAGAGCGGTCCATGCGTGGGTGAGCGGCCGGGTCCAGGAAGTCGGCTATCGACAGTCGTGTCGGAGTGTTGCCCGATCACTCGATCTGGCCGGGTGGGTGCGCAATCTCCCGGACGGTAGGGTCGAGTTGTTTGCTCAGGGGGAAACCGATGCTCTTGATCGGTTGATCACTTGGGCCTGGGCCGGCCCGTCGGTGTCGGTGGTCAGTGGGGTCGAGTCGGAGACGGCGCAACCCGATGTGACCCTGACCGACTTCTTCATCCATCCAAATGCGGCAATAACCGGCTAGACAACTGGTTTTCGTTAGCCTGACCGGGCAATCACAGACGTGTCATTAGCCAGGTAGTCAGCTGTGTATCTGAAATCACTAAAACTCACAGGATTCAAGTCGTTTGCCGACCGCACGCGTCTCGAGTTCCGTCCGGGTGTGACGGTTGTCGTTGGCCCCAACGGCTCAGGTAAGTCCAATCTGGTCGACGCTCTGTCATGGGTGCTGGGCACGCAGTCCACCAAGACTCTCCGCACCCAGAAGATGGAGGATGTCATCTTTGCCGGCACGGCGACCCGTCCTTCGCTGAGTAGGGCAGAGGTGACCCTGGTTGTTGATAACGCCGAGCGGATGATCGACCTCGATCTCGATGAGGTCTCGATCACGAGGCGGCTCTATCGAGATGGCTCGAGCGATTACGAGCTCAACGGTGTGAACTGTCGTCTTCTCGACATCCAGGATCTGCTCTCCGATTCCGGTATCGGGCGTCACCAGCATGTGATCATCGGCCAGGGTGAGATCGGCACCGTGCTCAACGCATCACCCGAGGAGCACCGTGCCGTTATCGAGGAGGCAGCCGGAATTCTCAAACACCGTCGACGCAAGGAACGCTCCGAACGCCGTCTGGAGAGAACCGACGATGACCTTGTTCGTCTTCACGACCTGCTCGGTGAGATTGAACGTCAGATGCGCCCGCTCCGGCGACAAGCGCGCGCCACCGAGCGATACGACGGCCTGAAGGGTGAAGTGAAGGCCCTCCGGCTCTACATGGGCGGCGAAGCCCTGGTCTGTCACGATCGAGATCTGACAATCGCTACCTCAGAGAAGTCCCGGCTTCACGAAAACCTCGACGTTGATCGTCACAGGGTTGAAGATCTGTCCACCAGGCTGGCCGCACTCACCGAAACGGCAGGCCAGGTGAGAGTCGACCTCGATCGCGACACCTCCGCCGCCGCATTGCTGGAGACGACTAGTGAGCGTCTTCGAAGTGTCACCTCAGTCGCCAACGAGCGCCGTCGCGCTGTCAGCGGCCGGCGTGAGGCGGTGGTTGAGCGGCGGGATGACCTCGAGAACGAGAATCAAGCCATCAACGCGGAGCTTGTCTCCATTGTTGGGGATCGCCGGGAGGCGGCGTCGGTGGCCGATGCCGCCGAGTCGAGGTTCCGTCGGCTTGAAGACGAAGAGCGTGCCGTTGCCACCCAGAGCGCTCTTCCGTCAGAGGGGGCTCTCGCCGCTGCCCGAGGAGAGGCCAGCGCTTTGGAGTCGGCCCAGGTTCGCGATGAGCGCGAGCGGAAGGGAGTAACTCACCGACTCGAAGTACTCGCCTCCCAGAGACGTGACGAAACAGCCGAAGTGGATCGAATCAACGAGGAGATCCAGGAAATCGACGAGGAGCTCACCACGATTCAGGCGATCTATGACGACGCCTCGACCCGGCGAGTAGCAGACCAGGAGGCCTGGTCTGCAGCCGAGGAGAGCAGGGGTGGCAGTCGTCTGGAAGTGGCCTCAACGGAAGCCAGGGTCGATGCCATCAAAGCCGGAATCGAAGGCAGCTTCGACGCCGAAGCGCGCAAGTTGGTGGAAGGGGCCAGAGGAGTTGTCGGATCCCTGACATCCCAACTCGACATCCCCGAGGGAATGGAGGCTGCCGTCGACGCTGCCCTTGGTCGTTGGGTGAATGCGGTCGCGTTCGAGGATGTTGATGCTGTCCGCAATGTCGTTGAGAGTGTGAAGGGGTCCGGCGGAGGGTCTGTTCCGGTGGTATCGGCCATGTCTGAGGGCTCCGCTCCGGCCAAGGAAGTCGCCGCAAACCTCGGTGTGGACGCCCTGATGGATCGGCTCGGGCCCGGGGCCCATCCGGGTTTGGCCACACGGCTTCTAGGTGATGTCGTCCTGGTCGAAGGTTGGGTGAGCGGATGGGATCTCATTGCCAAGTACCCGGCTCTCCGTGCGGTTACTCCGGAGGGCGATCTCATCTCCGTCTATGGCGTGCACATCGCCAATCCAGACGGCGCTGGAGTGGCAATGTTGGAGGCGGCAGAGGTAGCACTTGAAAGATCGTCGACAGCACTGGCTCGCGCCGAGTCGATTCACAATGCCGCTCGACGTGACTTTGACGCCAGCCGCGAAGTGGAGAGGTCGGTTCTTGAAACACTCGAGGCGGCGGAGGCCGGATTGGCCGGACGATCAGAAGCCATGCGGAGTCTCCAGAAGTCGGTCGACTCAGTTCAGGAGGAACAGACCAGGTTGGAGGAGCGTAAGACTGCATTGACCGACACGATTGACCAGGGCCTGCGTCAGATTGCTGAGTTGAGATCCCGTCTTGAGGCCCTCGAAGGCGAAGAGGCGGAGCAGATGAGGGCCTGGGACGAGCTGGAGGCGCGTCGTGTCCAGCTGGGCGCCGATCGCGAGCTAGGCCGTTCCCAGTGGCAGGATGCCGCAGGGAAACTTCGAAGCATCGTTGAGCGCGAGCGTCTTCTCCAGGAGAGATTGACCCGCATCGATGGCGAAGCACAGCGACTCGATTCCGACCATGAGTCGGAATCCGACCCGGGCAAGCTCGCTGAGGTAGAGGACTTTGCCCGTCGCGCCTTGTCGGTGCTTTCGCGTCGTATCGAGGAGCTCAGAGACCGCCAGACTCGACTGCGAAATGAGAACGGGGGAGCCCTCGGAGATCTCGAGGCTGCGCGCGACGAGCACGATTCACTTCTCACGTCCATCAACAAGTCTCGGGAGCGCGCCGCCGAGCTCGACGTCACACTCGCGGAGCTTCGTCTCCATCGAGAAGCTGTTGTCGAGTCGATTCGACGTGATGCCGATTCCGATGTCGACGCGGCAATGGGTGCTTCGCGACCCGACCTTCCCGAGGACACCAATCTCGAGGAGCTCCTCGAGTCGAAGAGCGCGCAGCTGAGCCGGCTTGGGCCGATCAACCCTCTGGCTGCCGAAGAGTTCGCAGAGTTGGATGAGCGTCACACCTTCCTGTCGGATCAGATGAGTGACATCGAGTCATCCCGGTCTGAGCTTCGAAAGGTCATCATCGCCCTGGAAGAAGAAATCGAGCAGCGTTTCCATGCTGCTTTCAGTGAGGTCGCTGAAGCATACGAGCGGTACTTCGCCGTTCTCTTTCCCGGCGGACGTGGCAGGCTCCGGGTGATTGAACCCGATACCAGCCATTCAGGTGTGGCGATTGATGCCCAGCCACTGGGGAAGAAGGTCAGCCAGATGACTCTGCTCTCCGGTGGCGAGCGCAGCCTTGCGGCACTGGCGTTTCTCTTTGCCGTGTTCGAAGCCCGACCGAGCCCCTTTTATGTCCTGGACGAAGTGGAGGCCGCCCTCGACGACACCAACCTGCGCCGCTTTCTCCGCATCGTCGACGAGTTCAAACAGAGAGCACAGCTTCTCATCGTGACTCATCAACAGCAGACGATGGAAGCCGCCGACGTCCTCTATGGAGTGACCATGGAGCCCGGTGGCTCGTCACAGGCCATCCGAAAGGACATGGCGATGGTCGTTTCCGAACAGGTGGCTTAGTGCCCCCCAACACAAATACGATGACGTTTCGACGGACAGATGACCCCGCTCGCGGTGTCCTCGTCCTCGACGCACCGCACCGGGTGCGCCTTTGTCCTGCGTCCTGGCGAGACGGAGTCCCTGTCTCGCCGAAACATGCGACCGTATTCATGTTGGAGAGCACTTAGGCTCCAATTCCGAATGGATAACTCGACACTGGTCGTCCTCCTGGTCATTGCCGTCGTGGTGGTAATCATCGGGCTGTTGTTGTTTCGCCGGTCAGGGGAGACCGAGGGCTCCCTCGTCGAAGGGAACAGGCTGGCAAGAACGGCGGGCGCCCTTGGGGTTGCTCTTCGCAAAGCGTGGAGCTCGGGAATCGACGAGTCCACATGGGGAGCGATCGAAGACGCCCTCCTCGCTGCGGATGTCGGCGTCGATGCAGCCAGTCACATAGTGGATGGTGTCCGTTCCACCAATCCAGAGACTGCCCAGGAGGCGAAGGAAGCATTGTCCACGCGACTCCAGGGAGAGTTGGGCGATGAAGAGCGCGGGCTGACCACGAGGAGCCGGCCGTCTGTGTGGCTGGTGGTGGGAGTCAACGGCACCGGGAAGACAACGACGGTCGCCAAACTGGCCAAACGACTCAAGGACGACAACAAGACCGTCATTCTCGGTGCAGCAGACACCTACCGGGCGGCCGCCGCTGAGCAACTTCAGACGTGGGGAGACCGTGTTGGAGTCGACGTGGTGGGAGGCCAGGCCGGCGGCGACCCTGCCTCCGTCGCCTTTGACACTCTGACCTCGGCTCGAGCCAAGGGGACCGATGTCGTGATCATCGACACGGCGGGACGGCTCCACGGAAACAAGAATCTGATGGCGGAGTTGGCCAAGATCCATCGGGTCGCCGCCGGTGAGGGTGTCGTCGATGAGGTGCTCTTGATCCTGGATGCGACGGCGGGACAGAATGGTCTGGCCCAGGTGCGCGAGTTCGCGGAGACGGTGCCGGTAACGGGCATCATCCTGACAAAGCTCGATAGCACGGCCCGAGGCGGCATCATCATCGCCGTGGAGAAGGATCTTGGAGTTCCGGTGAAGCTCATAGGCGTGGGAGAAGGATTAGACGACCTGGTGGAATTCGACCCGGGTAGCTTTGTTGAAGCGTTGCTGGAGGAAGCATGAACAACGATGAACTTGCTGTGGCGGCACGAGATGCTGCTGAGGGCTCATACTCCCCTTACTCGCACTTTCGGGTTGGGGCCGTTGTGGTGAGCGTGGACGGGGAGATCTTTACGGGCGCCAATGTCGAGAACGCCTCCTACCCGGTCTCCTCGTGCGCAGAATCCACCGCCATCAACACAGCCGTCTCCCGGGGTGTCCGAGAGATCGCCAGTATTGCGGTCGCCTGCATCGACGCAGAAGACATCGAAGGGGCCTACCCGTGTGGTCGCTGCCGTCAGGAAATGGCGGAATTCGGCGTTGAGAAGGTGATCGTGACCGCCGGGGATGGGTCAGTCATCAGGGAGCACACCCTCGAAGAGCTGTTGCCTCACCAATTCAACCTCTGACTCTCAACCTACGTCCCAGTGGGCGGCGTCACTGGCAGGCAGGGTGTTTGCCAGGATCGCCACACTGTCGGCAGTCGTCTGGACGAAACCGCTCCAAATTCCGGCCTCGACGGCCACCGAGCTGCGTCCGTGTCCTGAGCTGCCCCACTCCACATAGCTGACGATGTCGGTTGCCGAGCCGAAGAGCGCTGACGTATACAGCCCGACTTCTCCGTCGACGGGTTTGAGAGTGCCGATGGCGGCGATCTCGTCGATGGTGATCGCCCCTGGCGGGGGGACGAACGCGTTCCCTCCGGTGCTGATGGCGACGAACCCGCCGGCCGGAACCTCGACATCGGGTATCGCGAAGTAGGAGGGGCGCTGACAGAGGAAATGCCCGGCGAGGCTTCCGGCTTCATCACCGATGTTGGTGATGACCACCATTCCGCCATCTCCGAGCGAGATGCTGGTGAGCACGAAGCGAGCACCGGAAACCGGGGGCGTGGTGGTAGTCGTCTCCTCGGCCGGAGCACTCGTGGTTGCCCCGGCAGTGCTGGTCGTTGTTTCGGGTGTCACCGTGGTCGTGGGTTCTGAATCGGTGGTCGCCGTCCCGCCCTCCGTGCCACAGGCAGCGACTATCAGAGTCAGCACGGCGAAAGTGATCAGACCTCGCATAAGGGAAGTCTACGCGTTTTCCTGGCTACAGGGTCAGCGGCTCTCGAGCGCCTCGATCAGTTGGGGAAGCACTTTGTGGACGTCACCAACGATCCCGAGGTCGGCCACCGAGAAAATGGGGGCATCGGGATCCTTGTTGATGGCGATGATCGTGCCGGCGTCCTTCATGCCGACAAGATGCTGCATCGCTCCCGAGATGCCCACGGCGATGTAGACGTCAGGCTTGACGGTTTTGCCCGTCTGTCCAACCTGTTTCGCATAAGGGACCCAGCCCGCGTCGACAATGGCCCGTGTGGCGCCGGTGGCGGCTCCCAGCGGCTTGGCGAGTTTCTCGACGAGACCGTAACCCTCGACGGAACCAAGACCGCGTCCCCCGGCGACAACGACCGTCGCATCACCAAGCTGTGGCCCTTCGCTCTCTTCGACGTGTGACTCGACAACCTTTGCCTCCGCGTCGCCGACATCGGGAAGATCGAGGCTGACGACCGACGGGGCCCCTCCTCCGGTCGCTTCTGCGGAGAAGGACTTGGGACGAATCAGCACCAGGAAAGGCCCGTTGGATGCCGAGGCGGTGGCGATCTGGCTGCCACCAAAGATCTCGTGATCCGTCTCCACCCCTTCGTTCGTCAGCCGGACATCCGATGCATTGGCCAGAACTCCGACGCCCAATCGAACGGCAAGACGTCCGGCCACGTCCCTGTCCGTGTAGGCCTGGCCAAACAAGACCAGTTCCGGCGGCTCGGTGGCCATCCGGTCGGCAAGAGCAGCGGCGAGTGGTCCCGCCGGGAGTCGGTCGCCGCTGTCTGCGTGTAGCACCGAGTTGGCCCCGTGCTCGCCCAGGACGGCGAATGCTTCGTCGCCCCCGGCCCCGAGGTACACGGCCGTCACATCACCAAGCGTTCTGGCCTTGGTCAGAAGCTCGAGTCCCAGGACCGACGGGGCTGCATTGACTTCTTCGATGAACACCCATACCGACGCCATCTCAGATCACCTTCCTCTCTTCGAGGAGGGCGACAATGGCCTGGTAGGCCTCACCGTCGTCTTCAATCTTCTGACCCGCCTCTCTCTCGGTCGCATCCGAGATCGACGCGACCTTCTGATCAGACGAGGTCTCGACACCGAGATCATCAAGCGTCAGATGCTCCACGGGCTTCTTCTTGGCGTCCATGATCCCTTTGAAGGTGGGATAACGGGGCTCGACCACGCCAGCCGTCACCGATATGACAGCGGGCAGACCTGACGCCACCACGTCGTAGCCGTCGTCGGTCTGACGATCGATGGTTACCGTCCCGTCACCGATGCCGACGTTTTTCGCATAGGTGAGTGCGGGAGCGCCGAGGTGCTCCGCGAGCATCTGAGGAATGACTCCCGAGTATCCATCGGTCGACTCGGTGCCGGCTATGACCAGATCAAAGCCCTCCCTCTCGATGGCGGCAGCGAGAACTCTCGACGTCGTCAGAGCATCGGCGCCACGGAGAGTGTCGTCTTCGATGATGATTGCCTTATCGGCGCCCATGGCCAGGGCCTGGCGAATTCCCTGAGCGTTGCCGGCAGGTCCCATGCTCACCAATGTGAGCGTTCCTTCGTTGGCCTGAGCTAGTTGAAGACCCATTTCCACCCCATAGCGGTCGGTGTCGTCGAGGATCTGGTCGTCAGGGCGTGTCAACCAGTGTGTTCCCTCTTCGAGGGTGTAGGGGGTGGCCGGATCCGGGATCTGCTTGACACAGACGACGACCTTCATACCGCATTGCTCCTTGTTCGAATTCGGCGGCGATGGTAACTGCCGCCCGGACTATCTGATCCAGGGTCAAATCGTGGTGACGTCAACTCTTTCGATGATCAGTTCCGGTACCGAAATCGGCCGTTCGGAGATTGTCCAAGCCGAAGAAAGAGTGTCGCTCTGAGCTTCCCACTTTGTTTGGTCGCCATAACGTATGATCGCGAGCGGATCTCCTTTGGCGACCTCATCCCCGATCTTTGCCTTCAGCGTGATCCCCACTCCGGGGTCGACGGTGTCCTTCTTGCGCTCACGTCCGGCTCCAAGCCATGTCGCGCTGACTCCGATGATGAAAGCATCGCAACGTGTCACGTAGCCGTCGGCGGGAGAAGCTATCACAGCCTCGTGTGGCGCCCTGACAAGCAAGGATGGGTCTTCGATGACCGAGGTGTCGCCTCCATGGGCCTCGGTCACGTCGATGAACTTCTGAAGAGCCGCTCCGGAACTGATTGCATCGTCGAGTCGCTCGCGACCTCCGTCGACCCCGGCCAACTCGAGCATCGTCTCGCCGAACACCATGGTGAGTTCGTTCACATCTGCGGGGCCCTCGCCTCTGAGTACGTCGATCGCCTCCTTGATCTCGTTGGCGTTCCCCACCTCGTTTCCGAGTGGCTGGCTCATCGAAGTTATGAAGGCGACGGTGTCGACTTCGTGGGAGGCACCGATCCCAACCATCGTATGTGCCAGTGCTCGAGCGTGAACGAGATCCTTCATGAAAGCACCTGAGCCGGTCTTCACGTCGAGGAGGAGGCCATCGAGACCCTCTGCCAGCTTCTTTGACATGATCGAGCTGGCAATCAGCGGGATCGAAGGGACGGTGCCCGTGACGTCCCGCAATGCGTAGAGCTTGCGATCTGCGGGAACCATGGTTTCCGACTGTCCGGCGAGTACGAGCCCGTGTTCGGTGAGAACCTTTCTGAATTCGTCTGGGGTGAGACCGGTGGTGAAGCCCGGGATCGACTCCAGCTTGTCGAGCGTCCCCACCGGTGTGACCCAGCCCACGTCCCGAAATCATTGGCACATATACACCGCATGCTGCAACCAGCGGTACCAGCGGTATCGAGATCTTGTCCCCCACGCCCCCGGTCGAGTGTTTATCGACCTTGGCAGCAGTGATTTCAGAGAAGTCCATCACCTCGCCCGAGTGGAGCATCGCCTCGGTCCACGCGGTGAGCTCATCGCTGTTCATCCCGTTCAGCAGAATTGCCATTGCCATTGCCGACATCTGATAGTCGGGAACGTTGCCTTCGGTGTATTCACCAATGAGCCATTCGATGGCGTCGGGATGAGAGAACACTGCGATCACGTTTGGTTTCGATCAGCTCGATTGCCGTGTACGCCATGGGAACAAGTTATTCAGCTTCAGAGGATTGCGGCGAACTCCGGCAGGCCGAAGGCGAGATTGAGATTCTGGACGGCCTGAACTGCTGCTCCCTTGAGAAGGTTGTCCTCAGCACCCACCACCACCACGTTTCGGCCATCCTCACTCACTTCGACGCCGCCAAGCACGACGCCCAACCGACCGGAGCCGTCGCGCAACTCGGGAATCCTCTCCTGAATGTCGATCAGAGGCTCGTCTGCATAGGCATCAGCCAAACGCTGCAACGCATCTGCGCCGGTGATCGGAGTCGACAGGGGTATGTGGGAGGTAATGAGAAGACCTCGAAACGCCTGATGGACGTGGGGCATGAAACGAACCGGATGACCCAGGTGGCGGGTGGCCTCTCGCTCATGATTGTGGCCCACGAGCTTGTAAGGCAACAGGTTGTCGGCGAGACGAGCCGGATCGTTCTTTGTCGATGGAGTGGTGCCGGCCCCGGAGTATCCAGAGACCCCGAACACGGCCGGCACTCCATCGAGATCATCTACAAAAGGCGCCAGCACGAGCTGCATGACGGTCGCGTAGCAACCCGGATTGGCGACCCGTCGCGCTCCGGCGATCTTGGCCCTATTGAGCTCGGGAAGACCGTAGATCCAGCTGTCGTCGAAACGGTGGTCTGAGGAGATGTCGACGATCACGGTGTCGGCGGGAAGGGCGGAGATGAACGGTCTGCCGACACCGTCGGGAAGAGCGAGAAACACCGCATCCAACCCCAGTTGGGCGACCCCCTCGGCGTCCAGGTCCCCAAATGTGAGTTGGTCGATCTCGGGAACCGGGCGACCCGCCTTCTCTCTCGACCCCGCGTACTCCACAGACAATCCAGGGTGGCCGCCGAGGAGCCTGAGCAGTTCGCTGCCGGTGTGTCCGCGGGCGCCGACGACGCCGACGGACTTGGCTTCAGACACCGGATGAGTCCCTACGGAAGGCTGGAGGCAGCTCGCTCAGCCTCTTCACCGCCCGGCTGATCCTGTCGAAGTCGCTTTCACCTGTCCAGTAGATGGTCCAGTGGTCTTGCTTCACCGAACCCTCGGCCTCCTTGGCATAGAAGGCGTTGAAACGATTGTCGCTTCTCGATCTCCAGAAGAGCACCGGGAAGTCCTTTGTCACATAGGTCCAGACAGTTCTTGCCAGTCCTTCTCCCTGAGCGCTCTCATGAATCGCGAACTTGTCGAGATAGGTGAAGTCGTCAATGCGGGTCACCACCGCGCCGGCCCGGTAACTCGCGGAGACATAAGCGGCAGACAGGTCCAGGTCGTTCCACCAGCGGGGCTCCAGCTTTCGACCAAACGCACCCTGGATGAGATGTTCGACGCGCTCCCGGTCGAGATCGGCCTTATCCTCGTATTTGACGATCTTCTCGCCCTTGCGGACGAGGGTGCCTGCGCCTCCGTGGGTGAACAGCTCTCTGACCAGGGTGGCAGGGCTGGTGATCGACACCGAGGTCGAAGGGGGAGTGTCGTCGAGAAGACGGCTGATCTCGGCGAGTTTGAGCCTCATTCCGGAGTGGACCCAATCCTGGCTCATCAGGTCGTCGAAGTCAGAAGCGAGGTTGATCGACTCGATGATGCGGCCCTCCCCATCACGGAGACCACCGGAGTCGACAAGGAAGATGATCTTCATCGGTTGGATCTCTTGGACCAGGAAACGTGTGGCCGAGTCGGCGTTCATGTTCACCAACTGCCCCCCAGGGGCCACACCGAGGCAAGTGAGAATCGGGATCGCCCCGGATCTCACGATCGATCGCAGCAGATCGAGATGGAGCTTCGTCGGCTCGCCGACGAAGCCGTATTTGTGCTGATCGACGATGTCTGCGTCGAACGCGCCCTGAGTGAGCCCATGCGCCGACACACCCCGGCCCCTCACCGCCTCGACGAGAGCGATGTTCTGCGCCGTGAAGATGTCGCGGGCAGCATCGAGCACCTCACTGGTCGTGACTCTCAAGCCATCGACCTTGTCTGAGACGATGCCATCGTTTGCCAACCGCTCGTCGAGCTGGGGACCGCCGCCGTGGATGACTATCGGGGTGAGTCCGACCGTGTGGAGGAGGGCAAGAGCGGCCGCTGTCTCTTCGAGTCTGCTCTGGAGGATGGCCCCGCCGATCTTGATCACGGCGAACCGGGACTGATCGAGCTGGGAGAATCGGCTGAGATAGGTGCGGATCTCCTTCCCGTCGCTCATGTTCGACAGGAGTTGCACGATTGTGTGACGGACGTCTTGGTGAGGAGTCATCATCAGCCGTTCTCTACCAATGTGCTCATGATCGCTTTTTGGGTATGGAGACGATTTTCTGCCTCGTCGTAGGCAAAACAAGTGCTGGCGTCAAACACGGCATCGCTCATGATGACATTTCGCCTCATCGGAAGACAGTGACTCACCAGAGCATCGTTGGTGAGAGCCATCTTCTCGGTGTCCACGATGAAGTGTCGGTACTGATCCCTGATGGGCTTCTCTGCTTCCCAGTTGCCGAAGTAGGGGAGGGCGCCCCAGCTCTTGGCGTAAACGACGTCGGCACCTCGATAGGCGGCGTCGATGTCGTGGGTGACTGTGAGGCTCCGGCCATTGGAGCTCGCGTCTGACCGCGCAATGTCCAGATAACGATCATCGAGTATGAACTCCTCGTTCGGGCAGAGGAGCGTGACGTCCATCCCGAACTTGGCGGCGATGAGCAGAGCAGAGTTGGCGACGGCTGTGTTGAGGGGTTTCGGGTGGTAGGACCAGGTGAGAGTGAACCTTTTTCCGTCGAGTTGGCCGATCCGTTCCTGGAGAGCCATGGTCATCGCCATCTCCTGGCAGGGGTGGGTGATCGTCTCCATGTTGATGACAGGAACGTCGGCGTGATTGGCGAAAGCGTTGAGGATGCGGTCCTTGCGGTCCTCCTCCCAGTCCTCGAACTCGGGAAAGGCGCGGATTCCTATCAGGTCGCAGTATCGGGAGAGGACCTTGGCAGCCTCCTTGACGTGCTCCTCGGCATCTCCGGTCATCACGACACCGTCATCGAACTCGAGAGGCCATATGCCACCGGACGGAGACAGCACCACGGCGTGTCCGCCGAGCTGATTGGCTCCGACATCGAACGAGGTGCGGGTTCGGAGGGAGTTGTTGAGAAAGAGGAGCACGATCGTCTTCCCCGCCAGGGCGTTTCCGTAAGGCGATGTCTTGAATCCCCGGGCCTCGTCGATCAGTGCTTGCAGCTCGGGTCGTGACCAGTCGTATGTGTTGAGGAAGTGCCTGATCGCTCCAATTTAGCGTTTATGCAGCCGCATGGTCCCAGGCGCCATGTGCCTACAGACGCTCCTGGCCTTTGTCGAAGGCATCGAGCGAGCTCACATACTGGGAGACCAAGGTCTACCCCGCCTGATCGCTGACGCGATTGTTGATGACGAGAACACCATCATCTGCCAGGAGTTGTGCCTGCCTTACCCGATCGGGAGTGCGGAGATGTCCCCCGGAGCCGACCACTCGCCACCAAGGAAGATCACCGTCTGAGGTGCGAAGAAGGCCACCGACGGCTCGTGCCGCCCCGGGAAACCCTGCTTCTGCTGCGACCTCGCCATAGGTGACCACGTCGCCCGGCTCGAGTCGGGAGATCACGTCGACGACAGAATCTTCGAATTGGGTCACACGGTGCCGAAGAGACGATCTCCCATGTCGCCAAGACCAGGCGCGATGTAGAAGTTCGGGTTGAGCTCCCGGTCGAGAGATGCTGCGACGATCCGAACATCTGGATGGTGCTCTTCCATGACCTCCACCCCCTCCGGTGCGACGACAACACAAATGGCGGTGATGTCTTTGGCCCCGTTCTCCTTCACCTTGTCGATGGCCCAGGACAGTGAGCCGCCCGTGGCAAGCATCGGCTCCAGTATCAGAACGCGGGCCGAATTGAGATCGGGAAACTTGGTGTAGTACTCCATCGGCTCGGCGGTCTCCTCGTTCCGTTGAACCCCAGCGAAGCCAATCGCCGCGTCGGGGACGAGGGTGAGGACCGAATGAAGGAGACCGAGGCCGGCGCGAAGAACTGCCACTGCCACCACCGGCCCGTGGAGCTGCTGGCCGGTCATCGGCTCCAGTGGCGTCGAGATCTCGACCGGATCCGTGGGCATATCCGACAGGGCTTCCGCTACAAGGAGATAGCCGAGCCGCTCGGCGATCTGACGGAACTCAGGTGGGTTGGTTTGCTCGTTTCTCAGAATCGTGAGTAGGTCCGAGGCAAGTGGGTGATTGAGGACGGTGATGGCCATGAGACCGCCAGCCTACGACCGGAGCGGGCTATCTCGCTACCCGGTGTTGCGCATGCCGGCAGCGATTCCGTTCACCGTCAGCAGCAGAGCCCGATCGAGATCGGGCGATTCCTCCCCTTGGCGGGATCTCTCCAGAAGGGATACCTGCAGATAATTGATTGGATCAAGATAGACGTCGCGCACGTCGAGGGTGCGACGGAGAAGACCGGCGTCGTCGAGCAACTGATCCACGTCTCGAATCTCCAGTACTTGAGCGATCGTCAGGTCGTGCTCGTGCCGGATTGATTGGAGAAGGTGCTGGTGCTCGGGGGCAACGAGAGTGTCGACATATCGCCCGGCAATGTCGAGGTCTGTCTTGAACAGGGTCATCTCGACGTTTGACAGAAATGTCTGCATGAATCCCCATTCCAACGCCATCTCTCGCAATACATCTTCGTACCCTGCCCTGCGGGCCGCTTCGAGACCCGAGCCGACCCCAAACCATCCGGGGACGATCTGTCTGGTCTGGGTCCAGCCGAACACCCAGGGAATCGCGCGAAGATCGTCAACGCCGCCGACGCCACCCGGTCGTCGTGATGGGCGGCTACCGATGTTCATCTTTCCCAACTCCTCGACCGGTGTGGATGAGAGGAAATAGGGGACGAGGCTGCTGTCCTCCACGAGGCGGCGATAGGAGGCATAAGCCTCCGAAGAGAGACAGTCCATTGCCTCTGTCCAGCGGTCGAGTGTTTCTGAAGGTCGACGCGATTTTCGATGAAGCAGCGAGCTCTCGAGGACCGAGGCAACCATCAGCTCGAGGTTGCGGGCGGCAATCCCCGGGTTCCCGTACTTCTCCGAGATGACCTCTCCCTGCTCGGTAATCTTGATCGTGCCATCGATGGTTCCGAAGGGCTGCGCCAGGACCGCCGCGTGGGTTGGGCCACCGCCCCTTCCGATCGTGCCGCCCCGGCCGTGGAAAAGACGCAGCGTCACATTGTGCTTCTCCGCAACGGCGCGCATGACCTTCTGCGCCTTGTATATTTCCCACTGGGAAGCGGCGATTCCACCAACCTTGTTGGAATCTGAATAGCCGAGCATCACCTCCTGGAAGTCGCCTCGAAGTGACACCAGACGCCGGTATTGAGGGTTGTGGAGAAGGTTGTCGAGCAGCAACCCAGACCCCTTGAGGTCGTCGATTGTCTCCACGAGGGGCACAAGCCCGATGTCGGCGATGCCGCGATCTAGGTCAATGAGCCCCGCTTCGCGCGCCAGCACCGCAGCTTCGAGTACGTCGACCGGGGTTTCGGTCATCGAAATGACATAGCTCTCGATCACCTGCTGTCCGTAGCGGGATTTGGCTTGGCGGATGGCCCGGAACACACCGAGGGTCTTGGCAGCTTCGGTCGAGAGCTCTGTTGTGGCGCTGGACAGAGGCCGGGCACCGGCAAGCTCACTCGAGAGAACCTGAAGACGTTGGGCACCTCCCATGGCCTTGAGGTCGACCGAGACGGTGTCGAACAGCTCCTCGACGGCGATCCTGTGTTTCAAGGAGTGCTCCCTGACATCGAGTGTTGCCATCTGGAAGCCGAAGGTGACGACGGCTCGACGAACCCTGGCCACCGATCCCTCGGCTATCAGTTGCCCTTTGGCCTGGTTCAGCGACTCCGCCATCAGGTCGAGATCGGTGGTCAGCTCATCGGGGTGGGGGTAGCCAGAGCCGTCGCGGCGGAGGTTTCCCGAGAGCACTCCCTCTCTGGTGTTGATGAGACGGGCGTGAATGTACGAGCACTTGAGGCGATATGGCTCGCCTGCGGTCCGTCTTTTCTCCCGCTGCCAGGTGTCAGGCAGATGCAACCTGTCTGCCTCGAGTGATCGCTCGAGACTGTCGCTTATCGGAGCAAGACGGTTCGAGATCGACAGCTCGTTTGATAACTCCTCGATGAGGGAGATGAGATAGGTGAGACCGCGTTCGTGTTGAAGGGCGAGAGTTTCCAGTGTCGTCTCCGGTGAGACGCCGGGATTTCCGTCCCGGTCGCCACCCACCCATGAGCCGAATCTGAGCGGCACCGAACTCGAGTCAGCTCCGATACGCTCGAACTGTGTCGCGATCGTCTCCGAGACGACCGGAAGAACCTCCTCGGCGAGCGCCACCAGGTAGTAGAGCGCGGATCTTGCTTCGTCGACCACATTGGGTTGTTCCAGCCGAAGCTCATCCGTAAGCCAGATCTGGTCGATCAGTTCGGCCGATCGTCTGTCTATCGACGCCAGTTGGTCCGGGTTGTCCCTCTCGAGTCGGGTTTCGATCAGCCGAGCGAGTGTGCTGATCTTGGTGAGGATGCTCCGTCTTGCGGTCTCGGTCGGATGTGCAGTGAACACAGGTCTGACCTCGAAACGAGCGAGAACCTCGTCCACGAGATCCTGGTCGAGCCCGGCTTCGATGATCCTGTCGACCGTCGACCGAAGATATCTCTCATCAGGCGCCAGCTCATCGGCGCGGTGAACCTGCTCGGAGACATTGGCGAGGTAGAAGTAGGTGGTGAACGCCCTGACCAGGGGGATTACCTGGCCGGTGGACAGATCCGAGAGAAGCCCATGCAGCTCTGAGGTGGCTCCGGTACTGCCTCCGCGTCGCGACGACTTACCAAGCGATCGCACTTTCTCAACCAAATCGAGGAGCTCTTGCCCATGTTGGCGAACGAGGGCCTCGCCCAGTTGGTTACCCAGCCGACGGATATCGGCGCGAAGAGCGTCATCCTTGTTCGTCACAATTGAGAGGCTAGATAGGGCGCTAAGAGTCCTCGGGTCGCTGTTTGTGAATCCGGCCCGTGGTGCCATGAAGTGACATGCCGGTACCGGCCCCGTATCTGATCATTGTCATCTCGGCGAGAATCGAAACAGCCATCTCCTGCGGAGATTCAGCTCCGATATCCAGACCTACCGGTCCCTGGATGCGAGCTGTGTCCTCCTCCGAGAATCCCATCCCTTGAAGCCGCTCCAGTCTGAGTTTGTGAGTCCGTCTGCTCCCCATCGCCCCTATGTACCGGGCCTCGCTCTTGAGGGCTGCCTCCAGAACCGGTGTCTCATGCCGGGTGTCGTGGGACAGGATCACGACCCAGGTCCGGCGATCGAAGTTGAGTTGGTCCATCAGGTCAGCGGGCCAGCCTTTGAGAACAGCCTTGGCCTCCGGAAAACGCTCCTCGGTGGCAAAGACAGCTCGTGAGTCGACCACTGTCACCCGATACCCCATCCGGGTGGCGAACGTGGTCAGGGCTTGGGCTACGTGCACGGCACCGAATATCAACAGGTCGGGCGGGGGAGCAAGAGTCTCGAAGAACACCTCGTGGTTCCCATAGTTCATCGCCCGGTTTTGCTCATGATTCATCAGCACAAGCGCATCTTCGGTCACATGCTGTGCGATTTCTGTGGGCAGCTCGCCGACGAGGGGTTTCCCGTCGGCGTCGAGGACCACCTTCGTGCCGATGGAGGGTCCGTCGACGAAGGTGACCACCGATCCGAACTGCTCGGCGTCGAGGATCTCCTGGATGGCGGTTAGGGCTTCGCTCACCAGATCTCGATGAAGACGTCGATCGTGCCCCCGCACGCCATGCCTACTTCGAATGCGTCCTCATCGGCAATGCCATACGTCACGATCTTTGGTTGACCGCTCTCAATCACTTCCTGGGCATGGAGGAACACGTCGTTTTCGACACAGCCTCCGCTGACCGACCCCTCCATGTCGCCGGTCGACGAAACGAGAAACTTGGAGCCCTCAGGTCTTGGCGCGCTGCCGTGCACCTTGATCACAGTGGCCACAGCAACTTCCTTGCCTTCTGCAATCCAGCGATTCCTGAGTTCGAGTTGGCTTCTCATGTTTGATCCAAGTGGTCGATAGACGACTCACGCTAGCCGAGCGCTTTTGATGTCCTGAAGTGAGTGGTCGACCCGGTGCAGCTTCTCCTCAGGCTGAGACGAAATCAACCGGAGTCTTCTCAAAGGCTGCTTTACATCCTGGGGCGCAGAAGTAGTAGGTCTCGCCATCGTGCTCAGCTATCCACCGAGCCGTGGCGACTTCCACCTCCATGTGACACACGGGGTCGACGGCGACGTGGGGGTCGGAGCCACCGACCGGTCTTCCATCCAGTTCGCCGGCTGCTCGTCGACCTACGAGGTCGGCGAGGATCGCCACTGCGATCTCTCTGTGAGTCACGTGTCCAAGATCGATCCCTGCCGGTGACACCACCCTCTTCAGTTGGTCACTTCCAACTCCCCGGTCGGCGAGGTAGCCGAGGACGGTTTCGGCCCGGCGGGCCGATGCGACCAGTCCTATATAGCCGGCGCTTGTCTGCAGAGCAGCTTCGAGCGCCGGCTCGTCGTAATGGCCCTGGGTGGCAATGACGATCATGGTCGAGGCCCCGACGTCGTCGGGCATCGAGATGGTCGTCACCACCTCGTCGGCGTCGGGGTGGTCAGATCCGGATCCACCGTCGTCGACGACGGCGACCCGCCAGTCAAGTGCAGATGCGAGGGCCGTCAGGGTGTGGACGGCCGGCGATGAGCCAACCGCGAGAAGATGCGGCTGTGGCAAAACCGGCTCCAGGTAGACCTCCAATGCCCCTTCGGAAGTGCACGATATCGGCACCGTGATGACATCTGGTCGCGCAACGGCCTCGATGTCTGCGTCTGTTCCAAGGAAGAGCAAGCGCGGCTTGCCATCACCGAGAGCTTCAAGCGCCTCGCGGAGCACGACGGGCTCGGCACAGGCTCCCCCGATCCAGCCGACCTTGGATCCATCTGGCATGATCAGCGCAGTCGAGCCGATCTTTCCGGATGAGGGCCCGCGTGCCCAGACAACGGTGGCGGTGACGAACGGCTGGTGCTGCCGACTCAGTTCGCTGGCCAGCTCCAGCAGCTCCCTGTTCATCCCCCGTCTGCCTCCTGCATCGCATGCCAGACGCGGTCTGCCGTCATGGGCATCTCGACATTTTGGACCCCCATGTGCTGCAAAGCGTCGACCACTGCGTTGACATACGCCGCTGGAGATCCGACCGTCGCTGACTCACCCACACCTTTGGCGCCTATCGGATGGTGTGGTGATGGTGTGACGGTTTCACCCAGTTCGAACCTCGGTGTCTCCCATGCGGTGGGAACCAGATAGTCCATGAAGTTGGAACCCAGGCAGTTTCCAGTCTCATCGAAAGTGATGTGCTGCATGGATGACATTGCGAAGCCCTCGGTGAGACCCCCTTGGATCTGGCCTTCGACGATCATCGGATTGATCTTCACACCACAGTCGTCGACAGCCACCATGCGTCTCACTTTCCACTGGCCACTTTCCGGATCGACGTCCACGACAACGATGTAGGTACCGAACGGGTAGGTCATGTTGGGTGGGTCGTAGTAGTGGACTCCTTCAAGCCCGGCCTCGACGTTCGGTGGGGGGTTGGTATAGGCAGCGAAAGCGATGTCCTGTATCGAGACAGAGCTCTCTGGATCCCCGGCTACGAGAACTTGCCAGTTTCCCACTCGAGATCTTCTTCGGATGCTTCGAGCAGGTGGGCCGCGATCTTCTTCGCCTTCTCTCGCAGAGTGCGAGAGATCACCGCCGTGGCTGCGCCGGCCACAGGCGTGCTTCGAGAGGCGTAGGTCCCCAATCCGTAGGGAGTGTTATCCGTGTCACCTTCCACCACCTTCACATCGCCGGCAGGGATGCCGAGTTCCTCTGCCACGATCTGAGCAAAAGTGGTTTCGTGACCCTGGCCTTGGGATTTCACACCAAGCTTGAGGATCGCCTTGCCCGTCGGATGGATGCGAAGCTCTGCCGAGTCGAACATCTTCAGCCCGATTATGTCGTAGTCATCACCGTGCCCTGCCCCGACTACCTCGGTGAAACTCGCCATTCCAATACCGACGAGACGACCCTCCTGGCGGGCCTGTTCCTTCTCGGCCTGAATGTCGGCATATCCGACCATCTCCATTGCCAGACGCATTGCGGTCTCGTAGTCACCGGAGTCGTATACGAAGCCGGTAGGCGAGTGATACGGGAACTGGTCGGCCTGGATGAAATTGTTCGAACGAAACTCCGCCGGGTCCATTCCCAATTCGTAGGCAGCATTCTGGACGAGTCTCTCGATGAGGTATGACGCCTCGGTCACCCGGAATGAGCATCGATAGGCCACTCCACCAGGCGCCTTGTTGGTGTAGGCACCACGAGTGGTGACATATGCGGCCGGGTAGTCGTAGGAGCCGGTCACGATGTGAAAGAGGCCTGCCCTGAACTTCGACGGCTGGGCGTCCGCGTAAAAGGCGCCTTCATCGGCCAACATGTCGACTCTCAGACCCAAGATCTTTCCGTCGTTGGTGACGGCCAATTCACCCTTCATGTAGTAGTCCCGAGCGAAGCCAGTCGAGATCAGGTTCTCGCTCCGTGACTCGACCCACTTGACTGGCTGCCCTATCACGAGGGACGCCGCCGTTGCCACGACGTAGCCGGGATAGATCGGAACCTTGTTTCCGAATCCGCCCCCGATGTCCGGCGAGATGATCCGGATGTTCTGTTCCGGCAGTCCGGCCACCAGAGCGAAGAGAGTGCGATGGGCGTGCGGAGCTTGCGACGTCATATAGAGCGTCGTCTGACCGGTGGCCGAGTCGACGTCGGCGATTATCCCGCATGTCTCCAGTGGGGCGGGATGGGACCTCGGATAGTGGGTTTCGAGAGAAACAATCTTGTCCGCCTTGGCAAAGGCTGCTTCGGTGAGCGCCTTGTCGCCCGACTCCCACTCGAAGCAGAGATTCGACGTCTGATCCTCTTTGTCGTCTCGAATCACCACAGCGTCTTCTTCGAGGGCTCGCTGAGGGTTGACGATCGGCTCGAGATCCTCGTATTCGACATCCACAAGACGGGCCGCGTCCTGGGCAACATAACGATCTGTGGCGATAACCGCCGCGATCTCCTGTCCCTGGAATCGAACCTTGTCCGTGGCCAATACCGCCTGGGTATCACCCGACAGGGTTGGCATCCAGGCAAGGTTGTAGTTCGCCAGCAGCTCGCCCGTCACGACGGCGACAACTCCATCTACTGCCTCGGCTGCCGAGGTGTCGATCGAGACGATTCGCGCATGGGCAAGGGGGCTGCGGTGAATCGCCATGTGCAGCATCTTCGGAAGAGTGATGTCATCGACGTAGTTTCCCCGGCCTTCGACAAATCGGGCGTCCTCGACACGTGGCCGGCTATGTCCAATGCCACCTATCTCTGGTGAGGTGTGTGGTCTCCGTTCGGTGGTCGTCATGAGCTCGCTCCCTCGCGTGTCGTCTCGGCGGCTGCCTCAATCGACTTGACAATGTTTGTGTATCCGGTGCATCGGCAAAGGTTCCCCGAGATCGCCCAGCGAATTTCGTCCTCCGTTGGATTCGGGTTCTCTTCGATCAGGGCGGTGCCTACCAGCATCATCGCCGGAGTGCAGAATCCGCACTGCAGTCCGTGGTTATCACGAAAAGCCTGCTGCATGGCTGACAACTCGCCGTTCTGCTTGAGACCCTCCACGGTCGTCAGCGACCTTCCGTTTGCCTGAACGGCGAACATCGTGCATGTCTTCACAGGAGTCCCGTCGATGAGGACGGTGCAGACACCACAGCTGGTCGTGTCACAGCCGATGTGGGTTCCGGTCAGTCCGAGGTTGGTTCGTATGAAGTCGACGAGGAGAAGTCTCGGCTCGACGTCGGCGGTGTTTTCCATTCCGTTGACGGTCACAGTGATGTTCACGACTGACCTCCTTGCGCGATCTTCAGGGACTCGGCGAGACTCCGCTCTGTGAACAATCCGACGATGTGGCGCTTGTACTCGGCGGAGCCGCGGGTGTCGGAAGCCGGGTCACACGCCGCCGACGCGATCCGCCCGGCCTCGGCGAACAACTCGTCGCTTGGGGCCTGGCCGACCAGGGCCGTCTCGGCATCTGTCACTTTCAGGTTGTGGGCGTAGACGGAGGTCAGAGCGATCCCTGCCTTGGTGATACGGTCGTCGACGCCTAGCTCGATATGTGTCGCAACCCCAACCGTCGCGTAGTCCCCGACTTTGCGTTCGAGCTTTTGGTAGTTTCCTCCGCCGCGCTCGTACCGTGGGACGCGGACTTCGGTCAGTAGCTCCGTGGGATAGAGCGAGGTCGTGAACATGTCGACCAGGAACTCCTGGATCGAGATGACCCTTGTTCCCCCGGTGTGCTGGGTCCCGTCTGCTCCGGGGTGGAAGTGGGTGACCCCTTCCTTGGACACCGCGACCACCTCTGCGTCGAGAGCGAGCATGACCGAAGCCCAGTCGCCTTCGGGGTCATGGTGAGCGAGGGAGCCACAGACGGTCCCCAGATTGCGGACGATGGGATCGGCGATCCAGGGCGCGGCCCCGGCCATCAGGTCGTTCTCCTCCTTGATGACCGCTGACCGCTCCACGTCGGCGTGACGGGCCAATGCCTGGACTCGAACATGACCATCCTGGATGTCGATCGCGTCGAGGCCTGGTACTCGGTTGATGTCCAGAAGAGTGGATGGCTCCGCGAAACGCAGTTTCATCATCGGAATCAGGCTCTGCCCTCCGGCGAGGATCTTCACCTCATCGCCGCGTTCTGCCAGAACCGCGAGGGTCTCCTCGAGAGTCTCCGGCGCGAGATAGTCGAATTTGCTGGGGTACACCGCTGCTCCTCTGCTGTGGACGATTCGGAACCTACAGGATCGATCTCGCCCGCGTCGGGAGATTCAAAACCGCTCGACCAGTGACGCATCCAGCAGATCGACCTACTTGATTGCGACGCTCGATTCGAGAACACGGACCACACCTCGAAGGTCGCTGACGCTGGCAGCCGGCAGGAGGTGATCGATGTAGGGGAGTACGGCCTGCATGCCACGGGTGGCCGGGAGATAGTCGGATCGGGCGGCAAGGGGGTTGAGCCACAGGACACTGTGGACCGATCTGGCCAGTCCAGCCATTTCCACCGACAGAAGGTTGGGATCTCCGCAATCCCAGCCGTCGGAGAGCACCATGACGACCGGCCCTCCTCTGGCCATACGACGACTCCACGCCTTGTTCCAGTCCCCGATCGCTTCGCCAATCTTGGTTCCACCCGACCAATCGTCCACGGTGTGGGACATCTGCTTCAGGGCGTCGCCGGCGCTGCGCCGCTTCAGATCCTCCGTTATTCGAGTGAGATGTGTTGAGAATGTGAAGGCCTCGACATGTCTCAGTCTTTGCCGGGCTGCATGGGCGAAGACGAGAAACATCTCGGCATATCTGTCCATCGAGCCGGAGATGTCGGCGATGATGATTAGTGGTCGTTGTCGCACCGTGCGGCGACGCATCTGGATTCTCATCAAATCGCCCTCGGGTCTTACCGCCTTGTGCAAGGTTCGGCGCATATCCGGGCGTCGTCCTCGCTTCTCGCTGGCCCATCTTCTGGTGCGGACGTCGGACGGCTGCCACAGCATTGTGAGAACGAGCCTTCTTGCCTCCGCCAGCTCCTCCTCGTCCAACTCGGCAAAGTCTTTGGAGGAGATCCTCTCGATGGCCGATGCTCCCGCTTCCGAATCGACTTCGTCAAGCGTGGATTCGCTCAATGACTGGACCAGGGGTTGAGATCTGGAGGCTTCCGTGAGATTGGAGTGCTGTTCGGCGGTCGCTGCGAAAGGATGGAGTCCCCCAAAGAAGCGATGGAACTCCTCGTCGTACGCCACGCGATGATTTGGATCGGTTATCGCCATGCAGCGGAGGGCTGCATAGACCTGATCTCGACTGGCGAGATCGACGTGACCAAGAGATCGGGCCATATCTGCCACCTGATCTGGCGTGATCGTCATTCCGCGGTGACGGAGGGCGCCGGCGAAGGTTGTCAGATCGCGGACCGGTCCCTTGGTCATCCGACAAGGGCTTCGACGCCGGCGGCCCTTACGGCGTCGATGTCATCCTTGTACTTGAGGACAACTCCGAGTGTTCGGTCGACGAGTTTGGGTGTGAGCCTGCCTTCGCGAAGAAGGTCTAGCGACTCGGCCCAGTCGAGAGTCTCGGCAACGCCGGGGGGTTTGAAAAGATCCATCTGACGAAGACGCTCCATCGCCAGAGAGAGACTTAGGGCGAGTTTCGCCTCGACGCCGGGAACTTTTCTCATCACTATCGACGCCTCGAGATCCGGGGACGGGTAGTCGATCCAGTGGTAGATACAGCGGCGTTTGAGAGCGTCGTGAATCTCCCTCGTCCGGTTTGATGTGAGAACGACAATCGGTGGGACTAGGGCTTTGATCGTTCCGATCTCGGGAATGGTCACCTGGAAGTCGGAGAGAAGCTCGAGAAGGAAAGCTTCGAACTCTTCGTCGGCGCGGTCGAGTTCGTCGATCAGAAGCACTGGCCTATGACCGTCGCGGGAGGTTTCGACGGCCTTCAGTAGGGGGCGTGCAATAAGAAACTCTCTGCTCATGATGTCCCGTGCCCGGGCGGATGATCCCTCGCCCCGGGCTTCGAGCAGGCGGATCTCCATCATCTGCCGGGCGTAGTCCCATTCGTAGAGCGCCTGTCCAACGTCCAGGCCTTCATAACACTGGAGTCGGATGAGTTCCTCACCCGATAGGGCGGCAAGCACTTTGGCCACCTCGGTCTTGCCGACCCCAGCCTCTCCTTCGAGAAAGAGTGGGCGTCCCAACTGGAGAGCGAGGTGGATGGCGACGGTGAGGTCGTCGGCGGCGAAGTAGTTCTTCTCGTCGAGACTGGCTGCCAGGCCTTCGATGGTGGAAGGGATCACGAAGGAGAGCCTAGGAATACCATCGGTCATAACCTAGGCGTTCATGTTTGACACGCTCACACAACGTTTCGAGTCGGTCTTCGCCGGATTGCGCGGTAAGGGCAAGCTCTCGGAGAAGGACATCGATAAGGCCCTCCGAGAGGTTCGGGTCGCCCTGCTCGAAGCGGATGTCAACGTCGGGGTGGTCAAGGCATTTCTCTCCCGGGTCAGAGAGAGGGCTCTCGGTGAGGATGTCACCAAAGCGATCTCGCCGGGTCAACAGGTCATCAAGATCGTTCATGAGGAGCTTGTCACCACTCTGGGCTCGGAGACGGCCGGGCTAGTGAAGACCTCTCCTCCATTGACGATTCTCATGGTCGGGCTCCAGGGTTCGGGCAAGACGACGTCAGCCGCCAAGCTGGCGAAGCTGCTTCAAGGCCAGGGAAGGAATCCGTTGCTGGTCGCCGCCGATCTGCAACGGCCGGCCGCCATCGACCAACTGGAGACCCTCGGTCGTACTATTGACGTCCCGGTGTTTGCGGAGCGTGGTGGGAAGGCTCCGAAACTTGTCAAGGCTGCCATGAGGGAGGCGTCTCGCTCCAGGCACGACGTGGTGATCGTCGACACTGCCGGTCGCCTCCAGATCGATGACGGTCTGATGAAGGAACTCGCTGCCGTGAAGAAGGCGGCAGCGGCGGATGAAGTCTTGTTGGTTGTCGACGCCATGGCGGGGCAAGATGCGGTCAACGTCGCCCAAGGATTCCAGGATCAAATAGGTGTTACCGGATTGGTTCTGTCCAAACTCGATGGAGATGCCAGAGGTGGCGCCGCCATCTCGGTTCGTGAGGTGACGGGTGCCCCGGTCAAGTTCGCTGGTATTGGAGAGGGTCTGGATGAGCTAGAGCCGTTTCATCCTGAGCGCATGGCCTCCAGGATTCTGGGAATGGGCGACGTGCTCACTCTCATCGAGAAGGCCGAGTCGGTTTTTGACGAGGACGAGGCCGAAAAGGTCGCCAGAAAACTCGAGAAAGGCGAGTTCACACTCGAGGACTTCCTCACTCAGTTTCAGATGATGAAGTCGATGGGGTCTCTGAAAGACATCTTTGCTATGCTTCCGGGCTCCGGATCGCTCCTTCGTGAGGTCGATGTTGATGATCGCGACTTCAAGAGGGTTGAGGCCATCATCCAATCGATGACAGCTGATGAGCGCCGGAATCCGAAGATCATCGGCGGCAGCCGAAAGCGCCGGGTCGCGTCCGGGTCGGGCACCAAACCCCAGGATGTGAATCGGGTCTTGAAGCAGTTCGTCGAGGCACAGAAAATGATGAAGACGCTGGCCGGAGGTCGGGGCATGCCATCCCTGGAAGGCTTGATGAGCGGTCAGCGAACGAAGAGGTGAATTGATGGCTGTCAGGATGAGACTGATGCGGATGGGCAAGAAGAAACAGCCCATGTACCGCGTTGTGGTTGTGGACTCTCGCGCCCCGCGCGACGGCCGCTATATCGAGCAGATAGGTCGATACGAGCCGCTCCACGACCCGTCGATCGTAGAGATCGACAACGAAAGGGCTGCCGACTGGCTCTCCAAAGGAGCCAGTCCGAGTGAGACCGTAGAAAAACTCCTCAATATCTCGGGTGCCATGAACACGATGAAGGTCAAAACAGGTGGCATTCACGTGATCGGCATCGAGAAGGACGAGGAAGACACCATCTCCGAGGAGGAGTGAGCTTGGCCAAGGGCGACATCGTTGAGCGAGTAGTCAGCTACATAATCAAGGCAATAGTCGACGAGCCGGACGAGGTTACGGTCACCGTTGTCGAGCAAGGACCAGACGAGGTGGTCGCCGAAGTTCGGACAGCGAAAGGCGACATGGGCCGGGTCATCGGTCGACGGGGGCGTGTGGCCAAAGCCGTTCGCGCCGCCGCCAGTGCTGCCGGCGAAGAAGAGGGGATCACAGCTGGGGTCGAGTTCCTCGACTGATAACCCCGACGTGCGGGCCGGACGACTCGGCCGACCCCATGGTCTCGATGGGTTTCTCGGGTTGTATGTGGATCCGGCCGATCTCGACTACTTCGACCGCGGGTCGACAGTCTTCATTCTGGATCGTCCGCTGGTTGTGCGGGCGATTCGTCCAGCCCACAAGGGATATCAGGTCGCGTTTGATGAAATAGTCAATCGTGAAGGAGCCGAGCGGATACGAAACCAGGACGTCTTTGTCGCCGAACGGCGCACACTCGATGAACAGGAGTTCTGGCCTGACCAGTTGGTCGGGTTGGAGGTTCGACCAGATGGCGGGACCGTCGTCGATGTGGTCCACGGGGCAGCACAGGATCGTCTTGTCGTCGAGCGGGATGGCACCCGATTCGAGATTCCGTTTGTCGATGAGCTCGTGCCGACCGTCGATGTCGAAGCTGGATACGTCGAGGTCATCGAGATCGAGGGCATCAGCGAACCGTCAGACTGATCGTCACGCCCTCGAGACCTCCGTTTTCCGCATTCTCGTCGCCGACGAAGAGGGACAAATCGCCTGGAGGCAGGACAATGTCCGTCTGGAACTCTCCCCAGGTCACCAAACCGCCGGCCGCAGTCGTGAACGTTTCGGCGACGACTTGGTTGCCGGCTGTCGCGATGATCAAGACGTTGGACTCGAAGGTGCGGGTGTAGCCCGATACCGACAAAGTTCCTCCTAGGATTTCGCCATCCAGCGGAGTCACGACCACTGCCAGGTCGGAGTACGCAGGTGCGGTCGGAAACTCCACGATTCCCGGTTGAAGATCCAGGATTACCCGGGCTGGGGTTCCTTCAGTCCGAATCCGGGCCTGTGCTGGTCCAGCCAGGTGGAGGTCGACGAACATTCCACCATCCAACGCCTTGACAACGTATAGACGATCAATGAGTGCTGTTTCGATGAGTTGGTCGGTGATGACCGTCTGGTCGGCGTCGACGGCGATGCGAATCACCGGAACTCCTTCGACATAGGTAGCGGTGACTGTCGGCGGCGTCGTTGCCGGGGCCCCCTCCGAAGTGATGAACGAGAAAGTGAATTTGTCACAGGACTCGTCCGTCGTCCAGGAAATGTGGCCGATAACGCTGCTGTCGGACTGATCCTGATCAACGGAGGCGATTGTCCCGTCCTCGACGAACTCCCCCTCATCGGGGCATCCCGCCACTAGCGGCACGGTCGTTGTGGGGGCGGTGGTGGTGACGGGACCGGGTCGAGTCGTGGTGGTCTGCGAGTCAGCGTCGCTCGGCGCGCATGCCGCGACCACGACGATCGTCAACAGACCGAGGGTCATCCGCAGTCTCATGTCCGGAATGGTAAGGCCGGCCACTAGGTTTGAGGGGCCACAGCGCACCAGGAGGTGAACATGCCTGAAGCAGTAATCGTTGCCACCGCTCGTACTCCGATCGGACGGGCCTACAAAGGGTCGCTCATCGATGTGCGAGCCGACGATCTTGCCGGCTTCGCCATCAACGCCGTCATGGAGAAGACGCCCGAGGTGGATCGAGCTTCAGTCGATGACGTCATGATCGGCTGTGCCCTCACCCATCACGAGCAGGGCTACAACGTTGCCCGGCCGGCATCCCTTCTCGGCGGAATGCCCGACTCGGTACCGGCGACCACCGTCAATCGGTTTTGCGCTTCGTCCCTACAGACGATCCGGATGGCGTTCCATGCGATCCGCCAGGGGGAGGGCGACACCTATGTCGCCGGCGGTGTCGAGTCGGTGAGCCGGACCTACGGCAAAGCCTTTGACAGCGACGACCTGAATCCGCGTTTCACTGATGCGACCCGCGATGACTTCATCAACAACGTGTACATCCCGATGGGTAACACCGCCGAGAACGTTGCAGCTATGTACGGGATAACCCGGGAGCGCATGGACGAGTTCGCCAAGAGCTCTCAGGATCGAGCGGTCGAGTCTCAGAAGAACGGATTCTTTGACAGGGAGATCACTTCAATAGAAGTGCCTGACGGTCGAACCATTCGTGATGACGACGGTCCGCGCCCCAACACAACCCTGGAGAAATTGGCCTCCCTTCCTCCGGCTTTCCAGGCGGAGGGTTTGGTGACGGCAGGGAACTCATGTCCCCTCAACGACGGCGCTGCCGCCGTCCTGGTCATGTCCGACCGGCGTGCGGCCGAACTCGAGTTGAAACCTTTGGCGCGGATCATCGCATCCTCGGTGGCGGGTCTCGAGCCCGAGTACATGGGGATGGGTCCGGTGTTTGCCGTCCGAAAGGTTCTGGAGCAGTCCGGCATGAGTCTCGAGGATATGGACGTCATCGAGATCAATGAGGCATTTGCGGCCCAGGTATTGGCGTCTGCGGATGAGCTCGGAATCGACATGGACAAGCTCAATCCCCATGGAGGCGCCATCGCTCTCGGTCACCCCTTTGGGATGACAGGTGCGCGGATCATGGGAACGTTGCTCAATGACCTGAGCACGCTCGATGCCACGTTCGGTCTGGAGACGATGTGTGTCGGTGGTGGTCAGGGAATGGCGATGATCGTGGAGCGTCTCAACTAAGTGGGGCGCAACCGTTGTGTTATGGAGGCCGGTCCGCTGTCGTGACATAGGTGTGTCCGTGGGGGCTAGTCCATTGATGTTGTCCATCGGCGAGTCTCACGTAGACCCATCCCGCCTTGTGACGGCCGACATGGTCGTATCGGCAGAGGGGTGCATTGTTTTCGACACTGGTTTCTCCGCCGTGAGACCAGGGTGTGGTGTGGTCGATGTCGCATTGGGAAGCCGGCATACGGCATCCCGGGAAGACACAGGTCGGATAATTGGCGAGGATTCGTCGCTTTTGACTGACGGTAGGCCGACGCCGGGTGGTGCCGGTGTGGACGATGTCGCCGTGTTGGTCGGTGACGATGATCTGCCACTCCGAGTCTGTTTGGGCCTTGGCCACCTGACGTGCGACGTCGGCGATCACAGACCCGTACCCGGCCAGTTCGCCCGGCGCCTCAGAGAGCTCGGCGAGAGTCTCGAGGTCAACATGGATGCCAACCGTGCCGCGATCGGGTCGGGCCGAGCCGGAGTGGCCGCCTTCCAGGAGATCGAGGAATACGTCCATTCGAAGCTGATCGATGGTCCGGAGCTCGTCCGCTGTCTTCAGGTCGCGTGCCAGTCCGTTGATCTTTCGCCCGATAGCAGCGGCGCGATCAATCGCGGCGCCATATCCGCGGAAGCCCGCGGTGCCGTCCAAAGTGGGCTCGATGATCAGGCGACGATCGTCGATCGCATTCTCCGAATGCTGGCGGGCGTCTTCAGGGTTGCTTTCGATACACAGCCGCTGGAGGCGAACGCGGAGCTGTCCGGTAGTCAATCTGGCAGCATCCCGAAGAACACGATCGGCGACAGCCATGGCGGTTCCCTGGTCCAGATGGCCGGTGCCACGTGCAATCTCTCTCGCCTTGCGTAGATCGATCGTGCCCGAGTCGAGGGCCTTCAATACGGAGGGGAGACGCTCAACGAGGTCGTAGGCGAGATCGAGCTCGGAGTCGGCCGCCCGTCGGGTGAGGGTGAGAGCGGCCCGCACCTCCATGCCGGCGTACTCGAACCACTCCTCGGTTCGCTCCGGAGGTCCGTCCTCACCCGAGGGGACGGCGGTAGCCACCTCAGCGACAGAGCTGTAGTAGCCGGATTGATCGTGGGCGACCTGGCGGGCGTGGGCCTTCATCAGGACGACTGTGTCATGGCCGTTGAGCCGGGAGGGGTCGATAGACGAGAGAACTGCGGCCAGGAACGGTCCGGGCCTCCACTCATCCAGCCTGTCGGGAATCATCTGTCGGTCTGACGCCACGTCATCCCGGGCGGCAGCTTCGGCGACGGTGAGCGCCTCGATCTCCCGGTCGGAAAGCTGCGGAATCAGCTCTGAATCGAACATATGTTCTACCGTACAGACCTCCTCTGACAGATTCCAGGGGGTAAAACCAGATCTCAGAATTCTTCTTCTGATAGGCCGGCAAGTTGGGGGCGCGGCGGCTCCGATATTGTCGGGCTGGTTGGATAGGGCAAGCGATGAGCTCTGAAGTCATCAACCTATTGCAGCGTCTGATCCAGAATGCGTGTGTCAACACGGGATCGCCTGACAGTGGCCATGAGCACCGCTCGGTCGCCACGCTTCAGGAGTTCTTTGGTGCGAGGGGTGAGATATTCGAACCTGCCCCGGGACGTCAGTCGGTCGTGTACCGGGTCCCGGGAACCGATTCGGAGGCGCCCTCTCTGGTACTGGTCCCCCATCTCGACGTTGTTCCCGTTGACCCCGACGGGTGGGTCCACGATCCATTTGGAGCAGAGATCGTCGATGGATTCGTATACGGGCGGGGAGCTGTCGACATGCTCAACATCGGGGCATCATTTGCCCATGCTTTCCGACCATATCTGCATGGCGAGCTCCACCCTCGAGGGGACCTCATCTTCGTCGCGGTGGCCGACGAGGAAGCCGGGGGTGCCCACGGAGCCCATCACCTTGTCAAACACCGGTGGGACCTCGTAGGCGCTGACTACATGCTCACCGAAGTTGCTTACCCCAAAGTGTCAATCGGCTCGGGCGACGTCATCCCGATTGCTATCGCGGAAAAGGGCAGCCACTTCTCGAGGTTGAGGACAAGCGGTGTGCCAGGACACGGATCAGCGCCTTACGGAACCGAGAATGCTCTCGAGAAACTGGTGCAAGCCCTCGACAGGCTCGTGAGAGCGCGATCACCGATTTCGATGGGGGAAGTATGGGCGAGTTTTGTCTCGGCTCTTGGTCTCGATTCCGAGATGACGGAGTCGCTTCTGGACCCTCGAAGGATCGATGAAGCGATCGAAACGATAAACGCGGGCGATCCTCAGTTTGCCCGTTATGTGCATGCAGCGACCCACCTGACTGTCTCCCCAAATCAAGCCCTCGGCGGGTCGAAGGTGAACATCATTGCCGACCAAGCGAAAGCAATCTTGGACATCCGCACTCTTCCCGGGATGGATCGTGGGTTCGTGGACTCGTTTCTCTCTGAGGCCATTGGGGACGTACGCGACAACGTGCAAATCAAGGGTTTGGGCAACAATAACGCTACGGCAAGCTCAACTGATGGGCCTCTCTGGAGAGCGATATCGCATGGCGTCGGCGAAATGGAGGGCCACAGCCGTCTCGTTCCGACACTGATGACAGTTGCGACCGATGCGCGTTTCTGGCGAAGACGAGGAACGACCGCGTACGGAGTTGGTCTGTATGACGAGAGGACGAGCTTTTCTGAGTTGCTTGCCCTGTTTCACGGTCACAACGAGCGGGTATCGGTCGTGTCGGTGGAGCGAACAGCGGATCTGTACGCAAGAGTTCTGAAGGTGTTCCTCGACCCCCGATGACCCCAAGATGCAGGCTCTGTCTTCTGACGTTCCTGAGGCCGGCATCTACCCTTCTCACCGTGAAGATCAATGTGATCACAATGTTTCCCGGGTACTTCGAAGGTCCGCTGGGTGTCTCCATCGTGTCCCGGGGAATCGAAGACGGTGCACTCGTCGTCGACCTGGTTGACCTCAGAGAGCATGGTCTCGGTCGACACCGCCAGCTCGATGACCCGCCATTCGGCGGTGGGCCGGGGATGGTGATGATGATCGAGCCTCTGGTATCCGCTCTGGAGCCGTTGAAAGACACCCACCGTGTGCTCTTCACGCCCTCCGGAGATCCAATGTCTCAGGGGACGCTGGATCGATGGGCCCAGGTCGATGAGCTGACGTTCGTGTGCGGGCGTTATGAGGGTGTCGACCAGCGTGTGATCGACAACTTCATCGACGAGGAGGTAAGTCTCGGTGACTACGTACTCGCCGGTGGTGAAGTGGCGGCAGCCGCGGCGATCGAAGGGGTGGCTCGGTTGTTGCCAGGGGTGGTTGGCAACCCGGAATCCACCGAGAAGGAGTCGTTCCGTGAAGGTCTTCTGGAGGAGCCCGTCTATACCCGACCTGCCGACTTCGACGGGTGGAGGGTCCCAGAGGTGTTGCTGAGCGGTGACCATGGGAAGATCGAAGAGTGGAGGGCGCAACGAAGGGTCGAGCGAACACGCCGACGTCGACCCGACCTGCTACGAAATGGCGAGGATTCCGATACCTGATAGAATTAGGCCGCGAATCCCGTCTATCGCCTTCCGGACGCGTCTAGGAGTCCTTCCATGAACGATCTTCAAGCAGTTGAGAGCGCGCATGTACGCGACGACATTCCCCAGTTTCGCGCCGGAGACAATGTCAGGGTGAATGTCCGTGTTGTCGAAGGTGGCCGCGAGCGCATACAGGCTTTTGAGGGCATGGTCATCGCTCGCAACGGCACGGGTACTCGCGCCTCCTTTACCGTTCGCAAACTGAGTTTTGGAGTCGGGGTTGAGCGGGTGTTCCCGGTGAATACCCCCATCATCCAGAGTATCGAGGTTCTGCGCCGCGGCGACGTTCGTCGCTCCAAGCTCTACTTCCTTCGTGATCGGGTTGGAAAGTCCGCCCGGATCAAGGAGCTCCGCGACTGAGTTTTGGAGACGCCAGACACGCACGAGCAGGAGGAATCTGACGAATCGTTGACGCGCCCGCGTCGGCGTTCATTTTGGGCGGAGCTCCCCGGTCTGCTGCTGACGGCCCTCGTCATCGCCGTCGTTATCAAGACCTTTCTCGTTCAACCCTTCTGGATCCCATCCGAGTCGATGCTCCCCACGATCGTGGTGAACGACCGGGTAATGGTCAACAAGCTCGCATTCAATTGGGGCGAGCCCGAAAGAGGCGACATTGTTGTCTTCCGCGATCCTGCCGAGCCTCACGTTGAGGAGTCGATTCCCGAGGTGGTGGTCCGCTCTGTCCTGGAGGCGGTCGGCATCCGCACCCGAGGCCGGGACGATCTGATCAAGAGAGTTATCGGACTGCCCGGCGAAACGTTGGTGATCGAGGGGAATCATGTGATGGTCGACGGAAGCCCTTTGTCAGAGCCCTATTTGAGTCTCGATGTGACCATGGCTGACGAGGGCCCTTTCGTGGTCGGGGTGGGCGAGGTGTTTGTCATGGGGGATAACCGCCAGTTCAGTTTTGACAGTCGGCGTTTTGGGGCTATCCCCTACGACGATCTCATCGGGCGCGCCTTCATAACGATCTGGCCGATTTCCAACTTCGGGTCTCTCTAGAAACTGACACCCTTTTCGCGTAGGTGTTAGATCAGGGTTTGGCATATGATCGCTTGGTCCCTTTGTGTGACGAGGAGAGATGGAAGAAGACCTGGAGCGCTACGAGTCCGAGGTGGAGCTGAAGCTCTACAAGGAGTACCACGACGTCCTGCCGATGTTCACCTACGTGGTCGAGACTGAGCGTCGCTTCTATTTGGCCAACGACGTGAACATCGATGTCCGGGAAGTCAACGGCTCGGTCTACTTCGAAGTGGAGATGAATGACGCATGGGTATGGGACATGTTCCGTCCGGCTCGATTCCTCGAGCACGTTCAGGTGCTCACGTTTCGCGACGTCAACGTGGAAGAACTCGAGAAGGCGGAGCTCTCGATCTAGGCGGTCGGGAACTTGGGGGCTTTGGCGAGAGGCTGGCTGCCTGGTTCCTTGCCGATCACGGTCTCGACATCTTGGGCTCCAACCTCGAGGTCTCCGGTGGCGAGCTCGATCTCATTGCGATCGACCAAGACAGCAAGGTTGTGGTTGAAGTGAGGACAACCCGTCACGGGTCGGATCCGATCGATGCCGTCGGTGAGGCCAAACGTCGCCGCGTCACCAATCTCGCCCGGGGCATTGGCGCCGACCGGGTCGACTTCGTTGGTATTCGCGTCGATCGCACCGGATTCGACGTCCATTGGCTTCCCGGGTCAAATTGACGGTCGGTTTCTCTCTCTCCTAATGTTCTAGAACATGAGTTTGCCCTCCGCAGCCGTCAGAGTCAGCGGTCTCACCAAGAGGTACAAACGAACAGAGGCATTGCGAGGGCTCGATTTCGAGATTCCCGCGGGCCAGGTCACCGGTTTTCTCGGTCCGAACGGCTCCGGCAAGACCACTACCTTTCGATCCTTGCTCGGGTTGACCCGGCCAAACGAGGGCGACATCGAGATTCTTGGCATGGAAGTGCCGCGCCAACTCTCACAAATCACCAAGAAGGTGGGCGCAATCATTGAAGAGCCGGGGCTCATCAAAGCGCATGCCGGGCGGGTGAATCTTCGGATCGCAGCCGACACTCTCGGATTCGGTCATGACAGCGTCGAAGAGATGCTCGAGTTTGTCGGTCTTGCCAGCGATGCCGATCGCAGGGTCGACGAGTACTCGAAGGGGATGAGACAGAGACTTGCCTTGGCTGCCGCACTACTTGGTCAGCCGGAACTGCTCCTGCTCGATGAGCCACTGGATGGTCTCGATCCCGCCGGCCAGCATGCCTTCCGGGCGAGACTTCGAGCCCTGGCCGATGAGGGTCGCACGGTTGTGGTCTCCAGTCATGATCTGGCTGATATCGAGGCCCTTGCCGACCACGTGGTGGTGATCGATCACGGTCGGCTCATAACTCAGGGGCCACTCGAGGACTTGCTTGACGGCGGAATGATCCGGGTGGTTGTCGACAACGTCGACGCCGCAGCCAAGGTTCTGTTGGCCGCGGGAATGGAGAGCCGGAAAGACGATGGCGGGCTCGTTGTCGACGCCCAGGACGGAGTGGACATAGTCAGGGCGCTTGCCCAAGCCGGCTTCTACCCGAGCGAGGTCAGACCGGAGCGAACCTCGCTCGAATCGTTGTTTCTCGGGATCACCGGCGAGGAGAGGGCATGAGTCTCATTCACGCCGAGTACCTGAAGATGAGCCGGCGCAAGCTGTTCCCCGTGATGCTCCTCATCCTCGGGTTCCTGATGCTGTTGACAGCCGTTCTCTTCTTCGTCGTGCTACCGGCTATTCCCGAATTCGGGGGTGACTCCCCGGTGCCGGAGCGGCCGGATGCCTTCGTGTTCGGCGCACAGCAAGTTGCCGGCCAAGCATGGTGGTTTGCGGTGATCTTGGCCACATCGGTGTTGGGTGGTGAACTGAGCGGGACGGCCTGGGCAACCGCTTTGACCAGAGACTCCCGGAAGCTGAACCATGTCGGGTCCCGGCTGCTGGTCTTCTCGGCGTCCTCCTGGCTTGCCTTTTTGTTCGGCACGGCATTATGGGCCGTCGTGACATGGCTTGCGGCTGACGGGTCCGGGTCTCTGGAGATGACAGAGTGGCTGGGCTTGGTATGGCGTTTTGGTCTGATCGCTGTCGCCTGGACATCCATCGGGCTCGGGGCTGTCGCCGTTACGAGGTCTATCGGACCCGCAATGGGCATCGCCCTCGGGTTCTCATTTCTGGACAGCATCCTGGCTCCGTTCATCGCTCCCTACGAGAACGTATCGCTCACGGCGGCCTCCAATGGCATGTTCGACGTTGGCGGTGACGGTCCCTTCAGCGTTTTCATACCCGGTGCCGACCTCTCACTGACCCACGCGATCGCCATCACCCTGGGTTGGGCCCTCCTTGGTTTTGGGCTGACCTGGTGGGGGCTTCGGCGTCGCGACGCTTAAGCGCCGAAGCGACGGCGCAGTTCCTTGTGCCAACAGCCGTGATGCCAGTGACGACGCATATCGGCCGCCTCGTCTGGAATGACGACCAGATGAAATGTGCCCGGCGGAATCGTCGTCTCGCATCCCGGGCAGAGGTACTCCTTCTTCGCCTGGTAGGGCTGGATCGGATTCACGGTTATGTCGAGAAGATCGCCCACGCGATGACCGCCAATGTTGCCAATACCGCGATGACCACCACGGCTATGTCCAGGGCCGATTTCTCCTGGGCTCGGAAAGGGTTGAATCCCACGTCGAAACGGTAACCGCCCTGGGGGATTGTCTACCGTCACACCGATGAGCTGGCTCCTGACCGAAGATGACGGCGAGATACGCATACTGACTTTCGACCGGCCGGATCGGAAGAACGCGGTGCCTCTCGAGGGTTGGTCGCTCCTGCGGGATGCGTTCACCGATTTCGAGAAGTCCGCAGCGAGAGTGCTGATAGTCACCGGTGCCGGTGGTGAGTTCTGTGCCGGCGCCGATCTCGACCGGAGCGGGGCTGCCATGGGTGAGTCGGTTACTGGTCGGCATCGGAGGATGAAGACCGTCGGAGAGGCGGCCTCCGCCCTTCATCGCACCACCAAACCGACAATTGCCGCCGTTGACGGTGTTGCCGTGGGCGCCGGGATGAACCTGGCTCTCGGCTGCGACGTAGTCATCGCCAGCACCCGGGCCCGATTCTCGGAGATTTTCGTCAGGCGAGGATTGACGGTCGACTTCGGAGGAACATGGCTTCTGCCCCGGGTCGTTGGTTTGCAGCGCGCCAAAGAACTCGCTCTATCGGGTCGCATCGTCGACGCCGAGGAGGCTCTGACAATTGGTCTGGCGGTCGAGGTCGTTCCCCCGGATGAGCTTGCTGATCGCGCTCAGAGCATGGCTGATAGCTTTCTGGAGGGTGCGCCGATCGCTCAGATGTTCGCCAAGCAGGGTCTCAATGCGTCCTTCGAGTCGAGCTTTGCCGAAAGTCTCAGCTGGGAGGGCCAGTCGCAGGCGATCGCCATGGGAACCACCGACTTCGGAGAGGGTGTCGCCGCGTTCATGGAGAAGCGTGAGCCCGACTGGCGGGGTGAGTAGGACACCAACTAGTCCTCGCCGATGTCCTCGTTCCACAGGTTCGGGCGGGCTTCGATGAACTTCTCCATCAGGTCGACGCAACGCCGATCATCAACCACTTCGACAATTACGCCGCGGGACCGCAAATAATCCTCGGCGCCCATGAAGGTTCCGTTTTCCCCGACAACGACCTTGGGGATTTCGTAGAGGAGGATCGCCCCTGAGCACATCTCGCATGGCGAGAGCGTCGTGTAGATCGTGGAGCGGCGATATGCGGAGACATCCAACCGGCCCGCGTTTTCGAGGGCGTCCATTTCACCGTGGAGGATGACTGAGCCCTGTTGCACCCGGCGGTTATGTCCTCGACCGACGACCTCACCGTCAATGACGAGCGCCGACCCGATCGGGATGCCACCCTCCTCGAGCCCCAGACGCGCCTCCTCGATTGCCGTCTCCAGACCGTTGTCTTCCATGTGAAGAAGCTTATGTCATCCCTCTAGCCTGGAACGATGTCACGAATCGCTGTCGCCGGGCCCAACCGATTGGTCACCGATGCTTCGGGCCTGATAGCGGACGATGGAGGGTCTGTTGTGGACACGGCCATCGTGGCGGCGCTTACCGCGATGTGCACCGAGCCGGGGATCTGCTCGCCCGGGGGAGGGGGGTTCCTCACTATCGACGTGCCCGGATCCGACGCTGTTGTGATCGATGGCTATATGTCATATCCGGGGATCGGGTTCTCCGGCGAGCTCAACATGCGTGAGATCACCATGGCCTACGGGGGCGGCGTGACAACCCTGGTCGACGCCGGGTCCGTAGCCGTGCCTGGTGTCTTCGCCGGGTTCGAGCTGGCATGGAAGATGTTTGGAACCGCTCCGTGGCATGAGCTCATGGAGGCGGTCGCTGTGACCGTGGAAGATGGCTTCCCGCTAGGTCAGGCAGCGCACCACTACCTTCTTGACTCTTTTGATCCGATCTTTTCCGCCGACTCCACCGCCCGTGACGCTCTTTCCCGTGATGGGCGACTGCGCGATGTCGGGGAGACCGTTCTGTTCGAGGGTCTTGCCTCGACCCTTCGATACATCGGCGACCAGGGCGCCCGGGTGTTCTACGAAGGTGACCTCGCTCGGTCGATCGTCGCTGACCTCGAGTCCATGGGTGGACAACTGACCCGAGAGGACATGGCCTCCTATGAAGCCGTGCCCAGACATCCTCTCTTCGTGGACATCGGGGGATGGAGCTTGACGCTCAACCCACCTCCTGCGGTGGGAGGGGTGACCGTTGCCCTTGCTCTGAATCAGATCGCGAAGAGTGACGCCACGGGCCCCGCCGTCTGGGCCGATGCTCTTGTCAGCGCGTACACGATGAGAGCCGAGGAATTGGAACCACACGCCGACCTCGAAGTTGCGGCCAACGAAGTGCTGGTCAAGGTGGGTCTTCGCTCGCCGTCAACCGTCAGCATCGCCGTCGTTGACGAAGATGGCGGCGCTGTGGCGGTTTCCTGTTCGGCCGGGTACGGGTCCGGGGTGACACCGGCAGGAACAGGTCTGATGATGAACAATGCCGTAGGTGAGATCGAGCTGACGCCGGGTGGGCCTGATGCCCATCGGCCGGGCAGGATGATGATGTCCAACATGGCTCCAACCGTGGCACGAGCCGGCCATGACGTGGTCGCCATCGGCACCCCGGGAGCCGATCGAATCACCAGCGCACTGGTTGTCACTCTGGAGTGGCTGGTGGGTGGGATGGATCTCGAGGATGCCATCGAGCAGTCGCGCCTTCACCCGGAGTTCGGTGATTGGGGTGTTCGTGTCGCAGTGGAGTCCGGTCTCGATCTCGACGCTGTCGAGTATCCGCTGAGACGTTTCGAAGGTCGGCACATGTACTTCGGGGGAGTCAATGGTGCCGCCTTGGAGGAAGGTCGTCTTCACGGTCATGCTGACAGCCGTCGACACGGGTCGGTTGCCGTCGTGGGCTGAGAAGGTCTCAACTTGCACGAAAAATCGGTCATGCGGAGTCGGCTCTCTCAGCTTTTATTGAGTGGGCGGCGCGCTTTATGCCGCCTGGGAATGATGTGATGCTGAGGGACGAGTCGCCAGTTCATGAGCAGCGTGACCGCCACAGCCTCGGGCGTAGTGGCGGTGGGTGCAGATTGGTCCGGCCCCTCTCACGGAGCGGCAGTCTGGATGGTGGTTAGTGAAGAAGACTGATCGGGAAAGGCGTGAGTAGTTCGAGGCTTTCGAAGTTCCTCGGAATGGGCGCAGCCTTGTTGAGCGCCGCTGTCCTAATGGCAGCGTGTGCTACCAGCACGGGTTCCGCCGATAGCTCAACCTCGTCTCAACCCGATCCTGTAACAACTCTGGTGGCGACCACTGCCACTTCACCTGATCCTGTAACAACTCTGGCGGCCACGACTACTACTACTCAGCCTGCTCCGACGACCACGACGGATGCCAGAACGAGGGTGACTGTTGTCGAGGGAGTGCTGTACCGACAACCTAGTGATGGTGATCCTTCGACAGTCGATATCTATCTGACGGACACCCCGGGCCGCCCGACGGTGGTGCTTCTTCACGGTTGGGGCTTCCCCGGAGGTTCAGGACCAGCCGTGAATCTCGCACCTTTTGCCGAGGAGATCGCAAAGCTTGGCTCAACCGTGTTCTATTTCGGCTGGCACACTAACGACGGTTTCTCGGCCGACTCGGCTGCTGACCTCAGTTGCGTTGGTGGATTCGTGAGCGCACGTGCCGCCGAATACGGCGCGGATCCAGACACTGTCGTTGTCGTCGGACACTCAATGGGTGGAGCAACCGGCAGCAAGCTCGCGTTGAGTTCGTTCGGGTTGGTTCCAGGCGCTGACTGTGTCGAGTCAGGTGAGACTCCAACTCCGTACGCGTTCCTGGGTATCGGAGGCAACTACGGATGGATCGCTCAGCCTTTGGACGACGACCTGAACACGTTCCTTGTGCATGCGACAGGCGTGTCCGCCGGTCGAGAGATCGCATCTACAGAATTCGTCAGGCCCGGTCTGACAGCCTTAGATGCGTACGCACTCGACGGTTACAGCGCACTCCCCTCCGCGAACCCTCTGCGGATGGTTCTGCTCGTAGGCAGCAACGACCAATACCGCGCAACGAAGGCAAGCATTACTGCCGCATTTGCTGAAGCCTTAGAAACTCACGGAACCGATGTTGAGGTGGTTGAAGTACCCGACGCGAACCATGAGAACGTGGTCTATCCGGACACTGACGCCGGGCAATCAACACTCCAAGTAATCAGCGACATCCTCGACAACGCGCCCTAAACCTCTAGAACCTGTCCCAGCGGACCCGTACGGTTCATCGGTATGTACGCAGCGACCACATCGGTGGCGCTCGTCGGGGGAGACGTCAGAGCGGTAGAGGTGCAGGTCCACGTTGGCCGTCAGCAAGACGTATTCAAACTGAGCGGGCTTCCCGACACCGCCGTCCGCGAGGCCAAGGACAGAGTTAGGGCAGCGGTTGCCTCCTCGGGAATGCCGTTCCCTAATCGCACTGTCACGGTCAATCTTGCCCCGGCGGATCTGCCCAAGGGCGGAACCGACTACGACCTGGCGATTGCCCTTGGTGTCCTGGCGGCGAGTGGCGAGATCCCCAACTCCAATGGAGCCGTTGTCGTAGGTGAGTTGGCTCTCGATGGAACTGTGCGATCCGGGTCGAGCACGCTCGGCGCTGGCGTGCTTTCGGCGAGAACCAAACGTCCCTGTCTGGTTGCGAATGATTCAGCGGCCGACACAGCCGCTGTTCCGGGTTCGACTGTTTACGGTGTCGGATCGTTGTCCGAGGCAGTGGAGTTGTTGAGACTCGGTCTTGGTCAGCGAGATGCCGTGAGCCCTCGTCCAGCCCCCCGGCCGGGAGATGGGCCCGACCTGTCGGATATCAAGGGCCAGGCTCTGGCACGTCGAGCGATCGAGATCGCAGCCGCAGGCGGGCATCATCTGCTGCTGCATGGCCCACCGGGTGGAGGCAAGACGATGCTGGCCCGGCGTCTGCCGGGGATTCTGCCCCGGCTCACCGATCATGAAGCTGTGGAGGTCGCTCTCATCTATGCGGCCGCGGGTTTACGGCGAGGGCTGGATCCCACCCGCCCGTTTCGGTCTCCACATCACACGGCGTCACGCGCTGCCCTTGTGGGCGGTGGGTCCGGCGTTGCTGTTCCGGGTGAAGCCTCTCTTGCGCATCGGGGTGTGCTCTTCCTGGACGAGTTGGCGGAATTCCCACGGGGCAATCTCGACACACTTCGCCAGCCATTGGAGGATGGTTTCGTGACTGTGGCGCGTCGGGGAGTGACGGCTCAATTCCCCTCTTCTTTTCATCTTGTCGGTGCCTCCAATCCTTGTCCCTGTGGCCTTTATGGCGATCGTCGTAAGCCCTGCGAATGTCGACCGGCTGTTTTGGCCCGATACCGACAGCGGGTCTCCGGACCCCTTCTCGACCGTATCGATCTGGTCGTCAAGGTTGGCCGTGTTGAGGCATCGGAGGCGGCCGGTCCGCCGGGGGAGAGCTCGAGTGTGATTAGGCAAAGAGTTGAGGAGGCCGCGGAGTTCAGACGGGATCGCCCAGCCGAGACCCATCCGCGCGCGCGGCAGATGGTTCTCGATGCCCTCGAAGCGGCCGTGGTGACGGCTCGGGGGGCTGATCGGCTGACCAGCGTGGCGCGAACCATTGCCGACCTAGCCCTCGAGACGGAGGTCAACGAGGAGCACGTGGCCGAGGCGATGGCCTTGCGAGGTGAATGGTGATGTGGAACACCGACTGATCGAACCCACGATGACGGAGTATCCGGTGGGACTTCTCGACCTCGAAGATCAACCTTCGATATACGTCAACGGAACACTGCGCGAAATGTCCGGCGTTGCTGTCGTCGGTACCCGGAAATGCACCCGATACGGAATCGATTTGGCCGAGGCCTTTGGCGCTGCCATTGCTCGATCCGAATGGACCACGGTCAGCGGCCTTGCCAGGGGCATCGATGCTGCTGCTCATCGTGGCTGTCTGCGTGATGGTGGCCACGCGGTGGCCGTTCTCGGTTCGGGGATCGATGTCTGCTATCCCAAGGAGAATCAATCGATCTTCGATGGGATTCTGGCCGAGGGTGGTGCCATTGTTTCGGAGTATCCGCCCGGCACACCGCCAGATCGCTGGCGTTTCCCCGCTCGAAACCGGATCATCGCGGCGATGTCGACCGCCGTTGTCGTAGTGGAGGCCGCCAGGACCGGTGGTGCGCTGATCACGGCCCGACTCGCTGCGGAGATCGGACGCCCTGTTTTCGTCGTCCCCGGGGACGTGGATCGACCCGCGTCCGAAGGATGCAATCTCCTCATCCGCGACGGTGCCTATCCGGTACTTGGAGCGGCAGACCTGATCGAGGAGCTCTCGTTGATCCTGGGGCCACCAGCGCGTGACGTGACAGAAGAGAAGGAGGCAAGCATGCCAACGGGTGGGATCTCCCTGGAGGATCTGCCCGAGTTTTGGTCGGTCACGATGACTGAGGCTCTTGTGCGTGTGGGGAAGCTGCAAGTCGAGGGACAGGTACGCCGAGACGGTGAGATGATCTTCCCCGTCTGAGTGCTACCACCGCCAGAGGATGCGATGCAATAGCCTTTCCATGTGCACGTTCCTGAATTGCCGTCTTGGGCCGAGTCATCTGTCGGGTCCTATCTGAGGCGACTCGTCGATCAGCGGGGTCTCTCCCCACACACAGTGGATGCCTACCGACGCGATCTGCATCAGTTCTTCGACTACTGCGACCGGGGCCGTCTCGACGCCATCTCTGGCATCGAGCGACGTCACTGCCGCCGATATCTGGCGTTTCTCGACACCAGGGGCTACTCCCGTCGCTCGATAGCAAGGAAGGCCTCGGCGGTCCGGGCCTTCTATGCCGACGCCTCGAGACGTGGCCTGGTTGAGACCAACCCCTTCGACGGCGTTGCCCGCCCCAGGGTTGCCAGGCCGCTTCCCCATGCCCTCCCGGCACGAACTGTGAGCCACGCTCTCGACGCGATTGACACCTCCGATCCGAAGGGTTTGCGCGACAAGGCCCTGATCGAGACTCTGTATGCCACCGGTCTGCGAATCTCGGAGTTGGCGTCCATGTCAACGGCGGATGTCGGCTCGGACACAGTCACCGTTGTCGGAAAAGGCGCCAAGACACGTCGTGTTCCGGTGGGTCGGCCAGCCCAGGAATCCATCGATCTCTACCTGAGAGACGGTCGGCCGGAACTTGTTTCAATCGGCGCGGGAGAAGCGTTGTGGGTTGGGGTCCGCGGGGGCGCTCTGGGCGCTCGGGGGATACGACGGGTCGTCTCCAATCGGCTCGCCACGTTCCCTCACGCCCTCCGTCACAGCTTTGCCACGCATCTGCTCGAAGGTGGGGCAGACTTGCGCACAGTCCAGGACCTGTTGGGACACACCGATTTGGCGACCACCCAGATCTACACTGCCGTGACGCGTCAGCATCTGAGAGGAACCTATGACCGAAGCCACCCGAGAGCCTGAGAAGAATCAGGTCGAGGGTCTGTGGGAAGTCTTCAAGGCTTCCGGTGATGCTGATGTCCGCGAACGACTGATTCTCCACTACTCGCCCCTGGTGAAATATGTGGCTGGAAGGGTGGGTGCAGGTCTTCCACGGTCGGTCGATCAGAACGACCTCGCCAGCTATGGACTCTTTGGACTCATCGATGCGATCGACAAGTTCGAGCCTGAGCGTGGCTTCAAGTTCGAGACCTATGCGATCAACCGGATCAAGGGAGCGATTCTCGACGAGTTGAGGGCTCTCGACTGGGTGCCAAGGTCGGTGCGCTCGCGGGCGCGTCGCATCGAGTCGTCGGTCGTCGAGTTGGAGCACAAGCTGAAGAGGACTCCAACCGAGCAGGAGCTTGCTCTTCACGTCGAGATGGATGTGGAGGAGCTCCGCGACGCTCTCGCCGAGATCGGCCGGTCAGGCATCGCCGCGCTCGACGAGTTTGTCTCCGGTGACTCCCAGACCTCGATGGGCGAGATGCTTGCCGACCCTGCTGGTATCTCACCCGAGGTTGCATTCCAGTCGGAGGAGACGCGGAGAGGGCTGGCCGATGCTGTAAACAGGCTTCCGGATCGGGAGCGACTCGTCGTGACTCTCTACTACTACGAGGGGATGACTCTCGCTGAGATCGGTGGCGTGCTCGGGGTAACCGAGTCCCGGGTCTGTCAGATACACGCCAAGACGATGATGTCTCTCCGCAACCGTCTCGGAGACCCTGCCTGGGGATAACTCAAACCTTTTGTGAAGATTTTCGCGGGTATAGCCCGCGCGAATCTTCACAAAACGGGTCGGGCGACTAGTTGTGACACCGGCGCCCGCTGTTCATGTTGAAACGTTGTCCGATTCGTCCAGAAGCTGATGGGCTGAGCCGGCGACTCTGGTGAGCAGATCAATCAGCGTTTCTATCTCATCATCGTTGAGCGCGGTGTAGACCGTCCGGTCGAGGACCTCGAGAACATGGGGAACGAATGCTTCGAGTGCAGCCTCTCCAGCCTCGGCGAGAGCGATTCGCTGAGCCCGACGGTCATCGGGGTCGACCCGGCGAATTACCAGACCGTCACTTTCTGCCTGGTCGATGACCCGTGACACATGCCCGGGAGATTTGAGAAGCTGCCGGCAGAGGTCGACGCCACGAAGCTCATGATGCGGAGCGAGACTCAGCCGCACAAGCAGGTCGAGCGTTGTCGGGTTGTAGTCGGTCCTGGCAACGGCGAGCACGTCGATGGCGCGCCCCATCGCATTCTCGGCTTCGAGGAGTAGTCCACTCGGTCGAAATTTCCTTCCGATATCGAGTTCATTCCAGTGCTCTTGTTCCAGCGCTCATTCCTTGTTAGTTGTCTTGACAATAGTTTGGTAGACAAGTATTGTCCAGCTTCTCGAACAAGGAGAGAATTTGGCATCGGAATCACCAAGAACCATCGCGGTCATAGGAGCGACAGGGGCGCAAGGCGGCGGCGTGGTCAGGGCGTTGCAAGAGCGAGGACAATTCAAAGTCAGGGCGTTGACACGTAATCCGGACGGTGCCCGGGGTCTCGCCGACGAGGTCGTTGCTGCGGACCTCACCCGGCCCGAAACACTCGGTCCGGCACTCGAAGGTGTCTACGGCGTTTTCACGAACACCAACTCGTTTGGGGGACCCGACACCGACGAGATTGCCCAAGGTACCGCTGCCGTCAAAGCCGCCAGGACAGCAGGTGTCGAGCACTACGTCTGGTCGACACTGCCCAACGTGGAGAGAATCTCAGATGGTGCTTACAACGTCCCCCATTTCTCCAACAAGGCCAAAGTCAACGAAGCCGTCGAGAATGCCGGCTTCCGATACCACACCTTCGTCGAGCCGCCGTTCTACTTTCAGAATCTGAACTCACCGATGTACCCAACGAATCCCGGGCCTGATGGAACACCGACCTGGTCGGTTCCCATGCAGTCGGATGTGCGGGGAATCCACATAGGCGACATCACCGAGCTCGGCAACGTCGTTAGCGGCGTCTTCGAGCAGCCGGATACCGTTGGAAACGGTCGGTATCTGTCGCTGTCCGGTGATCTGATGAGCTGGGATGACATCGTCGCCACACTTGTCAGCCAGGGTCACGACCTGGTCTACTCACAAGCCACCGAGGACCCATGGGGCATCCGAGACATGTTCGCCTACTTCGAGGCACACACCTACTTTGGTCCCGATGCCGAGAAGAAGATTGCGAACGCCAGAGCGGTGACCACGAAGCCGTTCACCGACTTTGCCACCTGGGCCAAGGCCAACATGCCAGCCTGAGCGGCCTACGACTGAATGCGACGCTTGATGAGGCCCCAGGGCTAGCCCTCGATCATCTGCAAGGCGATCTCGATTTCGTCGAGGACCTCGGGGTCCGTCTCCGTCGCTTCAAGGTCGTTCAGCGTTTGCTCGGCTTGGGCTCCGCTGTGTTGCGCCAGCGCCCATGCCGCGTGACCCCGAATCAACCCGGAACGGTGATTGAGGTGAGCCTCGATCGGCCCCAGAGCGTCGGGCTCTCTCGAGTTGCCTGCCGCCACCACGATGTTTCGACGGATGAATCGTGGGTCCCGACGTGGCACGTACCACCAGGAGAAGCGTTCGATAAGTTCATCATCCGAGAGGCTCAGAAGCTTGGCAAAAGGCAGGTTGAGCGGCTTGTTTTCAGCGCTATCCAACGCTTTCCCGCCGGGCGGGCAGGATGTCAGACAATCGTCACAGCCATAGATACGTCGGCCAAGTTTGGGTCGGATCCAGTGGGGGAGTGACCCCGCTGTCTGCAACCAAGCGGAGAGACAGCGTCGTGCGTCGATGCCTTCAGGGGTGATGGCATCGGTGGGACATGCCGGGATGCAAGCAACACACGTGCCACACCCTCGATTCATCGGTCCGGTTGGTTCCAACTCGAGGTCGGTGACCACGGTTCCGAGCAGCATCCAGGGGCCGTGGCCCGGTGCCAGCAGCATTGTGCTCTTCCCGATCCAACCCACCCCGGCTCGTACAGCAGCGGTGCGGTCAACCAGACGGTTGTCGTCGATCAGCAGCTTCGTCCTGCCGCCCAAGCCCCGGATGTGATTGGCTATCTCACCGATCACCAATCGGACATGCATGTAGTGGTCGGCTGTGGCAAAACGGGCGACGAGGGCACCTGTTGAAGCGGGGCCGGATGCGCGGGCTACATAGTTGACGCCGACGGCTATCAGGCTTTGAGCCCAGGGGAAACTCCGGCGGATGTCGGTCGCGACATCGGGGTCGTCATAGGTAAACCTGAGCGAACCGGACAATCCCGAGGTCTTGTGTTGGCGCAAGGTGGTCAGCGCCTCGGTGAATGGCTCGGCTACGGCAACCCCGAAGGCAGATGCGCCATGACTCGCTGCGAGATCACGGAGTTGAGTCGTCGTGGCGACAGGGGTGTCGATTACCCAAGAGTACGGGTGTTCCTTACAATTCGTCCCATAACGCACGCTCGTCAACCCCTCACTGGTCGATGGAGTCATCGAGATTCCTTGATAGAGGGCATTTGGAAACAGATGGGGCCAGGCCCTGCGGGCGGAGGAACCTAACCAGAAAGGAGCTACTTGTGCCTGAAGTCACAATGAAGCAACTCTTGGAGGCCGGCGTCCATTTCGGCCACCAGACCAGACGTTGGAACCCAAAGATGCGCCCCTATATCTACGGGGAGCGCAATGGGATCCACATCATCGATCTTCGCCAAACGGTCACTCAGGTTGCCGAAGCGGTCGACTTTGCCCGCGACGTTGCAGTCGAAGGCGGTTCGGTGCTCTTCGTGGGCACCAAGAAGCAGGCCCAAACAGCGGTGGCTGAGCACGCGACTCGATCCGGCCAGCCCTATGTGAACTATCGATGGCTTGGCGGGATGCTCACCAACTTCACGACTATCCAGAAGCGCATCTTCTACATGAGAGAGTTGACTCGGATGGAGGAGTCCGGCGACATAAACGCGCTCCCCAAGAAGGAGCGTCTCAAGTTGCGTCGCGAGCTCACCAAGCTCGAACTCAACCTCGGAGGCGTGGTCAACATGGCGCGACTTCCACAGGCCGTGCTGGTCATCGACGTGAACACCGAGGCAACCGCGGTCAAAGAGGCCGATCGTCTTGGTATTCCCATCATCGCCCTTGTCGACTCGAACTCGGATCCCGATGCGGTCGACTACCTGATTCCGGGCAACGACGACGCCATCCGCGCCGCCGACTTGATAGCCGGTGCCATCGCCGATGCGGTAGTTGAAGGCAAGGAGATTGCGGCCAAGAAGAAGCCGTCAAAGGCCGAGCCCGAGACCGAAGAGTCCTGATCTGCATGACAGAAATCACAGCCAAAGACATACAGAAGCTGCGCCACGACGCCGGCGTCGGAATGATGGATGCCAAGAAGGCCCTCACAGATTCCGGGGGCGACCTGGACCAGGCCTTCGATCTGCTGCGCGAGCGTGGGCAGGCCAAAATGGCTAAACGTGCCGACCGTGAAGCCGGAGAAGGTGTTATTGGCAGCTACGTGCACATTCAGACTGATCGCCCCGTGCTAGGCGTGCTGATCGAGCTTGTCTGCGAGACAGATTTCGTCGCCAAGAGTGACGAGTTCAAACAGGTCGCGGACGACATCGCCATGCATGTTGGTTGGTCAAACCCACAGTGGGTTTCCCGAGATGATGTCGACCAGGACGCACTTGACAAGGAACGTGAGTTGATCGCCCGTCAGGCAAAGGGTGAGGGCAAGCCGGCGGAAATCGTCGAGAGGATCGTCGACGGCAAGATCGAGTCGTGGTACGCCGAGAACGTTCTCTACGACCAGCGCTTCGTCAACAGCGAGAGGTTTGAGGGAACCGTTGGCGACATGGTGGGTGCCGTGGGCGCCAGGATGGGCGAGAACATCTCGGTGCGTAAGGTCGCTCGTGTGGCTGTTGGAGGCTAATGGTGTCTGATACTCCAAATAGACGAGTGCTTCTCAAGCTCTCCGGTGAGGCTTTCGCCGATCCTTCCGTTGGCTATGGCATCGATCCGCTCACCGTTCACAGGGTGGCGGGGGAGATCTCCGAGGCGGTGGCAACCGGAGTCGAAGTTGCGATCGTCGTCGGGGGAGGGAACATCTTCCGCGGCGTTTCCCAAGCCGCCAAAGGGATGGATGCAGCCACCGCCGACTACATGGGGATGCTCGCCACGGTGATCAATGCTCTCGCCCTGAGGGATGCGCTCGAGAACCAAGGTGTCATCACCCGGGTGCAGAGTGCTATCACGATGCAGGAGCTGGCCGAGCCGTACATCAGGCTGAGGGCTATCCGGCACCTCGAGAAAGGGCGGGTCGTGATCTTCGCCGCTGGCACGGGGAACCCATTTTTCACCACCGACACAACCGCCGCTCTCCGCGCCATCGAGATTGGTGCTGACGCGCTGCTCAAGGCTTCGATGGTCGATGGCGTTTATGACTCGGATCCGGCGACCAACGAGGACGCCAGCAGAATCAGCAAGCTCTCCTACATGGAGTTCATTGCTCGCGAACTCCGGGTGATGGACACCACCGCCGTTACGATGTGCAAAGAGCACAACGTGCCGATCCATGTATTCGGTATGACCACTCCGGGCAACATCGTCAGAGCTGTTCACGGCGATCAGATCGGGACAGTGGTCTCCTGACTAGTGTCAACGAGATGATCAGCGCCCATCTGAAAGAAGCCAAACAGAAGATGGAGATGGCGGCTGATCACGTGGGCAACGAGTTTTCGACCATCAGAACAGGTCGGGCAAATCCTCAGCTTCTGCTTCGGATAACAGTGGACTACTACGGCACTCCGACACCGCTCCAGCAGCTCGCTTCGATATCCGTGCCCGAGCCACGGCTGCTGATGGTGCAGCCGTTCGACGCTTCAACCCTCGGGGACATTGAGAGGTCACTTCAGCAAGCCGACCTCGGGCTCAACCCTTCCAATGACGGGACCGTCATCCGGATCGCTTTTCCACCTCTCACCGAAGAGCGTCGTCAGGAGTTGATCAAGGTCGTCAGACACATGGCGGAGGAAGGTCGCATCGCCATTCGCAACGTGCGCCGTCACTCGAAGTCCGACATGGAGGCCCTGCATGGGGAGATTTCCGACGACGACATTCGACGTGGAGAGGAAGAGCTTCAGGATCTGACCGACCAGAACGTCGGAAAGATCGAATCCCTTCTTTCCAACAAAGAAGAAGAGCTTCTCGAGGTCTGATTTGGCCGATCAAGATTCCACAGACCAGGACGGACAGGATTTCATCCGCCCCTGGGAGGACGACGACGATGCTGCCGAAGTAGTTCCTCTTCCCGGGATCGATACCTCCGAGCCAGATGACTCAACCGATCAGGACGTCTTCGCTCTTGCCGAAGAGCTCGCCGACGAGCCCGATGAGTCAGGCGAGACGACGTCAGATGAGACCCCCGAATCTGATTCGGGGGAAGTCGATTGGGATGCGATCGTCGAGACCCCGAGCGGGATTGACGACTTCACATCGGACCACTACGTCAACGCTACCACCGAGGAGTACAAGGAGCTCGCAGAGGACGTGACTCGCGCCTCCGAAGAGGATTGGAAGATGCAGGCGGTCGCTGCGACCGTGCCCGGAGTCGAGAGTGGTCTGGTCGGGTTCGAGGATGTTTCCGGAAAAGTGACCGACTCCGAAGAGTCCTATGAGGCTGTTGAGCAGGCCGCGGCATCTGATCTGACGATGCGCATCGCGTCTGGACTTGCCATCTTCGGCCTGTTCTTGGGAAGCCTGATACTTGGTGGCTGGTGGTTCAGCGCGTTTGTGATCCTGATCATGATCGTGGCCGTCGGAGAGTTGTACGCCAATCTCCGAACAAACGGTTATCGCCCGATTGCCTTGTTTGGCATCGTTGGCATGATCCTGATGGGTGTAGGGGCACACAACTGGGGGGCCGCGGCGATCGGAGGCTGGGCCGGCTTTGTTGTCTTGGCCACGGTCCTTTACTTCACGCTGACCCCGAGGAAGAACCCACTCGAGAGCGTGTCGGTGACGGCTCTCGGTGTCGTCTGGGTGGGGATGCTCTCGTTTGCGATTCTGCTGGCAAAGGGGCCAAACCCAGTTGCCCTCATCCTGTTTGTGGTACTTCTGATAGCTCTCAATGACATTGGGGCCTTCTTTGTCGGTCGTGCCTTCGGCCGGCGAAAGCTGGCTCCCCAAGTTTCGCCAAACAAGACGGTCGAAGGTCTTCTAGGGGGTTTGATCGTCGTTGGGGTGGTGGCATCGATCTTGGTCACCTTCCCGCCTTGGGAGTCGATTGGTCTGGCAAAGGGACTGAGTGCGGCCGCCGTGGTCGGCCTGTTCGCTCCCATCGGTGATCTTGTCGAGTCCATGGTGAAGAGAAGTATCGGTATCAAGGACATGGGCTCGGTTCTCCCCGGTCACGGCGGGATGCTCGACCGGATCGATGGCTTCCTGTTTGCCGTTCCTGCCATCTACTTCCTGTTCAGAGTCTTCGAACTGCTGTGAGTCGCCCGGTTGTCGTCCTCGGAGCGACCGGTTCAATTGGATCTCAGACCCTCGAAGTGGCGGATGCTCTCGGTATGGAGGTGGCTGCTGTAGCCGCCTTGAGACCTTCCCCGCTGTTTGCTGAGCTAGCCATCTCCCGCCCGCACGCGAGGGTGATAGTCGTCGGGGGTTCATCAGAAGAGAGGGCCGATTTCGAGTCCGCCGTCGGCAGGGGGGTCGAATTCGACCCCCCTGCAGTTCTAGATGCCGCGGCAACGCCGGGAGCCGTTGTTGTCAATGGGATCGTTGGAGCCGCCGGACTCCGGGCGACCTTGGCCACTCTCGAAGCGGGTAACCGTCTTGCATTGGCGAACAAGGAGAGTCTGGTGGCTGGCGGCCCGGTCGTTGAGAAGGCACTTGCACACGGTGGTGAGATGATCCCGGTGGACAGCGAGCACTCCGCTCTTTTTCAATGTCTTCAAGGTGAGCCGCCGGAAGCTGTTGCCAAGCTGGTGCTCACTGCCTCCGGAGGCCCGTTTCGCGGCGCCAGCCGGGAGTCGCTCCAGGAGGTGACACCAGAAGAAGCCCTGAAACATCCGACGTGGAACATGGGCCGACGGGTGACGATCGACTCGGCCACGCTTTTCAACAAAGGGCTCGAGGTCATCGAAGCGCATTATCTGTTTGGTGTTCCTTACGATCGGATAGACGTTGTAGTCCACCCACAATCGATTCTTCACTCGGCGGTGGAGTTCGTGGATGGCTCCTGGAAGGGACACTTTGGCCAACCTGACATGCGTATCCCCATTCAATACGCCCTCACTTCTCCGATGCGATCGAGCTCACCCGCTGATTCCTTTTCGCTCGCAGGACGGGAACTGACGTTTGAGGATGTTGACCTAGAGACCTTTCCTGCGCTCGATCTGGCATACGCCGCCGGCCGAAAGGGAGGCTCCGCGCCCGCCGTCCTCAACGCCGCCGACGAGGTGGCCGTTGAGGCGTTTCTTCAGCGTCGACTTGGCTTTCTCCAGATCGCCGATGTCGTTGGCCGGACTCTCGACCGGGTCGAGTGGCGAGAACTTGGAAGTGTCGACGATGTGCTCGCAGTCGACACCGAGGCGAGAACGATGGCCGCCTCGGTCATCGCAGGTGGACCCTGAGTAGGTGCGGCGTGGGGGTACCGTGACCTCATGATCGGGGGCATTGCCGCAGCCGTAGCCATCGTCTTCTTTGTCACTGCCCATGAGGCGGGCCACTTCCTCGCGGCCAAGGCGGTTGGAATGAAGGCGACTCAGTTTTTCTTTGGATTCGGGCCAAAGATCTGGTCGGTCCAAAGAGGAGAGACCGAGTACGGCTTCAAGTGGATTCCGCTTGGTGGCTACGTGCGGATCGTCGGGATGAACCCGTTGGAAGAGGTGGACCCGGCCGATATGGG
>PVMK01186574.1_pt1 | contig 53973 bp, 43 predicted proteins | sample 1853481 | NCBI WGS metagenome assembly PVMK01 (sample SAMN08533507, study PRJNA380276) | Marine sediment metagenome, whole genome shotgun sequencing project.
TTAACTCACATAATTGTAACGAAAGAACTGAATTATCATAAAGCATTTTGGTTTCCTTATACAGAATATCCAATCGATTCATGGCCCTGGTCAAGCGTTCGTTTGACCTCACTATTCCCACATAATCACTCATTAAATTTTGTACTTCAACTCTATTATGGGTAATCAGAACCTTTTCCTTAGGTTCTGTGGTTCCATAAAACCGCCAATCGGGAATATCTTTACCAAGTTCTGATTTTTCAATATGTTTCACAGAATCCAAATAGCACCGGTGAGAATAGACAAGCGCTTCAAGCAGTGAATTTGATGCCAGCCGGTTTGCTCCATGAAGCCCGGTATAGGTGCATTCGCCGGATGCGTAGAGATTATTAATAGAGGTTTTCCCATATTCATTTACCGTTACTCCTCCGCATAAATAATGAGATGCAGGTACCACCGGGATCATATCTTTTGATAGATCTAATCCCATATCCAGACAAGTCTGCAAGATATTTGGAAACCTTTTTTTAAACTCTTTCTGATCTAAATGTCTGCAATCCAGATAAGTGAATTTTTCTCCACCCATTTTCATTTCCCTGTCGATCGCTCTGGCCACAATATCCCTGGAGGCCAATTCCTTCCTTGGATCATATTTGTGTAAAAAGGGTTTCCCATCAGTGGTTTTCAAAATAGCGCCGAAACCCCTGACTGCTTCCGAGATTAAGAATGGGGTTGAACTTCTGGGATTATAAAGCAAGGTTGGATGGAACTGGACAAATTCCATATTTCTAATTTCAGCACCTGCCCGGTATGCCATGGCAATCCCATCTCCGGTTGCCACCAAGGGATTGGTAGTGTTTTTGTAAACTTGACCCCCACCTCCGGTAGCCAATAAGGTAATGCGAGAAAAGATTTTTATAATAGCTCCGTTTTCCAGATTGAGCGAGTAAATGCCATAACAATTTGATTTACCCTGAATGTGGGCTTCCGGATTAAAGTGGTGCTCAGTAATAAGGTCGATAGCAAAGTAATGAGATAAAATTTCGATGTTAGGAGTGGAATTTACCGCCGAAAGCAAAGCACTATTAATTTGAAGGCCGGTGGTATCCTTATGGTGGATAATTCTATCATAAGAATGTCCCCCTTCTCTTCCTAAATCGTAGTTACCGGTAGGCCCTTTATCAAAATCAGTACCCCAGGAGATCAGTTCTTTCAATCGCTGAGGACCTTCAGTGACCACTTTACGCACAATATTTTCGTCACATAGCCCATCTCCAGCTATTAATGTATCTTCGATATGGCTTTCAAACGAGTCTAATTGGTTGTCCAATACCACTGCGATGCCTCCCTGTGCATATTTAGTATTGGATTCTAACTGGTCTCCTTTGGTGAGGATGGTTACAGAGGCATCGGGAAAGTGGCTGGCGACTTTCAAAGCATAACTCAATCCACTGATTCCTGACCCGATTATCAGAAAATCAGTGTTAATCATGATTTTTCCGAAATTGTCAGCATTCTTTTAATAGGAAGGTATGCTTTTTCAATTAGGTCTTTAGATAAAATAATTTCAGGTTCCTCATATTTTATACATAAGTACAATTTTTCAAGGGTATTTAATTTCATGAAAGCACATTCACTGCAAGCACAGTTATCGTCTCCCTCCACCGGAGCAGGGATCAATGTTTTCTCAGGAACATCAATATGCATTTGATGCAGTATTCCAGCTTCTGTAGCTACAATAAATTCATCGGAACTGTCCTCCTTTACATATTTTAACAAGGCCGTTGTAGACCCTATAAACTGAGCTACTTTGAGAATGTGCTGCTTGGATTCAGGGTGAGCAATTATTTTAGCATTTGGATGCTCCTGGTATAATTGTAACAGCTTTTCAATGGAGAAAGCTTCATGAACAACGCAAACACCGTCCCAAAGCAGCATATCCCTGCCAGTTTGATCTATTAAGTATTTTCCAAGATTTTTATCCGGAGCAAAAATTATTGATTTATCCTCTGGGATGGATTGAATGATTTTAGCAGCATTTGAGGAGGTACAAATTATATCACTCAATGCTTTCACTTCCGCAGAACAGTTGATATAGGTCACTACCACATGGTCTGGGTACTGGTCAATAAATTTTTTGAAATCTTCCGGCTGGCAGGATTCTTCTAGTGAACAGCCGGCGTTTAAGTCAGGGAGCACTACTTTTTTTTCGGGATTGAGAATTTTAGCGGTATTGGCCATGAAATTAACCCCCGCAAAAACGATCATATCTTTGTCCGTTTTTTCGGCTTGCTGGGACAACCCAAGGCTGTCGCCTACAAAATCAGCAACATCTTGGATAATTTCTTCCTGGTAATAATGGGCAAGTATTATGGCATTCTTTTCTTTCCGCAGTTTTTCTATCTCGCCCACCAAATCTAATCCAGGCTCAACTGCAATATTGAGAAATCCATCTTTCAGAAGTTTCGGCTGCCCAAATTTCAATTTCTTTTGCTTACTTCAACCATGTCTGGTGCAAAGATAACTTTATTCTAGTAAATCATCTCCAAGTTAGACCGTTCAAATAGGCACTAGCTGCCGCATGCAATGCATTCGTCTGGATCATCCAGTGAACATTGCAGATCTGACTGTTTCTGCTCCATGGACATCTGCTCCAGTTGAGTATTGCCCTCAGCTTCTGATTTTTTCACGGCGTCTTTATCGAGGGTAAATTTAATAGCATCGGTAGCAGCCTTTGATCTTAGATAATACATTCCCGTCTTCAGACCCTGTTTCCAGGCATAGAAATGCATTGAAGTCATCTTTCCAAAGTTTGGATCCTGAATGTGGATGTTCATACTTTGGCTTTGACAAATATAGGCACCCCGGTCAGCAGCCATTTCAATGATCACTTTTTGGGAGATCTCCCATACTGTTTTATAAAGGTCTTTCACGTTTTGAGGGATCTCAGGGATATTTTGTACTGATCCATTAGCCTCAATCAAGCGGTTTTTCATACCGTCATTCCATAAACCCAGGGTAATGAGGTCTCTCATCAAATGCTTATTTACTACAATAAACTCCCCACTAAGTGTTCGCCTGGTATATATATTTGATGTGTAAGGTTCGAAACATTCATTATTGCCAAGAATTTGAGAGGTGGAAGCCGTGGGCATGGGAGCAAGCAGTAGTGAATTTCTTGCTCCGTGTTTTTTTACTTCCTTTTTAAGGCTGTCCCAATCCCAGCGGCTGGATTGTGGAGTAATACCCCACATATCGAACTGGAAGATGCCTTTAGATACAGGGGATCCCTTAAAAGTCTCGTAAGCACCATCCAATTTGGCCAAATCTTTTGAAGCGGTCATGGAAGCGAAATAGATGGTTTCAAAGATGTCTATATTCAATCCTTTGGCCTCCTCTGAGTCAAAAGGAAGGTGTAACTTGATGAAGGTATCGGCCAACCCCTGAACGCCTATTCCGATCGGGCGGTGTCTGAAATTTGATCGTTTTGCTTCTTCAACCGGGTAATAGTTAACATCAATTACCTTATTGAGGTTTTTGGTAACCACATAGGTTATGTCATATAGCGTTTGATGATCGAAAGTGCCCTCTTCGGTTACAAACTTAGGTAAGGCAATAGAGGCCAGATTACAAACAGCCACTTCATCTGGAGAAGTGTACTCTATGATCTCAGTACAAAGATTACTTGATTTTATAGTGCCCAGGTTCTTTTGATTGGACTTTTTGTTGGCAGCATCTTTATAAAGGATGTATGGTGTACCGGTTTCGATTTGAGCTTCCAATATTTCAAACCACAGATCTTGAGCTTTTATCTGTTTGCGATAACGTCCTTCCTTTTCATATTTTTTATACAACCTTTCAAATTCTTCACCATAGCAATCTGAAAGGCCGGGTGTTTCATTGGGGCAAAACAAAGACCAGTTTTCATTTTGTTCAACCCTTTTCATGAATAGATCAGGCACCCATAGTGCATAGAAAAGGTCCCGGGCCCGTAGTTCTTCTTTCCCATGGTTCTTCTTTAAATCCAGGAATGCGAATACGTCCGCATGCCAGGGTTCCAAATAAATAGCAAAACTTCCTTTTCTTTTGCCTCCACCCTGGTCTACATAGCGGGCGGTCATATCAAAATTTCTAAGCATCGGAACAATGCCATTGGATGTTCCGCCGGTACCTTTGATATAGGAGCCTTTTGCCCGTATGTTGTGAGCACTTAATCCAATACCTCCAGCAGATTGAGATATTTTAGCACATTGTTTTAAAGTGTCGTAGATTCCATCAATACTGTCGTCTTTCATGGTTAATAGAAAACAGGATGACAATTGAGGTTTGGGCGTACCTGCGTTAAACAGGGTAGGAGTCGCATGAGTAAACCATTTCTCAGAGAGCAGATTATAGGTTTCAATGGCCGCAGGAATATCCTCACCATGAATACCTACAGCAACCCTCATTAACATATGTTGTGGGCGCTCAACTATATTTCCCTCAATTTTCATTAAGTACGAGCGTTCCAAAGTCTTAAAACCGAAATAATCGTAACTAAAATCCCGATCATAAATTATACTGGAATCCAGCAGTGCTGCATTCTTTTTGGTAACGCCATAAGTTTCTTTTGATACCAGTGGCGCATTCTTTCCGGTCTTGGTGTCTACGTAGCTGTAAAGCCTTTTCATCGTGTTTGAAAAAGACTTGCTGGTGACTTTATGCAGGCTCGAGATTGCGATTCTCGCAGCAAGTTTGGCAAAGTCTGGGTGTTTGGTGGTTAGAGATGCGGCGGTTTCGGCGGCCAGATTATCAAGTTCGACGGTGGTAACGCCATCATAAATTCCAGAAATAACCTTTTTAGCAATGTCTACAGGCTCTACATAATTTCTGTCAAGTCCATAGCAGAGTTTTTCAATTCGGGCTGTAATTTTATCAAATTTCACAGATTCCCGACGTCCGTCTCTTTTTACAACAAGCATTAGTTTGAGTTAATTTATAAAGTTTTAGTTTTGGTTTAAATCATTGGAGACTGAAGTATATTAAAAATCCTCGTCCAATGAAAATTTAGGAGCTATACTTTCTTCCCCGCCTATCCGGCTGGCAGAATTATTCATCACTCCTGCTTTCTGGTACTCCGCCACACGCTTTTCAAAGAAATTGGTTTTTCCCTGAAGGGATATCATTTCCATAAAGTCAAAGGGGTTGGTGGAAGAATATATTTTCTGTCCGATTAGTTCATTTAATAATCGATCTGCCACAAATTCAATGTACTGGCACATAAGATCTGCATTCATGCCGATTAGGTTGACTGGCAGGGAATCAGTAACAAACTCTTTTTCAATAGTCACGGCATCTTTGATAATACCAATGACCGTTTCATTGGGAAGTTTATTCATTACATGACTGGTATATAGATGACAGGCAAAATCGCAGTGCAATCCTTCATCCCTGGAGATCAATTCATTGGAAAAACTCAATCCTGGCATCAATCCTCTTTTCTTCAACCAGAAGATAGAACAGAAACTACCTGAAAAGAAAATTCCTTCCACTGCAGCAAAAGCAATCAGACGCTCTGCAAAATTCCCTTCATCAATCCACCTCAAGGCCCAATTAGCTTTTTTCTTCACACAATCCATGGTATCAATGGCATTGAACAACCGGTCTTTTTCCTGTCCATCGTTTACATAGGTGTCGATCAGCAGCGAATAGGTTTCTGAGTGAATATTTTCAATAGCAATTTGAAAACCATAGAAAAATTTTGCTTCTGTATACTGCACTTCGGATACAAAGTGCTCAGCCAAATTCTCATTTACAATACCATCGCTGGCAGCAAAAAAAGGCCAATACATGAGTAATAAAGTGACGTTCTCCATCATTCAATTTCTCCCAGTCAGTAAGGTCCTGGCTGAGGTCGATTTCCTCAGCAGTCCAAAAGCTGGCTTCCGCTTTTTTATAATATTGCCATATATCGTCATGTTGTATAGGAAAAAGAACGAATCGATTTTTATTTTCCCGTAATAGTGGCTCATCCCGCCCGGCAATATCACTCATTCGTGGATAGGTTTAATGTTTAAACAATTTAATCAAAAAAGACCAAAAAATAGCAGGGTGGACTTTTTATAGTCCACAAATTCCTACATAAAAATTTGATTGATTGCGTCAGGTGAAAGGACCAAAAATAACTAACGCTATCTCTTACAATATTGCAAAAACCAAAGGAAAAATCAAAGACCATTTTAACCCTGATAATTGACTAAATCGATTTGAGAATTTACTTTTGGTTGATAACTTTTTGTGGATTAAAACATTGCAAGGATTAATACAACTATAACTTGATAATGTGAGCCGATAAAAAAAAATGAAATATTTTCAACTCACTTTGTATACCTGGTTGATGGTTTGTTAATAATGATAAATGACTTATATTTGCAGTCCATTTTCAAATTGTAGTATTTCAAGTATGTATGCAATAGTTGACATAGCCGGAAAGCAGTTTAAAGTAACACAAGACCAGGACATCTATATTCCTAAAATGGAGGGTGAGTCTGGCGCTTCCGTGACTTTTGATCAGGTCCTGTTAGTTGATAACGAGGGGAAGGTCAAAATAGGTGCGCCAAAAGTGAAGGGCGCTAAGGTTTCCGGAAAAATACTGGAGCACGTTAAAGGTGACAAAGTCCTGGTATTCAAGAAAAAAAGGAGAAAGGGCTATAAAAAAATGAATGGTCACCGACAGGACTTCACTAAAGTTAAAATTGAAAAAATTACAAGTAAGTAGGCATGGCACACAAGAAAGGAGCTGGTAGTTCGCGAAACGGAAGAGAATCCCACAGTAAACGTCTGGGAGTAAAAATTTACGGTGGTCAAAGAGCCATTGCCGGCAATATCATTGTTAGACAAAGAGGAACTGTGCATCATCCTGGTAAAAATGTGGGAATGGGACGCGATCATACGCTGTTCGCATTGACAGAGGGCACAGTGGTTTTTAAAAAGGCACGTAATAACCGGTCTTTCGTTTCCGTAGATCCGGTGGAAGCGTAGTTTAACGGTCTTCCTCTTTCTTATTAAGCTTTAAAATATCGGTGGTGCTTATGCCCATGACTGCTGCTAAGAGCACTATAACTATCCATATAAATGTAGTTGCTCCACTACCTATAAATTCCATGATCTATATTTATTTGTCGATTATTTGACTGAGACAAATTTAGCATATTCCAGTAGAATACAAAAATTTTAAAAACTCCAGTCTTTAATCTGTTGTACAAATGAAACTAATACCCCAGGACGAAGCAATACGGTAAATACCAGTCCAAAAATAGCTCCAAAAAGATGAGCATCATGATTGATGTTGTCCGACATCCGCTTACCTTGATAGTAAGAATAGACTAGGTACAATGTGCCCAGTACAAAGCCAGGAATCCCAATGGGTATGAACATAATATATATTGGATTCAAGGGCTCGAACATAATGCTGCTAAACAATACCGCTGCCACTCCGCCCGAAGCCCCCAGTGAATTGTAATTCGGGACATCTTTGTATTTGAGGTAAGTAGGTATATCAGAGATCACAATAACCAACAGATACAAAATAACCAGCAGTTGGTTTCCCATAATCCCGAAGTAGTAGGCTACATGCTGCCCGAAAAAGAAAAGAGCAAACATATTGAAAAACAGGTGGGTATAATTGATATGTACAAAACCAGAGGTAATAAACCTCCAATATTGTTTATGGTGCTTGACCTGATAGGGATTCATAATCCACTTTTGATAAATATCCTGTCGATTCCAGGCGTAAAAGCTGGCGGCTATAGTGACGATCAGGATCCAGGTGGTAGTAGTCAGGTTCATCTATCTCGATGGGTTAAAAAGTCTGCGTAAGATCGAAGTTCAGTAAGTTGTCTGTGGTCTTGCTGAAGTTGGTCCAAAGCCTGGTAGGCGCACCGAAAGTACTGATTGATCTTGTTTTCGGTTTGTTGTTTTACTCCTAGTTGGTCATAAATGTCAGTTACCGCTTTTACTTTTTCTTCCTTGGTAAAGTCACTTTTCGCTAACCAATGTCTTAATTCCTGTCCATGCTCACCAACCGCCAGTTCAAGCGCCTTGGTAAGCAGGTAAGTTTTTTTATTGGAAATAATATCCCCACCAACTTGTTTGCCAAATTTGGACTGGTCGCCATATACATCCAGCAGATCATCCTTTAACTGGAACCCCAATCCAATGTTCACTCCGAAATTTTTAAGCAGGCTCTGGTGGTTTTCAGGGGCATCAGCCAAAATAGCTCCTAGTTCCATACTAAATCCTAACAGCACAGCGGTTTTCTGTCGAATCATCTCAAGGTAAGCCTCTTCACTAACTTGTTCCGTTTGCTCAAAATTCATGTCTACTTGTTGCCCTTCACAGACTTCTGAAGCACAAGCATTAAACGCCTGCAATACTTGAACTACTTTGTTATCGTCCACCTGTTCCAGGCGTTCATATGCCTTGACCAACATCACATCACCACTAAGAATTCCGATGCGTTCATTCCACTTTTCGTGTACTGTTGGTTTACCACGTCGCAAGGGAGCTTCATCCATAATATCATCGTGCATCAAGGTAAAATTGTGAAACACCTCAATTCCTGTGGCAATGTGAACAATTCGCTCCGGATCTGGTTGAAACAAGTTATAAGAAAGCAGCGCCAGTAAGGGCCTCAGTCTTTTTCCACCCAAATCCAGAATATACCGGATAGGCTGATATAATTCCGACGGCTCCATGGCAAGATCCATACTCCTGATATCCTCATTGATAAGGTCCAAAAGTCTTCGAATGTTATCTGTCATACCATCTGAAGATCTATGGTCCGCCGGTCAATATCTGTTTTCTTAACGGTTACAGTCACCAGGTCTCCAAGGGTTATTACATTTTTGCTACGCTTTCCCACTACCCGGTAATTTTCCTCATCAAACTCATAATAGTCGTCCGTGATGTCGGATAATCTCACCATTCCTTCACATTTAGTTTTCACCAACTCCACGTAGATACCCCATTCCGTCACTCCCGAAACAATACCTTCAAATTCCTGGTCTTCCATACCTTGCATAAATTCCACCTGTTTGAACTTGATGGAAGCTCTTTCGGCATCGGCCGCACGCTTTTCTCTTTCGGAAGAGTGAATACACTTTTCTTCAAATTCATCTTTGGAGAGACTCTGCCCGTTGTCCAAATAGTGGGCCAGCAATCGATGAACCATAACGTCAGGATAACGGCGGATTGGGGAAGTAAAGTGGGTATAGTGATCGAACGCAAGTCCAAAGTGCCCCTTGGCTTCTGTAGTATATTTGGCTTTGGCCATAGTTCGGATGGCTAGATGTTGAAGCACATCCTGTTCAGGTTTTCCCTCAATATCTTCAATCAAGTTATTCAGAGATTTAGCAATGGCTTGTTCTTCGATTCTAAGGTCATGGCCAAATTTTTTAGCGAAAACAGAGAATGCAGTAAGTTTTTCTGGGTCCGGATAATCGTGTATTCTATAAACAAAGGTATCTTTTGCTTTCCCTTTTTTCCGGTGGAATATGAAATCCGCTACCTTTCTGTTGGCCAAAAGCATAAACTCCTCGATCATTTTATGGGCATCTTTGCGAACTTTTGGAATCACCGTCAGAGGTTTGCCCTGGTCATCCAATTGGAACTTTACCTCGGTGGTTTCAAAATTTATAGCACCTCGCTTGAAACGATTAATTCTTAATTTCAATGCCACCTCATTGAGAATGGTCAGTTCCCGAGCGAAATCACCCTCCACTGTTTCAATACGCTGTTGGGCCTCTTCGTAGGAAAATCGCCGGTCAGAATGAATGATGGTGCGGCCAAACCACTGTTTTTTAACCCTGGCATTTCCATCAATCTCAAAAACCGCTGAAAAAGTTAACTTATCTTCAGCGGGTCTCAATGAGCACAATTCATTTGAGAGGCGTTCAGGTAACATGGGAATAGTCCGGTCTACCAGGTAAACGGAGGTCGCTCGTTCTAAGGCTTCTTCGTCTAGTGGCGTATTTGGTTTTATATAGTGGGTAACGTCCGCGATATGTATGCCAACCTCAAAATTTCCATTTTCAAGGAACTTTAACGAAAGTGCATCATCAAAATCTTTGGCATCTTCGGGGTCGATGGTAAGAGTTGTGATCGACCTAAAATCTTTACGACGGGACAGTTCATGCTTTGAAATACGATCACGGATTTGGTTGGATGCTGACAAAATCCGTTCGGGAAACTCAAAGGGCAGCCCGAATTCTGCCATAATGGAATGTATTTCAGCTTCATTTTCGCCAGCTTGTCCTAATACCCTCACTACTTCCCCTGTAGGTTTCTGGTTTCTGGCAGCAGGCCAGTCTTTAATCCGTACTACTACTTTATCACGGTTTTGGGCCTTTTGGATTTTTCCTGGTGGAATGAAGATATCAAGATACATTTTCCTGTGATCGGGGATCACAAATGCATAGCGGTCGGACATTTCAACTTTCCCCACGAACTCATTCCGTGCTCTTTTCAAAATTTCCTGAATGCTACCCTCAGGACGTTTTCCATGGCGATGGGCCCTTTGCAGTGCTACCTTGACCATGTCACCATCCATGGCTCCATTCATATCGTCCACTTTTACCCAGACATCATCTTCCATTTCAGGGATGATTATGTAGCAGAATCTTGGGTTGACGAAGTCAACTACCCCCGTCAAAAATTCAAGCTCCCTTCCAGATGTGAAACTGCCATTTCGCAATTGCCTTACCTTTCCCTGATTGCTTAGCTGAATGAGCAAGTCTTTTACTATTAATTTTGATGGTTTGTCCCTGAAGCCTAATTTTTTGGTAATGGTCTTGGCGGAAAAGGCAGCTAATGGGCGAGAGTCAAGAAATCCCAGAACAAGTTCCAGGTACTTTTTCTTGGAAAGAAAAGCCTTATTTCGTTTTGGTTTATGAGCCATACACTTAATTCTAAAGAATGGTAATGTGTTCTTTACTAATGGGAGGTAATGAGATTAATTTGAGAAACAATTGAGCAGTTACCACAATATCTCTTTTACAATATTCAGCTATTCGATCCAAACCATCTTCCTGATGATACACCCTGGTCACATCACTACCGTCGATGTCCTCTTTACTGGTTTCAATATTAAACAAGGTCGCAAGCAGGTCAAGTGATGTAAAGTTTTTTCGGTCACCAAACTTCCAAAGGTTCATGGTATCGATAATTGGGATTTCCCATGGTTTCTTATTACCAAAATCTAAAGCTTCCGGAATGGGAATTTCCTGGATGAGCATTCTTCTGCATATGTAGGGAAAGTCAAACTCTCTGCCATTATGTGCGCATAATTTTAAATCTCCCCCATCAAATTTTGTTTCCAAAAGTTGCTTAAAGTCACTTAAGACTTTCACTTCATCCTTATCTGCAAAAGCTTTTACTCTAAGTCCCCAGTTTCCTTCAGATGATTTGGCCATGTATCCTACCGCAATAGTAAGGACCTGGCCAAACTCTGCAAAAATACCCGCGCGGTCAAAGTATAGTTCATCTGTTGATAATTCCTCGGGGTTTTTTAAAAATCCAGCTTTTCGGTCCCAATGTTGTTTAAGTCGCTCATCCATTTGTTGATAGCTGGGGCTGTTCGCCACTGTCTCAATATCAACAAACAGAATATTGGTTAATTCTCTATCAGTCATCAATAAATGTATATTAAATTCCTACCGTCCAAATGCATCATTGTTTGACAAATTTTCTTGGGTTTAGCTTCATATGGAAAAGATTTGCAAGATGTTTTCGTAGCCGTTCAGAAACCTCGTCCAGATCCACAGATGCACTAAGCTCCCGGGCGAGCGAAGTTACCGCCTTATCTTCTATCCCACAAGGAACAATATAGTCAAAGTAACTAAGATCGGTGTTAACATTAAATGCGAAACCATGCATGGTAACCCAGCGACTGGTTTTTACTCCTAGTGCACAGATCTTCCGTGGCAGGAGACCTGTTGTTTGTTGGTAGTCCAGCCAGACTCCTGTAAGTCCGTTGATACGCCCAGCTTCTAACTGATAGTCAGCAAGTGTTTGTATTACTCCTTCCTCAATGGTTCTTAAATATTGATGAATATCTGTAAAGAAATTGTCCAGATCCAAAATAGGGTAACCCACAATTTGCCCTGGTCCATGATAGGTGATATCACCTCCGCGATTTATTCGATGAAAAGTGGCCTGGTTGCGCGTTAACTGTTCACTGTTTAACAATAGATTATTAATATCACCGCTTTTACCCAATGTGTATACGTGCGGGTGTTGACAAAATAGCAAGTAATTGGGAGTAGGGCGTGGATGTGCACGTTTCCGGTTGGCTACCTTTAGGTCTATTACTTGCCGAAATAGTTGCTCCTGATAATTCCAGGCCTCTTGGTAATCGATCATTCCAAGATCCTGAAAAACAACTTCTTTGTTTTTCTTAGTGCTCAAAGTCTAGGGGATATATGACTCCAAAATCTTGAAGGAGGGATCGGGCACCAGTCGCAAGTCTTTTAAACTAGCCGGTACCAAAACAGCTTCTCCTTTTACCATTGTGATGTGCTGACCATCCCAGTGTATCCGCAATTTACCGTCTACACAAACGTAGATCACAAACGAATCCAGATGGTGGTATGATCTGGATGTCTCCTTTTCATAGAAGAGTCTATTAACATTAAAATATTGACAATTTACCAATGCGACAGTTTGATTGGGCGCGTGATCATATGGTGTTTTGTATTCTGGGTAGTGGTGAAAATCCAGGGCATCAAGGGCTTCTGCTGTATGCAGTTCCCTGGAATTTCCTTGTTTGTCTACCCGGTCAAAATCATAGATACGATAGGTGATATCGGAGGTTTGCTGGATCTCAGCCAATAGTATACCTTTACCTATGGTGTGAACCCTGCCGGCAGGGACGAAAAACACATCGTCCGAAACCACCATCTCCTGATTAAGTACTTCCAATAATCTGCCTTGTTCAAAGTGGTCAAGGTATTTTTTACGATCAAGCGGTTGGTTGAAACCAGCAATCAATTGAGAGCCTGGATCGGCTTGAAAAATATACCACATCTCCGTCTTCCCAAGTGATTGATGACGCTCTTTGGCCAGTTCGTCATTTGGATGGACCTGAATAGACAAATCCTGGTGGGCATCTATGAACTTTACCAATAATGGGAAATCGTTCTTTTCTTTTTGGTATACATGGTTACCAACCAATTGCCCCTTATAGGTTTCGATAAGATCCGGCAATTTCGTTCCGGTCAGGGGCCCCTCGCTTACTACACTGATATTTCCAGGGACTCCGGAAATTTCCCATGTCTCCCCACAGTTTTCTAAAGGAGAGATGTCTTTGTTTAGTTCAGTCCGGATCTTGTGACCTCCCCAGATTTTTTCTTTGAGGATGGGTTGGAATTTGAAAGGGTAGGGCGCTATCATTGGTCAGGATGATCGAAGTTTCTTATAGGAATTAATTAACAAATTGGTAGAAGCATCATGTGTGGTAACCACCGAGCTGTCGATCAGTTCAGGCAGTATCTTTTTAGCTAGCTGTTTTCCTAGTTCAACCCCCCATTGGTCAAAGCTATAGATATTCCAAAGGATACCTTGAACGAATATTTTATGTTCATACATGGCAATCAAGCTTCCAAGTGTCCTGGGGGTTAATTTTTTAAACAAGATGGAATTAGTGGGTTTATTACCATCAAAAACTTTAAACGCAGCGAAGGGGGCTTCCTCATATGTTTTACCATTCATCAGGGCCTCGGTCTGAGCGAAGAAATTCGATAACAACTTTACGTGGTGGTCACCAATAGGATTATGGCTAATGGCCGGGGCAATGAAATCACAGGGAATCAAGGTAGTACCTTGATGTATCAATTGATAGAAGGCATGTTGGCCGTTGGTCCCAGGTTCTCCCCAAATAACTGGTCCGGTACTATAGGTTACGTTTTTTTCATTTCGGTCCACACACTTGCCATTGCTTTCCATATTGCCCTGCTGGAAATAAGCTGCGAATCGATGGAGATATTGATCGTACGGTAGTATAGCCTCGGAGTTGACTCCCCAAAAATTTATGTACCAACAGCTTATTAGCGCTAGAATAACCGGGATATTATCCTCAAATTCCTTATCCCTGAAGTGCATATCCATAGCATGCGCACCCTTTAATAATTCCAGGAAATTTTCATAGCCGAGGTAGCAAGCAATGGATAGACCTATAGAAGACCATAGTGAATAGCGGCCCCCAACCCAGTCCCAAAATCTGAACATGTTGGTGGGGTCAATTCCAAAAGCCTGAACCGCTTCAGTGTTGGTGCTGATGGCTACAAAGTGCTTTCGGACCTGGTTCAATTGGTTGGCTGAATCCAGGAACCACGCTTTTGCACTTTCCGCATTGGTCATGGTTTCCTGAGTAGTGAATGTTTTTGAAGCTATCAGGAACAGGGTAGTTTCAGGAGACAGGGGCTTTAGCGTTTCGACAATATGTGTTCCATCAACGTTCGATACAAAATGAACTCTTAATTGATCTTTCGCATAGGGCTTCAGGGCTTCTGTTACCATCAAAGGCCCCAAGTCAGAACCACCAATACCAATATTCACAATATCGGTTATGGGAAGTCCGGTATATCCTTTCCATTCACCACTATTGATCTGATTGGAGAATATCTCGATTTTATGAAGGGCTTCGTTTATCGCCGGCATAACATCCTGGCCGTCAACTTCAATAGGAAAATTGCTCCTGTTTCTTAGGGCCACATGTAACACAGACCTATTTTCGGTGACATTTATAGGATCCCCAACAAACATGCTCTGAATGGCATCCTTCAGTTTGGCTTCTCGGGCCCATGAAAAGAGCAGATCCATGGTTTTAGCGGTAATTCGGTTTTTTGAATAATCCAATAGTATGTCCTCAAAAGACCTGGAGAATTCTGTTTCACGAGCATGATTCTTTGCAAAAAGCTCTTTTAAGTGTATGGGCTGTATCTCTATTTGATGATCTCTTAGTTGAGGCCAGCTGAGGGTTTCTGTGGGGTTAATATTCTGTAACATTTCTTTACCAGATCGGTGTGATTCGAAGTTAATAACAAAAATAGAAATTGAAAGAGCCTATATTAAAGATCATGAATGATAGAAGAAAAATTGGCAAAATAGGAGAGGACATGGCAATTGAATTTTTGGAGTGTCATGGTTACCAGCTTATGGAAAAGAATTTCAGGAGTGGACGGGGTGAAATAGACATAATTGCCATAAAAGAGAGATTACTGCTATTTGTAGAAGTCAAAACACGTACTAGTCTCCGGCATGGGTCACCAGAAGATAAAGTGCGGTGGTATCAGCAACAAAAAATTAAGGATACAGCCCAAAGATACATGAGTAAATGTTGCTGGGAAGGCCAAATCAGGTTTGATGTGATTATGGTCTATCTGGATGGAAGTCGGGTTATCAGGCACTTCCCGGGATACTTTGGTCAGCTCTGATTTAATTTTCGTTTACGTACCTCACGATCATATAATAATTTGCCTTCCTGGCTCCATTCTTTAATTATATAAGGCCTGAAGTCTTGGTCAAATCCATTCTCTGTGTACTGTATTTCTTTCTTACGGTTTCGCCGGTTTCGCCGATATTTGTAATACTCTTTCCATACACCGATTCTAGAGTCATTCTCAAAAACTCCAGTCACCCCGACTACTCCATTGTCATGAAAATAGTAGTAGGTCCCTTCACGCTTACCATGTCGAATTGGAGTAACTTCTTTGATTTTAGTACCCTCAGCATCATAGTAGGTTATTTCGGATTCTTTGGGCCAACCCCGAAAATATTTCTCCTTATCTTTCAAAACGTCGTTGCTAAAATATTCCATCCAACGGCCATGTTTGGTGCCAATGTAAAAAATCCCTTCTGCAATCAACTGGCCATCCAGGTATCTCTTATAAGGGCCATGAAGTATCAGGACTTCCTGATTTTTAATAGCCCTGCTGTATTTTATTTTATGGTCTTCAGTATCGTAATAGTACTTTTCCCTTACATACGGGTTGGGCTCTTTGTACTCCTTCAAGTAATAAAATTCTTCATAGAGCTGCTTACCGCCTGAATGCCTGGTTAAACGGCCTTTTTTGGTTTTTAAACCATAAAAGACCTTCTTTTTACGCTTTTTCTTCTTGGCTTTTTTCTCTTCCTCCTCCTCATTGTCCAGATCAATGGTAGGCGCCATGGTAGCGCTTAGGGAATCCATAGCTAAGGCGCTTTCCTGTTTTTTCTTTTTTGGCTTTTTTGCCTTGGGCAATTTTTGGGCTTCAGCAGTATGTCCTGCAATAAATAAAAAAACTACAGCCAGGAATACATAAGCAACTTTATGAGGTAATCGCATATTCAAAGCCTTAAACGACACATGAGGGCATTTATTACCACAAGTTATAAACAAAAACAGCCTTTCCCAGGGAAAAGGACCATGATATTGGAAGAGTTCTATTATCTAAAGTATGGATTCGGCCAGCACGGTGATCTTATTATTCAATACTTCAACCACGCCGCCGTCGATCTCATATTTATGGGTGCCATCATCATTAACATAGGCCAGTAAGCCTTTATCCAGCGAGCTGATGATCGGAGCATGGTTTTGAAGTACTTGAAAAGCACCCAGGGTTCCCGGGAAGGTAGCAGATTCTACCTCTCCATGATAAACTTGCCCGTCCGGCGTAATTATTTCAAGTAGCAGGCCCATCAGTCGTTCACTTCAGCCAGTAGTTTCTCACCTTTTGCATTGGCATCTTCAATAGTACCTACCAGGTGGAAGGCAGCTTCAGGTAAATGGTCGTGTTTGCCATCCATAATTTCGTTAAATCCCTTTATGGTATCCTTAATGTCAACCAACACACCGTCCAAGCCAGTAAATTGTTCGGCAACGTGAAAGGGCTGCGATAGGAACCTTTGTACTCTTCTTGCCCTGTGGACCACCAATTTGTCTTCTTCGGATAATTCATCCATTCCCAGTATAGCAATAATATCCTGAAGTTCATTATACCGTTGCAATAGTTCTTTAACCCTCTGAGCGGTATCATAATGTTCGTCACCCACAGCTTCTGCGGTAAGGATCCGGCTGGTAGAATCCAAAGGATCCACCGCTGGATAGATACCCAACTCGGAAATCTTACGGGACAATACGGTGGTGGCGTCAAGGTGTGTAAAGGTGGTGGCAGGAGCTGGGTCAGTCAGGTCATCCGCCGGAACATAAACAGCCTGCACCGAGGTAATAGAACCCCGCTTGGTGGAAGTGATTCTTTCCTGCATGGCACCCATTTCAGTGGCAAGAGTGGGCTGATAACCTACAGCAGAAGGCATTCTTCCTAACAAGGCTGAGACTTCTGAGCCAGCTTGAGTAAAACGGAAAATATTGTCCATAAAGAAAAGTATATCACGGCCCTTGCCTTCACCATCTCCATCTCTGAAATATTCAGCAATTGTCAAACCGGATAAAGCAACTCTTGCCCGGGCTCCGGGAGGTTCGTTCATCTGACCAAATACCAGAGTAGCCTGCGACTTGGCCAATTCTTTAACGTCGACTTTTGAGAGGTCCCAATCTCCATTTTCCATGGACTCCAGGAACTCTTCGCCATATTTTATAACACCGGACTCGATCATTTCACGGAGTAAGTCATTACCCTCGCGTGTTCTTTCCCCTACGCCGGCAAATACGGACATACCAGAATATGATTTGGCAATATTATTGATCAACTCCATGATTATAACTGTTTTTCCCACTCCAGCTCCCCCAAAGAGACCGATTTTCCCGCCTTTAACATATGGCTCTAAAAGGTCGATTACCTTGATACCTGTAAAAAGCACTTCTGTAGAAGTAGAAAGCTCTTCAAACTTTGGTGCTGAACGATGTATGGGCATCCCTCGGTGGCTTACCGGTTCAGGAATGCCATCTATGGTTTCACCTACTACATTAAAAAGCCTTCCTTTTACACCTTCTCCAACCGGCATTTTAATTGGCTCTCCAGTATCTACTACTTCCATTCCTCTAACAAACCCTTCGGTACTATCCATGGAAATCGTTCGTACGCGATCTTCTCCCAGGTGCTGCTGGCACTCAAGTACTACCTTGTTGCCATTTTCCATGGTGACAATCAACGCGTTTAAAATATTAGGCAGTTTTGCGTCTTTTTGGTCAAAACTAACATCAACCACAGGTCCAATCACCTGGGTTACTTTACCGAGATTCGCCATATATTTTTAGTGTTACTAAATTTAAATACGATGCTTAAAAATTTCAGACTGCAAAATTAATCATTAATTGCTGAATGTAAAGTTTTGAGACTAGATATTTATCTCTTTTTGCCTAGTGAGCGGTATTTATCCGTTTAATAATATTCGGAAGGTGGTTCCTGTATTAACCTCTGATGATTTTATAAAAATTTTACCCTGGTGGTAATTTTCTATGATCCGTTTTACCAATGTCAGGCCAAGGCCCCATCCTCTTTTTTTTGTAGTGAATCCAGGTTGAAATATTTGGCCAAGTAAATTTTTTGGGATCCCTTTTCCTGTATCAGATATATCAATGATGACGTTTCCTTCCCCTGATTGTTGAACATAAATATCAATAACTCCCACACCGCTCATGGCGTCTACGGCATTTTTACAAATGTTTTCGACTACCCAATCAAAAAGTGGCTTATTAATCTCAGCAATAACTTCCTCACCATCCTGATGAAGGTTGATTTTTACTTTGGTAGAAATACGAGTTTGTAAGTAATTGATACTAGTACGGATCACTTCAGTAATATTCTCCCGTTGCAGTACAGGTACAGAACCTATACTGGAAAACCGGCTGGTAATCAATTCCAGTTTTTTGATATCCTTGTCCAGCTCCTTGGTAATGTCTCGATTCTTTAATTCCGGGTCTGATTTCATATATTCTACCCAGGCCATAAGAGAAGAAAGCGGAGTGCCCAGCTGATGTGCGGTTTCTTTGGCTAACCCAACCCATACCCTGTTTTGTTCTGCGGCGCGTGAATAACTAAATGCAAGATATGACAGTATGAAAAATACAGCAATTACCGACAATTGTACATAGGGATAATATTGCAGCTGTGTCAATAAAAAGCTGTCCTTATAAAAGATGTATTCATAATTGAAGACCTCTCCCACATTATTTTTATTGGCAATTACAATTGGGTCATATTGAGACCGCATATCTTCAATTTCCTCTTTGAGAAAGCTATTGATCTCCTCGGAGGTTAAACCTTGAGAGATTTTGACATTTTTGTGGACTTTTGGCTCACCATCTTTATAAGTTACAATCACCGGGATTGTTTCGTTTGCTACTACGATCTCCTCAAACAATAACATGACGTTTTCATTGTATTCGCTATTATCGTTGGCTATGGTCTCTAAAGTTTTGGCAAAAAGCTCGATTTGATCCCGTTCACGTGCTTTGAGTTGATTTGCGATGAAATTTGCGTAGTAAATAGATCCCACCCCAATTAATACCGCCAGAGCAAGGATTACATAGTTGAGGTTGCTGCGATTATTTATCACCGTAAAATTCCCTACTTCCTTCAGGGTGTCATTCATAGATTCAATTTGGGCCTCCTAGTTGTTCCTGGAGATGGTTAGCATGTAAATTAATCAGTAATTCTGAAAGAACCACTTGGTTAGGGTTCGGTAGTTGACCTTTGATCCATGGGTCAATATACCAACACGGTAGATTCTTCCGGCCACCCAGGTAGTAAAGATAAATCCCCCAATAAGCAGAGAAATACTTAAAGCCAGTTGCCAGAAGGGTACTCCAAATGGAATTCTACCAAGCATAATCACCGGACTGGTCAGCGGTATCATAGACATCCAAAAGGCGATTTGCCCATCTGGATCGTTAAGCACGAATCCTAAAGCTACAATTGAGATGATTAAGGGTATGGTAATAGGAAACATAAACTGCTGGGAGTCCGCATCGCTGTCAACTGCAGATCCCACTAACGCAAATAATGAAGCGTAAAGAAAGTAGCCACCTAAAAAGAAGATAATAAATGTGATCAATACGTAGGTGACTGGAATAGTTTCCATCAAATCAAAAATACCAGAACCAGCTTGAGGGACCTCCCCTGCACCAACGCCAATTCCGGCGGTTTCACCAACCAATGTTGCAGGATCTTTGTCCAGATCAAATAATAATAATCCAACATTGGTTACAGCAAATGACAGGATAACCCAAAGTAAAAATTGCGTCAGACCAACGGCGGCAATACCCAAAATCTTCCCCATCATTAACTGAAAGGGCTTTATTGAGGAAATTATTACTTCTACAATCCGGTTGTATTTTTCTTCTATTACCCCTTTCATTACCTGAACGCCATAAAGAAATAAAAAGAAATAGATCAAAAGCGAACTAACATAAGCAGTGCCAAAAGTGGTTTCGGCGTTGCTGGCTTTTTCGCCGGTACTGGTAAGACTTAGAGTATTCAAAGTGATATCTGTTTCTATACGTTGCAACAATTGCTGGTCCACTCCTAGTTGCATCATTTTAATACGTTCAATTTCCGTCTCCAGGGTATTCTCTATTTTGTTTACTACCCCAAAATGTGGATTGCTTTCGCTATAAAATTGTATTCCTTCAGGGTTTTGAAGGTCTAGTTTGGGTATATATAACAAACCATCAGAACCATGATGACTAAATTTTAACTTGGCAGTCTCAATGTTCTCCTCCAAATATGTAAAATGAATACCATCAGTATTTTGAAATTTGTCTTTAAAAAGACCACTATCATCGATGACGGTAATCACTTTTTCTCCCCCTTTATCGGCCATGGCTACCCAAAGCAGACCACCGATTAAACCCGCAAATAAAATCGGAGTAAGCAGCGTCATTACAATAAAGGAACGCTTACGTACTCTGGTTATGTATTCCCTCCTTACCACTAGAAAGATCTTTTTCATATTTGTTCGCCTACTTTGGATATAAATATTTCGTTCATACTGGGAATGATCTCAGCAAATTTGTGGACCTCTGCTTGGGTGATCAGTTCCTGCAGCAGGTGGTTTGGGTTATGATCTTCGGGGATCTGTATTATAGAGCGAAACCGATTGTCGTCCAGGGTTTGGGTTTCAACGATACGATAAGCATCCCCCAGGTTTTTTAGGGGCCCGACATGATCGATTTCAAATCGATTGGTGCGATATTGCTGCTTTATATCTTTCTTTTTGCCATCGAGGATCTTTTTGCTTTTATCAATTAATGCAATGTAATCGCACAACTTTTCTACCGATTCCATTCTATGAGTGGAAAAAATAACCGTGGCACCTCGATCTCTCAAGTTCAATATCTCATCTTTAATAATATTCACATTTATGGGATCAAAACCGGTAAACGGTTCATCAAGTATCAACAGTTCAGGCTCATGTAGTACAGTGGCTATAAACTGGATTTTTTGTTGCATTCCTTTTGATAAATCTTCAATATTCTTGCGATTCCAATCCAGCATGTCTAGTTTCTGTAACCAGTTCCTTATCCGATCGATAGCCAGGGAACGATCCAGGCCTTTCAACCTGGCCAGATAAAGTAGTTGCTCACCCACTCTCATTTTTCTATATAAACCCCTTTCTTCCGGAAGATATCCTATACTTTGTATGTGCTTGCGTTCCAATTTTCGACCATTTAAAAGTATGGTGCCGGAATCCGCCTGCAGGATGGAAGTAATAATCCGGATAAGCGTAGTTTTGCCAGCACCGTTAGGACCCAGTAATCCAAAAATTGATTGTTTGGGTACCTGGAGGCTGATATTGGTTAATGCCTGGTGATCAGCATAACTTTTATAAATATTTTGTGCTTCTAGCAGATGCAACAGCTTTCCCTTTTTGGTAAAGATAGAGTTTTGGCAGCCTAGAAAAGATGGAGGGTGTTAAAAAGTTTTAAAAATGATATTTCCCATGGTTACGTCAATGTTAAAGGTGATCAGATTTTCGGCATCTTGATGGTATTGGCTATTGACGAAGACGTTCTTGCGAATTTCGGTAAAACTCTGAGGGATCTTAACACGGCATAGGGGACTATCCTGAATGTAGATGATCATGGGATTCATGGATTCGTTGGCGGTTACAATTAAATTTCCAGCGCCCACCGTAGCATTTACATTGCTTTTAACAAAATTTTTATTGGTAAAATCTAGATAAAGAGATCCGAAACCTACATTTGCGATAATGGTTTTTGCATTGGATAAAGCAATTTGTCTGGCTTCAAGCTCTCCAAGGTCAACTCTTATACAGAAAGTGTCCATTTCCTGCTGGTTATATTGCCCCGAAATGTAACCTACACTGACATCTGCACTACCCGTGGTGATATTCAGTTTCTCAATAGACAGTCCTGATAAGTCAACATAGGCATTTCCCATGCCATAATTTAGGTTCAACCGGATAGGCTTCTTTTTTGACAAATAAACATGCCACTGATCTTCTTTGCTTCCTTTGTCATTGCTGAACACATTAAATGCCACTTTTTTTGTGGAGGACTCACTAATATTACCCTTGGTGAAGTTGACCTTTACCCGTTGTGTTCGATTGTCCAGAACCGATTCGCAGGAAGGGCCAATGGTATTGGATTCTGATTTACCGTATATGTTGACCGGGTTGATATTTGGAGTGGGGCGTATGTAACAGGTACCGGATCCACCAGATAGAGTGAGGTCTATTTTATCAAAGGAGTTGCTATTTTCAACTGTGTAATGTTTTTTTATTTGGCCATAGGAACTAAGTTCCATAAGGCACATCAGCCCCAAGAGTATTAACCTCCACATGTTTATTCAATACGGGAAGGGAGTGTAAGAGTTGCAACAAATAATGAAAAATAATGCGGAAATCTTACAGATGCTTGTTCAATAATAGAATTCCGAGAAATTTTAGAAGAATTCTTTCATTCGTTCAAAAAAGCTCTTCTCGTACTTGCTAGGGTTAGGTTTGAAGTTAGGAGAACTCCGCAAGTTTTCCAGTATTTTCCGTTCTTCAGAGGTGAGATTCTTCGGTGTCCAAACATTCACATAAATTAGTTGATCGCCTTTGCCGTAGCCGTTTAGATCTTTGATGCCTTTTCCTCTAAGCCTCAATATCTTGCCACTTTGGGTTCCGGGTTCAAGTTTTATTTTAACTTTACCATCAATGGTGGGTACTTCAAGTGAGGTTCCCAGCACTGCATCGACAAAATTCACGTACAGATCAAAGATAACGTTGTTGCCATCACGCTTAAGCAGTTCGTTCTCCTTTTCTTCAATTAAAATTAAAAGATCTCCAGCTACTCCACCCATGGGGGTTTCGTTTCCTTTTCCGGACATGCTTAACTGTATGCCATCACCAACACCCGCAGGGATCTTAATTTCGATCACTTCTTCTTTAGGCTCTAAACCGGAGCTATCAACCCCGGCAGGCCTGTGCTCAAGAATTTGTCCGGATCCATGACACACAGGACAGGTGTTGGTACTCATCATTTGTCCAAGCATGGTGTTTACCACTTTTCTTACCTGTCCTGATCCTCCACAAGTTGAACAGTTTTTAAAAGTGACTCCTTTTGCGACTACCAATCGGTTAACTTTGATCTTTTTTGTAACACCATTAGCAACCTCTTCCAGATTGAGCTTAAGTTTGATTCTTAGGTTAGATCCTTTCCGGACCCTGGATCTTCCTCCTCCAAAAAAGCTGTCAAAGGGGCTTCCACCCCCAAAAATATCTCCAAATTGACTAAAAATATCATCCATGGACATGCCACCACCTCCACGAAATCCACCACCATTCATTCCTTGGTGACCAAACCGGTCATATCTTTGCTTTTTATCCTGGTCTCGTAATACCTCGTAAGCTTCAGCAGCCTCTTTAAACTTATCCTCTGCTGACGGATCGTCCGGGTTTTTGTCTGGATGAAATTTGATGGCAACTTTCCGATAGGCTTTTTTTATCTCGTCAGCTTCTGCAGATTTGTCAATACCCAATATTTCGTAATAATCTCTTTTAGCCATTTTTTCAGGTTCCAATTACAACTTTTGCGTATCGTATTACTTTGTCATTAAGATAGTATCCCTTTTCTACTACGTGAACAATTCGGTTCTTCAGTTTTTTCTTTGGAGCGGGTGTCTGTGAAATTGCTTCATGAATTTCAGCATCAAAGCTTTTACCTTCTAGGTCCGCCATTGGTTTAAGACCTTTGTTTGTAAGTTCCTTTAGTAGCTTTTGATAAATAAGGTTCAACCCACCCTGCTCAACTTTTGCTTCTGATTTCTCAGCAGCCTCTCTGGCCCGCTCAAAGTCATCAAGAACTGGTAGTAAGGCAGTTATAAGATCAGCACTAGCAGAACCTATCAACTCCAGTCTTTCTTTGGAGGTTCTACGTCGGTAATTTTCAAATTCCGAGTATAATCGTAAATGTTTGTCTTTGGCATTACTTAATTCATTAGTTAACTTATCCACTTCTGATAGTTCATTATCCGTGGTATCTTCAGCCTCTGCTTTCGGCCCGTTAACCTTAGTTTGATGGTTTTCTCCTGCTTCTTCTGAATTATTATCAGCTTGGCTAGGTACCTGGGCACCTTTAATCGGTTCTTCTTTCATTTTTTCACTTAAATCAAATAGTCTTTCTTTTCTTACACAATTTTTTTGCCAAACCGCTAATTATGACATAATGACACCTTATTATGATATCTGTTATTTTAATGCTTCCCAGATTATATCCTTAAGTTGCTCTAAACCTTGATTTGCCACTGAGGATATAAACACATATGGTAAAGGCAGTGACAGTTCTTCAGTAATCTCAGTACGGAGTTCTTCATCCAGGAGATCACATTTGGTAATTGCCAACAGGCGTTTTTTATCCAATAGTTCAGGATTGTAACGCTCAAGCTCCTGCTGAAGTACCCTAAATTCATTCATTATATTGGGTGAGTCAGCAGGTACAGTAAATAGCAAGACACTGTTCCGCTCAATATGTCTAAGAAATCGAAGACCTAACCCTTTACCTTGTGAAGCGCCCTCAATTATTCCAGGAATGTCGGCCATTACAAATGATCTGTGATCTCGATAAGCTACCACCCCTAAATTGGGCACTAATGTAGTGAATGGGTAGTCAGCAATTTCTGGGTTGGCTGCTGAAAGAGTGGATAACAAAGTGGATTTTCCAGCATTTGGAAAACCCACCAAACCAACATCAGCAAGTAACTTCAGTTCAAGTATTAGCCACTGTTCTATTCCATCCTCTCCCGGCTGTGCATATCTTGGAGACTGATTAGTGGAAGATTTAAAGTGAACATTTCCTCGACCCCCACGCCCACCCGAAGTAATAACTTGCTGCTTACCTGGTTCTGTAACCTCAGCAATTATAGCCCCAGTTTCAACTGATTTGACCACCGTACCCAATGGTACCTGCAGAATGAGGTCTCTTCCCTGAGCACCTGTTTTCCCACTTCCAGCTCCTGGCTCTCCTTTACCGGCAATAACGTGTTTCCTATAACGTAAGTGTAGCAAGGTCCACAATTGCTGATTGCCCTCTAATATAATATTGCCTCCACGGCCCCCATCTCCTCCATCTGGTCCTCCCTTTGGGACATGCTTTTCTCTTCTAAAATGTGCTGATCCTGCTCCGCCCGAGCCGGAACGCGCGCACAACTTTATATGATCAATAAAATTTGAGGAAGCCACAATAACACATGATTATGCCAATTCATATAAGGGATCAAGAACTTCGCAAATCTTGCGGGAAATCTCGTCGATGGATCCAAGGCCATCAACAGAGATCAGTTTATCTTGTTTAGTATAGTACCCGGCCACAGGAAGTGTTTTTTCCCTGTATTCGTTGATTCTAGTTTGAATTTTTACTTCATCCTGGTCATCGGCTCTTCCAGAGATTTTCGCCCTACTACGCAACCTGGTTTTAAGTTCATCTTCCCCTACATCCAGCAAGATCATTACCGATATAGAACCGTTATCCGACACCAGTAACTGGTCAAGAACTTTGGCTTGATGAACAGTCCTTGGAAACCCGTCAAAAATAAATCCATTGGTGTTAACAGTGGTATTGATCTTGTCCTCAACCATACCAATAACAATTTCATCGGGGACCAACTTCCCATTATTCATCAATCTTTGCGCTTCCAGTCCAAGCTTAGTACCCTCACCCAAATGTTTGCGAAAAAGATCGCCCGTGGAAATGTGGGTCAAATGGTATCGATTGATTATGCGTTCACTTTGTGTGCCCTTACCTGCACCAGGTGGTCCGAAAAGTACTATGTTTAGTTGCTTTTGCATTTCAATTGTTCAGAGCTCCTTTATTTGGTAAATATCTTTTAAATTCCTTCCCTGACCATTATAATCAAGACCATATCCTATCACAAATTTGTGGGGAATTTCAAACCCAACATACTTAAGCGGTATGTTTTTATTGAACACTTCAGGCTTTAATAATAAAGTAGCAATTTCCACTGACCGCGGTTCAAGTTCCTGTAACTTTTTAATAACATGGGCGATGGTTTCACCGGTATCAATTATGTCTTCGATAATGATAACGTCCATGTCTTTAATGTTTGCCCTTAGCCCGATTAATTCCTTGATGTTGCCGGTACTAGTGGTATCCTGATAGGAAGCAAGCTTAATGAATGTAATTTCAGCAGGTAATGCAATCTCTTTCATCAAGTCAGCTGCAAACATGAAAACCCCATTGAGAATTCCTATAAATACAGGGGTTTTACCGGCATAATCGAGATTAATTTTATCGGCAATTTCCTGGGTTCTTTCTAAAATGCTTTCATAACTGATGTATACTTCAAATTCCTTGTCGTGAACCATCATGATCTGGGAAATTTCAGGTCTTTATGGCTGGCAAATATAGGGATTATCTAAAAAGAATGCATTAGACATAATCCAGAAATTTCTTACATAGTTGGTTACCCAGCGTTTGATTTGGGTATTCAGCGTTAGTACCACCGAATACACCTGATTGGGGGTTCCCTTACAAAAACAGAATTCAAGGTGATAAAAAGGATTTAATTATTACTTTTATCAAAATAACAACTAATAAAAATTTCAATCCGGATTGGTTAAGATTATGCAGCAAAGTATCTTTGTCCTGAACGCTGTAAATTCCATTGCCAATCAAATTTTCTCAGAGCTTCGTGACCGGGAAACTCAATTGAACAGGGGACTTTTTAGAAGAAACCTGGTAAAATTGGGACAGATAATGGCATACGAATTGTCCAAAAGCCTACCGTATCAACAGATCAAAATTGACACTGTGCTGGGACAGAGCCCTATCAATGTTTTGCGGGAACAACCAGTTTTATTCACTATAATACGAGCCGGGTTGCCCTTTTTGGAAGGCTTTCAAAAGTTTTTTGATCAGTCAGATTGTGGTTTTATTGGAGCTCACCGAATAGAGGGAGAGCAAGAGGATATTGGGGTATCATTGGGATATCATTCCATTCCTTCATACGATGATAAAGATTTGGTATTGGTAGATCCAATGCTGGCTACCGGTAAATCTTTATTGGCTTCTTTGGAGTTGATCCTTGAAAGAGGTGCACCCAAAATGCTCCATTTGGCGTTTGCTATTGCCGCACCTGAAGGGATTGAAAATATAAAGCAATCAATGAAGGTGCCATACACATTATGGGTTGGTGCGGTGGACCAAGGCTTGAATAAGCAAGGTTATATTGTGCCCGGATTAGGAGACGCTGGAGATTTATTATATGGAAATAAAATTTGATTAAACCGCAGTATGTCTGAATACCTAGTATTTCTTTTTGCTGGACTCTTCTTGCTGGTACTTGGAGGGGACTTTTTAGTTAAGGGTTCCACTAATTTGGCATTGCGCATGAGAATTTCCCCACTGGTGGTGGGACTCACAATTGTAGCCTTTGGCACCAGCTCGCCAGAGCTTCTTGTGAGTATAAATGCGGCCCTTTCCGGAAGTCCGGATTTAACCATGGGCAATGTCATCGGTTCCAATATTTGCAATCTCGCCCTAGTACTGGGAGTGGCTGCTATAATCCGGCCAATACAGGTAAACGTTGACAGTATCAAGATAGACTGGCCTATGACTATGGGGAGCTCAGTATTACTGTACTTCTTGGTCAGGGAAGGATTGCTCAAATCATATGAGGGTATATTATTTATTGCCTTATTAGTTGGATATACCGTCTTTATAGTAGCTAAATCCAGAAAAGAAAATAATGAGATCAATTTTGCGGACCGCCAGGAGTTATTACCGCGAGGTAGCCGGAATCTTTTGTACAAGGATATCGTTTTAATAGTACTCGGTTGTTTAGGATTATATTTTGGATCTGATTTGTTTGTAGAAGGAGGGAAGGATCTGGCGATTCACTTTGAAGTAAGTGAAAGAGTTATAGGTATCACCGTGTTCGCACTGGGTACTAGTTTGCCGGAGCTGGTGACTGCTTCTATCGCTTCATTCAAAAATCAAACAGATTTGGCCCTGGGAAACTTGATGGGATCGAATATTTTCAATGTCCTGTCAATATTGGGGATTACCAGCATAATCAAGGAAATCGAGGTAAGTGATATATTTCTTAACACCGATATGATTTGGATGTTGGGGATTACTCTATTAATCTTGCCGATGATGATCCATAAAAGACAGGTGGGCAGGAAGGAAGGCTTCGTATTGTTGCTGATATATGGTTACTATACCTTTAAAGTGCTAAACACTGGTCTTTATGCTCTCTGAAATTTTAAAATACCTTTTTGTATATCTGCTTGGTATGACAAAGTTCATGATTGGACCTCCAACTGGTGTGGCTATTGGCATGCCTACTGTTTGGACTGTTGTGGCGAGTGTTTTGGGTATGATGACCAGTGTGCTGATATTTTCAATTATAGGTGAACGTACAGGATATCCCTGGGTCACTCGCTTGATAAATTATGTCAAAAGCAAAAAGAGCATCAACAAGTACTTCATGATCCTTTGGGGAAAGTTTGGAGTTGTTGGTGTTACATTCCTTACCCCAATCTTTTTCACTCCTATTATCGGTACTATTTTAGTGTCAGCCATGGGGAGTCCCCGGGGTAAAGTATTATTCTACATGTTCTTCAGTGCTATTTTTTGGTCCATAACCTTGAGTCAAATAGCAATGGCGATTGTTTAACCCAGAATTGTCATTGGACTTGGGTTTAAGCGGGATTAAGTTTCATCAGACAGGATATCAATATCCTTAATCAATATTTTTTTGGCAATTTTTTTTCCGGTAGGAGTGGCTGCCAACCCTCCCAATGCAGTTTCTTTGTAGCGGTCTTCCAAACTTTGCCCAACTTCTCCCAGCGCCTGCACACATTCATCAACAGGAATAATGCCACTGACATCGGCAATAGCCATTTGAGCTGAAGAGTAGGCAATGGCTGCCGCACTGGCATTTCGTACGATGCAGGGAACTTCCACTAATCCGGCAACCGGATCGCACACCAGGCCCAGCATGCACTGAATGGTAATACCAACCGCGTTGAATACCTGGTCCACAGAGCCTTCCAGTGAATAAACAATGGCCCCCGCAGCCATGGCAGCGGCACTACCAGTTTCAGCCTGACAACCACCTACGGCGCCCGCTAATGAAGCATTTTGTTCAATGATTAATGCAATGCCAGCGCTAACCAACAGGCATTCCAAAATCTTCCTATCTTCAAAGTGGTGTATTTCTTGCAACGTGACCAGGGTGCCCGGCAATATCCCGGAAGCTCCTGCTGTAGGAGCCGCTACCACCCGTCCCATGCATGAATTAACCTCTTTAGCGGCAAGGGCCCTGGCCACCAATTTCTGGAAAGTATGAGAAAGTACTGGAGTTGTATGTTGATAAACCTTTTTCCCGGCGTTTTCTATCATACCCGATTTTGTACTCATCTCGTCTTCAAGACCCGTACTTACGGCTTCCTTCATTACCTGATATGCGCGTGAAAGCCCCTCCCATATCTCCTCTTCGCTGCGTCCTTTTTGCTCAATTTCATAGTCAACTACCGGTTGATATAAAAGAACTTGTTTCTCATTGCAATGAGATTTCCAACTAATAAAATCGTTGAACAGAAGACCCATAATTATGTTGTATTGCTTCAATAAAGATACATAAAACTGTTTCGAAATGCCCTATGGGTGCTGAGCATCCAATCAGTTGATTTCTTTAATTCTGTTATCTTTGGCGCATGCAATTGAGCAACGACCTGATTTTGAAGGCTGCTACTGGCCAATCGGTGTCACGTATTCCGGTATGGTTGATGCGACAGGCAGGTCGTATTCTGCCAGAGTACAGAAAAATACGGGAGAAACTCAGCGGGTTTGTAGAATTGGTCCGCACACCGCAATTGGCGGCTGAAGTTACCATCCAGCCGGTGGATATATTGCAAGTAGATGCAGCAATCATTTTTTCGGATATTTTGGTTGTCCCTGAAGCGATGGGGCTCCCCTATGAATTAGAGGAAAAAAAGGGACCTTTTTTTCCTCGTACCATCAGTTCGATTGAGGAGGTAAATCGCTTGAAAATTGCCGACCCGGAATCCGATCTCCACTATGTGACAGAGGCCATCAGACTGGTAAAAAAGGAACTTAATGATCGGGTTCCATTGATAGGGTTTGCCGGGGCTCCCTGGACAGTTTTTGCCTACATGGTACAGGGATCGGGGAGCAAAACTTTTTCCAAAGCCAGGGGGATGCTTTATCAGCAACCAGAACTTGCTCATGCACTTTTAGAGAAGATTACTTTAAGCACCATTGCTTACTTGAAGGCCCAAATTCAAGCTGGAGCGGATCTGCTGCAGGTGTTTGATTCTTGGGCTGGTATTCTTCCTAAAGCACATTATGAGACTTTCTCTTTGCCGTACATTCAAAAAATCTGTGCAGCCATTGAATACACACCTGTTACTGTGTTCGCCAAAGGAGCACAATTTTCCTTGCCCGAACTGGCTCAGCTGTCTTGCGAAACCATCGGCCTGGATTGGCAAATGGATATAAAAAAAACCCGACAAATAGTAGGACCGGATAAGACCTTACAAGGTAATCTGGATCCTTGTGTGTTGTATGCCCCATTCTCGGAAATCTCTAAGCACACGAAAAAAATGATTCAAGAATTCGGGTCTCATCGGTACATTGCCAATTTGGGTCATGGAGTTTACCCAGATACTTCGGTAGATGCGGTCAGATGTTTTATTGATACGGTGAAGGAATCTAAGATCTCTGATCTCTGAGATTTGAGATTCGAGATTTGAGATCTTAGCTCAGCCTACCCAATGCCTCTTTCATTCTGCTGATAGCTTCTCGGAGATTTTCTTCCGAAGCAGCATAACTAATACGCACACAATTGGGGGCTCCAAAAGCCGAACCGGTAACCAGGGCTACATGAGCTTCATCCAAAAGGTACATACAAAAATCATCTGAATTGTGTATGGTAGTAGTGCCATCGCTTTTACCAAAGTACTCGCTGACATCAGGGAAAAAGTAAAAAGCCCCCTGCGGCAAAAGGGTACGGATGCCCGGGATTTCCTCTAGAAGTCCCATTACCAAATCCCTTCTTCTAAGATATTCAGCGGTCATGGCAAAAGTAGGGCCCAGGTCTTCATTCAATGCTGTCAACGCCGCCCGCTGAGCTATTGAGCAATTGGCTGAAGTGATTTGACCTTGCATTTTAGCACAGGCTTTGGCAATCCACTTGGGAGCGGCAATATAACCAACCCTCCATCCGGTCATGGCAAATCCTTTGGCGAAACCGTTTACCGTGATTGTGCGGTCATACATTTCGGGAAACGATGCCATACTGACGTGTTCACCAGTATAATTAATATGCTCATAAATTTCATCGGCAATTACAAATATATCCGGGTGTTTGGACAAAACCTGGGCTATTTCTGCCATTTCCTCTCTGGAGAAAACACTTCCGGTAGGGTTTGATGGAGAAGAGTAAATCACCACCTTTGTTTTGGGGGTGATAGCAGCCTCAAGTTGCTGTGCGCTGGCCTTAAAGTCATTATCAATTCCACCCTCGAGATATACCGGGACTCCTTCCGCAAGTTGAACGATTGCAGCGTAGCTTACCCAATAGGGAGTGTATACGATCACCTCATCACCCGGATCTACCAGGCTGTACATAGCATTGGCTATAGACTGCTTTGCTCCATTTGAAACCACAATCTGGTCGGGAGTGTATTCTATGGAGTTTTCTTTTAGTAGCTTGGCACAAATAGCTTCTCTCAAATCCAGATACCCGTTTACCGGAGGGTAACTAAAATACTTGCCCTCATCGATGGCCTTTTTTGCACCTTCACAAATATGGGCTGGAGTTTTGAAATCCGGCTCACCCAGGCTTAATGCTATAACTTCAATGCCTTGGGCGCGATACTCTCTGGCTTTAGCGGCCATAGCCAGGGTAGCAGATTCCGTAAGATTACTGATCCTCTGGGAAATCTGATTGGTAGTTGATACAGTACTGCTCATAGTTCTTGTTAATCAGCCCCAAAAGTAATTATAAACATGGCAATGACAACAAAATGTGGAATGAAAATTTTCGGGGCGAAATATTAATGTTCCACTTCATAACTTCGTCTCCGTAAAATGCTATTTCCCAAGGTGATCTCATCAGTGTACTCCAGTTCTCCCCCTATTGGTATTCCCCGGGCAATGGCGCTGACTTTCAACTGATGAGGCTGGAGCCTTTTGGTAAGGTAGAAGGCAGTTGTATCACCTTCCATGGTAGGGCTCAATGCCAAAATGATCTCCTCAACTTTCGGTTCAGAGCGTGCCACCCTATCGATCAGAGAATCGATATGAAGTTCATCCGGCCCAATGCCATCAATTGGAGAAATGATTCCACCTAATACATGATAACATCCATGATATTGGCCAGTGTTTTCGATAGCCATAACATCCGGGAGGTCCTCAACTATACAAATTAATTGACCATCTCTCCTTGGATTTGCGCAGATATTACATTGAGGACCATCTGAAATATTGTGGCAACTTTCACAGTACTGAATATCGCGGCGTAATTTGGTAATACTGTCAGCTAGAGATTCGCTTACAGAAACTTCGTTTTTCAACAAATGCAGTACCAGTCTAAGGGCGGTTTTTTTGCCTATACCAGGTAACTTTGATACTTCTTCAACGGCATTCTCAATAAGACGGGAAGGAAACTGCATGAAATTAGGAAAGGTAGTTCACGTCTAAAGTACCCTGGCATCAATACCTACATCACAAATAGCCTCTTTCATGGGTTTGAGCTTAGTTACCGGGCCTTTTTTTACTGAACACTTACCTTGATGATGGATAATTAAAGTACATTGTTCAGCTTGCTCCGCTGAGTGCCTACATACGCGAATCAAAGTTTCGATAACGTGTTCAAAGGTGTTATAATCGTCATTGAAGATTACCAGATCCTTTGGCTTATCCTTCTCTTCAAGAACCACAAGTAGTTCCTCTTCCTGTAATTGATATGGCATAGCTTTAATATAACTGTAATAGTAAAAATAAAAAAAATTTTAGACAAATTTTGGGTGGTCCAGGTTCTCAATGTTATATTTCGTGAGCTTTAATTCCATTTTATGAGTTCTACACTGGTACTTTCGGTAATATCTGGATATTTCTTTTTACTGATTCTCATTTCCTATTTCACCTCCCGCAACGCAGACAATAAGACATTTTTTACAGCCAATAAACAATCACCCTGGTATCTGGTGGCATTTGGAATGATCGGAGCTTCTCTATCGGGAGTTACCTTTATCTCGGTTCCCGGCTGGGTAGCCGACAGCCAGTTTTCCTATATGCAGATGGTATTTGGTTACCTGGTGGGCTATATGGTGATTGCCGGAGTGCTGCTACCGCTTTATTATCGCCTGAACCTAACCTCCATCTATACCTACCTGGAAACCAGATTTGGATTTTGGTCTTACAAAACCGGGGCCATGTTTTTTCTGATTTCCAGGGTCATCGGAGCGTCTTTCCGACTGTTTTTGGTAGCCGGAGTTTTGCAGCTGGCCATGTTTCAAGAATGGGGCGTGCCCTTCGAAGTTACTGTACTGGTTACCATTGTCTTGATCTACATCTACACCTTTAAAGGTGGCATCAAAACCATCGTGTGGACCGATACATTACAGACATTATTTATGTTGCTGTCAGTAGTTATCAGTATTTCCCTGGTTGCCGCCAGCCTCAAGCTAAGTTGGAGCGATTTGATACAAACGGTAAATGATAGCCAATACTCCAAGGTATTCTTCTGGGACTTCCAAAGTGGACAGAATTTTTTCAAACAGTTTATTTCAGGCGCCTTCATTGCTATTGTCATGACAGGCTTGGATCAGGATATGATGCAAAAAAATCTGACCTGCCGGACCTTAAAGGACTCCCAGAAAAACATGATATGGTTTAGTGTAGTATTAATTGGAGTAAACCTGTTGTTTTTATTTTTAGGCGCGCTGCTTTATATATATTCAGAAAATCAGGGAATCCAGTTACCTGCCAGCACGGATGATCTTTATCCACTGCTGGCTTTAAAACATTTCGACGTGGTAGCAGGGGTGGTATTCCTTCTGGGAATTACTGCAGCGGCCTATAGCAGTGCAGATTCTGCATTAACAGCGCTGACCACCTCATTTTGTGTGGACTTTTTGAATTTTGGAAAAGCAGGCAAAGAGGGACTAAAAAAGACACGAATGTTGGTCCACGTGGGGTTTTCAGTTTTGATCTTCTTCGTGATTATAATTTTCAAAGCAATAAATAATTCAGCGGTAATCAGTGCGGTATTCACGGTGGCAGGCTATACTTACGGTCCTCTTTTAGGGCTTTATACCTTTGGACTGTTTACTAAACGTAGAGTTAATGATAAATGGGTGTTGCCTCTATGTATATTGGCCCCCATATGCTGCTATATAATTGATGCTTTTGCTAGTAACCTCGGATTTGAATTTGGATTCTTTATTTTGATCGTAAATGGTTTACTGACGTTTTTAGGGCTTTGGATAATTTCATCGCCGAGATCTCAGATCTAAGGTCTCAGATCTTAGATTGTAGATCCTAGATTACAAAAGTTCTTTCATGGGGTCCCAAAACAGCTCATCAAACTCTGAAACCTGATCGTTCTTCACCTGGACCCCATCAGCTTCAAGCAACTCCTGCATGCGCAGAGGGTGGCTGAAATGATGTTTTCCGGTAAGCAGGCCTTTGTGGTTTACCACGCGATGTGCCGGGACTTCGGGATCTGTTCCAGCTCCGTTCATAGCCCATCCAACCATGCGAGCGCTACTTTTCGCTCCCAGATAAGCGCCAATAGCGCCATAGCTGGTTACTCTTCCCTTGGGTATCAGCTTAGCTACTTCATAGACGTTTTTAAAAAAATTGTATTTGTCCATAGAAATTGGAAAACATAAATGTATTGACAATCTGGGTGCTAAGCAAAATCGTTTAACCTCATACAATTCGACACCAACTGTTGAGATGGATCATTATATTTGTTTAATGTTTAGAAAAAAAGGCCATCAAATTAGACGACCTTCTTGCAAGTAGTTAGGAAAAGTGCGCATGAGAGGAGTCGAACCTCCACGCCCGAAAGCACTGCCTCCTGAAGACAGCGTGTCTACCAGTTTCACCACATGCGCAAATGAGTATTTTGGAGGCATAAAATTAACTTTTTTCTTCATTAAATCATGAAAACCAACTAATCCATGCCCTTTTTTTAAGTAATTTTTTATTCAGCATTATTTCTCCGAAATTATTGCTGGTAACGCCACCGTAATAATCTTATCATGAAGCAAAGGCTCAAGCTGAAAATCTACTCCCTGACTGTCTACTTGACTGTAACATGTTACCTTATGATTATTTCGTGTACTGACCTGCAAGAAGATTCCGGGAAGGATGATTACATATTGTCTATTTCAGCCCTGCCGGAATACGAGCGAAATATTAATCATGCAGGTTTAATCGACAGTACTTTGAATTGGAAGGAAGACTGGCAACTGCGCGATCGTGCCACAGAAATCTACCGAACCACTTGTTTTAGTTGTCACGGCAACAATGAACAGCCCGGGTCCCTGCCGAGCTCCAACAAGTTCTGGAAGGACGCCTTAAGAAATGGATCAGACCCCTATTCTATGTATCAGACCGTAACTCGTGGATTTGGGCAAATGCCTCCACATCCACACCTGGTACCAAGTCAGAAATACGAAGTAATTGCGTTCATAAGAGAAGAACTGATTAAGCTCTACAATCCCAAAGAGCATTTTGAGGTGGACTCCTCGTATCTGGCCAGTCTACCCCAAGGAGAAAGTGAGGGCCCACTTCCGCAACCATATCATCCATGGTCCGATATGGACTACGGCAATTGGTTGATCAGATGTTATGAGATGTCGGATTCAGATGATCCACCAAAAATAATCTCAACCAAGGGTTCTCCTCTGCCCAACGAGGATTATAGCAAAGTTAATTTTGCATACAAAGGAATTGCTGTTCGCCTGGATAAAGGTAAGGGAGGTATTGCAAAAGGAACCGCTTTCGCACTTTTTGACCACGATCTTCTGCGTTTTGTAGGTGCATGGACAGGCAAAGGATTTATTGACTGGGAAGAGATCCTACTCAATGACCAACATAACACTTACCCACGAACTGTTGGTCAGCGCCTAGTTGCTAATCCCATAACTCCAGGCTGGGCGAATCCGCTTACGGGGTCTTTTGATGATCCTCGTTTCTTGGGTTCAGATGGCCGACCTTTTGGCCCGCTGCCAAAGGATTGGGCACATTACAAAGGTTTATACCGACACGATGACCGTATTGTGATTAAATATACCGTAGGAGATGCTACTGTATTAGAAACTTATGATCTGGTGGAGGCGGGGATGCAACCCATAATAAGTCGAACGCTGCAAATTAGTGGTGCCAGCAGACCTTTAAAGCTCCGAGTTGCTCCCGATTCTATCTCCGTATTACTAAAGGGAACCGGCGCCAGGCTTGTTACAGAGGATGGCTATGTGGTGGCGAAAACAAGTGTTGGCACCATTTTGAATTTCACTTTATTCATGTCTACACGGGCTCATGACAAACTAGAGACTTCATTTGTAAACTTTCCTCCACCCGAATTGCTGGACCAATATACCCAGGGAAGTACGCAGCAGTATTTAGAGGTTCTCAGCAGCCCTATTATACCGGGCAACCAAGAGGATCCATATGCTGTGGATGTATTTACCCTGCCGTTGATCAATCCCTGGAAAAGCCGAATGCGGCTAACAGGCATTGACTTTTTGGAAGGGGGAGAAGCTGCGGTGGTTTGTACCATAGATGGGGAAGTTTGGAGGGTAGAGGGGATCTCACAACCATCGGGTAATACTGCCTGGCAGCGCATAGCTACCGGGATGTTCCAACCATTGGGGATCAAAGTACACCAAGGTGCAATCTATGTTAGCTGTCGTGATCAAATTGTAATCCTAAGAGATCTCAATGGCGATGGCGAGACAGATTTTTATGAGAGCTTTAACAGTGACCATCAGGTTACCGAACACTTTCATGAATTTGCCATGGGACTGCAAACGGACGCTGAAGGAAACTTCTACTACGCTAAAAGCGGACGCCATGCCCGTACTTCCCTGGTGCCACACCACGGAACTCTGATCAAGGTTAGTGCTGATGGGAAGTATAGTGAGATATTAGCCAATGGATTTAGAGCGGCCAACGGAGTATGTTTAAACCCTGACGGGTCCTTTTATGTTACTGATCAGCAAGGGTACTGGAATCCTATGAACAGAATAAACCGGGTTACCAATGGGGGTTTCTATGGTAATATGTGGGGTTATGGCGCTCCGACTGACTCTTCTGATAAAGCCATGATACCACCGGTTATGTGGGTGGATATGAAATATGATCGATCGCCATCTGAATTAGTGTGGGCTGAGACTGATCGATGGGGCCCACTTAATGGTGGCTTGCTGAATCTTTCATACGGATACGGGAAAATCTATAGTGTTCTCACTCAGAAAATTGGAACCCAAGAGCAAGCAGGTATGATTGAACTCCCCATACCTCAGTTCCCAACTGGGATCATGCGTGCTAGATTTAATCCCAAAGATGGGCAATTTTATGGCTGTGGCATGGCGGCTTGGGCAACTAGTCGCATGATACAGGTAGGAGGGTTGTATAGAGTTAGATATACTGGTAAGCCGCTCAATTTACCAATTGCTATGGAAGCGTTGAAGGAAGGAATAAAACTGACATTTGCTGAGCCATTGGAAAAAACAGCTGCCAGGATAATCGATAATTTCGAGGTTAATACCTGGGATATAAAAAGGAGTAGTAAATATGGTTCGGACAGGTACAATGAGCAGAAACTAGTAATAAGTAAAGTTGAAATAAGTGAAGATGCTGCAACACTTTTGATTCACCTTCCGGATATTCGTCCTACATGGATTATGGAGATTAAATACCAGCTAAAGAGTATGGATGGCATAGACTTTTCAGGAGCAATTCAAAACTCTATCTATGAACTAGGTTAGAGTGAAAATGAGTCAGTTACCCATAGAGAATTCATTGGTTTCATTGCAAAAATTTTATCAGTTGTCATTATTTTTTTGTTTGGCTAAAGTGTGTGATTAAAAAAAACAACCTGGCATATTGTAATAAAGTAGCGGTTCAATCTTATTTATCAAATCTTTAATTTATTGTCAGAGCTCTCTCATTTGTCCATCAAAAGAATAAATCCTCACTTCCTTTATCGATGATGGGATTCGCAGGACTCTGGCTGATTGTGAAAACCATGTATCCCCGTAATAAAATTCCATTTTTCGGATTGAACCATTTTCTAACTTTATCGTTGCATAGGCATCATTATCTTTCAGCGTTATCGTTTTAGTGGATTGATGGATATCAGGGGGAACAACGAAAAATGATTTGAGGCTGTCCTGGTTTTGTGAAGCAATAACCAGATCAAAACCATCATGAAAAGGCATATAAACCAATGCTTTTGCATCACCATCAACGAAAAATCCACTTTCTGAATAAGGTTTCACTTGAAAGTTTCCAGCCCCATCTCCTCTGAGATAATACCCATTTGAAGCATCATAATGTCCCCAATGTACATTGTTTCCATGATCATTACCGATAACTATCACGTCGAGGTTTTGGTCGTTATCAACATCGATTGGCAATACGCCAAAAATAGGGGATACTTGAGTTTCGATGGGTAAAGGCTTTATGGAAAAATTACCCTTCCCCAAATTCTCAACATAGCTGTTCTGCATCCAGGTCGCTTTAAGCTTTAAGAGATTTCTATCCGCTACCTGTGGGAATAAATCATCAAGCTTAGCCATACTATATTTATCGTATGTTGGGAATCTATCTGACATCTCTGGAAACTGCCTTTCCAAGTCCAATTTGGAGTGTACTGGATATAGTTGTTTTTCTCCGGATTCATCCACATGGAAGGTTCCTAGCACCAAATCATAAGGCCACTTACCATCCAAATCACCATAATAAGAGATTACAGGATATTTGCTACTGGCCTGATAAATTGAGTTTAATCCAAGATTACCGATAACATAATCTGTGTCGCCATCATTATCAAAATCTCCTCCCGTGATACTATTCCACCAACCGGTTTTATCGGCTAATCCTGTTTTTGATGTGATGTCTTCAAACGATTCCCCTGTATTCCTGAAAATAGTTATTGGCATCCACTCTCCCACAACTATGAGATCTATAAGTCCGTCATTATCAAAATCGGTCCATAATGCATCTTTAACCAGTCCAAGGTTTTCTAGATGTGGGGCAACTTCGCTAGAGACATTGGCAAGTTTTACATTTCCACTTTTAGAATCATTACGCAAGATATAACTGCTTACGGGTTTTGGATATTCCCATGGTGAGATCAATCCGCCAATGAAAAGATCAATGTCACCATCCTGATCATAATCAGCACCTTTGACGCATGACCCACTAACCAGGAAATCCGGCAGGGAGCCTACAGCTTTTGAAAAATTTCCGGACCCATCATTCAAATAAAGTCTGTCCGTGTGTTGTTTTGGATTCAACTTTTTTTCGAAGCCACCACTGACAATGTAGAGGTCTTGGTCTCCATCATTATCTACATCAAAAAAAAGACTTCCACCATCTTCCATTTCCTTACCCGTGTCCAGCGCTATTTGTTGTCCAATAAACGCTCCATTCTCTTGAAGGAATAGTGTGCCATTTTGGGTGTAAGGCCCACTAATGAATAAATCGAATTCACCATTTTTATCCACATCCGCAACTGCAAGCGAAGGTCCGTATTGTGAAAATTTATGGGGTATCAATGGTTGTATTTGAAAATCAATAAAATCCTTTTCTTGATGTTGAAATAGCAGACCTGTTGAATCATTGGCTTTGAAAAATGGGATGGGGCCTGGATTTATTTTCGGCAAATCTTGTCTACTGAGAAGATCCGAATTTGCATCATGAGTCAGTTCCAATGTTTGATCGGCTTTAACTTCATATAACACACGCTGCCTGTCATCCGGCCAGGTAATGACCATTGAATCCAACAATTTAGTGTCCCCTAGCCCAAAATGAATCACAGGATCCAGTGATGACATAAAACCCCGGTAAGGAGATTGTTCCTTAAACTGTTGGTCACCTGAGTTAAAATATATGTTAATCCTGGTACCAAAGGTTTGAGGACAACTTTCCGATCCTTTGAGTCTGATCCTGATATAGTGGGACCCGATCTCATCTTTATTGTTAAGTATGTTCTCGTATACAAGTGCTGCTTCATCAAAATTTGACATTACCAGGTCAAGGTCCCCATCATTATCCAGATCAACATAAACTGCAGCATTAGAATAGGAAGGTCTTTCCAATCCCCATTCCTTCGTTGAATTTACAAATGAGAGTGTCCCTTCATTACGGTAAGCATAGTTAGAAATTCTAATAGGTTCAAGTAATCCTAAGACCTCCTTTTGAGAGACATAAAACCCCATCATTCTCCTTAGTTTGTCGAAATCCAGATTGACAACATCACCTGGAAATCCATTAGATATGAAAATATCATTGAGCCCGTCATTGTCAAAATCTGCGATAAGCGGGCTCCAACTCCATCCTGTAGCATAAATCCCTGTCATCAATCCAATTTCACTAAAATTTTGCTCTCCATTGGGACTTATCCCATTATTGAGCTGAAGGACATTTCTGATATATTGATGTTCATATCCATATAATTTTTCCTGGGCATAAGCTTTATAATTAGATGTATGCAACATCAACTTTCTTTCCCTGTTCAACTCCGGCAGCATATCCAAAACAATTATATCTTGCCACCCATCATTGTTGATATCCGCAATGTCAAGTCCCATGGCTGACAAGCACTGATGTTTTAAATAGCGGCCAATCTCGTTCTTGAATGTCCCATCTTTCTGATTCATATAGAGCAAGTCATTAGCGGCAAAATCATTGGTCACATACAAATCCGGCCATCCATCCTGGTTTATATCCGACACGCATACATCAAGGGAAAATCCTTCATGGAGAACACCGGATTCAGTGGTTACATCAGTAAATGTTCCGTCTCCGTTGTTCCTGTAAAGTATGTTGTTTGTTTCAGATGTTCCATCTGAAACTTTTGATCGTCGCAGCGCCGCAGTTGCCTGCGCAACATTTACCAATAAAAAAAGGTCCAGATCGCCATCTTTATCATAATCAACAAACACAGAATGCATCACCTGGTGCTTGTCATCGATCCCATAATTTTTTCCTGACTCTTCAAAAACAGGAATTCCGTTAGCATTGAGGCCCTTATTGAGGTATAGTAAATTGGAAAACTCTGGCATACCCCCAAATTGAGCGGTACTTACATAGATGTCCTGCCAGCCATCATTGTCAATATCTGCAATGGCTACTCCCGTACACCATGAATGAGGTGCTAGAATCCCGGCTTTAACGGAAATGTCCTTGAAAGCCAGATTTCCTACATTTAAGTAAAGCTTGTTCGACACATGATTTCCCGCAAAAAAAATATCCTGTAAATCGTCATTGTTAAAATCAGCAATGCCAATACCTGCTCCATTATAGATGTAATCACTGGTCAGGAGATTAAAGGAATCCGATACCTGAATGGTGTTGACAAAATCAATTGAAGACTGTTCAGATGGTATAAGTTTGAACAGCTTTTCTGAAGAATCAATGCAGCTCTGCAGGAACAGCTGAATCAGAACAATGAAGTATAAAAGCAGATAGCGGAAAGCTTTCATTTAAAAAGAACGCTGAATGAGTGTCTGGTAAATCTCGGTGGTGACTTTTCTTGTATTATACTTTTTAAGATATTTTGTATGCTCGGGGTCCGATGGATAAAACTCTTCCTCCCCGTATGGATATTGGGTCATGGCGCGAAATGGCAGGGGTAATACGGTCTTTCCGTAGGCGGTGTTAAGGTCGCCATCCTTTACCCATCCTTCACTGTAAATCAGAAAGTCTCTTCGCCATCTGGGAGGGAGTTGTGGTAATTGTGTGGCATCAAACCCGATGGTCACTTCGTCTCCTGCATTTGCAATGATGTATTTATCGTCTCCTTCCAATAAAAGCTCCTGTACATCGCCATAGCGGGTGTAATTGCCAATCAAATCCCTCCATTTTTGACCCACAGAAACATCTTCATAATCAAACCAATGGGGCCCATATGGACCGCCTTTGCGATACATACGAGAGTATCCCCGATAATGGAGATCTGCAGAAGTAAGTGTTAACGGTGTGTATCGAATGGAGGCTTCGGAATTACCATTGGAAAAATAGATATAGTCCCAGTAAATCTCCATATTGGTGCGGAGACGAACCTGCCGGTCACCGGACAAAAATTTTCCTGAAAGATCTGCTACCATGGTTTTATCCTTGCCCATAGGAAATCCTATATTTTCAATAACCGTTTCCCACCGCCCCATTTCATTGATTACTTGCAGATAAGGAGGAATTATATGGAATTCAGTTGATTGTGAAATAGCAACATTAATGCTAGCATCTGTTGGAAATATCCAGCCATTTAAGAATAAAAATAAACTATCAGTTTGGGAGCGTGGTCCTAAATCGAGGATAAGATCCTTCATTTCCGTGATTCCCTGATATTTTCCCTGTTCAAAATTTGAAACATATTGGTCATCTTTCGTTACCACAAGTGAAAGAAGGTCATTGCCTTTCCCATCCATGGCTGATCGGGGAGCCCATTTGTCTCCAACAGGATATACCCGAAGCTTAGGAAAAGGAGGTGGTACGAAACGCTCATCCACAAAAATATCAAAGGAGTCTGGATGGTCTACAACCATCAATTCGACCTTGTCCAAATAAACGGTTTCCCATAGCTCTTCCGTTATCTGTATGGAATATATGCCATCTTTTGGTTGGAGTAGTTCGCCTGGAATTTTTAAATACTCCTTGCTAATGTCGGGAAAAGCATAGGACGTTTTTCCACCCATAATTCCCAGAGGCATCCCCAAGGCACTTCGCCACATCATGTCCTTTACAAAAACATATTCTTCTCCATTCCAGGTATAAAGAAAAGGACAAGACCCTTTCAAAGCTTGTTCTTCAATCAGATCCATATCATTTCCTGGAGAAAGAATATTCTGTGCAACTCCATTTGTCCACATGATCCGCACCACCTGGGCTTTGGAACGATGGCCAATCCCAAAATGGACCACTGGTTCGGTAACTACTTTCATTTGGTAAAGGCCATCCGCAAGAATCTCTAATTTTGCTCCAATGCCAAAATGATTATTCTTGCCGCTACCTGTTCTAAGACCAATTAGCCGGATTTTTACATGATTATTGGCATTTCCGCCATCGTTTCGAAGCAAATGCACCTTACCATCCAATCCGGCAATAAAAATATCCAGATCACCATCCTCATTATAATCGGCAATCGCCATTTGGCGCCCCCCTTTAACGTGCTCAGGCAACAAATCTGAAACATCTTCAAATTTACCGGATCCATCATTGTGGAATAAAAGGACTCCCCTTCCATTTGGCTTGAGCGGTTGACCAACTACCAATAGATCGAGAAATCCATCGTTGTCAAAGTCGAAAAAATCAGCATCAAAACCTATGAGATTTTGAAATGCCTTGGACCAACTGTTGGATCGTTTATCGGGTTCGAAGGATCCATTTCCTTTATTTTGAAACAATTGATAATCTCCTCCGTCCAGCGCAGTGAAAAAAAGATCTAAGTATCCGTCGTTGTTGTAGTCTCCCACTGCCACAGCGCCGGAACCACCATCGCTTACTATGCCGCTATCCAGTGAAATATCCTCAAAGTTCCCCTGTCTTAAATTGGTGTATAAAACATTGCTCGCATCCTCATTTACCACTAAAAAATCAATGTCCCCATCATCATCAAAATCGCCAAAAGCCGCATCGAGGCTCTTCACATGCTCTCCTGCGATGTTCATTTTCGCCGATTGTTCAATAAAAGTACCATCGGAATTATTTCTATAAAGCCGGTTAAAACTTTGGTTGGCCAAAAATAAATCCAGGTCCCCTTCATGATCCAGATCAAAAAACAAGGCACTGTACCCAAAATCATTACCCCCTACATTAGCTTCCTTAGTTACATCGATAAATTTTCCTTCACCGGTATTGCGATACAGAATATTGGGGCCTTCCCTGACTATATAAAGATCCAGATGGCCATCGTTATCGTAATCAACAAAGCTTGCCGAAAACTCTTTTCCGGAATGCAGAATAGCGGCTTGTTCGGAAACTTCCCTAAACCTGCCAAAATCATTGCTAAATAAGAATTGTATTGTTTTAGATGCTCCCGGAACACTACCTCCAAAATAAAGGTCCTGGTCACCATCCCCATCGTAATCACCTACCGCCAAATGGGTCAATCCCAATTTCTCTTCAACACCTTCTGTTATTACAGGTATAATATCCAATCCGGAAGTTGTGGTGGCATCTGTAAAGCGTATGGCACTGAGTATCGCTTGTTCCCCTGATGCAAATGGCGAAAAAGATTCGCCTACAGTGATTATTGGAAAACCAATCCTTGGCCCGCCAGGTCCTTTTAAATCCACCATACCGGATTGATACTGGAAGGTAAGTTTCAAGTAATTGTGGAACACAAAAGTTGGTTTAATGGCTTCTCGGGTATTGGAGGCATGCAAAAACCCCAGCGCCCTATTATAATATATATTCGCATCTTTTGGGAATTCGGCAAATTGTTGCTGAATTTCCTCCAATTGTTGAAGGGCCTGGTGGGACTTTTCCAGTTGGAGCAATATTTCAGTGAGCTGGAGCTTAGGAACAATGTTTGCGGGCGCTAGCTTCACAACTTTCAGCAAATATATTTCCCTCAGAATAAGAGATTTCCGATCAGACTCTTGATCATATAACTCTGCGAGGCTGTAAAGGCTCTTCAAATGACCAGGAGAAATCTCAATTGTTTTCAACAGCTCCTTAATTGCCCTATCCCTTTTACTACTTAACTCATAAACTTTGACTAGGATCAACCGAATATCAGGATCGCCTGGATCTTTTTCTATGGCTATTAATAGCTGGTTTTCAGCTTCCGGATAATTTTCCATTCGCAAGTAAACCAAACCTAAATTGGCATAACCTAAAGCCCGGTCAGGCGCCAATTCCACTAATCGATGAAACTCCGCTTCAGCTTCTGGTAATTTATTCTCCTCCAGGTAGGCCAGGCCCATGGTCCTAACCTGAATTATATCCCAGTAAGTTTGCTTATCCACCGCCGCTTTTTTTTTCTCACAGCTCAACCATAAAAGAGGAAGAAATAAAAAAAGCAGCATGCATGACTTGTTGGGCATTTCAACTAAATATTCATATAAACATGCTTCTCACTTCTGATAAAAACCCATCCAAATCACCATACCTGGTTTCTAATTCCTGGAAATAATTCTTTTCATTTACCAACCACAAATCATTTAAGTGATTGTAGAAGATGGACTGATTAACCGACCGGGTAAAATATACTACTTCTTTGGTATCGCCCTCCGCTAAAATGCCATTAACCTTCTTCTCCGGTTTAGCGTATTCCACAGCTTTTTTCAGTGAATTAAGGGCAAGCTCTGATTCCCCTCTTTTCCAGAAAATATAACCGTTAAGAAAATGTGCCTCAACACTTTTATAATTGGAGCCTACCACTGCTGAAAAATAACTTTGTGCATTTTCAAGCGCTCCTTTAATAAGAAAAACCTCTCCTAAATAGAGGATTGGACCCGTTTCCTCTTTGTTAATTTCAAATGCCTCTTGAAATTCAGCTGCGGCCTTCTCAATATCGAAAAATTCCTTTCTCGGGTAATTTAGATACAAATTACCCAACTGAATATGAGCTCTGCCGCTATTTGGATTTTTCGCTAATAAACGCAGCCACGTTCTTTCAGCTGCTTGATATTCACCCATCTCTAAATACATATTTCCCAAATGATGCAACGCATCCTCATGTTGGTCATTAATCTCCAGCGCATTTTTATATTCCGCAATCGCTAATTTCCTATTCCCGGCGATTCGATGCTTAGTTGCCCGCCGGTAATATTCCCAAAAACTCTTGATTTTTTCTTTCTGGTCAGATTTCTCTGTGATGTGTTCACCTTCTATTATTCCCACGGATTGGTTAACCGGCAGATTATGAAAAACTTGTTTGGTACCTGATGGCCAGTTTATTTCCAAGGTATCCACTTTAACAGATTCTCCCAGTCCAAAATGCTGTATCAAGCTATTTTGTGAACAATAAGAGGATTGAACGCCTACTTGTTGGATTTGGGTCGATTCTCCTGCCACTATTCTGATCTTCGTGCCAATGGCCGAGCTGTTGCTTTGTACACCGTGAAGATCCACTTTCAACCATTTATTTTTATTCCCACCTTCGTTTCTAAGCAAGATACCAGGTCCACCATTATTAACAATAAATATATCGACGTCTCCATCGTTGTCATAATCGCCAAAAGCGGCCCCACGGCCCACATATTGATTTTTAAAAAACTCTCCGCTGACTGCAGATACATCATAAAACCCTCCCTCTTTACCTTTATTCCAAAACAGTTGGTCTACCATTGGGGCCAAAAGCTCTGGATTTTGTGTTTGCTGAAATGTGCTTCCATTTACCACAAAAAGGTCTAATTTGCCATCATTATCATAGTCGAAGAAAGAGGTGCCCCACCCGATATAATCCAAGCCTATTTGCCCTAAGCCATACCGGTCGGCCTCATCCATAAATTTGATTTCGGTGTTTATAGGGTTATTAAGCGATAGAAAGTGGGAACGCATATTATTGTACAATGCATTTTCTTGGGCAATCCAGTGGGTTATAAATATGTCCATATCACTGTCGCCATCCCAATCTCCTACGGCAATGCCCATCGCTCCCCTGTAATCAGCTACTAGAGCTGAATGGCTTATTTCTTCAAAAGTATTATCTCCGTTGTTTCTATACAGCACGTTATCAGAAACATCATTAGCCACGTATATATCAGGCCAGCCATCTTCATCAAAATCACACCAGGTCGCGGAAAGACTACGCCCATTTGTGTCATCAACTCTGGCTTTTTTAGCAATTTCGCTGAATGTTCCATCCTGGTTGTTAAGAAAAAGGAGATTTCGTTCAGATTTAAATGATGAGGGATTAATACTGGCTGGAACTTCCACATCATACTGCTGTGATGAAACTGGATATTCCTGAATAGAATATTGAACATAGCCACATACATACAGATCAATAAATCCATCGAGGTTAATGTCACCCCAGGAGGCGCCTGCCCAAAAACCTTCCTGTTCATCCACTCCTGCTTTTATACTTTCATCGGAAAAGGTTCCATCCCCGTTATTATGATACAACCTGCTTTTGCCGTAACATGACACGAACAGGTCTAATGCACCATCATTGTCATAATCCCCCCATGCAGGCGCCATGGCCCAGGCTCGCAGATCTACTCCTGCCTGTGCACTTACTTCCTTAAAAGTCCCATCACCCTGGTTATGATAGAGCGCACAATGGGCTGGAGAGCTCCGAACCTGATCTTCTCCCATTGAAAGCGGGCCCACTTCGTTGGCTACGAATAGATCAATCCAACCGTCATTGTCGTAATCGCCCCAGGCTGCCCCAGAGCCCATATCCTCAGGTAGTTGGGTAGAACGCTGATCATAGAAATGTTGAAATTCAATTCCAGCCTCCTTGGATACATCAATAAAGGAAACTCTGGGATAATCTTGGGGAATGGAACGATCGAGATTAGCGGTAAGTCCTTCAATTTCCTCTCCCGGCAGATACGTGTGCTTTTTAGGGGACACAACCCAAAACACCATGATCAAAATGGAAATAAATAATATTCCCAGAGCGGAAGTAATTACCACATATCGCTTTCGCCGTCTCAGATTGCCAAACATTATAAACCCTCCCCAGCTACGTTTATTATTTTATGATCCTCAGAAAGTACCGTAACAGGAGCGGTGACACCTGACTCCTCACCGAATAAGAAATTAAGTAAAAACTGATCAAATTTTCTATAAAGTAGTTTAGCTGAAACATGCAATTGTGTGACTTGCTGATCCGGCATCCTGAACTCAAATTTGGTTTGACTGAAGGGCTCTGTATCCATGGGTCTCAAGGCTGAGGGACATGGGAAACTAAATTCGGCTTGGTCGGAAAATCCGGGGAACATAGAGCGCCGATACCTGACACCCACCATATCCCATAGATTATGTTTATCAATTAAATTGCCGTATTGATCAACTGGTTCAGCCTTGAAAATAAAAGTACCTGGTTCAATAAAATGATCTTGGTCTTTCATGCCGGAAGTGAAAATTACGTTCCCATCCTGATCGGTGACATTGATTTCCACCCAAGCTTGTATTATATCCAGGGGACCGGTGGGGAATTCGTGTCCCACTTTATTATTAGTAATAACCACATGTATTTTCACATCTTCTCCCGGTACTACTTGGTCTGGAACTACTAATTCCAGAGGTACCGCTGGTCCTTCTTTCCATTTATCCGCAATTTCCGGAATATCAAATTTGCCCTGAAGCCATTTTTTGGTCAATGCAACATGCTCTTCCGCTCCCGGGAGGTCTAGGACAAGAGGAAGAAATTGATTGGCAGCCAGGAAGCGATGGTTGCGGTGCTTCTTGTCGTTTTTGGATCTATTGTAATCCAGGTCATCTCCGCTTCCGGGATCTAATGACTCCGCCAATGGCATGTGGCACTCCCGGCACTCAACCGTTTTGGTCGGGTCTCCCGGATGGTTCCACCTGCTTTTTCTCCAGCTATCATATTGATTTTGCAGTTGAACCCACCCTACTTGGTTTATTTCCTCATCAATGAATTGCTTGTGACAACCCGCACAAAATTCCGGGCTTTTAAAAAGCTTGTGTTGCAGGCTTTCCACATGATATCGTGGATAAGAACGGATCAGAAAATCACTTATAATCTTTGCAGATTCTCCTTCCATCATTTCGAACATGTATCGTTTGGGTTGAGTAATCACGTAATTCGCATTACCCTTAACGTCGGTCTCTTTAATGGCATGACAGGCGATACAGGAGACCCCTTCCTGATATCCGAGATCGTTGGTTAAGTCATCTTCATCAGTGTAAATGTTTTTGGAACCTGAAAAAAGTGAGATCGGATCATGGCAACCGCCACAATAACGCGTACTTTCCGGACCATTCTGTTGGGCCATAAGACTTTGAACCTTTTGAAATCCCACATCCATGGCCGAATAACGGTGGGCGCTAACCTGCCATTCTTTAAAAATTTCTTGGTGGCAGCCTGATGTACCACAGCCTTCCGAACCTCCTAAGGATCGGGCGTCGAAAGCTTCACCGGTATTGGTGCCGGCCAAACTTGGTGCAAATGGTCGATCAGGTCCATAGAGCAAACTGTAATCATCGGGAAATTTATTATTCATTTTTACCGGCTCATAGCTGGACACCCATAGCACTACAAAAGCAAACAGAATGATAGAAATGATTAGTGTTCCTTTAAGGTATTGACTTTCTGCTTTGATAATAGGTATTATGGCTTCCGTCCGACGTGCTTGGTAATCCCTGACCATTATCAATACCGTGTGGGGGACCAGGAAGGCGATCAAAGCGAAGGTTGACACGATATGAATCAAATCCCAGGTAGGACTTATTTTTGTTAGAAAAAACGCCTGGTAGGTTAAAATGAGTCCGCTTATGGCTGCAATTACAGTGATTATCATGGAAATATAGCCCGTGAGCATAAAATGGCTCATTTTCATCGACCGATATCTTAACCAATGTCGAATCTGATACCATGTAAAGGGAATGATAAAAATCAGGCCTATTATTGTGTGTGTCAAAACCATTACTTGATTAGACACACTGAAAGGGAGAAAATAAATAGAAAGTCCAGTAAGAGTTTCGAATAACAATAATCCAGAGACAAATAATACAAGATTATGTTGCCACTCGCTTTTTTTAGAATTTTTTTTAGGATGTTTCAATGACATACCAGGCCGTTCAATTGCTCAAAATCCAATATAATATATTCAGACCTAAATATCTATAAATATTAATTTATAATCCAATGCATTTATCAGGTATTTATAAAATTGATAGGGTTAGTATAATCCAGAGTGAATTTGCCAATGTGTTGGGCGAAGTTTGGATGTGTTCATATCTAAGTTGAGAAAAAAACTAGAGGCAGAACCCGCCGTTCAAATAGTCAATATTCACGGTAAAGGTTACAAATTGGAGATTCAATAAATTATCTCTAAGGGCTAAATTAAATTGGATTCAGCACTTTGCTTAAATTCAAATTATAAATTAGCTTTGCAAGCTCATTATCAATACCCAGAGGGTTGGCGGAGTGGTCGAACGCGGCGGTCTTGAAAACCGTTGTACCGCGAGGTACCGGGGGTTCGAATCCCTCACCCTCTGCAACTCAAAAAGCCTTGCACAAAAGTGCAAGGCTTTTTGATTTAGGAACGACAGGAGCAAGGCTCCAAGGAGTGGATAAACCAAAAGACCGTCCGAGTGAATCGAGGAAGGCTTTTTCAGTTGCCAGGCCTCCCAACAGGGATCACCGAAGGTAATCCCTGTTTTATCAAAACTTGGGCATGCTTCAAAGAGTGGTCTCTGTGGTATTCAATATCTTGTTGCTCCTTGCCGACTTATCTATTGAAGCATTAATTTCAAAACCAATCAGCATGATAACGGACAACAATGATAGCCAGATCATCATTGCAATCAGCACCCCGATGGAACCATAAAATTTATTGTAAGCCCCAAAATTGTTGATGTAATAGGTAAAGGCAAATGTTACTATCAGGCTTAGAAAGGCCGCGGTTAACGATCCCGGAGAAAAAAATCGCCAGCGGTCATGAACCGCTGGAGCCAAATAATAAATGGAGGAAATAGCTACCAGGAAAATAAAAAACAACACAATAAACCTCAGGGCCAAAACCAGAAGAAATACATAGCCCTCAATATCGATCCAGGGAGTAGATTGCAATAAATCTATAGCTTGTTGCCCGATGACCAGCAAGAGCATAGCAAAGAAAAGCACTATTGCCAGCATGAAAGTAAGTGAGGTGGCGATAAATCGGGATTGAAAAAAACTACGACTTTCTACTGTTCTATAGCATTTGTTGAAAGCCTTCATTAGGGACATCATACCATTGGTGGCAAGAAATAATGAGAATAAGAATCCAAATGACAACAACCCTCCACGCCGGTTGCTGATGATATCTTCTATGGTGCTGGAAGCCACATCGTACATGGATTGAGGCATCCAACCCTCCAGGAATAGCATTATTTCTTGATCGAGATCAGGTAAATCTGCAATCTGAATGTAGGGTATCAGGGTAAAAATAAATATGATCGCCGGAAAAATGGCCAGAGTAAAATTAAATGCCACACCATTGGCCCGGGTCACAATCTCATCGTTTCGAAGTTTCTCAATAAAGACCTCAACAATATCGTATAATGAAACGCCTTTTCGTTGAAACCTTACCCTTTTCAATAAGGATATGAGGTTTAGATAAGGAGTTGAATTTATGACCTTATTTAAGATCCTTCGCTTCATTGAAAAAAGGGTTGAAAAGTTCCAATAAGATCTTTGGCGGACGGCAGGGCCTTCCTGAATCCATCTTAACAAAAGCCAATAAGGTATTGCCGGTATGTATCAGCTGGTCTTCTTCATTGAATATCTTATAAAAAAATTCAATACGAACACCTGGCGGTTTTTTCATGGTCACTTCAATCCCAAGAAGTTCGTCATATTTGGCAGGCTGAAGAAATTGGGAATGATTTTCAAGTACCGGCATCATAATGCCCTGGCGTTCAAGGTCTCGATAAGTATAGCCCAAATGCCTTAGACTTTCAACTCTGGCCACTTCGTAGTAGGCCGCGTAATTCCCGTAGTACACATATCCCATTTGATCTGTGTCGGCATATCTCACCCTGAGTTGAGTATTAAATAAAAACATTAGCGGTAAAGTTTGGCTCTATTTAAGGCGTTCTGATATAATCTGGCATTCTTCGAATGCTGAGATAAGTTAGTGGCAAAATTGTGATACCCCGAAAAGTCTTCTTTGGCACACATATATAGATAATTATGATTTTCATAGTACAACACACCCATTATGGCAGCAATAGAAGGGGACCGTATTGGTCCCGGTGGAAGGCCTGTGTACAGATAAGTATTGTACGGAGAATCGATTTCCCGATGTTCGTTCAATACCCGCTGAATGCTAAAATCACCCACTGCATAAACCAAAGTAGGATCTGCCTGTAAAGCCATATTTCGGTTAAGCCTGTTTATGTATAAACCTGCTATTCTTGTTAACTCATCATCGTGCTGCTGACTTTCGGCATGTACGATGGATGCCAGCACCGAAACTTCTTTAGGAGACAAGCCCATTGATTGTGCTTTTTCTATTTTCTTATCATCCCAAAACTTTTGATATTCGTTATACATCCTGTCCATCAGAGTCGGTGCGGAGATATCCCAGTACACTTCATAAGTGTTGGGAATGAATATAGAAAGCCAATTTTCACCATTAAATCCATAGGATTCTATCACCGTGGTATCGGTCAGCAGTTGATTGAATTCTTCAGGTGCTAATGCAATATTAACACATATCTTTTCTGCCAATTCTGAAATCAGCCGCACATTGTTGAAGGTAATGTTAACAGGCACTTGATTTCCGGAACGCAATAAATTAATTGCCTCTGTATTGCTCATATCACTTTTTAGAAGATATCGCCCGGGCTTAATGGTTTGATCATATCCCTTAATTTTGGCAAGCATGCTGAATGAAATCAAATCGTGTACAATCCCTTGGTGATGCAATGAATCCTGAAGCTGTTTGAAGGTCATTCCTGGGTAAATGTGTAAAAACGTATCCTCCTGCTGAACCAAGATGTTTGGGGTTTTGATAACCTGGTAAATATAAAACGAAAATGAGCTCAGTAATACACTGAAAATTACTATAACCAGGATCAGTATTTTCCTACCCTTCATGGCCCAAAAATAACAATTACTTCAGAAAACCGGTTATTTGAATATTTTTGTCTTTTGATCTGCCCCTGATTTCATGCATAGTTTATTAATTGAACCACATTACCTCCCTTGTATTGAATATTTTGTGGTAATTGATTCGGTGGAAAAGGTAGTGATTGAATGTCATGAAAACTACTTGAAACAGACTTATAGGAACCGGTGCCGGATCATGACTGCTCAGGGCCCATTTGAACTTTACCTCCCGGTTTTACAACCTGGGGGCAAGATCAAGATGAAAGATGTAAAAATCGATTACCGTCAAAAATGGGTTAAGGACCATTGGCGGGCCATTAAAACTGCTTATGGGAATGCACCTTTTTTCGAACATTTTGGGTTCTTATTTGAGGAGATATACCGCAAAAAGCCTGATTATCTTCTGGACCTGAATCTGGAATTAATACTGCTGTGTCAAAAGCTTCTTGATGCGGAAGTTCATGTTGAAAAAACCTCGCGATACACTGCAGTAACCAGTGCTGAAACGGTGGACTGGAGGTCTAAAATCCATCCTAAA
>PVMK01184803.1_pt1 | contig 53820 bp, 51 predicted proteins | sample 1853481 | NCBI WGS metagenome assembly PVMK01 (sample SAMN08533507, study PRJNA380276) | Marine sediment metagenome, whole genome shotgun sequencing project.
TATAGACTGTCGAATCTACGTTATCGAGTTCATAACGTGCTGCATCAGCCCGCAGTGATACGTTATTGGTTAGCGAGAATCCGAGGCCGGCGCCGAAGTATATGTTTGAGTCGCTGACATTATCGCCTACACCGGCTATCTCATTCGCACCATCCCAGAAAAACGAACCGACAGTCCCGTGCAGGGCAAACTTTTCACCAAGCGGAATGCTGGCTCGGGCCGCAAAGGTGAAGCCGTCGGCGTCCGCGGATACGGGCACAATGTTTCCGCCCTGCTGAACTTGCTCGTTAAAACTGCCCAGATCCAGATATCCTGCCTCCAGCGCAAAATAGTCGTTGAACTGGTAGCCACCGTACAGGCGATAGGTCGTGCTATCGGCATCAAAACGAAAACCGTCGATCGACTCATCAATATTGGCAGTGCCGATCGCGCCACCGAAAAGCCAGTGTCCATCTGCGGCGGCTAGACCTGGAAACACCACCAGGATTGATATCAGGAACCCCGCCAACTGCACTTTTGAACTATTCATTACGAAATCCTCTCCTAAATTAATACGTTATCGGTCAACCACTGCCGATACTGCTGCGTAAGATAGGACTCGCCGGAATAATGGGCATGAAGCTTGCTGGAAAGTTTGGTAAAGGTTCGGTAAAGAACTCCCCTTATTGTCTGATACGTATATAAAACAATGGTTTATCACCAACAATGAACATTGAGAGCGAATCGCGCAACGAGTCACAAATGATTGGTGACTTGCTGCTGGACCTGAATCAGCGGCTTCTGTGGCGCGGTCGTGAGAAAATTCGGCTGCCAAAGCTGAGTTACGAGTTGTTGCTTGCCCTGGTACGTCACGCGCCTGGCATAGTCAGTACTGATCAGTTACTTACCGAAGTCTGGGGGGACGTCGTTGTTGGCGAGGAAACGGTAAAGCAGCGGATCAGCCTGCTGCGCCAGGCTTTGGGAGAATCTATTGAATGTCCCGCCTATATAGAGTCGATCCGCGGAGTGGGTTATCGGCTGGTGGTCCCCGTGTCGCTCGCCCAAGCGAAACGTGCAAGCGCGTTCCGCTTCAAGACGACTGTTCTGGCGATGATGGGAATACTGACACTCGCAATTCTGGCGTGGAATCTTAACGAATGGCGGGACCCGGTCGTTCCAAAAGGCCCATGGTCTGTTGCCGTCTTGCCGTTTCAGGATTTGAGTGCCGGTTCAGACAAGGCCTATTTCAGCGACGGCATCCATGAAGAGATCATCACGCGTTTATCGGAGGTAGACGGCCTGGCAGTTACGTCGCGAACATCGGTCCTGCCATACCGTGATGTGCAAAAAAACCTTCGCGAGATTGCCCGCGAATTGCAGGTTAATTTAATAATCGAGGGCAGTGTTCGACATTCCGGTGATCGGGTTCGAATTACAGTTCAGCTCATTGACGCTGTAAACGATAATCATCTATGGGCAGAGAATTACGATCGCCCCTTAAGCGTAAGTGAGTTGTTCGACATACAAAGCGATGTTGCCGGGCAAATCGCGAATGCGCTGGAAACGGAATTGATTGTCGACGAGAAGGGTACAGCAGAGGAATTGCCAACAGACAGTCTCAAAGCGTACGACAGCTATTTGCTCGGCCGGTATCATCTCTGGCGAGCAAATGCAGATGATTTGCGACGCAGCATCGAATTTTTCGAAGAAGCGATAGCAGAGGATGCCGATTTTGTGCAGGCTCACATCGGCCTCGGGGGCGCTCTGACGTTTGCCGGCACGAGCTACGGTTGGCTGGCTCCAAAGGACGCTTTTCCACTTGCCGAAAAACAGGCTGCGCAGGCATTGCGCATTGCGCCGAATTCCGGTGAAGCGCTGGCACTGCGCGGCGATATTCTTACCTGGTATCAATGGAATTGGGCCGAGGCTGAGGTGGCGTATCAACAGGCGATGCTGGCTGACCACGAAATATTTCTTGGCTATATGCTTCTGCTGTCCGCGCTGGATCGCAATGATGAAGCGTTACGACTAACTGAGAAATCGATCGAACGCTATCCACGCGATCAGTGGGTAAGATCGAACGCTGCATGGCGCTTTCTTGGTGCAGGTGAACCACAACGTGCAATCGCGGAAGCGAATATCGCGATTGACATAAACGACACATATGGTGATGCGTTTGCGTCAAGGGGCTGGGCCAACCTGGCATTAGGTAACACGGAGTTGGCGTTGCTGGATTTTGCACGCAATGTCGTGATTCAAAATCGTTCTCCAGCATCATTGGCGGCACTAGCCATCGCCAATGTTCAGGCTAACGATCGTCAGGAGGCGAGCAATTTGCTCGACGAAATACTAGCGCTCCGCGCCAGCAGGTTCGTCCCGCCAGAGGAGATTGCACGCGTTTACACGCAGCTTGGGGATTTCGATGCCGCTATAGTCTGGCTGGAGCAAGCTTACGTTGCCCGCTCGCGGGGGTTGATGTTTCTGAATGTAAACGCCTCCTGGGACCCGATAAGGAGTGATCCTCGCTTTCAAGACATGCGACAGAAACTGGGCCTGGATGTAAATTGACCTGGTGTTACGTAAAAGGAATTCCGCTTCAATTACGCGGTCCTAATCAGTGATCAGATCCTGCAAAACGACAATGGTTGGGGTTTCTATCTCACTAGCAACAGATCGAACACGAAAAAATGAACTCAAAGCAGAAACAAATTGCACGCCGTGATTTTTTGACATCAATAGGCCGGGCCGTTGGCAGCTCTGCCATGTTGAAAACGATGGCGGCTATGGGCATTGGCACGTCGCTCGCAAGTTGTGGTTCTTCATCTGCCGCACCGGCGATGCCAGGTAGCCCGAACCCACCGCCAAATCCGCCGGCTGCCATACCATCACCACGGCCCGGCGACTGGCCCGTCAATGTTGGCGTAGGCAGGTCGGTCGTAATACTTGGCGGTGGCATTGCTGGAATGACGACTGCCCTTGAAATGACCAGGCTTGGCTACAACTGCACCATACTCGAGGCGACGGCTGTCGCGGGTGGGCGCAACAAGACCATTCGTGCAGGCGACGTGGTGACCGAAACGGATTCGTCTCAGACCTGCCTGTTTGACTTCGACGATAACCTTTATTTCAACATTGGTCCCGCCCGAATCGCGAATCATCATGAGTTCCTGCTTGGCTACTGTCGCGAATTCAACGTTCCTCTGGAAACATTCATCAACAACAATTCAGCAGCGTTAATGCATTCGACAACGTCGTTCAACGGTCAGCCACAGATTGCGCGTCAGGTGACGGCCGACACTCGTGGCAACATCGCCAGGTTGCTGGCGCTGGCGGTCAACCAGAATTCACTGGACCAGGAGCTATCGGAAATCGACAAGGTGAACATTCTGGAGATGCTACGCAGCTTTGGCGACCTGTCTGGTAATTTCGACTATCTGGGCTCCGACAGGGCAGGGTTTCCCGGCCAGCAAAACACCGGCAGCCGACAAAGAGGTGAGCTGCTCAATCCCTTGCAGCTGCAGGAATTACTCAGCGAAACGTTTTGGCAGCAACGCCAGGACTTTCCACACTCTCTTAATCAGCAATCGACCATGTTGCAACCGGTCGGCGGGATGGACAAGATTGCCCGGGCGTTTGAAAACAGGGTAGCCGCGGACATTGTTTTTGAGGCAGTTGTGACCGAGATTAGAAAGATTGCCAACGGCGCAAGAGTGATTTACCAGGATAGATCTGGCGCGTCGATGACGCTGGATGTCGATTACTGCGTTTGTACTATCCCGGCGTCGGTGCTGGGAAATATTCCAAACGATTTCTCCAGCGAGCATCAGTCTGCGATAAACAATTTCAGCTATGCCGCTGCGGGCAAGGTTGCATTTCAATCGCGACGATTCTGGGAGCAGGATCATAATATCTACGGCGGCATTTCCTGGACTACCCAGGACATTACGCAAATGTGGTATCCAAACGCCGGTTTGGGCACGGCAAATGGAATCATAGTCGGCGCTTATATATTCGGTGGCGCTGCAGGAAACGCCTTTGCGAATCAAACGCCACAACAAAGAATCAATGCAGCTGTTGCACAAGGCAACAATCTGCATCCTGAATATGGCAATGAAGTTGCACGCGGTATCAGCGTGTCCTGGCCTAAAGTTCCATTCCAGTTGGGCGCATGGGGTACTTCCGATCCGGGCATTCTGCTAACCGCTGATGAAAATATTTTCTTTGCCGGCGAGCACCTGAGTATTTTGCAGGGCTGGCAGGAGGGTGCAATTCTGTCCGCGTATCACGCGATCGATCAGGTGGTTTCGAGAGATATTGCCTAGGGCGTCCGCCTGTTTTCTGTGAAATTGTTCCAGCGCCGGTGATGTGGCAAATCATCATCGAGCCAGCGTGCGCCATCCTCGTCGATGATCAGGATTTCCTCAAATTTCACGCCCACGTTACCGGACGCAAGATGCGGTTCCACTGCCCACAATCCGTAGGGCGCGACGTCCTTGCAGGCGTTCGTATGATTCCAGTTGGGCGTCATATTTCGCCGTTTGCCACGTGCGAGCCGACTGCGGGTAAGAAACCATGAGACCTGTTTTACCGCAAGGCCCTTGTATGACCAGGACGCCAGCCGATCGGTATCCGCTTTTGTCACCATGTGTCCGAGAACTGCACCGATATGTTTTTTATGGCAGTTCTCGTAACCGCGCTCACGAATATAGTCGTCGACCTCCCAGGCAATTTTCTGGAACGTGCCGCCTTCGTCGATACGGTCCTTGATAAGGCGGCGCAGTGTCGGTAATTCCTTATCCAGTTTTCTGAAAACGTCGTCGTCGCTGAAATTGTAAGCGCAGGATGTGTCGACCGTGTAGCCATCAAATATTGGTGCGGCATCCAGAATAAAAGTGTCGCCTTCTTTTAACACTCGTTCGGTAGGCAATGCCTCGAAAGCACCAAACTCGCCGGGATACGCGCTGCGCTCGCCAAACAACGCGACAGGAACGTGGAAGTAGTTGTGCGCACCGGCCAGGTGAAAGGCTTTGCGCAGCATCCGTGTAGCCTCTGTCTCGCTGTTTCCCACGCGCAGATTCTGCGCTGTGGAATCCAGTATTTCGTATGACAATCTCTGAAAGTGACGAAAACGATCAAGTTCTTCGGCGCTGTAACCATGAGCTTTTATCAACGTAACTATCCTGCCTGTCAGTCGGACCCGTAGCGTCGGGTCGATTGCTGTAGCAAGCCATATTAAGGCGTTACCGGGGTCGTTGCACCATTCGCGCAAGGCTGGAAACTTGCGGGTGCCGGCGTGGCGTAGTTAAATCGAGCGACAAGAAAATCAATAGTGAGTCAAATCCGGGGAGAATCATCATGAGCCCATCAATTGTCGCGTTTCTGGGATATATAGTCTGGATGCTGGCGTTGCTCGCTTTGCTGGCGTCCGTAAGAGTCCTTTATACGGTGACCGGTAAGAAAGCACCCAACAGTTTTGACCCAGGCGGGGCGGATGTATCGCCATTTTCCAATCGCCTTTGTCGGGCACATGCGAATTGCTACGAGAGCTTTCCAATATTTGGCGGATTGCTGCTGTTGGCGATCGCCACAGATACCACTGCAATTACTGACGGGCTTGCATACTTCCTGATCGGCGCCAGGGTTCTTCAGTCATTGACGCACCTCGCATCGACCAGTAATTTCGCCGTGCAAGTCAGGTTCGCGTTTTTCATTGCCCAGTTCATGATTGGAGTTTACTGGGTGCTGCAGTTCATCAATATGTAACCAGGTCGAAGCAGGTGACTTTGTTGGCGGCGCAACTACGCCGGTTAATTCACTGGTTATTGACAGTCATTGCCCTGGCTGCGGTTTCCGCATGTGTCGATGATGTTTCTGTGCCGGATGAGTTGTACTTCGATTCAGCCGGAGTGCGCATTCAATACAATATTCACGGCGATGGTCCGGATGTCATTCTCATACACGGATTGACCAGCACCGCTGCAGATAACTGGGATACGGCGGTTCCGGTGTTATCCGCCGATTACAGACTGGTCACCCTGGATGTGAGGGGGCATGGCAGGTCAGGCGGGCCACACGAAACCGGCGCTTACGGCAAGAACATGGTCGAAGATATCGTGCGCCTTATGGATCATCTTTCGATTGATCAGGCACACATTGTCGGATACTCGATGGGTGGAACGCTGGCGCTCAATCTCGCAGTCGACTATCCGCACCGGGTTCGTTCGCTGGTTGTCGCGGGGCAGGGCTGGGCCTCAGTCGAGGAATTGGAAGGGACCGCCGCCGCGGCGCAGGCTTTACGAGAAGCGGGCACTGCAACGGTGTTGGTGCCCGATCCGGAATCAATTCGTAGCGCTGTCCGTGATCGTTTCATGAAAACGCTGGCATCGAATGACGCTCTGGCACTGGCTGCGTTGATGGATGATTATCCGCAATTAGCGGTTGCTGCAGATGACATTCGTGAGACGACTATGCCGATGTTATTGCTCTCCGGTGCGGACGACCCCGTGATTCCACGAATCGACAAACTGAAATCGATGCGTCCTGATGCTGAAGTCATTCTGATCCCTGATGAGACGCACTTGAGCACACCTTCGTCGGCGCAATTCGTTGCAGCAATAGCAGAGTTTTTGCAACTTCAAAAATAACCGGGGTCGCACCCGCGGCTGTCCGATAAACTCAATACCGGTCGCGATGTTAAGAATTCGCGGCTAAAGCCGCTCCCACGATCCTGCCAATAGTAATGTAGGAGCGGCTTTAGCCGCGAATGCTCGATCCGGCAACGGCGAACAAAATCCAGCTCAACCTTCGGCCACTAATACGATTCAGAATTTTGAAGCAAGATTTATCGGACAGCCGTGGATTCGACCCCCGATTATTTCGTCACCATCGTGCGTGCGCCGGCAATAAATTTTTCTTTCTTGTCCGATTCGTCTGTGGTCAGGAGATCAGTAACGTCTTCCGGCACCTCGATGCCACGCTGACAGGCCGGGCGGGCTGAAATCGCATCCAGCCAGCGTTGCAAATTTGGCAAGTCAGTCACATCGAGGCCGGACCATGCGTGAGTGCGTGCCCAGGACCAGTTTGCGATATCCGCAATACTGAAATCACCGGCGAGGTATTCATTATCTGCAAGTCGGCCATCGAGTACCGTCAGCAATCGCTTCGATTCGTTTTGGTAGCGATCTATGGCCGACTGAATTTTCTCTTCTGAATAACGAAAATAAACATTAGCTTGCCCCATCATCGGGCCAACACCACTCATCTGAAACATGAGCCATTGCATCACCAGCGATGAACCCTTTGCATCCGTCGGCATGAGCTGGCCGGTCTTTCGGGCCAGATAAACCAGGATTGCGCCCGAATCGAATACCGCAAAGCCGCCGGCATCGTGATCAACGATTGCCGGAATTCGGCCATTTGGGTTGATCGCCACGTATTCCGGCTTGTGTTGTTCACCTTTGAGTATTTGAACTCGCTTAACCTCGTAGGGAATCGCGAGTTCTTCCAGCGCGACCGAGGCTTTCCAGCCATTTGGTGTTGGTGCTGTATACAGGTCAATCACGGTTTTTGCTCCTATTCCCAGCTCGTATATTGTATTACCTGTTTCGTATTGACAAATATCAAGGCATCATACTGGCCCGATTTGCCGATGATTGCCCTACGAAGGAATTGGCCATGACAGATGAAAATATTCAGGTTCGCCTTGCGGCAAGACCGGATGGTTTGCCCAAAGATTCGGACTGGGAAATTCGGCGGGAGCCGGTACCCACGGCGGAAGCAGGCCAGTTCGTAGCTGAAGTGCTCTATGTTTCGCTTGATCCCGCGATGCGTGGCTGGATGAATGCAGGCAGGTCGTATATTCCGCCAGTTGAGATCGGCGCCGTAATGCGCGCGGGCGGGATTGCCCGAATAACAGAATCACAGCTGGACGGATTCGAGGTCGGCGAGCATGTCTATGGCATGACCGGTGTGCAGCAGTTCATGGTCAGTGACGGTAAGGACATGCAAAAAGTTAACCCTGAACTGGCGCCACTGCCGACGTTCCTGAGCGTTCTGGGTATGACCGGGCTTACGGCTTATTTCGGCATACTGGATGTCGGCAGTATTAAGGCAGGCGAAACAGTGGTCGTCTCCGGTGCTGCCGGTGCCGTTGGCAGCGTTGTGGGACAGATCGCGCGCATCAAAGACTGCCGGGTTATCGGCATCGCCGGTGGCGAGAAGAAGTGTGGCTACCTTGTCGATGATCTCGGCTTCGACGCTGCTATCGATTACAAGAGTGAAGATTTGCGAGCGGCATTAAAAGAGCATTGTCCCAAGGGCATAGATGTTTTCTTCGACAATGTTGGCGGCGAGACATTGAACACCGTATTGCCAATGATGCGAATGCACGGGCGTATCGCCATATGTGGCGCGATCTCGCAATACAACAATACCGGACCTGTAACAGGGCCCAGTAACTACATGAGTTTGCTGGTGTCCCGCGCGCGCATGGAAGGCTTCGTGGTTTTCGATTACGTAAAGAGATATCCGGAGGCTATCCAGGCAATGGGAGGCTGGATCGCAGAAGGCAAATTAAAGTCCCAGGAGCAGATCGAAGATGGCATCGAAAATTTTCCGCAAGTATTGCTGAAACTATTCGAGGGCGGCAATTTCGGTAAATTGATATTGAGGAACACCGACGCGATCTAGAATTCGAAAATATAAAACTGTCGGCGCGAGGTAACTGCCAGCAATGAGGAAATCCACAATTCTTATCTATATCGTCGTCACTGCCATTGTCGTTGTCCCATACATAGCGGCAGGATGGAGTGAATTACCCGTCGATGAAAATTTTCGAAAGCAAGCACCAGGCGAGTTCGTACAAATAACAAATGGCAAGATTCATTATCGCTGGTTGGGTTCACAAAGCGGCGAAATCATCGTCCTGATTCACGGAGTTTCCGTGCCGCAATATGTTTTCTCACAAACAGCGGCTGCGCTGATTGATTCCGGTTACCGCGTATTATTGTTTGATCACTTCGGCCATGGTTATTCGGACCGGCCGATAGCCGAATATGATGCGGATTTCTTCGACCAGCAAATGGTCGAGGTTCTTAACGCGCTTGGACTCCACGAACCGGTAAATCTCGGTGCCCTGTCGATGGGTGGCGTAATCGCAGCTGATTTCACCGCGCGACATCCGGAGCGCGTAAAAACACTGACACTATTCGCGCCCGCCGGGCTGCGATTGGTCAACGATAGTGATAGTGCGCTGGTGTCTTTGATGAAGGCGCCGGTTATCGGCAACTGGTTATGGCGCATCGTTGCCCGGGACTTCTATTTTCCGGAGGACGACGACAACACGGCGGTGGAAGATATTGTCAGTGACGAATCAATGCAGGGTGTTCCGGAACGGCAGGCCGAATACGAGGGCTACCTGATGGCACAAAGGCAGATATTCCGCAATCTGCAGCTTAGCCATCGAGACGACCTGTTGCGGACCATTGCCGCGACTTCCGTACCGGTGCTGGGAATATTCGGTGACGCGGACGAGACGATAAGCATTGAAAGTGCAGCCCTGCTGGCGGACCTGATTCCGCGCGCCAGAGTTGAGATTATCAGCGGCGGTACGCATCATCTGAATATCCATCGCTGGAGCGAGGTGCGCGATCTTATGCTGTCGTTTTTGCGCAACAATGGTGTAATAAGGCCATCAGCAGAGGGCCCGACTGAGTAGGGTGCCCGGCCCATCACGCGATCGGCAATTACTTGCCACAAGACCTGTTCTAAAGCGACTCCAGGCAAACGGACAGGGTCGTCTTATGTCACCCAATAGTAGCCATTTTTGCCGCAGGATCAACAGCATGTCAGTCGTTGTTTTTTGACACCTGCCCGCTACGGCATTAATCTTCTTGTCATTGCCTGTGGCCGGACAGCGATTTCACGCCCGAGCCACGAAGCGAAATTACCTTTATTAGGGGACCATGATGAAAACCTTCCGAAAAGCAATGTCTTGCCTAGCAATCCTCGCGGCATCCTTAACTGCATGGGTACCTGCCTGGGGGCAGGAATTCATTATTGAGGAGATTATTGTAACGGCGTCGAAACGCGCGCAGACATTGCAGGAGATTCCGATCGCGGTGACGGTGGTTACTGCGGACACCATGGAAAAAGCGCAGATAAATGACATCCAGGATTTGCAATCCCTTGTCCCCTCTCTAAAAGTGACCCAGTTGCAGACTTCGGGCAATACCAACTTCATTATTCGCGGTTTTGGTAACGGCGCGAACAATGCGGGAATTGAACCATCAGTCGGTGTATTCATCGATGGTGTGTATCGTTCGCGCTCAGCTTCGGCACTTGCCGATCTGCCAAATCTGGAGCGCATCGAAGTTTTGCGTGGTCCGCAAAGTACACTTTTTGGTAAGAACGCGTCAGCTGGCGTAATCAGCGTCATAACGGCTGCGCCCGACCTTAACGGCTACAGCGGTTCAGCATCCGTCACAGTCGGTGACTTCAATGAGTTCATCGTTAAGGGAGATATAACGGGGCCGTTGTCCGATACCGTGGCGTTCAGCCTTTCTGGCAACTCGAATACGCGAGATGGCTACTACACCAACCTGATTGATGGCGCGAAACTAAATGAACGAAAACGTTGGGGCGTCCGCGGACAGCTCTTATTCCGACCGAGTGACAACCTCGAGTTTCGCCTGATCGCCGATACGGAAGAGATCGACGAAGTCTGTTGCGGTGTCTCAAATCTGGTCAACGGACCGACGGGCGGCATTATTGCTTTTATCGGCGGCCAGATAAATCCGGAAGATCCGTTTTCACGTTCACAGTTTTACGACTTTAACCCGACCAACGAAATCGAAAATAGCGGCGTTTCTTTGCAAATCGATTACGACTGGGAGTCGGTAACGCTCACCTCAATAACATCTTCTCGCACTATGGACCGTTTTGAGAATGCCGATGTGGATTTCACCAGCGCCCGGCTCATTTCCAGCAATTCGGGTGATACTGAAATCAGCACGTTTACCCAGGAATTGAGACTTGCCTCGACCGGCGATGGTAGCGTCAACTGGATGATCGGCGGCTATTTCTTTGACGAAGATATCGATATTGCTAACACACTGCACTATGGGGACGATTTCCGCGCTTATGGTGATGCCTTAACGAACGTTCTGTCCGGTGTCGCAATCAACACCTTTCCCTCGCCCCTCGATAACATAGAGTTCGCCCTGAGTTTGCCGGCTGGTACGTTCTTCGCACCTGGTTCGGGTCGGACGGAGTTTGCCGGCGCGGAAAACCAGGCTTTTTCAATTTTTGGACAGGTTGACTTTGACCTGGGTGATCGCACAACGCTGACAGTGGGTGCGAACTACACCGAGGATGAAAAGGACACGTTTTACAATGAGACTAATACAGACGTATTTTCAGCTGTAAGTATGGTCGCGGTTGGTTTTGGCGGGGCCTTCTTTCAGATTACGGGATTACCGGCGACGCCGCAGAATATAGCCGACAATCCGTTGGCAGCGGCTGCAGCAGCGGGAATATCCACGACGGATTGTACGCCGGCAACCGCGCCCAACTGTAATGCGGCCCTTGCGCTCCAGCCGCTGCAATTTATGCCTCCATTCCTAAATTATCCGAACGCTGTCGAGCCGGGGAGTTCGAAAGACGATCAGGTAACCTGGTCAGTGCGGCTCGCATACGACGCAACGGACAGCGTTAATATTTACGGCGGCGTATCTACTGGTTTCAAAGCAACATCCTGGAACCTGTCACGTGATTCGCGGCCATTCGAAGCCGATATGCCTGCGATTATTGCTGCGGGACTCTTCCTGCCGAATCTGAATTCCGGTACACGTTTCGCCGGACCGGAGGACGCAACGGTCTACGAGATCGGCCTTAAAGCTCGCTTCGACAGGAGTACCGTCAACTTTGCGATTTTCGATCAGGAAATCGAAGACTTCCAGGACAATCTGTTCCTCGGCACAGGCTTCAATCTTGCAAACGCTGGCGTACGGTCAACGACCGGCGCAGAACTAGAGTGGAACTGGGTAGCGACCGACGCGCTCCAGCTCGCTTTTGCTGCTACCTGGCTGGATTCAAAATATGACGAATTTGTAAACGCCCAGGGTGTTAACGGTCCCGAAGATCTGAGTGGAACCAAGGTGCCTGGCGTGCCCGAGTTAAGCATCAATACGTCAGCGATTTACAACTTTCAACTGGGTGCCAGTACTTCAGGCTTTGTTCGGGTTGAATACATTTACGAGGACGAAGTACAGGTTAATGCAAATGTTCCGCCCGGCGTTGCTTCTCGCGAGATCAGCACATTTAACGCGAGTCTGGGGCTGGAATGGGATAACGGCTTCCAGGCCATGCTCTATGGCCGCAACATTAATGACGACGACTACCTGTTGTCGTCGTTTCCGTCAGTTGCCCAGGCAGGCAGCTACAGTGGCTATCCAAACGTGCCGAGAACTTACGGCTTGACGCTGACAATGAATTTCAATTAATCGGGGTGACCGTTTGCCCGTTTGGTTGACGGGTTTGATGGTGAAAGACAGAGGGGAAATGAGGTTTGTCTCATTTCCCCTTTTTCTTGGTGAGATTTTTGAAACTGTTCCAGGGTCAAGCCATTCGCGGCTAAAGCCGCTCCTACAGCCATCTATTGCACCGTAGGAGCGGCTGTCTCAATGGATCTACTTATGTTCCAGGGCTTAGGAAATTAGGGGAGCGAAGTTGCCGCGAATGGCTTAACCCTGGCAGAATCTATTTGGCGAGCATTTGTTCAGTAGCAATCCTCTCTAGAACGGTTCCGTCAGAGTCAGCGTCTGCAAATTCGGATCAGCAAGAATTTCCTCTTCAGTAAACGGAAAATCAATCCACTCACCACGCGAGTAAATCTCCGTGAGATCTGAATAGTGAGCAGACTCCGGCTCCTGTGACTGTGAATAAGTCAGGATGCCGCCGGGCTTAAGGTTTCCGTCCTTGTCCCAAGAGATAACCTGGATATAACTATTGCCATGCATGATCGGATTGTAGCCTTTGTCCTTTGACAGATTGGCGACAATCATGCTGAACATTCCTGCCCAACCCTGTGCGCCAGGTATCGGAATCTTTTTGTCATTACGCACGGCGTATTGCAGATCACCCCAGCGGGCATCGATGGCAATACCGGCATCCTGTAAAACGACCTGGCCTTCAGCCAGTGCCTGCCGAACCGCAGTTCTAACAGCCGGCGTATCGAGCGCAATGCCGCGCGGCGTGTTTACCGGATCGTCTGCATCAAACGGCACCGTGTAAAGGTTTTCAATACGATTTGCGATCCGCCAGAACTCGGTCCAAACGTGCATTCCGCGGCTGTCGATATTCGCAGTCCGGTCCCATTCAGCAAGAACCTCGCAGCTTGCTGCAATGTCTACGGTCTTGTCTTCCGCAAGCACGACATTGGTGTCATCGCCACAGGCTTTCAGCACATCGTCCAGCAATAACTCGGCGCCGTAATTGCGTTGGCTGTACAAGATCGCACGCAGGTCATTGGCGGTCACCTTTCTCGCCGCTCGCAAGCTGCTCACGAACAAAAGTCAGTCCTGCGCGGGTGCGCAATGTTCGGCTGGTGCGCTCCGGACCGATGATTGGTGAGTAGCCCTCAAGCGGTGCGTCCGGATTCGCGAGCCAGTAGCTGTCGTTGGAGTTGGTCACGTAATCGTCGCGCCGAATTCTTGGCATCTCTTCTGCCGGCAATGTTCCTGCGACACTGCTTCTTGCATCCGTCTTCCATTCGCAGGCTTCGCTCGCACCATTCAATACGACGACATATGACGGAATAGATTCGACGCTTACGCGACACTCATCGAGTAGTTCTTTATCAACATTGGGCGTGCCGCTGATATCCGCATAGAATGCCGTCCCATGTCGATCGGTGGCTATCGTATTGGTCCAAAACACGCCTTGCTTGCTGATCGCGGCTTCTATGTCGTCCACCGATTTGGCAACACCAAGTGCCTGGTAGGTTTCGACAGTTCTCGTGTTGTCGAGAACCGCGTCGCGGATCGCATAGGCTTTGCTATCGGTCCATGGCAACTGTTCACTGACTACAATTGGGCCGTAGTGAGTCGAATACACATTCTGATTTTGCTCTAGAAGATTACCGTCCTCCTGACGCACAGTAACCATTACAGATTGTGCTTCGATCTCGCGATATTCATCGCCGTAACGATATTCCAGCGGGTTTTCCGGATTCAATTCGAGCTCGTACAAGGTGAAACGCAAAGCCGTCGATACGGTGTGCGTCCAGGCGATATCTTTGTTGAAGCCAATCGCGATGGCATTGGTTGTATACAAGCTGACTCCCATCGTATCCATGACACCGGGGATAGTCGTGTGGATCAGGTGGAAGCGAGAAGAACCGCGCCATGGGTAGTGTGGATTGCCAAGCAAAAGGCCGCGCCCCGACTCGGTCACATCCTTACCGAATGCAACCGCATTGCTTCCCAGGCCAGCCGGCCATCCAAATTCTGTGTTGCCGGCAGCGACCGGTTCGCCCGGTGGTGCTGCTCGTGCAATATCACCCTTGAAGAATCCCAGACCATAGCGAATGCCCAACCCTGTCATCAACCGGGGGACATCTTCTTCACGCATCGGCCGAACCCAGGACTCACCATTGCAGGATTCGGGCAACCGGCCTTCGTGATCTTTCAGGTAGCGGTTGTATCCGGCAACATAACCTTTAGCGAACAGCCTGCCATCCTCTGGCATGGCGAGTGTGAAGCGCTGCAATCGTTCTTTGGTCAGCAACGAACGGTGAAAAACGTCGCTTTCAAGATTTCCGTCATCAGGTCCCAAGTGTGTGGAAAGATTACCGTTGACCATCGCAACATCGCGTGCAATAACGCAGACCGCATCCGTTGCTGTTGCGTAGGCAAATCCGTAACCGAGGCTGGCGGAGTCATTCGCTTTTACGTGAGGAATGCCGTAACTGGTCCAGCGTATTTCGGTTTCGTAACCATCGACTGTCGTATCGTCCGTCACGGCATCCGGCGGGCTTTGGTCCGATGAACAATTCGATAGTGCGACCAGCAATGGCAAAAGGGCGAAACGGCGTAACAACATGCAATGCTCCTGAAAACTCGAGTTTCTAACGATCGCCTGCTGGCGATCCAATGCGGAAAGTGTGCCAATATACCACCGGCCTTGCCAATACTCGCCATCCAGGCGGGTCGTGCAAGATACTTTGCTGGCAGTCGTTGCTATAGTCGTGCAACCCCATGGATTAGAAGGAAATAAGGAGAAAATGTGGTGCGATTCCGCACGTCAGTAACGCTGCTGCCATTGGTGGCAATGGTCTGTTTCGGATGTGCACCAGATAGCCCGACAGCCTCACGTTCTTCCGCGGGGCCGATTGGTCAGCAGGACGTGACGTTTTTTGGCGCCGGTAAAGTAGCCCGCTATCAGCAGCATAGTGACGGATCACTGGAGTCGATGGGGCCACTTTTTTTCGCAGAGATTTTCATAGCAGAAGGCGGAAAAGTAACGAACGCGAGTATCAAATTTCCTGAACCGCCCGGTGACGTTCGCGATTTGCTGTACCGTCATTCCGAGTCCGAGGAGATTGGCGACGTCATGTATCTGAGCGGCACGGCGGAAAGCATAGAGGAGCTGGATCGGAATTTTCCGCCGGGCGAATACATCTTCAGTTTCAGGACGGGGAGTGGTGATGTCGTATCACGCTCTGTCAATTTCGGAGATCGACAGTTTGCAAAGCAGCCCCTGATTATATTCATACAAAATGACCAACGCATAGCCATCGACCAGGTCGATCCGGCCGTCGACCTTGTCATTACCTGGCCCCCGTTTGCAGAGGGACGCGCTGACGATAATGGGGTGCTGGACGATTTGATATTTGTTGCGATCGACAGCTGCATCGTTGAAGACATCGTGCATAGCGGACGACCCTTCGAAAAAGAAGATTACCTGACTTTCCTGGCGACTGATTACGTCGTAAGCGCGAATACACTGCAACACGGCCAGCAATACAGCATGTATGTCGAGCATGCGATATTGCCAGACACACATAGTGAATCCGGTATTCCGGCATTCGCCACATTGGCTGCTTCGACCTATATGGATTTTTCGACGACTGGTGAAACGGACCCGAATTACTGCCATTAAGAAATGTGAACGCGAAATTTAAATACAATAAGAAGTCAGGTCAACATGGATAGAAAAAAGAGCAGTGTTCAATATACAAATGCAGGTGATGAGTATTTCGCAAAACGCGGGCTGAGAAAATATGCCGGCGTCTGGTCGTTGTGGGCGCTAGGCGTAGGTGCGGTTATCTCCGGTCATTACTCCGGCTGGAACCTCGGGTTGGCTTCGGGGGGCTGGGGTGGAATGTTTGTCGCAACGGTCATCATTGCAATCATGTTTATCGGGCTAACGTTTTCCATCGCCGAAATGTCACCGGCGCTGCCGCATACCGGTGCAGCATACTCCTTCGCCCGTACCGCAATGGGTCCATGGGGAGGATTTATCACCGGCCTGTTCGAGAATGTCGAATACATACTGACTCCCGCAGTCATTGTCTTTTTCATTGGTTCTTACCTGACCGGAATTTTCGAAACCAGCGAAGCGATCCAACCGCTATGGTGGATCGGCGGTTACATTATTTTTGTCGGGCTGAACGTCGTTGGCGTTGAGTTGTCTTTCAAGGTGACCCTGGTGGTTACGCTTGCAGCCCTGGCCGTGTTGGTGACTTTCTGGACCATGGCGCTCCCTGAAATAGATTTTTCGCGCTGGGCGCTGAATATAGCGGCGGACGGGAGCCGACTGGATGAAGGCCACGGGAAATTCCTGCCGATGGGGATTAGCGGTGCCCTCGCTGCATTGCCTTTTGCCGTGTGGCTGTTTCTTGCGATTGAGCAGCTACCGCTGGCGGCTGAAGAGTCAGTTGATCCGCAACGTGATATGCCCAGGGGCATCATTCTCGGCATGTTTACTTTGGTCGTCTCCGCCTTCCTGATCCTGTTTCTCAATCCCTCTTTGCCGGGCGTTGGATCGTACGCGCTGGGCCAGTCCGGAGAGCCGCTACTGGATGGATTCAAAGCGTTGTTTGCCACGAGTACGGCCAAAATGCTGGCGCTGGTCGCGATTGTTGGGCTGATCTCCAGTTTTCACACAATTATCTTTGCTCAGGGTCGGCAAATCTATTCATTGTCGCGCGCGGGCTACTTTCCGACCTTTCTGTCGGTAACGCATGGCACACGCAAGACACCACACATTGCGATGATATTCGGCGCCATCACCGGGTTGCTGATCATGCTGATTATTTTCGTCTCCCTGGGTGCGGAGACGGGGTCAATAGTCATTGGCGGTACGCTATTGAACATGGCGGTTTTTGGCGCCATGTGTTCTTACATTGCACAGGCAGTATCATTTATCCTGTTACGCAATCATCATGCACATATTGAACGACCGTACCGCAGCCCGTTTGGCAATCCCGGCGCATGGATTACGATTGTTATTGCGCTGGTGACGATTTTCTATCAGTTGAGCGATCCGACCTATCGCATGGGCCTGTTGGGTGTTGCGCTCTGGTTCGGAATCGCAATTTTATATTTTGCACTGATCGGGCGACATAAGCTGGTTCTGTCCCCGGAAGAAGAATTCGCCATGCGGCATCGTAGTGAGGACTGAGTGAATGACAGTTGATGAATTGGAAAAGGCCTGCGCTGCGGGCAACCTGGATACGGTCCTGGTTTGCTTTGTGGATATGCAGGGACGACTGATCGGCAAACGTTTTCAGGCGAAGTTTTTCATCGCTTCCGGTTACGCGGAGACGCACGCTTGCGATTACCTGCTGGCTGATGACATCACCATGGAAACAGTGCCGGGTTACAAGGCTTCGAGTTGGGACAAGGGCTACGGTGATTTCGTTTTGCAGCCGGACATGAGTACGCTGCGTCGCATCCCCTGGCTTGAGGGCACCGCGCTGGTGTTATGTGATGTGCTTGATCACAAAACCCGTGCTGATATCCCACACTCCCCGCGGGCAATGTTGAAAAAGCAGGTGCAAATAATTGAAGACCTTGGCATGAAGGCGTTCATGGCCTCGGAGCTCGAGTTTTACCTGTTCGATGAGACCTATGACAGCGCCCGTGAGAAGTCCTATTCGGCCCTGACGACGGCGAGTAGTTACTTTGAGGATTACCACATCTTCCAGACCACCAAGGAAGAAGCCGTAATGCGCTCGATTCGTAATGGCCTGGAAGGTGCCGGAATTCCGGTGGAGAATTCCAAGGGTGAGTGGGGCCCGGGCCAGGAAGAGATCAATGTGCGTTACACCGATGCGCTGCAAATGGCAGACAGGCACGCTATTCTTAAGAATGGCTGCAAGGAGATCGCCTGGCAGAACGGCAAGGCCATTACCTTTATGGCCAAGTGGAACAATGAATTCGCAGGCAGTTCGTCACATATACATCAGAGCTTATGGGATAAGGAGGGTAAGAAGCCTCTTTTCCTGGACAAGAACGCGGAACATGGGATGTCCGGGCTGATGCAAAATTACCTGGCCGGGCAACTGGCGTACGCTCGTGAGATCACCTGGTTCCTGGCGCCGTACGTAAATTCTTACAAACGATTCCAGTCTGAATCGTTTGCGCCGACGAAGGCGATCTGGAGCTGTGATAATCGCTCGGCCGGATTTCGCCTGTGTGCCGAATCAAGCAAGGCTATCCGGGTAGAGTGTCGCATCGGTGGCGCCGACCTTAATCCCTACCTTGCCTTTGCTGCGTTGCTGGCTGCCGGGATCGAAGGGATCAAAAACAAAATGACGCTTGAGCCTGGTTATGTCGGCGATGCTTATCATGGTGAAGCGCTGCGCGAAGTGCCAGGGACCTTGCGCGAAGCTGTCCAGACACTGCGGGACTCGACGATGCTGCGAAGTGCGATGGGTGACGATGTCGTGGATCATTACGTTCGCACAGCCGAGTGGGAGCAGTCCGAACATGACCGTGAAGTGACAGACCACGAGCTTAAGCGCGGCTTCGAACAATACTGAGACGAGCTGGCGAAATGAGCTATACAGGTAACTGGTCGTACCCGACCGACATTCGTTTTGGCGCCGGTCGTATCAGCGAGTTACCCGAAGTCTGCGTGTCGCTGGGAATAAGCCGGCCGTTACTGGTTACGGATGGAGGTCTGGTGGAGTTGCCAATGTTGCGTGACGCGGTGAGCGCATGTAAGCAGGCAGGGCTCGGCATTAACGTTTTTTCAGATGTCAAAAGCAACCCCATTGATAAGAACGTCACCGATGGTGTGGTCGCTTTGCACGCTGGCGACCATGATGGTGTGATCGCATTCGGTGGTGGCTCAGCGCTCGATGTAGGCAAAGTTATCGCTTTTATGTCCGGGCAAACCCGGCCGATCTGGGATTTCGAAGATGTCGGTGACTGGTGGACGCGCGCGGATCCCGACGGGATATTGCCAATCATCGCAGTACCGACCACGGCCGGTACCGGGTCGGAGGTAGGCCGCGCCGGCGTTATTGGTAATGAGAGTACGCAGACGAAGAAAGTCATATTTCATCCGAAGATAATGCCTGCCGTGGTTATAAGTGACCCGGAGCTCACTGTTGGTTTGCCACCGAACCTGACCGCATGGACCGGCATGGATGCACTCGCACATTGCCTGGAGGCCTGGTGTGCGCCTGGGATTTCATCCGATGGCGGATGGCATCGCTCTGGAGGGCATGCGCCTTGTCAAAAACAACCTGCAGCGAGCAGTCCAGGACGGCAGCGATATCGATGCACGGGCAGCGATGCTGGTTGCGGCATCGATGGGTGCGACTGCTTTTCAAAAAGGCCTTGGTGCTATCCATGCGTTGTCGCATCCGCTTGGTGCGCTCTATGACACGCATCACGGGCTTACGAATGCGGTATTTATGCCTTATGTGATGGTGTTTAATCGTACGCTTATTGAGGATTCGATGGTGCGGCTTGGGAGTTATCTTGAGTTACCCAAGCCATCCTTTGACGGTGTTCTGGATTGGGTTATGGATCTTCGTGCTGAATTCGAGATTCCACACACGATCAAGGGGCTTGGTGTGGATGATTCGCGGTTTGATGAGTTGGTGGCGTTGGCGGTGGTGGATCCGACTGCGGCGGGTAATCCGGTTGAGTTGACGGAGGCGGGGTGCAGGTTGTTGTTGGAGAGGAGTTATTCAGGGGATTTGGGGGGTTGAGAATTGCTTCGTTGAATGATTGTTGTGAGGTTGTGTAGAGCTTCGTTTGTGCGGGTGTGGTTGGTTGGGTTTTACAAACAATTGAAGGCATGTTTGGCAACATGCCTTCAAATTGTTTGTCGCCCGTCGGGACGGGCTCCTACGGGCCTTTGCTACAATTTTTGAGTGCGTATTTTTTTGGGCTGGTGGGATTTCGCAGGGCTGTAGGAGCGGCTGGCGCACAGGACGTGCTTCTGTCGCGAAGCGCAGGGATGCGCGAGAGCGACGTAGCCGCGAATGCCAAAATCACCAGACGTCGATGAACCTGTTGCCACGCTCGACCTGCTTATCTCCCGCTGCGTGGTCCCTCACCAGTCGATATTTGTGGACAATCCGCAGCGCTACGCTGTTTCTTTCGCCAGCACTGCCTCGCGAATATCGTCAATTTTCGGCCTGAGTTTCGGTTTGGTCTTGCCCAGGCAGTGGTTTTCCCTGGGGCAGGTTGAGCTCCGCGGACAAATTATCGTGGCGTCTTTCACTGCACCTTCGGCGATCCAGCCGATATTCAGGATCTTGCCGACACTTTCCAGCTGGTGTCGGGCTTCTGCGGGAATTTCTGCAGATCCGCCGCCACGATTGCAGCTTGATTCGATTTGCTCAATCGTCTCTTGTGGGTCGATATTCTGCGCCTGGAGCGCCGGCGCCAGATCAATGCCCGCGCATAAAACGTGCGGATTTCCGGCAGCATCCTTGCTGCGAACAGACTGGCAGCAATACAGTCGCTTGTCGTCTCCGGCGCGCAGGACCGAGATTTGCGCCGAGGGTTTCGTGGAGTGCGTATTGAGCATTCTGAATACCGCCCAATGCTGACATGGATCAGAGATCATGGTCATGTTGCCCCAGGGGAGCGGGATACCATTACCGCGATACACGGCCCGCAGGTTGCCGGGCGGGTAGGCGTCAAAATAATGCCAGTGAGGATAAGGTGACACACTGGACATTCGCCGCATCACCAACGTTGCGGTCAGGTCGATCTTGTGTCCCAGGTCGATGGCGTAGGAATGTCGTGCGAGGTATTGGCGAAACGGCGTTTTGGGCCCAAGCAGGGCGGCCGCAAAGTAACTGCACTCAAAGTCACGCCATGCATACAAAACGTCTTTGGCATCCATGTTGGGTGATTGTGCTTCAAGGCGTCGATCAGACAGCCTGTCGCCGGACACTTGCGGCGTACGGGCGCCGTCACCGCCGTGCAGTATCTTATGTGCAATGTGATTCGCAAGGTCGTACTTGAGCCTGGCGGGCGTCTGTTCGAGTTGCCGATTCAGGTACACCTTGTCAGGTGCGTCAAAAAAAGACCGGACCAGCAATTCCAGTGGCAATTGTGTTTCGCGCTTGTCCCTGAACGGGCCCTCATCAAACCATTTGATTTTCAGTCCGACATCCTTTGCCATGTCAAAGACGTCGGGCAGAGATAGAGGGAACCGTTTCTTGCCAACCGATTCCGCAGCTCGCTCAAGATCAGGAAATCGATTCTGATTGGATTCCTGGTGTGCCCTGATAAGGAGGTGGGCGAACTGGCGTCCGGTCGTGCCGGTTTGTGCGAGCAGCTCCGGAATCGCTGATTGCAGCAGGTTATCCGAGAACAGGAATGCCGGTTCAAGTGGCATGCCGCGGACGGCGGCGGTCGCCGGCAACGGGTCAATTTCGTTTTCCTCCAGCGATTCATCAAAAAACCAGCTGACTTCCTTTTGAAATATCTCCGCGATGATCTGTACCAGCCTTTCTGATGGCACGCGTTTGCCGTTTTCGATCATCGACAGGTAGGAGACCGACGGGCCAGCGTCAGCATCGATTTGGACGCAGCGCACGGACAGGTCCTCGAGCGTCAAATGGTTGCGTTTGCGCAGGGATTTGATCTTGGTGCCCAGAAAATGGGCCTTGCGCAGGAGTCCGTGTTTACTGGCCATGGCCATTTCCTTGTAAAATTGACACTGTGAAATTTTCACTGTGAAATTTCAATGGTCAATGTCTTACTATACGCCTACGCACTACACTATTCACAGTATTTGGGGTTGGTTACGCGGAGAAAGGGAGATCGTAATGACGCGGGAAGAACAAATTTCACAGCTGGAAGCGGATTGGAAGAACAGCCCTAGGTGGAAGGGCATCAAGCGCGAATATAGCGCCAAAGACCTGATGAAACTGCGGGGATCCGTGGTGATTGAACATACTCTGGCGCGTCTCGGTGCTGAGAAGTTATGGCGTCTGGTCAACCAGGAAAAGCCATTATGTGCACTCGGTGCGCTGACCGGAAACCAGGCCATTCAGGAAATACAGGCCGGTTTGAAGGCAATTTATTGCTCCGGCTGGCAGGTAGCAGGTGATGGCAACAGCGCCGGTGAAATGTACCCGGACCAGAGCCTTTACCCGGTGGATTCAGTACCGAAAATGGTCGAACGAATTAACAACGCATTCCTGCGCACCGATGAGATTTACACCCTGAACGGCGATTCGGACGTTGACTGGCTCGCGCCAGTCATTGCCGATGCAGAGGCCGGTTTCGGTGGCAACCTGAATGCATTCGAATTGATGAAGAGCATGATCAAAGCGGGCGCCGCTGGTGTCCACTTTGAGGATCAATTGTCGTCTGCCAAGAAATGCGGGTCACATGGGTGGCAAGGTTCTGGTACCGACCAGTGAGGCCATCGGCAAGCTCACAGCCGCGCGTCTCGCTGCTGATGTATTGGGTGTGCCGACGGTATTGCTGGCAAGAACGGATGCCGACGCGGCGAATCTCATCACCTCCAACACAGACGAACGTGACTTGCCGTTTATAACAGGGGAACGCACCGCCGAAGGTTTCTTCCGCACTAATGCCGGAATTGATCAGGCGATCGCACGCGGCCTTTCCTACGCGCCATATGCTGACATGCTGTGGTGTGAAACTTCCAAACCCGATCTGAAGCAGGCACAGAAATTCGCCGAAGCGATTCATGCTCAGTTCCCAGGCAAGCTGCTGGCCTACAATTGTTCACCGTCCTTTAACTGGAAAGCCAATCTGGACGACGAGACAATGAAGCACTTCCGCGAAGAACTGGGTGCAATGGGTTACAAATTCCAGTTCATTACCCTTGCTGGCTGGCATGCCCTTAACTCGAGCATGTTCAAGTTAAGCCGCGCTTACAAAGCCGAGGGAATGTACGCCTACTCGAAAATTCAGGAAGAGGAATTTGCCGACGAGAAGTATGGATTCAGGGCTGCCAAGCATCAATCATTTGTTGGTGCCGGTTATTTCGACGCAGTGCAGAACACGATCATGCAGGGGCTCTCATCAACGACTGCGATGGACGGCAGTACTGAAGAAGAGCAGTTCGTCGCCTGAAGTAAGTCCAGGAAAAAGCGTAACGGGAGAGTAACCGATGTATGCATTGAATATCGCCAGTAGGGTTCCGGAAGGCCGACGAACAACCGGCAGCCTGAGTGTTGATCCGGCTTTTTACAAATTCGTAGAATACGAATTGCTTCCGGCAATCGATTTCGACTCTGTAGAGTTCTGGCGTGGACTGGAAGATATTGTCTGCGATCTGTCGCCGGCGAACCGTCAGCTGCTCCGCACGAGGGATGAGTTTCAGCAGCAAATCGATGCATGGCACAAAGCGAGAAAGGGTGAGGCGTGGAACCACGATGAATATGTGGGTTTTCTGCAGGATATTGGTTATTTGCATGGAGCAACGACCGAGTCGGAGATCTCGACGACAGGCGTAGATGCAGAAATCAAGACGATCGCGGGACCGCAGCTGGTGGTACCTGCCAGCAACGCAAGATTTGCGATCAACGCGGCAAATGCGCGCTGGGGAAGTTTGTACGACGCGTTGTATGGAACTGACGTCATTCCTTCGGGCGATGATGAAACGCCTGCGACCGGTTACGATCCGAAACGCGGTGCAGCCGTCATTCGTTACGCTATCGAGTTTCTGGACCGTGTTATTCCGCTGGATGGCGCCAGCCATGCGGAGGTTGTCAGTTATTCAGTCGGGATTACGACACGCTACGCCAACTGTTTCGCGATGCTTGCGGATGGCAGCAAGGTTAGATTGAAAGACTCGACCAAATTTATTGGCTGGTCAGGATGGGACGGTCAGCGAGCATTCCTTTTCCGTGATAACGATTTGCACATAGAGCTGCAAACTGACCCGGATCACGCAATTGGCAAGGATGCACCTGGCAATATTTGTGACATAGTCCTTGAGTCGGCCGTAACGACGATTCAGGATTGTGAGGATTCCGTTTCTGCCGTTGATGCTGAAGACAAAGTCGGCGTTTACAGAAACTGGCTGGGCCTTATGCAGGGTACGCTTGAGGCAACGTTCAGGAAAAATGGCAAACCACAGACACGTCGCCTGAACAGCGATCGCAAGTACATCGCTACGGATGGCAGCCAGCTCGTCCTGCCAGGCAGAAGCCTGATGTTGAATCGTAACGTTGGTCACCTGATGACTACCGATGCGGTGAAAGACGGCGATGGTAATGAGGTATTTGAAGGAATCCTCGATGCAGTTATAACCACTGCGTGCGCCATCAGCGACAAAGTTTCGGCAAACAGTCGTACCGGCAGCATCTATATCGTAAAACCGAAAATGCACGGCCCGGACGAGGCGGCCTTCGCTAATATGCTGTTTATTCGGGTTGAGGAACTCTTCGGGCTGTCACCCGGAACAATCAAGATTGGCGTAATGGATGAAGAACGCCGCACGACCGTCAATCTTTCGCAATGCATAGATGCAGTGAAGGATCGGCTGGTATTCATCAATACCGGATTTCTGGATCGAACTGGCGATGAAATTCGCACATCGATGTATGCCGGCGCTGTATTGCCGAAAGAGCAAATCAAGTTGCAGCCATGGATTAACGCATACGAAGACCGGAACGTGGATATTGGGATTCGCTCTGGCCTGCCAGGCAAGGCACAGATAGGCAAAGGCATGTGGTCGAAGCCGGATGACATGCTGGAAATGATGGAAACCAAATCAGCACATCCAGAATCCGGCGCCAATTGTGCATGGGTGCCATCTCCAACAGCGGCAACCCTGCATGCGATGCACTACCATGATGTCAGCGTCAGTGAACACCAGGAAAACTGCGCATCCAGGCAACTCGCAAGTCTGGATGAAATACTAACGCCACCATTGGGTGACGTCGCATCGCTGGATGAGGCAGTGATCCAGGCAGAACTCGACAACAATGCACAAAGCATCCTGGGCTACGTCGTACGCTGGATCGATCAGGGTATTGGCTGTTCCAAAGTGCCCGACATCAACAATGTCGGCCTGATGGAGGACCGCGCTACGTTACGCATATCCAGTCAGCACATTGCGAACTGGTTGTTGCATGGCATTTTTACGGAGCGGCAGGTTGTCGAAACGCTGCGCCGCATGGCGCGTGTTGTTGACACACAAAACGCGGGCGATGATGCGTATACAAACATGGCACCGTATTTTGACAGCAGTCTTGCATTTCAGGCTGCGTATGACCTGGTATTCAAGGCAATCGATCAGCCAAACGGTTATACAGAGTTGCTGCTGCACAAGTACCGGAAACAAAGAAAAGAACAGCTCGCGATCAAAACCCAGTAATAACGGGAGACCACCCGGCTTTGCCGGGGAGGCAGCGCAAGTTTGACAGTTCCGGAAATCGCAAAGTAAGTAGTAAATTCGCCCGTGCCGGTCGAGCGACTTTCACAAGGATTGAGTAATCACTCCTATCGCTACGGCGGGCTCCTACAATTCTTATTAGCACCTGTAGGAGCCCGCCGTACGATAGATACGTTCGCTGTATCCGCAGGTTATCTGTCTATCGGCACGGGCGAATTTACTACGCGTGGCGGTCCCGTTAAGCCGCTTTGAGCGGCTCACAAACTAAAGCCCCAAGCAAAGCCTCGGGATACTTACTTTTTCTTAGCGGTTTTCACCATTGTTTTCCGCATTCGTTGCATGACGATAGCGCCGGATATAAACGTGATCGCGGCTATGACCCAGATCGATGCTGTGACACCAAACATGTCCGCGACGATTCCGGCAATGACCGCGCCAAACGCATAACCGAGATCACGCCACAATCGGTACACACCTACCGATGACGCTCGCCAGGACGGATGAGCCACATCACCGATCGCAGCGAGCAACGTCGGGTAAACCATGGCCGTGCCGGCGCCAAGCATCACAGCGGCAATTGCGAACTGGTAAAACTCGTTGACCGAAGCGATCGCTGCAAGGCCCAGAGCCTGCAATCACATCCCCCAAACGATAAGCACTTTACGACCGATGCGATCAGACAGCGCGCCTGTAAAAAGCTGGCCTATGCCCCATACGCCGGGATAGATCGCAGCCAGCCAACCAATCTGCGCCAGCGACATGCCGGACAATGCGAAATAGATCGGGAACAATCCCCATGCCATGCCATCGTTCAGGTTGTTTACGAGGCCGGCCTGGCTGACAGACGACAAATTGCGATCTGTGAAAGAAGTTTTTTGAAATATTTCCTTCTGCGTCGGGCGGTCCTCCTCAGCGATAGGGGGATGCAAGCTTGCTTCCAGCTCCGCATGTTGTTTGGTTTCCCGGACCAGGAACACGGACAAACCGAGTCCGATCGCCACGAATCCCACGCCTAAATAAAATGGCTCCGGGCGCAAACCCCAGGTGCTGGCGACATAGCCGGTTGCAAGTGCGGCGCCGGCAACTGCAAAGTAGCCGGCGAATTCATTGAGCCCCATTGCCGTGCCACGATTGTCTGGCCCTGCAAGGTCAATTTTCATGATGACCGTCGTCGACCAGGTCAGCCCCTGACTTATACCGAGCAGCAGGTTTGCCGCGATGATCCAACCCCAGGTAGGTGCCCACATGAGCAGGAAAGGCACCGGTATGGCGACTATCCAGCCAGTGATCAATATTGCCTTACGCCCGTATACGTCAGAAAATCGACCCGCAAGTTAGTTGGTTAATGCCTTGCTGACCCCAAATACAGCAATGAAAGAGAGAATTGCTGTGCGTGCCGCGAGCATGAATTCCTGCTCTGCAATTGCCGGCAGAATACTGCGCTCCATGCCAACCATTGCGCCAACAAACGCATTGACGACGATCAGGAGCGTGAATTGTGGGAGGTTTGCTTTCAGCCCGAGTACGGGTTTATCGCTTTTATCAAAACTGGTTGACATTGGCTCTGCTTCAAATCCTAATATCGTCCCGGCTGTCGTACGACAGCCGGCAAAGACCAGAGAGACTGACAATGAGTTCACCGCTGGAAGTTGACTATTATACCGACGTTCTCTGCGTTTGGGCGTGGATAGCCCAACACCGCATTGACGAAATTGAAAAGGAGTGGGGCGACAGGATTCGCTTACGACACCACTGCGTCAATGTATTCGGTGACACGTTGAATCGTATCGGCGACAAGTGGTCCGATCGTGGTGGTTATGCAGGATTTGCGGAGCACGTCGAAGAATCTGCGGCTCCGTTCGAATTTGCACCAATCAATCCAGCCATTTGGCGTGATGTGCGCCCATACACTTCTGCAACCGCACACTTGGTCCTGAAAGCAGCAGAGCTGCAGAAAACTGCAGATGATGCCAATAAGCTTGCTGTGGTACTGCGCAAAGGTTTTTTTGTTGAGGCGCTGGATATCGGAAGTGTGCGGGTGGTTTTGAAAATAGCCGATGATGCCGGGTTCGATCCAGCTGATCTGGAATCAAGAATCGAATCCGGGCAGGCTCTCGCAGCGCTGGTGGCCGATTACGAACGAGCCAGGGAGATCAGCATCAAAGGCAGTCCGTCCTGGGTGTTGAATAATGGCCGCCAGATACTTTACGGCAATGTGGGCTATCGCATACTCAGTGCAAACATTGAAGAACTATTGAAGAGCCCGGTGGATGAAGCGAGCTGGTGCTAACCTGGCGTGTGCTTAAGATGAAACCAAAGATCAAAAATATTCTGATGTACTGTGTGGAAGCGGTCGTAATCATTGGCATATTGACTGGAATTTATGCGTATCAATCGCGTAACCTTCTGCCAACTGATTTGCAGCAGGCACCTGCGCTCAGTGCGCCCACGTTAGCGGGTGGTTTCTATGATCTGAAGGATCGTGCCGCCTCGACCACGCTGGTTTATTTCTTTGCGCCCTGGTGCAGTATTTGTGCTGCGAGCTCCGGCAATATCGACAACCTCAGAAGCCTGCGCAGCGATGACGATCTGAACATACTGTTGGTCGCACTGGACTGGCAGACGCAGGCCGAGGTGCAAGAATACGTTGAACGTCACGAAATCACGGTGCCGGTCCTGCTGGGCGATCGGAAGATTACGAGCGACTGGAACATCTACGCGTTTCCAACCTATTACATTCTTGATGATGAACAACGGGTGATCCGTCGTGACCTGGGTTACAGTACGCTGGCCGGGTTATGGTGGCGCACAATTTAATAAAGGAAAAACTGAATGAATACGAATTTCGGCTTTGGCAAGCCAGTTGCTGGAAAGTTTGACGATGCTGTGGAAACAGTGACGGAAGAACTCAAGAAAGAGGGCTTCGGCGTGTTGTCTGATATTGACGTTGCCGCAACATTAAAGAAGAAGCTTGATGAAGATATGCCGCCATATCGCATACTTGGCGCCTGCAATCCGGCGCTCGCCCATCAGGCGGTCAGCGCAGTGCCCGAGATCGGATTGCTTCTTCCCTGCAACGTACTCGTGCGAGAAGATGAAACGGGGCAGGTACACGTCAGTTTTATGGATCCGCGTGCCGTGCTTGGGTTGGTTGATAAACCAGAGGTTGTGCCGCTGGCGGATCAGGTCAAGGAAAAGTTGCAGCGGGTGCTTGCTGCGCTTTAATTGTCTGATGCAAAAAATCAGAGCAGCGCGAAGTAGGTTACGATCCCGCCGAGCGCTGCAGTGAAAAGCATTACCAAAATTACGTTTCTAAGTTTTCGCATAACTATTCGTCCTGCAACAACGAGCTTATTGATCCAGTTCGGGAAAACTTTGCGGCGGAACGCGATGTTGCGTCGCCTGCTCATAGGCATAGGCAAGACTGATCAGCAGGCCTTCTGAATACGGCCTGCCAAGAATCTGCAGACCTGCCGGCAAATTGCCGTGGCTGTAACCCATCGGGACCGTAACCGCTGGCAGACCGGTAGCCGGGGCGACCAACTGACTGTTGTCACCCTTATATTCTTCGATGGCCTTATCCAGCGGTGCCGGTGGATTCGTCCAGCCGGGATACACCACTGCATCTATGTCCGCATTGTCCATCGAAGCGAGCACATCCGACAGATACGCCTGCCGTCCCGGGTGTTGCTCGAAGTCAGGGCAGGGTGGGTCAAAATCCTGTGGATGAACATCCGGCGGGTTGCCGCCGAAAAATTTCAGGCGGTCTTCGATGTAAGGCGAGTACTGCTTGTTTTCCATGACATCCATAACGTCTTGGATTGGCGCAGCATCTCCCAGCGATGTCAGGTATTCGTGCATGTCGTAGCGAAAGCGTACGCAAAAGTTGCTGGCGTTCATGTGTTCGTCGAGATTGTCGATGACAAAATTATCAACAATCTCAGCACCGGCTTTTTCCAGGTCCAGCAGTGCCTGTTCAAATACTGCCGTAATCTCAGGATCTGCATCTTCGGTATCCACGAGTGCTCGTAGTACGCCGAGTCGCTTGCCCTGCAGTGCGTCTTCTTGCAAAAACTTCGTGTAATCCGGTTCAACGCGATCCTTACCCATTTCGGTATACGGGTCGGCGGGATCATAGCCTGCAACTACATCAAATACTCTTACGCCATCGGTAACGGTCCTGGTCATCGGGCCAGCAATATCACGGTCAAAGGCAAGTGGAATCACGCCGTCGCGGCTGGTTAGACCGAGAGTCGAGCGAATACCGAACAAGGCGAGATGGGAGGCGGGCCCGCGAATCGAGTTGCCGGTATCAGAGCCCATGCCGATGACGCCAAAGCTTGCTGCAATGCCCGAAGCCGTGCCGCCGCTGGAGCCTGCGGGCACGCGACTGAGGTCATAAGCGTTGGCGGTGGTACCGTATGAAGAGCTAATGGTCTGTTTAGGACTGAACGCCCATTCCGCCATATTTGTTTTGGCAATGATGATGGCGTCCGCTTCGCGCAGCTTGCGCACCATGAACGCATCGTCTGGCGGTACGCTTTCTTTCAGTGCAATCGAACCACCGCTGGTTGGCATATCGCCGGTGTCGTAGTTGTCTTTAAGAAGGACAGGGGCGCAGAAGAGTGGGCCGAGTTGTTCGTTGGAGGCGATTTTTCTGTCGATCTCCTCTGCCTTAGCAATGGCATTCGGGTTAGCGAAGATGATGGCGTTCAGCCCGGTCGATTTGTCGTAGGCATCGATCCGCGCCAGGTAACTCGTGACTATTTCCTTGCAAGTGGTATCGCCTGAGCGAATTGCTTCCTGAACGTCTGCGATCGTTGCTTCGACGTAGGTGAAGGGAACTGCGGCTTTCTTTGCTGTACAGGATAGAGTGCCGAGTAACAAGGCGGTCAAAAAGAGGGATCTTACGGCGTTTCCTGCATTCATGTGTGCGCTGCTCCAATGCCAGAATATTCTGTGGCCCAGAGTTTGCAGCAACGCTACCTATTATTCCAGCGCGACGGTGGGTCAAATTTCAAGCAGAAAGGAGATGTATTGTAGGAGCCCGCCGTACGATAGATACGTTCGCTGTATCCGCAGGTTATCTGTCTATCGGCACGGGCGAGTTCGCTATTATTTACAAGGGTGCTAATGATCAATCCACATGGATCATGTTTTATTTCATTATCATGATGGACTAACTCGCCCGCTGGGCGGGCTCCTACAACAGCGCCAGCGCTGTTACAGCTATTCCCAGCGCGGTTGTAAATACCATCACCAATACCAATGACTTCAGTCGTGTCATGCTGTTCTCCTCGTCGCTGTTATAGATTTACGGACGTTTTCAATTAACTCCATCAATCCGACATTACTCAAATCATCCACAACCCACGCAGCCTCATCGAAATTCTGATCATCGGTGTAGATACTGGGCGTAACAACCGTCGGAATACCCGCACGATGAGCTGACAATAAGCCATTGCGAGAGTCCTCTATTGCTATACAGTCCTCCGGTCGCAGACCCAGTTGCTCCAGCGTCAAAAGGTAAATATCCGGTGCCGGCTTCTTATTCGCGACGCTGTCTCCACCACAAATAACTTCAAATTTGGCGATTCCCTCTGGGCCAAATGCGGACAGCAACAAAGCTTCAACATTTGCTGCACTGGTAGTCGTGGAAATCGCGAGCCGGTAACCATTATCCTCGGCATCCAGAATCAGTTCCCTGATACCAGGGCGAAGACTTGCCGCACCATCTGCGATCATGCTGGTGTAAATAGACGTCTTTTTTCGATGTAGTTCGCGAACAAAATCGTCAAAGTCCGGCGCGAGCAGGCGCATTGCATCGTCTTGTTCTGCAAAATGACGAATACGTTCCTTGCCGCCGGTAACCAACAGCAATCGCCGATACGTTGGTCGATCCCAGTGCCAGGGAAAACCCTGGTGTTTGAAGGCCCGGTTAAACGCCTTGCGATGCGTTTCCTCGGTTTCAGATAGCGTTCCGTCTACATCGAATATGATGGCTTTGGTCATGATGCTGCTCGCAGTTCGCCGATCAATGTCGGCAGTAACGATAAGTCGTCGATCAAAAAGTCCGCGCCCAGGGTTGCAACAGGACTGCGGGAATAACCATGGGTGACGATACCGACTGGCATGTCGAGAGCTCTGGCGGTCTCGACATCAACAGCCGAATCACCAATCAGCATGCTGTCACCTGGTTTTACTTTCAGTGCCATGACGCAGGTTCGCAGTGGTAGCGGGTTCGGCTTTTTTTCAGCGACGGTGTCGCCGCCGACTACGACACTGAAATAGTCGGCAATCGAAAGATTCGCAAGAATCTGTTTGCTTATGGCTTCAGGTTTATTGGTGCATATGCCCTGTTGCACACCGGCGTCAGCAAAGAATTGCAATGTCCCCTGGACGCCGGGATACATGCATGTCCTGTTGATCGCAGCCGCTGTGTATAACTGCAGGAATCGTGTGATCAATTTTTTTAGTTGATCACTTTGCAGGTGCTCTCCGACTGCTGCGAAGCCGCGCTCAACGAGCTTGGCAACGCCATTGCCAATCATCGTCCGCACCTGATTTTCTCCGAGTGTCGCTTCGCCATGCTCGTGCAACAGCGCGTTCAGTGCATCCGCGAGATCTGGTGCGGAGTCGATCAGTGTTCCGTCCAGATCCCAGATGATTGCTGCTGGATAGCCCGTCATACTGGCGAACTCCTAGGCAGCATGACCCAACTGCTGGCGCCAGTTCGGGAACAAACTGTCGGCGTCGCTCTGGAAGCTTTCGAAGGCGCGGGCGAATTCCTGGTGATCCTTCGCGAATGCAACGGGATCGGCGCCTTCCTTCCAGCACTGCTCTGCCTGGCGCATGGAGATGGCTCCTGCGGCAGCACCATCAATATGCCCGTATGAGCCACCACCGGCAGTCATGATCAGGTTCGAATGACCAATGTTCTCGAAAAAGCCCGGTATCCGCAGCGCGTTCATACCGCCGGAAATGATTGGCGTGGTTGGATTCATGCCGAGCCATTCCTGGTGATAGAAAGGACCGTCCGCACTGTCCTGTTGAATCATGTAAGCCATATCCGTATCACCGGCTTCGCCTTCCATTTTGCCAAAGCTCATGGTGCCGGTATGTATTCCGGAAGCGCCCTGCAATCGGGACATTTTTGAAAGCACAAAGGCTGTGTAGCCGCGCATGGACTGCGGCGACGTGACAGCGCCGTGTCCGGCTCGATGGTAATGCAGGTATTGATTCGGGAAACGCCGCCGTGCGGTCGTGATTGCTGCAGGTCCCGTGACGTAACCGTCGACGAGAAAGGCCACGTGATCCGCATTTTCAGCAAATGTTTCGAGGATATATTCACCGCGAGCAACCATCTCGTAGTGGTCATCGGCCGTAATGTTTGCGGAGAATAATTTTGCTTCGCCCGTTTTATCCTGTGCCCGGCGCATCGCATCGGCGACCAGCGATATCGTTTCTTTCAGCGGTGCAAAGAGCTGATTACCTTGTGGTTCATCATTCTTGATGAAGTCGCCACCCAGCCAGAACTGATAACACGCGTCAGCAAATGGTTTCGGCCGTAATCCCAGTTTTGGTTTGACGATGGTGCCTACAATGAAGCCGCCATCAACTACTGGTCGGCCCAGTACCCGCCACAAGTCAGAGATCGTTGTTGCCGGTCCATCGAAAAGGCGTAAATACTCCGGTGGAAAATAAAAGTCGTGCATTTTCGCATATTCAACATCGCCCATGCCCTGGTTGTTGCCGATGGTCAACGTAAGGAACGAAGCAATCATGGCTCGCCCGTCTGTGATGTTGCGGTCGAACAGGACAGTCGGATATGCGATCTTCATGATCTCGTTAGCCTCGTCTATCTCATAGACAAGCGCATCGACGCCGCGAGTAAAATCATCGGTCGTTGATACGGCCACATTCGTACCTGTTGATGATTCTGCGGCAAAGTGAGCCGCAGTCTCGAGGTAGCCGCCAAAGCCGGCTTTAGGTTTCATGATGTAGGCACACAAAACATGCTGCCCGTTCGCGATCAGATCCTCTTCTTTTAACGAAAGATCTGCATATCGATTGGATTGATCCATTGCCTTATCTCCTCCTGACAGTGAAATATTCTTTAATGACTTTATTCATAACTCGCTCCTGTCACGCGGCACGATGTTGGCGTTCGACCAGTTGCATGATCATCGGCGTCAAAATAAGTTGCATCGCCAGATCCATTTTTCCACCTGGAATCACGATTGAATTTGCGCGTGACATGAAGCTGTCGTGAATCATGGAAAGTAAATATGAAAAATCGATGCCATGAGGATTCGCAAAGCGAATGACCACCAGTGATTCATCCGGTGTCGGAATCGAGCGGGCAATTTCCGGGTTCGAAGTATCGACTGTAGGAACGCGCTGAAAATTGATGTCGGTCTGACTGAATTGCGGGCAGATGTAGCGAATGTAATCAGGCATGCGACGCAGGATGGTGTCCATTACGGCCTCGTACGAGTAGCCGCGTTCCGTCTTGTCGCGATGCAGCTTCTGTATCCACTCAAGATTGGTAACCGGCACAACGCCAACCGTGAGGTCAGCGTATTGCGCTACATTGATGTCGTCGGTTACGACAGCACCATGCAGGCCTTCATAGAACAACAAATCCGTGTTTTGTGGTGTGTCCTCCCACGCGGTAAAAGTACCGGGCTCTGTACCGTAGGTCGCGGCTTCTTCGGCGTCGTGAACATAGTGTCGGGTAGTGGCGAAGCCGGTATTGCCAAAATCCCGAAACGCAGCCTCAAGCTTGTCGAGATGGTTCGCTTCCGGGCCAAAGTGACTGAAGTGGTTATTGCCTTTGCTGGCCTCGTCGGCCATCACCTGCTTCATTTCTTTACGGTCATAACAATGAAACGCATCGCCCTCGATATATGCAGCGGCAATGTTTTCACGGCGGAATATCTGCTCAAATGTACGCTTCACCGACGTCGTACCGGCGCCCGATGAGCCTGTTATTGAAATGATCGGATGAGCAATGGACATGTTTTATCTTCCGTTGATGTTCGTAATCAGGCTCGAAACAAGCCGCGTTTGTTAAACAGCTGCGATCTTTCACCGTGCATGTCGCGTTCCGCGTAATACCGCTCAACACGCCTGATCTCGCGGCTCGAGCCAAAGATCATTGGCACGCGCTGATGAATATTCTCAGGTGTAACTTCCAGGATTCGTTGTTTTCCGGTGGTGGCGCCACCGCCGGCCTGTTCGACCAGGAACGCAATTGGGCTGCATTCGTACAGGAGACGAAGGCGACCGTGTGCATAACCTTTGCGGGCATCACCCGGATACAAAAAGATGCCACCACGAGCCAGGATGCGCTGACATTCCGCAACCAGTGACGCAATCCAGCGCATGTTGTAGTTGCTTTGACGGTGTCCTTCTTCACCCGCCAGGCAATCATCAATGTAGGAGCGAACGTGTCGGTCCCAATGGCGGAAATTGGATACATTGATTGCGAACTCGCGTGTCGTTTCTGAAATTCGCACATCGGCAGCGGTCAAACGAAATTCATGGTCAACAGGATCAAGCGTAAAAATGTGCGTTCCGTTTCCGAGCGTCAGTACCAGCGATGTTTGCGGGCCATATATGCAGTAGCCTGCAGCCAGTTGATTAACTCCGGGCTGTAGCACGCCAGCGTCAACAGTTGTGTTCTCATCGATCATGGCCGGAAAAATCGCGAAGATCGTTCCGACCGCGGCGTTGGTTTCGATATTTGAAGAACCGTCAAGTGGATCGATAGCAACGTACAACGGAGCGGTGCGCTGCATTACCAACGGATCTTCGAGTTCCTCAGATACCAGGTACGCGACCGGCGCCTCTTGCAGTGCGTCGATCACCGCATCATTCGCAACGATGTCCAGCTCCTTTTGCACATCGCCGCCCGCATTGTCGCCACGAGCTGCACCCATCGCACCGGCCAACGGGCCGCGCGCAACGAGTTTTGAAATTTGAATCATTGCATCCGCAAGACAGAGAATCGTCTCAGCAACAGCTGGGTTTTCGCCATCCGTCTCAGACTGCAGGTAGTTTTTCAATGTTTCGAATGGCTTCATTCGACCCTCGCCAGTTTCCGTCTCTACGTGCCATTTCGGCTTTAGATAAAGGATTTTGTTATCTGACATGAATAATAACGGGGCTTCGGAAACGGCAGCACATCCGAATGGAGGGTGGTATTAAATCAGTAGGGGTGGTAATTAACCACCCATTTTGGCAGGTAGCGAAATCAAGATTTCAGATAGAGTGCGATGGCCTGCGAACGATTGTTAACGCCCAGTTTCTCAAACAGGTTCTTGACGTGAAACTTGACCGTATTCGGCGAAACATTTTGTGCCGCGGCAATCTGTTTGTTGGTTTGCCCGGCCGCGAGCGCGGATAGTACTTCCAGTTCACGCCTGGTTAGCGTCGTTAATGGACTCTGGTTTATTTGCCGAACATCGAGAAACGGGAACACCATCCGGCCCTCAGCAACCTGAGAAACCGTATCGAGCAGGTAGTCCGGTTGTTCACTCTTGGAAACATACGCCGCAGCGCCATGGGCCATGACCTGTGCCGCTACGGATTCACCCTCCGCACCGGTGTAAATAACGATGCGCGGTGCATCGGTTCGGGACCGAAGCTGATCCAGTATGTATTTGCCATCACCGGGACTGATGACCCAGCCAGTAATAGCAACTTGCATGTCGCACAAATCTGCTCCCTGCAGAAATGACTCACCATCGGCGTAAACATTCACCAGATCGAAACGCGGGTCTTCGGTAAGCAGGTGGGTCAGTGCAGCCTGTACCAGCGGACTCTTGTCAGCCACGCCCACGCGGATCGCGCTCCCATGATTTGGCGCTGGCTTGCTCATCGGGAATTCAGGTTGTGAATATTGTGAGGCATGGACAGAGGCTATATGCTGAGATTCATGAAGTCGATGCTAATTCCGCTGAAAATCGGATCGTGGTGGCAATGGGTGGCCAGTTTTTTGTTTGGCTTGTGTTTCCTGTTGCTGTGCATGGCCAGTCGTGCAGAGGAGGCCAAGGATGCGAAGCGAACGATTGCCTGGGCCGAAACGCTTGTTGCAGACGCCGAGTTATCACGTGAAGGTGAACTACCTATCGTCATTTTCGTCACTCAACAGGGCTGCCAGTTTTGTGCGGCGCTGCGCAGGCAAGTGCTTTATCCGATGACCCGCGCCGGGGAACTAACAGACTCGGCAATTATTCGGGAAGTCAGCCTCGCTACTGGATTTACGCTACAGGATTTCTCTGCTAACGAAATCTCTGGCAGGAAATTTGCGAATCGGTACGGCGCCATTGTTACTCCAACTCTGCTATTCCTGGACGACGATGGCAGAGAGGTTGCTGAGAGGATGGTCGGCATCAGCAATATTGAGTTCTATGGTTTTTACCTGGTGAAATCACTCGGGTCGGCCCGCGAGCAGCTGAAAAAAATGCCGTGACCGGATTACTGGTCAGGGCATTTGCTTACCTTGTTAAAGGTGTCTCTCCCGGCAGAATTCCAGGCCATTTCTTGTCCTGGTAGTAGCATGACGTACTAACATCGAGCAACTCCGCCGAAAGAGACAGTTCTGTCAGTTGTAATCGTTACTAGAAATTCCAGCTGTAGCCAAATTCAACTTCCCACTGATACATCTCAATGGTAATTGTCTGCGTCGGATCAAACGGGTTTGGCCCCGTTACATCGTTGCTGGGTGCATACATAACTGAAAGGCTCCACTCGCTGTTCTGGCCTGATTTTCTCGTGAAGCCGGCGGCAATGTGATCTTCGATCACCGCTGGCGCAAGAATATTGAACATCACTTCCGATTTTGGAATTGGCTGGTCGCCATGGCTATAGCCTGCGCGCCAAACCATGTCAGATCCCACGCCCCACTCGATGCCGACTTTGTAAATCGTCATGTCGTCCCAGCCAAAACCGGCACCGTTGGCACCACCAAGGCAGGTGTCAAGATTTGGGCCGCCGAGGGTCAGGCAGGAAAACAGATTTGAAAATGCATTGCCAACTGATGGGACGTCGCTAAACCAGGTATGTTCAGCATCGATGCTGATCGCAACGGTATCCCTGGGGCGAAAGGTCAAGCCAATTTTGGCGTTGGCGGGTATATCAAAACCACCATCTTCGGCAAACAAGTCTGCGTACTTATCCAGTTCAGTCATACCGATTTCGCTGACGTAGGAAGCTGCGAAAGTGGTAGATGCACCGAGATTAGCCTGAATACCTATTTTTGCGCCGACACCGTAACTGAATTCATGGCCATTATTTGACAGGTTCGTTGGATTCCCTGGAGGGCCGCCTGCCGCAAGGCCTTCGGCAAATGTCTCTGTAAACGGACCGAAAGCCCCTACACCCTTTGCCGCGAATGACTGCACGGCGACGACCAGTCCGGCGCCCCATGCAAAGTTATCGCCTGCTTTTCGTGCGTAGGTGATATCGAGGAACGCCTGAGACAAGTCAACGCCGGCTGTTGCTCCCTGGCCGACCAGTGCACCGCCAAACGTTCCGTCAAATGTACCGGGCGTGCCCGATTGGGTTGGATCGAACGTCGCAGTGCCACCGTCCCACTCGGTATTCATTCCACCGCGGCCATAAAAGGCGAGAGCGAAAGCGCTATCGGGGCTTAACTCCCAACTGTACGCAATGTGCGGAATGACAAAGTATTCGCGCGAACTGTCGAGATCATTTGGACCAATGGTAAAAGCGCCACCATTGCCGTTCGCCAGGCTTTCACTGCTTGAGTAGCTGCGCAGCGGACTAAACAAGGCTGCACCGGCGTCCAGTCTGCCGGTCGTAAACACAGCGGCGGCCGGATTATTCGCGATAGAAATCGTATCACCTGGCATTGCCAAACCAGCGCCTGCCATGCCTTTATTTTTCGTTCCGGTGCCGTGTGTGAAGTATCCGTTGGTGGCATATGCGGACCCTGCGGACAAGGTAAGCATTACCGTTGCAATCACTGTTGCAACCTTTCTTACTGAATTCATTAGATATCCCCTGATGCTGGCTACATTAAATTATAATTTTTTAATGTAGAGAATCCTAATATAAGCAGAAATGCCTGTAGGTATCAACTTTTGCTGCGTCGCACCATATAAATGTCAGGTGGTTACGGGCTTTTCTGCTCAGGCAATTAGAAAAGTCAGGCCTAGTCGGCGCAATACAAACCGTACAGGCATTCGATGATTTTGCCTGCTTCATCCGCTTTCAGGGAGTAGTAAATGCTTTGTGCCTGGCGCCTGGTTTTTACCAGTCCTTCCTTGCGCATGCGCGATAAATGCTGCGAGAGTGGTGACTGCGGAATATCGAGGCTTTTGGATAATTCGCCGACGGATTTTTCTCCGACCGCCAATTGGCACAGAATTAAGAGGCGTCCTTTGTGACCCAGAGTTCTCATCAAAGCGCTGGCCTTGTCAGCGGCTTCGTTCATTTGTTCCATGTCAAAATCGTCCGTTATTTCCACTTGTCCGTTCCTTACTTTTTCAGCGTTATGCAGTCGAGATCATTGGCCACGATAACCCGACCGTCGTAACTAGCTTTCACTATTTCTACGTGGTTGTCCAAATTTTTTAAGCTGCGTGCCATCAAATGGCTAAGTACCAGTGTTCCGACACCGGCTTGTTGCGCGATGTTGCCGATGACACTCGGGGGAGCGTGTAGCTTTCGTCCAGCGCCGGAAACACCCTCCGGTACTGGCATGTGCATTACCAAAATGGTCGCATTTTTTGCAAACTCGACAAAAACCGGGTCATCACCGTTTTGATCACTGGCAAAGACGACACTTGTCTCTCCGATGCGCACGCGAAAGGCCAGGGCGGGAACTATGCCGTGCGGCACATGCAACGCACTAATCTGCATTGCTCCATCTTCTTCGCCAAATACGGTAAGCGCAACGGAATTATCTGTTGCAACTTCGACTGGCTCGATTTTGGCTAACCCGCCTGTGCCATCAAGATATCCGGACAAATACGCGTAAGCGCCATGCGGTTTTCTCAGCATGTTATCGAGATAGGTATTGAGACCTGGAAATGGTGCCGAAGCGTCGGGTCCGGCGACGATCAGGCTGCGCTGCCTGTCGGAAAAGTATCCTGACTTGAGCAAAGCAGGCAGGTCTGCAGAATGATCTGTATGAAAATGACTGAGCCCGATGAAATCGAGGCTGGCAAACTTTGCACCGGCTTCACCGAACCGCAGGAATGTGCCACCGCCAGTATCAATCATGACTCTTGATTCGCCGTCAACCCACACCAGGTAGCCCGCTGACGCGCGACCGTCATCAGCAATCGGCCCCCCGGACCCAAGAACCTGTAGCGTGATGCCTTCTTCAAGCGGGCATGATTCGACAGCTTTTGCACAGGCGACAGGCACGACGAAAAGTATACACAGCAACAAGATGACCCGCTGCATTCGTCGTATTTCCTGTCGCACTATTGTACGCATTCAGGCGTTTCCTCGCTGCGGGACTTTTCTTTTATGTTAGAATTTTCTAATATACACCGAATCGAGCAATAAGACTCAAGAAAAATTACCGCAAAATCACAAGTATCGGGGCCAGTCGATGACAGTGAACACCGACCAGACAGCGGGACTATTGCAGGAAGTCTCTGACGAAGGGCAAAAGTTGCCAGTCGCTGAACGAAGAAACTTTCTCAAGAACGGACTGCTTCTCGCGGGTAGTGCGATTGCGGGTGGCGTAATTTCGCGGCAAGCCAAAGCGGCGGATGAAAACCTTCCGCCCAATGTGCCGACCTGGACCCGCTCTTTAGGTTCTGGTGTGCTGACCAATCCATACGGGAAGCCATCGCGTTTCGAAAGTAACATCGTGCGACGCAACGTCCCCTGGCTTACCGCTGACAATATTGCAGCGATCAGTTTCACTCCGCTCGCAGAGCTTGACGGCATCATTACGCCAAGCAGTCTCGTTTTCGAGCGCTATCATGCCGGCGTGCCGGATATTGATCCGGATCAGCATCGCCTCATGATTCATGGCCTTGTTGAGCGGCCGATTATTCTTACGCTAGATGACCTGCGACGCTTCCCCAGCACATCAATGATTCGTTTTCTCGAATGTCCGGCCAATGGCGGCATGGAATGGCGCGGGGCGCAAATGGACGCGCTGCAATTTACACACGGCATGTTGAGTTGCTGTGAATGGACCGGAGTTTTGTTGTCCACGCTGTTGCAGGAAGTCGGAATCAATAAAGATGCGGCCTGGGTTTTGGCTGAAGGCGCGGACGGCGCACATATGAGCCGCTCGATTCCGCTTGAGAAAGCCATGGATGACGCGCTGATCGTGTACGCGCAAAATGGCGAGCCGTTGCGGCCGGAACAAGGTTATCCGATCCGCCTTATGAACCCGGGCTGGGAAGGTAATACTTCTGTCAAATGGCTGCGCAGGCTGGAAGTTGGTGACAAGCCCTGGTATCACCGTGAGGAAACAGCCAAATACACGGACCTGCTTGCCGATGGCCGGGCACGTAAATTTTCCTACATTCAGGAATGCAACTCGGTAGTGACATTCCCTTGTCCGGAAAAACCGGTGCGGGAGAAAGGCCGTTACGAAGTGCAGGGTCTGGCCTGGTCCGGCAAAGGAAAAATCAAGCGCGTTGATGTTTCATTCGACGGCGGCGTCAACTGGCGGCCGGCGAAATTGAAGGGTCTCGTGTTGCCCAAGGCATTAACCCGGTTTGGTCTGGAGTGGGATTGGGACGGCGGTCCCGCGATGATCCAGAGCAGGGCGGTGGACGAAACCGGCTATGTACAACCCACCTACAGCCAGCTACGCGAAGCACGCGGCACGAGTTCTGTCTATCACAAGAATGCGATTCACACCTGGCGTTTACATGAAGACGGGAAGGTTACCAATGTCCAGATTAGCTAGCCCGAACATTGCACGAGTGCCGGCGCTCATAAACGGAAATGGGCGATGATTCGAATGGATGCGGTATTTTCGACGAAAGTGAAAGGGTTGCAGTCTGCGCCTGCCAGGCTGTCGCCTCCTGTGCCGGCACATCGCGCCCGATCCTGCTCAATACGTAGTCCCCGCTACGTCTCTCACACGATCGAACGCGCTGCACTCGGCACAGAAACCGACAGTCCCGCCCACTCATACAATGTTCGGGCTCGAGCAACGCTGATTCTGGCGGGTTTTTTCCTGGCAGCTTGTGCGTCCAGTGCGGCTGATGATGCCGCGGTCGCCGGGGAAACTGTCGTAACAGAATTCAATGCGCCTGTCGCACAGTCGACGGGTCATTACGGCTACGGTAAGGATGCGAGCCCCGCGGAAGTGGCCGGGTGGGATATCGATATTCGACCGGATGGCCTGGGATTGCCGCCGGGCAGCGCCACACCTGAAGATGGCGAAATGATGTATGAAGATAAGTGCGCGCTTTGCCATGGTTCTTTTGGCGAGGGCGTTGGTCGGTATCCGGTTCTGGCGGGCGGTGAAGGAACATTAACTGAGCCGCGACCGGAAAAGACGGTGGGCAGCTTCTGGCCATATGCCAGTACGCTTTGGGACTACATTAACAGAGCAATGCCGTTCGCCGAGCCGGAGTCTCTTAGTGACGAAGAGGTGTATGCGATAACGGCATACGTGTTGTATCTGAACGACCTGGTGGACTACGAGTTCGAATTGAATCAGGACAACCTGGCGGCAATCGAAATGCCGAATAAAGACGGGTTTTTCTTTGACGACCGACCGGACGTGCTCAATGAACTCTGCATGAGCAATTGCAAAGACCCCGCAACCATTACTATCACCTCCGAGCCGACATTGACGGATGAGCCGGAGCCGGAAGCCGCGAGTACAGCTGTGGTAGAGATGTCTCCCGGAGAATCTACATATCAACAGGCCTGCGCGATGTGTCATGCTGCGGGCGTGGCCGATGCGCCAATCCTGGGTGAACAGGCCGCATGGGCGGAGCGCATCGCACTGGGGCGCGACGCGCTGATCAGCAGCTCTATTAACGGCAAAGGCTTCATGCCGCCGAAAGGTGGGCAGACACAACTTAGCGATGACGATGTTACTGCAGCCGTCGATTTCATGATCGAACGTACAGCCAACTAGGGGACTACGCAATGCGAAAAATTCTAACGCTCTCGCTACTGGTTTTTTTGACCAGTGTGCAGCCCGGCCGTGCGGATGACGCGCCGACTGCAGAAGCACTCGAGCGCGGCAAAGACATTGCGTTTACGCGCGCCAAGGGAAACTGCCTCGCATGTCACTTGATACAAGGTGGTGAGCTCGCAGGTAACTACGGGCCACCATTATTATTGATGAAAACGCGCTTTTCTGACCGTGCCGATCTTCGTGCACAGATATGGGATGCATCTGTAAGAGAACCGACAACCCGCATGCCGCCGTACGGACGGCATCGCATACTTACTGAAGATGAGATCGACCTTCTTGTCGATTTTATTTACTCACTTTAGACGGAGTTTGAAGAAATGAATGCACACCGAAGACTGGTGCTGAAAGGCATGTTTGCTCTCGCAGCAATCGCGGCGTGGCCACGCCTGCTACTGGCGGCACGGCCGGATTCAGTATTTCAGGAAACCGATGCCGATAAAGTTATCGCTGACCTGTTTGGCCAGGCACCGACCGATAGTGACCAGGTGATGATGAAGATACCTGACATTGCTGAAAACGGTGCGGTTGTTCCGGTAACGATCAAGACCGATCTCGAGAACGTCGAGTCGATCAGCATTGTCGTTGTCAATAATCCTACTCCGCTGGCGGCGTCTTTCATCATGTCGCCCAGGTCAGTGCCGACTGTCTCAGTCAGAATCAAAATGGGTGAGAGCTCACAAGTAGTGGCATTGGTCAAGGCTGGCGGCGCTGTCTACAGCACCACGAAAGAAGTGAAAGTGACCATCGGCGGTTGTGGCGGCTAACAAAGTTTTTCGAGGAAAAGAAAATGGGTAAACCAATCAAAATCAGGGCGAAAGTCAAAGGTGACGTCGCCGAAGTGAAGGCGTTGATGCCGCATGACATGGAATCCGGGTTGCGCCGGGATCCGGACACCGATGAACTGGTGCCGGCGCACTACATCACCGAAGTTGTTGCCGAGCACAATGGCGAGGTCGTGATGACCGCTTATTGGGGAACGGCTGTCTCCAAGAACCCGTATGTATCCTTTTCGTTTACCGGCGCTGCTGCTGGTGACACGATCAAGATGCACTGGAATGATAACAAAGGCGATTCAAGCACTACTGAGGCGGTATTTAAGTAACCGACCGGATGCGCTGAATGAACGATGGGGTATAGAGTGATAAGAAAAATCCTGCCACTGAGTATATTCATCGGCCTTGTCCTTGCTACGAGCGCAATGGCTGGCCCAGAAGAAGATCGCCTGGCGTTAGTCAAGTACTACACCGAGCGCTTTCCGGAGGTGCCGTTGCAGGAGTTTGCGAACGGCCTGTACGCCTTTGATGAGGATGCGCGCGAGCAATGGATGGAGATGGAGGATTTTCCGCCCTACGAAATTGCTATCGAAGATGGGCAGGTATTTTTCGAGACGCCGTTCGCGAATGGCAAATCTTACGCGGATTGTTTTGACAATGGCGGCATCGGGGTGCGACAGGATTATCCGTACTTCGACTCAGATGCTGGCGAGGTGATGACGCTTGAATTGATGATCAATCGTTGTCGCGAGTCCAACGGCGAAGAACTGCTGCCGTATCAAATCGGTGATCTTGCAGCGATTTCGGCCTATATGGCCTATACGTCTCGCGGCAACACGATTAACGTAAAAATCCCGCAGGATAATCCGGCCGCAGTCGCCGCGTATGAAGCTGGAGAGCAGTATTACTATACGCGCCGCGGGCAACTGAATTTTGCATGCATCAGCTGTCATTTGCAGTCAGCGGGCCTCAAGCTCAGGGCGGATCGATTGAGTACGTCATTGGGCCACGCCACACACTGGCCGGTTTACCGCGCCAAGTGGGGCGAGATCGGCACACTGCAAAAACGTTTTGCAGAATGTAATGTGCAGGTGTTTTCGAAGCCGCTGGAAGCGCAGAGCATTGAATACCGTAACCTGGAATATTTTCTTACGTACATGAGCAATGGCATGGAATTGAACGGTCCGGCGACACGTCGCTGACCACGTCGAATCAGCACCATGCGAGAAATGACTATGAAAAATAATTTTGTCCTCTTGATCGTCAGCGCATTTCTGTTCGCAGCGTGCGGGCAGACAACGGACACCGGTGGTGAGTCGCAGGACATGGCGACTACATCGTTTGCGGATGTTTATGCGGCCGCAGAGAAAGCGCTGGCGGAAGCGAATGCCAGACGAAATGCCTGGAGTAAGACCGAAGAAATGCTAAGCGATGCAAAGACTGCATTTGACAATGGCGACGTTGACGCAGCGATCGATCTGGCGACGGAAGCAAAATTGCAGGCTGAACTGGCGGTCATACAGTCAGATTTTGAAGAGGACGCGTGGCGTTCGCGCGTGCTCACCGAGTAGCGAAAACATTCTAGCCCGGAAAAAATACTTTTTCTCAAAATTAAAGGACGAGCATGGACAGGCGTGACTTCATCTGGTTAATGAGTTGTGCCGCATCCGCCGGGTTGCTTGCAGGTTGTTCGCGCGGGCCTTCGCGCGAAGACGTTTACGACGCACCATCTTTTGGCAATGCACGCTTGTTGCATTTCACAGATTGCCACGCACAGTTAACGCCGGTTTATTTTCGCGAACCAAACGTGAATATTGGCGTCGCCGGCGCGCGCGGGCGCCCGCCACATCTTGTAGGACAGCACCTGCTTGACCACATCGGCGCGTCTGTGGGAAGCAGCGACGCTTATGCATTCACCTACCTCGATTTTGTCGCGGCGGCGGAGCAGTTTGGCAAGGTCGGCGGATTCGCCTACCTAAAAACATTAATTGACAGTCAGCGTGCACTAGTCGGTGATGGCAATTCGTTGCTGCTGGACGGTGGCGATACCTGGCAAGGCTCGGCAACGGCACTCTGGACGCGCGGCCAGGATATGGTGGAGGCATGCAACATGCTGGGCGTCGACATCATGACCGGTCACTGGGAATTCACCTATCGCGATGAAGAAGTTTTACAGAATATTCAACGATTTAACGGCGAGTTTCTGGCGCAGAACGTACGCGTTACCGAAGATGCATTATTTGATGGTGCTTCTGCCTACGACGAAGACAGCGGTCACGCATTCAAGCCTTACACCATTCGCGAAGTCGGCGGGCGACGCATTGCAGTAATCGGACAGGCTTTTCCGTATACGCCGATCGCCAATCCAAGCCGCTTTATCCCGGACTGGACCTTCGGTATTCGCGACGATGACATGCAGGAACTTGTCGACAGCATCCGCGAAGACGAAAAGCCGGATGCCGTAATCGTGCTGTCGCACAACGGCATGGATGTAGATGTAAAAATGGCAAGTCGGGTGAGTGGCGTAGACGCCATTCTCGGCGGACATACGCATGACGGTGTTCCGCAACCACTGGTCGTTGAAAATGCACGTGGCAAAACGCTGGTCACTAACGCAGGGTCGAACGGCAAATACCTGGCAGTACTCGACCTCGATATCGGTGTTGGCAAGGTTAATGATTACCGCTACCGTTTGTTACCCGTGTTTTCGAATTTGCTGACAGCGGATGCGGAAATGCAGGCGTATATCGACGGTGTCCGGCGGCCGTACCTGGACAAGCTGGAAGAGCCCCTGGCGGTAACGGACTCGCTGCTATATCGGCGTGGCAATTTCAACGGCACCTTCGATCAGGTCATCTGCGATGCGATGATGGCGATCGGAGATGCAGAAATATCCCTGTCTCCTGGTTTCCGTTGGGGCACATCCGTTCTGCCGGGCGACACGATTACCATGGAGCGTCTGATGGATCAGACGGCAATGACTTATCCCGAAACTTACGTGCGCGAGATGTCTGGCGCAGAAATCAAGATTATTCTTGAGAGTGTCGCCGACAACCTGTTCCATACAGATCCCTACTACCAGCAGGGTGGTGACATGGTGCGCCTGGGCGGGCTGAATTACAGCTGTGACCCAACGGCCACAATGGACTCGCGCATTGCAGACCTGACGCTCGATGACGGACGGTCGCTGGATGCATCGAAGAACTACAAGGTCGCCGGATGGGCAACGGTTGGTGCTGAATCTCCTGGTGAACCTATCTGGGATGTCGTCGCCGAGTACCTGCGCGAGAAAAAGACCATTACTGTGGAAAAAGTGAATACGCCGGCTCTCAAAAACGTTGCGAATAATGCCGGTCTCGCCGATTATTCCGGTTTACTGGAGTAATTAAAATGAAAATCCGCTCAGGATTGACCGCCTGGCTGGCGGCCATGCTCATAATCGTTCCTGTGGCCCTTGTTTGGGCACAAGCAACCGCCGAAGAAAAACCATTCGCTGAGGCTCACGTCATTTTGCAATTGAGTGATCAGGAGCGTGAGGCGGTCGTTCTCGATACCGCCAATAACCTGATCAAACACTATGGCGGACCGGATTTTATCGATATAGAAATTATTGCCTTTGGTCCGGGCGTACGACTCCTGTTTGCGGATAGCGAACACGAAACACGCATCAACAGCCTGATCGAGAACGGCGTACGATTTTACATTTGCGCAAACACGCTGGACACGATGGAACGCAAGACCGGTGTTCGTCCCGAAGTGAGCCCGCATGCTATACCGGTCCAAACGGGTGTTGCGCATATTCTTGAGAGGGTTGCAGAGGGATATACGCTGGTAAGGCCGTGATACGGGTTGATTCGCTCCCCCGGGGACGTCCCTTGGCGTTGAGCATTCGCGGCGTCTTCGCTCCCGTATTTCCTAAGCCCTGGAACATAAGTACATCCATTGAGACAGCCGCTCCTACGATACTCTGCCAGTCCAGCCAATTTTGCCGAAATCGCGACCATCCGTAGGAGCGGCTTTAGCCGCGAATGCTCAACGCCTTACTTCTGCTTGTAGCTCGTACAATTTCCAAGCTTGTAATATCATCTCAGGAGGTATCTGACCGGGGGTGCGTTCCAAGTGGGAAAGCCAACAAAGGCAGCATGGCCATTCGTGCCATTAGGCAGCAAAGTCTTTGATTCACTTGAGATAGTCAGTGCGAAAGGCGCTTACCTTTATCCTCGCAATGGACCAAAAATCCTGGATGCATCCGCTGGCGCCGCCGTTGGCAATATCGGTTGGGGCAGGCAGGAAGTCGCTGACGCGGCAGCCGCTTCGCTCGTGGAGCTTACATACACACTGCCACCTATTATTACCAGGGACAGGATCGCGCTGGCGGATCGTTTGGTTCGCGACTGGCTTCCCGGGGATATGCCAGGCATAAGTTTTTTCGGCAGCGGCTCGGAAGCTAACGAGGCTGCAATGCGTATCGCGCGCCAGTATCAACTCGCCAGCGGCAGGGACTCTCGCTGGAAGATCATTGGACGGGACGTTTCCTACAATGGCACTTCATTGGCAACTCTGGAAGTTGGCGGACACGATTCGCGGCGCAAGGGATTCGCACCCATGTCTCAACGCATGCCGCATGCGCCGGCGTGTTATTGCCTGCGCTGCCCGTTAGGTAAGTCATATCCTGCGTGTGACGTTGCCTGCGCGACCAGTCTGGAAGCGCTGATAGAAGCTGAAGGTGCGGATACGATTGCCGGATTTCTGGCAGAACCTATCGTCGGCACCAGTGGCGGTGCATTGGTGCCACCGGACGAGTACTGGCCTGAAATCGCCGCGATCTGCAAACGGCACGATATTGTCATGATTACAGATGAGGTGCTCACCGGTTTCGGACGGACTGGCGAGCGCATGGCCGTTGATCACTGGGATATCGAGCCGGATATTATCGTGCTCGGAAAAGGGATGAGCGGTGGCTACGCGGCGATGTCCGCAATAGCGACAAAAAAGCATATCCCGGAGGCAATGTCGGCCGCTGGCATAGCGCCGATGTTTCACACTTATAGTGGTCATCCCACACAGTGTGCAGCTGCAAACAAAGTACTGGAGATCATGGATCGCGAAAACCTGATCGAGCGGGTTCAGGAACTTGGCCCCGTGCTGGGCGAAAAACTCAAGGTACTGCAGGACCATCCGAATGTCGTCGACGTTCGGGGCAGGGGGTTTCTGCATGCACTGGAAATCGTTAAAGATAAAGACAGTCTTGAAATGTTTCCGGTCGAAGATGCTGTCACCTTCAAAATGATGGAAGCTACTGCCGCTCGCGGTGTTTTCACCTATTTTGGTGGCACCGGAACGGTTCGTGACATCATCTGTATAGCGCCACCATTTATCATTGGCGAAGACGAAATGGATATGATCGTGGCCGCTCTCGATGGCGCCCTTACCGAGGTGTGTTCGCTTGTCGGGTAAGTTTGAAAGAACTGCAGACGCCTGCCGGTATTTCTTGTGAAGGGTGGCGAGCTGACGCGAACAGTCAGTTTGCCATCGGCAGTATTCTTTATAATTGGCTACGTCGTTGGCGCGACAATCTTTATTCTGCCGGGAAGCCTGGCGGCGGACGCAGGACCTGCTGTATTCGTTGCCTATGCACTGGCGGGAGTTCCGGCAATTTTCGCAGGTTTTGTGATGGCGCAGATAGGTTCTGCGTTACCGGTCAGTGGCGCGAACTATGTACTCATTCGTGAAGTGTTATCGCCGTATCTCGGTTTTCTGTACCAGTGGATCATGGTATCGATGGCCGCGGTTGCGATTCCGCTAATAGCGTTCGGCTTCGCCGATTATCTCGGCTACTTCTTGCCCGGCATGGACGACCGGGTTGTCGCTGCAACGCTCACGATCTTATTTGTCATCCTCAATGGGTTCGGCATGACTGTGGTTGCCACTGTGCAGAATCTGATGGTAATCGTTTTCCTTATTGCGCTGGTGGTTTTCGGCATAGGTGGAGTGAGTGCAGGGGATGCAAGTTTGTTACGTCCACTTTTCCCACGTGGCTACCCGGCACTGACGATCGCGGCAATTACGGCCAGTTTTTCCTACGCGGGGGTGTATGTCATTGCCGAAATCGCTGGTGAAGTGAAGCGGCCGGGTAGAAATATACCGCTCGCCATCCTGCTCGGATTCGTGATCATTATTCTGCTCTACGTATTGGTGCCTCTCGCTCTGAGCATGTTGATACCGTGGCAGGAACTGGCCGAAACGCCGATGGCGGTGGTTACTGCTGCGCAAATATTCTTGCCGACACCAGTGGTTACTTTTGTCGCGATTGCCGCACTGTTTGCGGCGGCGACCTCCGTAAATGGAATAATTATGGGGTTGAGCCGTGATTTTCTTCAGGGCGCCACCGGCGGATTTTTTCCGCAGGTCTTTACACGGGTAAATGCGCGGTCACATGCACCCGTGCATGCGGTGATCCTCGTTGGCATGCTGGCGCTTGGCGGCATACTTGTCGGCGGTGCAATAGTGAGTTATGTGCAGGTCGCGCTGATCGGAATGATGATCATTCAAATCATGACCGGCATCGCACTGCTTAAATTGCCTGGTCACCTGCCTGAGGCGTACGACCAGGCGAAGTTCAAGCTCGGCGGTGTGGGACTGAAAGTTGTCTGTTACTCCTATATAGCTTTCTCGGCAATCATGCTGGTATTGCTTGTAACTGAGAAATTGCAGTTGATGATAATCGGGGTCGGTTTCCTGCTGGCCGGCGTCATCTACTACCTGTTGTGGACGCGCCTGGCCGGATTACGCCCCGGGACGGCTGATCTTCAGGGATAATGCTGCTATGTCCAAACCGCTAAGCAAATATTCGACGATCGACGTTCGCCCGTACGCTCCGAACCTGGGGGCGGAAATACGCGGCATTACGATTGCAGACGGGGTATCCGCTGCACAGCTTAGTGATATAAGAACGGCTTTCCTTGCGCACCAGGTGTTGTTTTTCAAAGATCAATCGGAAATTCCGCCGGACAAGCACATTGAGTTCGGCAGGATGTTTGGTGATCTGCACGCGCACCCGGCAGCTCCTGCAATGCCCGGTTTTCCTGAGATATTTGTCATTCACGCGCACCAGGACTCCAAAATAGCGAACGGTGAGTTCTGGCACTCCGATGTTTCCTGTGATGAAGAGCCGCCGTTGGGGACGATGCTGCAACTGCATCTGTTACCGCCATCCGGTGGCGATACGTTGTTCACCGATATGTATGGCGCGTATGAAACGCTGTCGAAGCCAATGCAACAGATGCTCGCGGGACTGACGGCAACACACGAGTCACGTCATGTTTATCCAGGCAGGTACAGTGACCGGGGTCAGGACGACGATAAAATCGACTGTCCGTCCGCCGTGCATCCTGTTGTGCGGACCCACCCGGACAGCGGGCGTAAGGCGTTGTATGTCAACAGGACTTTTACGACCAGGATAAATGAGCTGTCTGCTACTGAGAGCCGGGTCGTCCTCGATATGCTTTTTGATCATGCAGAGAGCATTGATTTTCAGATTCGCTTTCGCTGGTCACTGAATGATATGGCATTCTGGGACAACCGCTGCTGTATGCACTATGCGATCTGGGATTATTGGCCTGCAGAAAGAAAGGGCAGAAGAGTCACTATCCGGGGCGATAAGCCGAGGTAACCAGCGCCAGATTAAAGACATCGCCCGCCCAGCGGGCGAAATTACTACGCCAGCGGGCGATTGAGCTATTCGTAACGGTCTTTCAGTACCTTGAACATCAACAGAAACAGGATTGCGCTAAAAGGAACCGCGATCCACAGGCCATTGATACCTAATGTGCTGGGAATTGTGACTTCGCCGTAGTTAGTTACCTCAATGAGTCCGCGAAATGCCGGATACACAATCGAATAAACCAACACGCCGGCGAGTCCGCCCAGTACAGTAACGATCGCATCTGTCTTGCCTTCTGCCGAGGCAACAATACAGGTGCCCGGACAATAGCCGGCTACCGCAAATCCAACACCAAAAATTAATCCGGCGATGACGATGCCAACTACGTAGGTAGGCTTGATGCTCATGTTTGCCATGTCGACAAGATCAAGGGCGTAAATGCCAACCGTGCCAACAGCAATGGACATCAGGATCAGCTTGATAATGTCCATATCCTTAAGGAGCAGGCTGCCCAGTATTTTGTGATAGTTGGAGGCACCGGCCAGTTGAATGATTGCGCCAAACGCCATACCAATAATCAGTCCGAGTATGAGAGTCATGATGCAAGCCTCTTTTTGTACAGGGTTCGTGCCGTGAAGATGCCGGATGCAAAAACCGCCATGCCAAATATGAATGAGCCGATTGTCAATTGGGCGATGCCGCTGATTACATGGCCACTGGTACAACCGCCTGCAAGTCTTGCACCGAATAAAAGCAGCGCCCCGCCGGCGAAAGCGTGCATCATGCGCTTGGGAGACGAATTGCCAAATTCTTCCCGCCACATTGTCGGCATTGACGGTTTGTCACGTTGCCGGGAACGCTTGGTTAAGAATGATGCCAGTCCACCGCCGACAAACATGCCGAACACAACCATCCAACCATAGCCAATACCCCAGTCCTCTTTCTCTCCATACGTACTGAGATACTCATTGGACTCGGCTACATTTGGTGCGGCTTTATGCAACACAAGTGCATCCGTGACGACGTATTGAGTTGAAACCCCGAGTGGCTTAACCAGCGCTGTTGCCACTATCAGCAACAAGCCAAGTAGTAATCCGGCGACTTTCCACGACAAAACAGGTTGTTCGACCATGGCTACCTCCTGCTATTTATTCTGTGTACCGTATATTAGCATTATTTAATATAAGGTAAAGCGCTTATTAATGCTGCGCTGCAGCAAGTTTACAGAAGCGCAATCTGTTATGTTAGAAAAACCTAATATAACCCGACGCAATAAAAATAGTCAGCTTTACTGACATGGTGACAATCAGGAGTGTTCAACATGAATTTTGAAGCGAAAGCAGTGTTTCAGGCTGCGCTGGCAGTGATTCTTGTCTCAGGCGGATCCGTAGCGGCAGCGGCCGATGACGATATTGGCATCTTCGAGACCCTGCATGAATCGACAGTATCATTTGAAGAAACTTCGGCTGCGGTTGAGTCCGGTCTGCGTGCGTCCGGTCTGACTCTGCACGCAATCCACGACGTCCGTGTTCCGGACAACGCACAGCAAGCGCGAGTCTATGTGCTGACGTCGCCGGAATATATGGCTGCTGCGGCAGGGGAGTCGCCCCGAACGATATCAGCACAGATCTTGCGGGTTGCTGTTTATACGTTTGGTGATGAGCTCAAAACGTTCGTGAATATGGCCAATCCTCGTGCGCATGCGATGGTGTACTACGTGGATTCTGATGATTATGACGGATTGTTAAATGCCGCAGGCACGGCGGCGCAAACAATGCGTGATGCAATCTCAACAGTGCCTGGTGAAGCTTTGAGTATCCAGCAGTCGCCGTTACGTAGCGAGAAACACTACAACAAATACAAGGGAGATGGCCCGGCGCGGATGATGGCGAAGTTTCGCAGGTTTGAGAAAAGCCAGCGGCCGATTAGTGAAGGTGCCGCTGCAGATTTTGCTGACACCGTCTCAAAGGTGTCGACGAAACTTGCTGCCAGCACGGCTGGTGATGCGGAGGATGAAGATGGTCTGGAGTTGGTGGCACAGATTCCCGTAGGCGAAAACGCGGTCTACTTCGGTGTTACCAGCCCGTACATTGAGAGCAAGATGGTTGGCATCAATTCACGATTTCGCAGCGATGGGAAAAGTGAGAAAGCTCCGTATCCTGGTGTCGATCACGTGTCAGCATTACCAACCGAAGTGCTGGTCATCAAAGAAGGCGACGAGACACTCGTTCTGCACTACGGGCAAATGTGGCGAATGCAGCTGTACTTCTGGGATTCTGGCTACCGCGCATTTACCGCCAATGTAGGCGTGCCGAGCGCTGTTTTTGGTGCGATCGAAGGCGTGCTGGAAGAGGAATAATGAGGATTTAACTATTCGCGGC